>Ga0194132_10001325_pt1 | contig 50076 bp, 49 predicted proteins | sample TA2KigOf80mmetaG_FD_148612 | JGI IMG/M metagenome (GOLD analysis project Ga0194132, IMG submission 148612) | Freshwater microbial communities from Lake Tanganyika, Tanzania - TA2015054 Kigoma Offshore 80m | ecosystem: Environmental > Aquatic > Freshwater > Lake | place: Tanzania: Lake...
AGCGCCAGCACGAGCGCGTAGTGGCCGATCTCGGGAATCATCCGCCAGCTTCTCTCATAGTGGACATTCTAGACATAGGGTGCGGGGTCGTCTGGCGGATCTTGCACGCCGCCCCACTTGCCCCCTACTTCCCCTTACCCATGGTCTCGTTCCAGCGGCCGGATTTCTTGAGTGCCTCGGCCACCTCGGGCGGCATGTAGTTCTCGTCGTGCTTGGCCAGGATCTCGCGCGCCCGGAAGGTGCCGTCGGGCAGCAGCCGCCCGTTGGCGATCACCCCCTGACCCTCGCGGAACAGGTCGGGCAGGATGCCGGCATAGACCACGGGAACGGTGCTCTCGATATCGGTGATGCGGAAGCGCACCTCGAGGGACCGGGCGTCGGCGGGCGGGCGCTCGATCGAGCCGATCTCGACCAGCCCGCCGAGGCGGAAATCGCCCTTGGGAAGACCGGCCGCCTTGATAACCTCGGTCGGGCTGCGGAAGAAGGCCACGTTGTCCTTGAGGCCGTAGAGCGTGAGTGCCGTCGCCGTGCCCAGGCCGAGCAGGAACAGGCCGAGGATATAAAGCCGCCGCCGCTTGCGAGTCATGAGTTCTTCCGCCGCGGGTTTTCGGCCTCGGCGAGCTCGACCTCCGCTTCCAGCGCCTTGAGCGTGCGCCGGCTGACGAGCCAGAGCGCCGCCAGTGTGCCCGCCACGATGATATAGGCCGGCCAGACATAGGCCGCGTATCCACCCATGGCGAACCAGCTGCTCATGCCGAGACCTCCGCCGCGACGCTACCCTGCGCGAACTGCAGAGCGCGCAGGCGCCGCGCCAGGATCTCGGCGCGCATGCGGACCAAGGTGATGCTGACGAAATAGAAGGTGAAGCCGAAGGCCATAAGCAGCAGCGGCACCAGCATCGAGGAATGAATCGCCGGCGCGTCGAGCCTGGTCAGCGAAGCCGGCTGATGCAAAGTGTTCCACCAGTCGACCGAGAACTTGATGATCGGCACGTTGACCACGCCGACCAGGGCCAGCACCGCTGCTGCCTTGCCGCCGCGCGTCGGGTCGTCGAAGGCGTTGGTAAGCGCGATGTAGCCGAGAAAGAGGAAGAACAGGATCAGCACCGAGGTCAGGCGCGCGTCCCACACCCACCAGGTGCCCCACATCGGCTGGCCCCAGAGCGAGCCGGTGATCAGGCAGAGCGCGGTAAAGCATGCGCCGACCGGCGCCATGGCACGGCCGGCGAGTTCGGCCAGCGGATGCTTCCAGACCAGCAGCACGGCACCGGCGATAGCCAGGTTGACGTAGGAGAACAGCGCCATCCAGGCCGAGGGCACGTGCACGTACATCAGGCGCACGCTCTCGCCCATCTGGTAGTCGCCGGGCGAAGCGACCAGCGCGAACCACAGGCCGGCGGCCAAGCACAGCACGGTCAGCGCCGCCGTCCAGGGGTAGACGGTGCGCGCGAGACGCTGGAAGCGGCCGGGATTGGCGAAACGTTGCATCGTGCGATCTACGATGTAGTCCCTTCGGCGGGCTATTTCCACGCCTTTGAGGAGGGCCGGGCGACGCTAATAAACCCTTGAGGTGCCTGTTTTATTTCATCCGACCCTGGGGTCCGGCCGCCGGCGGTTACCCCCAGGTTCGTTTTTCACTTGCTGAAACCGGAGGTTCATTTGAAAGTAGCGTGACTGAAAAATAGCACCCCTGGTGTTCGCATGAACGTGGAGGGGTGGAGCCGGGGAAATGCAGCCGATGACCGCCGAGGAGCGGGTTCAGGCAATCGTCGAGCGCGTGCGGCGCGATGGCTTCCAGGCTATCGACGTCCTGGCGGAGCATTACGGCGTGACGCCGCAGACCATCCGCCGCGACGTCAACCTGCTCTGCGAGCGCGGGGTGCTGCGCCGCCGCCATGGCGGGGTCGAATGGCCGGCGGCGAGCGAAAACCTCGCCTACCCCGCCCGCCAGGTGCTCAACATCGAGGCGAAGCGCCGCATCGCGGCGCTGGTGGCACGCGAGGTGCCGGTGGCATCCTCGCTGTTCTTCGGTATCGGCACCACGCCCGAGGCCTGCGCCCAGGCCTTGGCCGAGCATCAGGGTTTGCGGGTGATGACCAACAACCTCAACGTGGCGCTGGCGTTCGGCCGCAACCCAAGCTGCGAGGTGATCATCGCCGGCGGCAAGCTGCGCACACCCGACCACGACGTGATCGGCGGCGACGCCATCGGTTTCTTCGACCGCTTCAGTGTCGATATCGGGATTTACGGCGTGGGCGGGGTGGACGAGAGCGGCACGCTGCTCGATTTCACCCACGAGGAGGTCAGCATACGTCAGTCGCTGACCCAGAACTGCCGCCAGCGCTTCCTCGTGCTCGATCATTCGAAATTCGGCCGCCGGGCCACCGTGCGCGGCGGGCATATCAGCGAGGCCAGCGCCGTGTTCGCCGACCGGCCGCCTCCACCCGGCATCGCCAACCGTCTTGCCGCCGACGGTGTTCGCGTCGTTATCGCCAACAGCTCAGACCACTAAGGCCAGGAGAGAAGGAGAGGACCCATGTTGAAACGCGCCTTGTTTGCCGCCGCACTTGCGCTGGCGGCCTTCAGCACCGCAGACGCCTCGGCCCAGAGCCGTGCCATCTGCTACAACTGCCCGCCGGAATGGGCCGACTGGGGCTCGCAGCTGCGCGCCATCCAGCAGCGGCTCAACATCCAGGTGCCGCCGGACAACAAGAACTCGGGCCAGGCCATTGCTGCACTGATCGCCGAGAAGAACAACCCGGTTGCCGACGTAACCTATCTCGGCGGTATTGCCGCCGACCCCGCCAAGGACGCCGGCATTCTGACGCCTTACAAGCCGGTGGGCTGGGACAAGATCCCCGCCGACCTCAAGGACCCGGACGGCAACTGGTTCACCATCCATTCGGGCACGCTCGGCCTGTTCGTCAACAAGCAGGCGCTGGGCAACAAGCCCGTACCCCAGAGCTGGGCCGATCTGCTCAAGCCCGAATACAAGGGCCTCGTCGGCTATCTCGACCCGACCTCGGCCGCCGTCGGCCAGCTCGGTGTCATGGCCATCAACCTGGCGCTGGGCGGCACGTACGAGAACCTCGACAAGTCGATCCAGTATTTCAAGGCGCTGGCCAAGAACGATCCGATCGTGCCCAAGCAGACCTCATATGCCCGCGTCATCTCGGGTGAGATCCCGATCCTGCTCGACTACGATTTCAACGCCTATCGCGGCCAGTACACCGACAAGGCGCCGGTGCAGTTCGTCATCCCGCGTGAGGGCACGGTGGTCTTCCCCTACGTCATGGCGCTGGTCAACAAGGGGCCGAACGCCGCGAACGGCAAGAAGGTGCTCGACTTCGTGCTTTCCGATGAAAGCCAGGCGATGTGGGGCAATGCCTACCTGCGGCCGGTCTTTGCCGACCGTCTGTCGGCCGACGCCAAGGCGAAGTTCCTGCCGGACAGCGAATACGCCCGCGCCAAGCCGATCGACCTCAAGAAGCTGGCGGCGGCGCAGAAGAGCATCATCGACCGCTATCGTAACGAAGTGAACTGACACTGGCGGGGCGGCGCCGCAAGACGCCGCCCCCTTTGCCCGATGAATCGCGACGGTCACCGCCTGACGCTGCTGCTTCTGCCGGCAGGCATCTTCTTCGGTGCTTTCTTCCTGCTGCCGCTGGCCCAGCTCTTCCATATCGGCCTGACCGGCAAGGAAGGTTGGGGCGCCTATACCGCGATCCTCACCGACCGGAATTACTTCTCCAGCCTGCTCTCGACCCTCGGCCTCGCCGCCATCACCACCGTGGTGACGCTCATGGTCAGCGGCCTCGCTGGCGTCTTCCTGCAGCGCAACCGCTTCCCCGGCAATGGCGCGCTGGTCGCCATGCTGACCTTCCCGCTGGCCTTTCCCGGCGTGGTCATCGGCTTCATGGTCATCATGCTGGCCGGCCGCCAGGGCCTGATCGGCGACATCAGCCGCTTCCTGACCGGCGACAAGATCGTCTTCGCCTACTCGATGGCCGGTCTGTTCATGGGCTACGTCTATTTCTCCATCCCGCGCACCATCCTCACGGTGATGGCGGCGGCCGAGAAGCTCGACCCCAAGCTGGAGGAAGCGGCCCGCTCGCTCGGCGCCTCGACCTGGCATGTGGTGGTGGACGTCATCATCCCGGGCCTGAAGCCTGCCTTCATCTCCGCCGGCGCCATCTGCTTCGCCACGGCAATGGGTGCCTTCGGCACGGCGTTCACGCTTGCCACGCGCATCAACGTGCTGCCGATGGTCATCTATACGGAGTTCACGCTCGAGGCGAACATCGCCATGGCCGCGGCGCTGAGCTTCGTGCTGGGTGCTGTCACCTGGGTGGTGCTGGCCGTGGCGCGCACGGCCGCCGGCAGCACCGTCGCGGCGGCAGGCTAGATATGAAACGCGGGCCCGCCTTTTACGCGCAGCTCGGCTTCACGCTCTTCGTTTGCGCCTTCCTCATCGCGCCGGTGATCCTGTCGATTCTGGCGGGTGTGACCGTGAACTACCAGAGCGGCGTCCAGAGCGGGTTCACCCTGCGCTGGGTCTACGCAGTCTGGGACGGTTATCGCGACACGATCTTCCTGTCGATCGGCATCTCCCTGGCCTGCCTTGCGGGCACGCTGATTCTCGGTATCCCGGCCGCCTACGCCCTGGCCAAGCGGCAGAACGCCTTCAGCCGGGCGCTGGAAGAGCTGCTGGTCATGCCGGTGGCCGTGCCTGGCCTGGCCACCGCGCTGGCACTGATCGTCACCTACGGCGGGGTCGGCGGCTTCCGCACCTCCTGGGTGTTCATCCTGGTCGGCCATATCCTGTTCACTCTTCCCTTCATGGTGCGCTCGGTGCTGGCGGTACTCAGCGCCATCGACCTCAAGACGCTGGAGGAAGGTGCCGCCAGCCTCGGTGCCACCTTCTGGCAGCGCTTCTTCCATGTCGTGCTGCCCAATTGCCGTGGCGGCATCCTCGCCGGCTCGCTGATGGTCGTTACCCTGTCGATGGGTGAGTTCAACATGACCTGGCTGCTGCATACGCCGCTGACCAAGACCTTGCCGGTCGGCCTGGCCGACGCCTACGCCTCCCTGCGCCTGGAGATCGGCAGCGCCTACACCCTGGTTTTCTTCCTGATGATCGTGCCGCTGCTCGTCGCCCTGCAGTGGCTGGGTCAGGCCCGCCCCACCAAGTTCGTCGCCGAAGACGAGTAACCGATATGACCGAAACCATGAAACCGCTGGCCATCACGCTCACGGGCTGCGCCAAGACTTTCGCCGACGGCACGAAGGCGCTGGAGCCGCTCGACCTCGCCATCAACGCCGGCGAGACCGTGGTGCTGCTGGGGCCGTCCGGCTGCGGCAAGACCACGACCCTGCGCATCATCGCCGGCTTGGAGCAGCCGGATGCCGGCGGGAAGGTCATGTTCGACGGCGAGGGTGTGACGCCGCTGTCGATCGAGAAGCGCAATGTGGGCATGGTGTTCCAGTCCTACGCCTTGTTTCCCAACATGAGCGTGGCCGAGAACATCGGCTACGGCCTGCGGCTGCGCAAAACCCCGACCGAGGCCTTGCGCGCCCGGGTGGGTGAAATGCTTGCAATGATGCGCATCGAGAAGCTGGCTGACCGGCGCATCGACCAGCTCTCCGGCGGCCAGCGTCAGCGCGTCGCCCTAGCCCGCGCCCTGGCCGTGCGGCCACGCGCCCTGCTGCTGGATGAACCGCTGACGGCGCTCGACGCCAAGCTGCGCGACGCGCTGCGCATCGAGATCGACGAACTGCTGCGCCGCCTCGGCATCACCGCGGTCTATGTGACCCACGACCAGGCCGAGGCCATGGCGCTGGGCGACCGCATCGTGGTCATGGAGCACGGCAAGGTGGCTCAGATCGGCACGCCGCGCGACATCTACCAGCGGCCGGCGACACTGTTCGTCGCCGACTTCATCGGCACCATGAACCGGGTACAGGGAAGGGTGGCCAATGGCGGCTTTGTCACCGCCGCGGGGACTATTCCCTGGGCCGGTGCACCGGCGCACATCACCGAGGCGATGTTCCGGCCACAGGACATCAGCCTGGCCGAAGGCGGGGATGCCCATCTCCGGGGCACCATCGCCGCCGCCTTCTTCCTCGGCGACCGGACGCGCCTGGCGGTCAATGTCGGCGGTGAGAAGCCGCTGATCCTCGAGACCGGCACGCGGCGCGATTTCAAGCACGGCGAGACGGTGGGCCTGCGCATCGACCCGCACGGCCTGCTATCACTCTAGAGAACCGTTGCGATGCTCATCCTTCAGATCACCGATACGCATATCAAGCTGCCGGGCAAGCTGGCCTATAAACGCGTCGACACCGCTGCCATGCTGCGCGCCTGTGTGTCCGAGGTGGCGAAGCTCGACCCCAAACCGGATGTCATCGCGCTGACCGGCGATCTGGTCGATCTCGGCAGGCCGGACGAGTATGCGCATCTCAAGAGCATTCTGGCGCCGCTCAAGGCGCCGATCTACGCCATCCCCGGCAATCACGACGACCGCGACGCCATGCGCCAGGCTTTCCGTGAGGATGGCTATCTGCCGGCAAGCGGCTTCCTCAACTACGCCGTCGACAGATGGCCGCTGCGCTTAATCGGTCTCGACACAGTCATCCCGATGCAGGGCGGTGGCGAGCTCGATGACGAGCGCCTCGCCTGGCTCGATGCAACCCTGGGACAAAAGCCGTCAGCGCCGACAGTGGTGATGATGCATCACCCGCCGTTTCCAACAGCCATCGCCCACATGGACCGGATCGGCCTCAAGGGCCGCGAGGGCTTCGCCGCCGTGATGGCGAAGCATCCGCAGGTGCAAGCCGTCCTCTGCGGTCATCTGCACCGCACCATCCAGGCGGTGGTCGGCGGGCGACGCGCCACAACCTGTCCCAGCCCGGCGCATCAGGTGGCGCTCGATCTGCGCCCGGACGGACCCAGCGCCTTCCGCATGGAACCACCCGGCTACATGCTGCATCTCTGGCGCGACGGCGCGCTGATCAGCCACACGGCGGTTCTCGGCGAGTACGCTGGGCCGTTTCCCTTCTTCGATCCCAGCGGGCAGCTGATTGACTGAATTACTGCTGCGCCTGGCGAATGGCTGCCGCAGCGGCCACCGGCGCGACCGGCAGGAAGAGCGCCAGCAGGCCACCGAGCAGCAGCAAGTGGGGCTGGGCCGGCAGCCCCTGTGCCGCCGCGTCGACGGCGGCCACACCGAAGATCAGCACCGGGATATAAAGGGGCAGGACGAGCAGGCCGATCAGCACGCCGGCCTTGCGCGAGCCGAGCGTCAGCGCCGCACCGATGGCGCCGATCAGGCTGAGGGTCGGTGTGCCCAGCAGCAGCGAGCTCAGCAGCGCCGGAAACGCCTCAACAGGCATGTGCAGGCTGAGCGCGAGAACGGGCGAGATGACGATCAGCGGCACGGCGCTGATCAACCAGTGGGCCAGGACTTTGCTCAGCACCAGGAATTCGAGCGCCACTGGCGATAGGGCGAAAAGATCGAGGCTGCCGTCCTCGGCGTCGTCGCGGAACAGGCGGTCGAGGGAGAGCAGACAGGCGAGCAGGGCCATCACCCAGACGACGCCGACTGAAATGCGCTGCAGCGTCTCGATCTCCGGTCCGATGCCCAATGGAAACAGCACCACCGTCAGCACGAAGAACAGCACGACATTGAGGCTGTCGCCTGGTGCGCGCCAGGCCAGACGCAGGTCACGCAGCAGCACGGCGAGCACGGCGTTCATGCCGCCATCCCCGCGTTGCGCGCCGTGCCCAACTCCAGCGTGGTGTGCGGCCCGAGATCGAGGCCGCCATGCGTGGCGACGATGACGATGCCACCCTGCGAGCGGTGGGTGTCGATGAGGTCGGCGAGGCGCACCAGGGCGTCTGCGTCGAGGCCGAGGGTCGGCTCGTCGAGCAGCCAGAGCCGTGCGCTGGTGGCGCGCAGGCGGGCGAGGGCGGCGCGCCGCCTTTGTCCCTGTGACAGAAACCGCCCCGGCAGATCGGCGAGGCCGGCGATGCCCAGGGCGTCCAACGCCGTCTTGAGGGCCGTAGCACCCGGCATCTCGCCGCGCAGCTGGGCATGAAAGGCGAGGCTTTCGAGCGGCGTGAGTGCCGGCTTCACCGCGTCGAGATGGCCGAGATAGTGCAGCCGGGCGCGGTGGGCGTCCGGCTCGTCGCCGACCGGCGCGCCGTTCCAGGTGAGTTTTCCGTCGGAAGCCGGCAGCAGCCCGGCGAGCAGGCGCAGCAGGCTCGACTTGCCCGCCCCGTTCGGCCCGACCAGGGCCAGCGCATCGCCGTTGGACAGAGTGAATCGGAGCTTGCTGAATACAAACCGCTCACCCCGGATGCAGGCGAGGTCGGCGGCGACGAACTGGTCGGGATCGGCCATACGCTATTGACACGAAGCCGGGGCCTTGCGTCCACTATCATTTCCCCCCGCGCACGTAGCCGCCACACCAACCCTACGTGCGCGGGGGCCCCTGTCTTGAGGCACACGCATGAAAGTCTCGCTGATCCAGATGAACTCGCAGGAGAACAAGGCGGCCAACCTCGCCCAGGCCAAGCGCCTGATCGAGGAGGCGGTGGCCGCCGACCGGCCGGACCTCGTGCTGCTGCCGGAGATGTTCACTCATTTAAGCGAGAACCGGGAGGCCAAGAAAGCCGCGGCCGAGACGCTGCCGGGTGGCGAAGCCTGGACCCTGCTGCGCGACCTGGCCAGGAAGCACCGCATCGTCGTACACGGCGGCAGCTTGCTTGAGGCCGAGGGCGACAAGCTCTACAACACGACCTGCGTCTTCGAGCGCGACGGCACGGAGATCGCGCGCTACCGCAAGATCCACCTGTTCGACGTGGTTACACCCGACGGCAAGGAATACCGGGAGTCCGCCACGTTCGCTCGTGGGGGCGAGGTGGTGACCTATCAGGCCGAGGGCCGGTCGATCGGCGCCTCGATCTGCTACGACGTCCGCTTTCCGGAGCTCTACCAGGCGCTGGCCAAGAAGGGCGCCGAGATCATCATGGTGCCCGCCGCGTTCACGCTGCAGACCGGCAAGGATCATTGGGAAGTGCTGCTACGCGCCCGCGCGATCGAGACCGAGACCTATGTCCTGGCGGCAGCCCAGTGCGGCACCTATGCGAACGGCAACCGCACCACTTACGGTCATAGTTTAGTGGTCAATCCCTGGGGCCATGTCATTGCCAGGGCCTACGACAAGCCCGGCTTCGTCACCGCGCGACTCGATTTCGCCTACCAGCGCGACGTGCGGCAGATGATTCCGGTGCAGCAGCACAAGGTGCTGTAGGCCGCGGCTCTTGCCGTGAGGCGCCTGCACCTGCGGCGCCGGGCTCAATCGTACGAGCGGATATCCTCGATCACCTTGCCGTCGTTGGGCAAGGTCCCCGGCGGCAGCAATTCGACCTCGCCGCGCATCTTGGTCACGGCCTGTAGGGTGTCGGCGATCTTCGAGGCCAGCGCGTCGTCATGGCCGCCCGGCCGTTCGATCTTCAGGATCATGACGTCGTTGGCGTCGATGTTGTCGACCACCAGACGGTAGCGGCCGAGATCCTTGTGACGCTTGATCACCTCGGCGACCTGGCCGGGATGAACGAACATGCCCTTGACCTTGGTCGTCTGGTCAGCGCGTCCCATCCAGCCCTTGAGCCTTATGTTGGTGCGACCGCAAGGGCTCATGCCCAGCATTACCGCCGAGAGGTCGCCAGTGGCGAAGCGGATCAGCGGGTACTCTGGGTTGAGCGTGGTGACCACGACTTCGCCGGCATCGCCCTCGGGCACGGGGTCGCCGGTCCCCGGCCGGACGATCTCGACGATGATCCATTCGTCGGCGACTAGGCCTTCGCCGACCACCGATTCGTAGGCGATAAGGCCGAGATCGGCGGAGGCGTAGCACTGCCGCACTTTGACGCCCATCATTTTGATGTCGTTACGCAGGCTCGGCGGGAGCGCCTCGCCGGAGACCAGGGCGCGTTTCATCGGCTTGATGTCGATGCCGAGCTCGCGTGCCTTCTCCAGCAGGATCTTTAGGAAGGACGGCGTGCCGGTATAGCCCTTGGGCTTGACATCGGCGATGGTGCGCACCTGCAGCTCGGTATTGCCGGTACCGGCGGGGATCACGGCGCAGCCCAGTGCGTGGGCGCCCGATTCGAGCATCGAGCCCGCCGGCGTCAGGTGATAAGCGAAGCTGTTATGGATGATGTTGCCGCGGCGGAAGCCGGCGGCAAACAGGGCGCGGGCCAGGCGCCAATAATCCGGGCGCATCGCCTCGGGGTCGTAGATCGGGCCGGGCGAGGCGAAGATCCGCGCCAGCTGTCCGGTCTTCACCGCCGTCAGCCCGCCGAAGGGATCGCGCTCCTCGAACAGCTGCTTCTGCCGCTCGATCAGCTCCGACTTGCGCACGATCGGCAGCTTCGCCAGGGCGCTGCGGTCGCGCACGTCCTCGGGCCGGACATGTTTGAGGCTCTCGGCGAAACCCGGCGCGTTGGCCTTGGCGTTGGCGATCTGCTCGGTCAGGGCGTCGAAATGCGCCTGCTCGCGCAGCTCCGGATCGCGGGTCTCTAGCTCGTCGAAATACTCGAATTCATCGCTCATGGTCAGGCCAGCCAGCGTTTGCGCCGCTTGTAGTGCTTGACCTCGCGGTAGCTCTTGCGGCCGGAGGCCGAGAGGCCGAGGTAGAACTCCTTCACGTCCTCGTTCTGGCGCAGATCCTCGGCCTTGCCGTCCATCACCACGCGACCGTTCTCCAGGATGTAGCCGTAATGGGAGTAGCGCAGGGCCATGTTGGTGTTCTGCTCAGCCAGCAGGATGGAGACGCCCTCCTTGCGGTTGAGCTGTACCACGATCTCGAAGATCTCCTCGACGAGCTGCGGGGCGAGGCCCATCGACGGCTCGTCGAGCAGCATCATCTTCGGCCGGCTCATCAGGGCGCGGGCGATAGCGGTCATCTGCTGCTCGCCGCCGGAGGTGTAGCCGGCTTGCGCTTTGCGGCGCTCCCTGAGCCGCGGGAAATAGGTGTAGCAGCGCTCGAGGTCGGCGAGGATGGCGGCGCGGCCGTCCCGGCGAGAGAAGGCGCCGGTCAGCAGGTTCTCCTCGACCGTCAGGTGGCCGAAGCAGTGGCGCCCCTCCATCACCTGGATGATGCCGCGCCTGACTAGGTCGGAGGCGGTGAGGCGGTCGATACGCTCGCCCATCGCTTCGATCGAGCCTTTGGTCACATCGCCACGCTCGGCCTTGAGCAGGTTTGAGACGGCCTTGAGGGTCGTCGTCTTGCCGGCTCCGTTGGCGCCGAGCAGAGCGACGATACCGCCTGCCGGTACTTCGAGGCTCACGCCCTTCAGCACCAGGATGACGTGGTCGTAGATGACTTCGATGTTGTTGACCCGCAGCAGGGGGGCGGCGGCCTGGGTCTGGGCGGACGGGACGGCGGTCATGGGCGTATCCGGGAAAGAAAAAAGGGGCGGGCGTCGGCGCCCGCCCCTTGTCAGGCGTTCAGGCTGGTGTCCCGCTCAGGAGACGCAACCTGCCTTGATGTTCTTCTCCTTGGCGTACTTCTCGGCCGACTCCTTGATCATCGGCCGCAGCAGATCCTGGTTGGCCCGGTACACGTCGGAGACGAAGTTCCACTTCTTGCCGTCCCATTGCTGGACGCGGGCGCTATGCACGCCGGCGTGGTCCTGGCACGAAACTCTGATCGGCTGCGCCAGTCCTTCATAGCCCAGTTGCTTGATACGCTCGGCGGTGAGGTTGAGATTCTCGAAGCCCCAACGCACCTGCTCGCCGGTCATCGGTTTGTTGCCGAAACGGCCCATCGCCGTGCGGATGGCCTCGGAGACGAACAGCGCGTCCATCAGTCCGCGGTTGTAGAGGACTTCGCCGATCTCCTCCTTCTTACCCGCACCCTGACCCTTGTCGTAGACGTGGGTCACCATGTCCTTGTGCACCGGTGCCACCGAGCCCGCGACGTGGAGTGCCAGGGAGTAGTAGCCCTTGGCGCCGTCGCCGGCCGGCAGGACGTCGGGCTCGGCGCCTGACCACCACACGCCGAACATCTTTTCGCGCGGATAGTTGACCGCGACCGCTTCCTTGATCGAGGTTGAGTTCATCACGCCCCAGCCCCAGAGGAACACCCAGTCGGGGCGGTTCTGGCGGATCTGCAGCCAGGTCGATTTCTGCTCGACGCCCGGGTGCGTAACCGGCATGGCGTCGAAACGGAAGCCCAGGCGCTTGGAGGCTTCCTCGAGGACCGGGATCGGCTCCTTGCCGTAGGGCGAGTCATGATAGACGAGCGCCAGACGCTTGCCCTTGAGCTTGTCGGCGCCGCCGGCCTGGCGGGCGATGTGCTGCATCAGGATGTTGGCGGCGTCCCAGTAGCTGCCGGTGAGCGGGAAGTTCCACTGGAAGACGCTGCCGTCGACCGAGTCGGCGCGGCCATAGCCCATGGTGAGCAGCGGGATCTTGTCGCCTGGCGCCTTTTCGGTGAGTGCGAAGGTGATGCCGGTGGAAAGCGGCGAGAAGGCTGCCGCACCGGTCGGGCCCTTGCCCTTCAGGCGCTCGTAGCACTCGACGCCACGATCGGTGGCGTAGCCGGTCTCGCATTCCTCATAGACGATCTTGACGCCGTTGATGCCGCCGTCGCGCGCGTTGAGCAGCGCGAAATAGTCCTTGCGGCCGTTGGCGAAGGGGATGCCGTTGGGCGCATAGGCGCCGGTGCGATAGACGAGCGCCGGAACGAATTGTTCGTTCTGGGCCTGTGCCGGGGCCGAGAAGGCCAGCGGGGCCATAACCGAAGCGGCCCCCGCCAGTCCCAAGGCCAGTCGTGTCAGTTGCATCGATACCTCCCTAATGTTTTTTGCCGGTCAGCCGGTTAACGGTGAGCGGCGCTGCCCGAAACCTACCAACAAACGGGGGGGCAGGCAAACACCCCGCTTCCTCTTCAACTCCTTGTTCCTTAATGCGGAAACGGCCAGAGCCGGAGCTTTTCCTTGCCAATCTGCCAGAGCCGCGCGAAGCCGTGCGGCTCGGCGATAAGGAAGAAGATGATCAGCGAGCCGAAGATCATCGCCTCGAGATGGGCGGCGAGCGCCGTCGAGATCGGCATGCCGAAGGCGGCCGGCACCTGATTGATCAGGATGGGCACGGTGAAGATAAAGGCGGCACCCAGGAACGAGCCGAGCAGCGAGCCGAGCCCGCCGATGATCACCATGAACAGAACCTGGAAGGAGCGGTTGACGTCGAAAGTCAGCGGCTCCCAGGCGCCGAGATGGACGAAGGCCCAGAGCGCGCCGGCCACGCCGCAATAGAACGAGCTGACAGCGAAGGCCAGCAGCTTGGTATGCAGCAAACGGATGCCGATGATCTCGGCGGCAATGTCCATGTCACGCACCGCCATCCAGGCGCGCCCCACCCGGCTGCGCACTAGGTTCTTGGCGAGCAGCGCCATCAGGCAGACGATGCTCAGCACGAGTATGTAGCGGTTTGCCGGGCTGTTGAACGATACGCCGAAGATGACCAGGTCGGGCGCGTTGGCGTTAGTCTGATAATTGGTGAACCACTTGATGCGGATGAACACCCAGTCGAGGAAGAACTGCGCCGCCAGGGTGGCGACCGCCAGGTAGAAGCCCTTGATGCGCAGGCTGGGCAGGCCGAAGAGCACCCCGACGAGGGCCGCGAAGCCGCCCGCCATGAAGATGGCTAGCAGGATATTGATATCGGGGACGCGGAGGACGAGGTTGTAGGCCGCATAGGCGCCCACCGCCATGAAGCCGCCGGTGCCCAGCGAGACCTGGCCGCAATAGCCGGTCAATAGGTTGAGACCGATCGCTGCCAGGGCAAGTATCAGGAAGGGGATCAGCAGGCCGGTGTAGGTGTACTGCGTCGCCACCATCGGCACGCCGACGAAAGCGACGACGAGAATCAGGATGATGCCGATCCGGTCCTGCAGGATCGGGAACATCGCCTGGTCGGCGGAGTAGCTCGTCTTGAACTGGCCGGTCTCGCGGTAGAGCATGATCGGTTACACGCGTTCGATGATGCGATCGCCGAACAGGCCCTGCGGCCGGAACAGCAGGAAGATCAGGGCCAGCATATAGGCGAACCAGTTCTCGATGCCGCCGCCGAAGACCGGGCCGAGGTAAACCTCGGAGATCTTCTCGCCCATGCCGATAATCAGCCCGCCGATGATGGCGCCAGGCACCGAGGTGAAGCCGCCGAGGATCAGCACCGGCAGGGCTTTGAGGGCGACCAGGGCGATGGAGAACTGCACGCCCAGCTTGGCACCCCAGACCATGCCGGCCACGAGAGCGACAATTCCCGCGGCGGACCAGACGACCAGCCAGATGTAGTTGAGCGGCACGCCGATCGACTGGGCGGCCTGGTGATCGTCGGCCACAGCGCGCAGCGCCAGGCCGATGCGGGTCTTCTGGAAGAACAGCGCCAGGGCGACGACCAGGGCGCCCGCCACGGCGGCGGCGAAAAGGTCGAGCTTGTCGACCAGCAGCCCGCCGTCGAAGAGCCATTCCATAATAAAGGCCGGGTCTTTCGGGATGCCGAGGTTGAGCGTGTAAATGTCGCTACCCCAGATCGTCTGGCCGAAGCCTTCGAGAAAGAAGGCGATGCCCAGCGTTGCCATGAATAGGATGATGCCCTCTTGGTTGACCAGTGGCCGCAGCACGATGCGCTCGATGATGAAAGCGAGCACGATCATCACCGCGCAGGTGATGGGGAAGGCAAGCCAGAACGGCACCCACTCCGTCAGCCGGACGAGTGTCAGGGCCGCGAACAGCACCATCGCTCCCTGGGCGAAGTTGAACACGCCGGAGGCCTTGAAGATCAGCACGAAGCCAAGCGCCACGAGTGAATAGAGAACCCCCGCCAGCAACCCGCCCAGAACCACTTCGAAGAAGAAAGCCACGCGCGTCCCTTTAATGCTGGACGCCGAGATAGGCGTCGATCACGCGCTGGTCGGCGCGCACCTCGTCAGGCGTGCCGTCAGCGATCTTCTGACCATATTCCAGAACGACGACGCGGTCGGAGAGATCCATGACCACGCCCATGTCATGCTCGATGAGGGCGATGGTCGTACCGAACTGGTCGTTGACGTCGAGGATGAAGCGGCACATGTCCTCTTTCTCCTCGACGTTCATGCCGGCCATCGGCTCGTCGAGCAGCAGGAGATCGGGTTCCGCGGCAAGCGCCCGGCCGAGCTCGACGCGCTTCTGCAGGCCGTAGGGCAGCTTGCCCACCGGCATCTTGCGGACCGCCTGGATCTCGAGGAAGTCGATGATCCTCTCCACCGCCTCGCGGTGCTCGAGCTCCTCGCGCTCGGCCGGGCCCCAGTAGAGTGCCTGCCAAAAGAAGCCGCGTTTCATCTTGAGTAGCCGCCCGCTCATGATGTTGTCGAGTGTCGACATGCCCTTGAACAGGGCGATGTTCTGGAAGGTGCGGGCGATACCCTGCGCGGCGGCCTCGTGCGGGCGCATCTGCTCGCGCACACTGCCCTTGTAGGTGATCCGGCCCTGCTGCGGGTGATAGAAGCCGTTGATGCAGTTGAGCATCGACGACTTGCCGGCGCCGTTCGGCCCGATAATGGCGCGGATCTCGCCTTTGCGGACATCGAACGAGACGTTCGACAGCGCGCGCACGCCGCCGAACGAGAGGCTGATGTTCTCGATCTTCAGCAGCGTGTCGCCGATGACGCGGCCCGTGGAGCTCATGCCGCCGTCTTGTGCGCTGGGGAGGCGATCGGCTGGCGCTTGGCCTCCCGGATGGCGAGGTCGGCCTCGATCGCGCCGGTGCGGCCGTCCTCGAAGGTGACCGTCGTCTTGATGTGGGCGCGGTCGCGATCGGAGTAGAGCCCGTCGATCAGCGCGTTGTAGCGGTCGCCGATGAAGCGCCGGCGCACCTTGCGGGTGCGGGTCAGCTCGCCGTCATCGGCGTCGAGCTCCTTGTGCAGGATGAGGAAGCGCTTGATCTGCGAGCCAGCGACGTTGGGGTCGGCGGCGAGATCGCGGTTCACCTTCTCCACGCACTCCTGCAGCAGGTCGTAGACCTCCGGCTTGGCGGCTAGCTCCTGGTAGCTGCCATAGGACACGGCGCGTTTCTCGGCCCAGTTGCCGACCGCCTCGAGGTCGATGTTGACGAAACAGGCGACGTAGTCCTGGCCGTCGCCGAAGGCGACCGCTTCCTTGATGTAGGGGAAGAACTTGAGCTTGTTCTCGATGTACTTGGGCGCGAACAGCGTGCCGTTGCGCAGGCGCCCCACGTCTTTGGCGCGGTCGATGATCTTGAGATGGCCGTCCTTGTCGAAGAAGCCGGCGTCGCCGGTGTGGACCCAGCCGTCCGGGGTCTTGGTCTCGTTAGTGGCGCTGTCGTTCTTGTAATAGGTGAGAAAGACGCCCGGGCTCTTGACCAGCACTTCGCCGGACTCGGCGATCTTGATCTCGACTTGCGGGGCCGGTACGCCGACCGTGTCGGCCTTCACCTGCCCGTCGGGCTGCATGCAGATGAAGACGCTCGTCTCGGTCATGCCGTAGAGCTGCTTCAGGTTAAGGCCAAGCGAGCGGTAGAAGTCGAAGATGTCCGGACCGATGGCCTCTCCGGCGGTGTAGCCGAGACGGATGCGGCTGAAGCCCAGCGCATTCTTGAGTGGCGCGTAGACCAGGAAACCTCCGAGCCAGTAGAGGAAGCGGTCGGCGGCCGAGACCGGGCGCTTGTCGAGGATGGCGATCCCAGCACGGCGCGCCACCTCCATGAAGTACTTGTACATCGAGCGCTTGAGCCAGCCGGCGTCCTCCATGCGGATGGACACCGTGGTCAGCAGATTCTCGAAGATACGCGGCGGGGCGAAGAAGAAGGTCGGGCCGATTTCGCGCAGGTCGGTGAGCACGGTGGCGCCGCTCTCCGGACAGGAGAGACAGAACCCGGCGATGAAGGATTCGCCGTAGGAGTAGATGTGGTCGCCGACCCAGGCCATAGGCAGATAGGCGAGAACCTCGTCGTCGCGCGTCAGGCCGTCGAACTTGATGCCGTTGTGGCCGGAGACGATGACGTTGTCGTAGCTCAGCATCACGCCCTTGGGCTGGCCGGTCGTGCCCGAGGTGTAGAGCATCACCGAAACATCGGAACCCCGGCCCTTGGCGATCTCGGCGTCGAGGAAGCCGGGATGCTGGTTCTGGAACTCGGCGCCCCGTCCTGCGACTTCGGCCAGCGAGACGATGCCCGGCTGGTTGTAGTCGCGCATGCCGCGCGGATCCTTGTAGACGATGTGGCCGGGCCGTTTGTGCTTGCCGCGGATGACGAGGAGCTTGTCGACCTGCTCCTGATCCTCGGCGATGGCGAAATCGGCCTCGGCATGATCGATGACGAAGCCCATCTCCTCGGCCACCGAGTCCTGGTAGACCGGGACGGGTACTGCGCCGAGCATCTGTGCGGCGCACATCGACCAATAAAGCTGCGGGCGGTTGTCGCCGACGATGGCCACCTTGTGGCCGCGCCTGACACCGAGCGAGGCGAGGCCGGCGGCGAATTCTCGGACCTCACCATGGACTTGCTTCCAGGTCCAGGTCTGCCAGATGCCATAGTCCTTCTCGCGGATCGACGGCCGGTCGCCGAACTCGCGGGCGTTGCGCTCAAGGAGTTTGGGGAAGGTGTCGGGGAGGCCGTGCGCCGCCGCCGTGGTTCCGGCTGTTGCTGAGCCGTCAGCCATGGCCGACGTCCGAGACGCACGTGGTGGCAATGCCCAACGGACTCTCCCTGGTTACCGATCAGCCTCGCCGGCCGCTGCCGGCGTCTTTCGATGCGCCGAATTATCCGGTCGACCGTGGCTAAGTAGCCGGAAGACGGGGGCTGGTCAAGTTGCGGCTCCGTTCAAATTTCGGTGGTTTGACGGGGGGTTGCGCCACCTTCTGCAATGGATCGCACAAACCCGGCAAGCAGCCCAAGCACCGCGCCCGGCTGGTCACGGTGGGGGGAGTGCCTGCACGCCGGCAGCAGGGTCACGCTGCAGGGGACGCGTGCCCGGTCGCGGATGCCGGTAATCTGTGCCGCCGTGCCGTATTCGTCATCCTCGCCCTGGATGGCCAGGATCGGTGCCTTGATAGCAGGCAGCAAGGCCTCGATGTTCCAGGCGCGGAACGCCGGATCGAGCCAGATGTCGTTCCAGCCCCAGAAGGCATGGTCGGCGTCGTCATGGTAGCGGCCGAGCCGCTTGCCCAGATCGCTCGAGCGATAGGTGTCCCGGGCCATCTCGATCGACGCGACGGTCAGATCCTCGACGAAGATGTGCGGGGCCATGACCACCAGCCCGGCGACGTCGTGACCGCTGGCGGCATGGATGAGCGCAATCGAGGCGCCGTCGCTATGACCGACAAGCAGCGGCCGGCGAAGATTCAGACCCTGCAGCAGCGCCGGCAGGATCTCGCACGCTTCGCGGTGCATGTAGTCGACGTTACGCCTGCCCGCGAGCTTCGACGAACGGCCGTAGCCACGGCGACTGTAGACGATCGTCTCGGCGCCGGTGGTTGTTGCGGCCTTCTGCGGGAAGTCGCGCCACATGGCCACGCTGCCAAGCCCTTCATGGAGCAAGACCAGCGTCGGCAGGCCGGGCGAGGTGGCTGGAAGGCGGACATACTCGAGACGAGCACCGCCGATTTCGACGAACAAAGAAGTGCTCATGTCAGGCGAGATCGTCTCCGCCGAGATAGGCATCCTGCACGGCCTGGCTGGCGCGGATCTCCTGCGGTGTGCCGCTGGCCAGGACCGCGCCGTTGACCATGACGGTAATGATATCGGCAAGCGCGAAGACCGCGTCCATGTCGTGCTCGATCAGGATCAGCGTGTGTCCCTCCTTGAGGCGGCGCAGCAGGTCCACCATGCGCGCGGTTTCGTCAGCGCTCATGCCGGCCATCGGCTCGTCGAGCAGCAGAAGCGAGGGCTCCGTCGCCAGCATGACGCCGATCTCGAGCTGACGCTGCTCGCCATGGCTGAGGACCGAGGCGCGCGTGTCGCGGCGCGGGGTCAGGCCGGTCAGGGCCAGTGCCCGCTCTGCCCGCTCGCGCACGCCGTCGTCGCGCTCGGCCGGGCGGAAGAAGCGCATCGACGATGCCATGCGGGCTTGGGCGCCCAGCCGGCAATTCTCATAGGCGCTGAACTCGGGGAAGATGTTGGTGCGTTGGAAGCTGCGGCCGATGCCGAGCTGCGCGATGCGATGCGGCGGCAGCCCGGCGATGTCCTGGTCGCCGAAGCGGATGCGGCCGGCGCTCGGCGGTAGCGCGCCGGACAGCAGATTGAGCAGCGTCGTCTTGCCGGCCCCGTTGGGGCCGATGACGCAGTGGACGTCACCTTGGCGGACGGCAAGGCTGACATTGTCGACGGCTACCAGGCCGCCGAAGCGCTTGCTCAGGGCTTCCGTCTCCAGCGCCTTAGGCATCGGCGGCCTCGGCGGCTTTCGGTTTGCGGCGGAAGAGGCCGGTCAGGCCGTCGGGCAGCAGCAGCACAACGGCGATGACGAAGATGCCCATCGCCATCAGCCAGTGATCGGTCAGGCTCTGCAGCGCCTCTTCGAGCAGCACCAGTGCAAAGGCGCCGACCAGCGGACCGAGCCGCGAGCGCAAGCCGCCGAGAATAACCATCATCAGCACGAGCCCCGACTCGCGCCAGTGGAACAGGGCGGGATTCACCACCCGGTACTGCGTTGCGTAGATGAAGCCGGCAAGGCCGGCCATGCCGCCGGCCAGGGCGAAGGCTACGAGCTTGTAGAGATAGGTGTTGAAGCCCAGCGCGCGCATGCGCGACTCGTTGACCCGGATACCCAGGACGGCGCGGCCGAAGGGTGCCTTCATCACCACGCCGATGGCTAGATAGCTCAGCGCCATCAGCACCAGCGTGACGTAGAACAGGGTTGGCCGGTCGTTGAGCGAGATCAGATCATCGCCCATCCAGGTGACCACCGGCCGGAAGTTCATGAAGCGGCCGTCCGAGCCGCCAGCGAATTTCGAATCGTGGAAGAGGTAGAAGAGCATCTGGCCGAAGGCCAGGGTCAGCATGATGAAATAGACACCCGAGGTGCGCACGGCCAGCGCGCCGATGAGAAAAGCTGCTGCCGTCGTGCCGGCCAGGACGACCGGCAATATCCACCACACCGCGGCACCCTCGCCGGCCGGTGAGAGCAGGGCGAGGAGATAGGCGCCAAGGCCGAAGAAAGCGGCATGGCCGAGGCTGACCAGCCCGACGCCGCTCACCAGCAGGCCGAGGCTCATGGCGAAAATCGCCATGGTCATGATCTTGGTGAGGAGCTGGATATGATAGCGATCGGCGAACTGGGGAATGAAAGCCAGCGCCACCAGCGCGGCGAGCAGCAGCCAGTTGACCAGGCGGGGTGCCGGCTCCATCAGGCGCGTCCGAACAGGCCTTGCGGCCGCCACAGCAGGATGACCGCCATCACCGCGTAGACGGCGACGCTGGCGAACTCGGGGACCAGAACCTTGCCGAAAGTGTCAGCGAGCCCGACCAGCAGGGCGGCGATGAAAGCGCCCTTGATCGAGCCGATGCCACCGATCACCACGATGACGAAGCAGACGATCAGAATGTTCTCGCCGATGCCGGGATAGATGGAGGAGAGCGGGGCGGAGATGATGCCGGCCAGTGCTGCGAGGCCCGCACCGGCGGCGAAGACGAAGGTGCTGAGCCGGCTCATGTCGACGCCAAGGAGCTGCACCATCTCGCGGTTCGTCGAGCCGGCGCGGATATACATGCCCAGGCGGGTCTTCTGGATGACCAGCGCCATGATGGCGACGAGGACCAGGCAGATGACCGAGACGACGATGCGGTAGACCGGGTATTGCAGATTGTCGGTGAGCGGGATCGAGGCCGTGAACAGCGCCGGCGTGGGTACGCCATGCACATCGCTGCCGAAGAGCAGGCGTTGCGCCTCGTTGAAAATCAGGATCAGCCCGTAGGTCAGCAGCACCTGGGTCAGATGGTCGCGCTCGTAAAGGAAGCGGATCATCAGCCGCTCGATCAGGAAGCCGAGCAGCACGGCCAGCGGCACGCCGGCGACCACGGCGATAGCGAAATTGCCGGTCTGGCTGACTAGCCAGAAGGCGAGATAGGCGCCGACCATGTAGAAGGAGCCGTGCGCCAGGTTGATGACCTGGAGGATGCCGAAGACCAGTGTCAGGCCGCTGGCAATCAGAAACAGCAAGAGCCCGTACTGGACGCCGTTGAGCACCTGGATAAGGAAGAACAGCCAATCCATGCGGGCGCAGAATGAAGAAGCCGGGGCCGAACGACAACCCGCCTCTCACCGTCCCGGCGGACGATGAGAGGCGGGTCTTGGAAACGCAACGGTGTCGAAGGCGTCAGGCCATCCGGCAACCGGTCGACGGATCTTCGAGGCCCTTCACCGCGACGCTCTGGAACTTGTTCTCGCCGCTCACCACCTTGCGCAGGTAGAAATCCTGCACCGGGTTCTGCGACTTGGAGAGTGTCCAGGGCCCGCGCGGGCTGTCGATCTTTGCCGCCTTCATGGCGGCGTAGAACTCGCGCTTGGCGCCCGCATTGCCCTTCACCGCCTCGAGGCCCTGCACCAGCAGCTGGCCGGTGTCGTAACCCTGCACGGCATAGACGTCGACGTCGCGGTTCGTCGTCTTCTTGAAGTCGGCCTTGAAGCGCTGGTTCACCGGGTTGGGCAGATCCTCGACGTAGTGCAGCGTAGTCTCGAGGCCTTCAGCCGCTGCGCCCTGCGCGCGCAACACGCCGTCGGTGAGGAAGCCCGGGCCGTAGAGCGGGACACGCCCTTTGAGCCCCGCCGCTTCCCAATCCTTGACGAACTTCACCGCACCGCCGCCGGCATAGAAAGTGTAGACGGCGTCCGGCCGCAGGCTGGCGATCTCGGTCAGGTGCGCCTGGAACTCGTCATTGGGGAACGGGATCCAGATCTCCTTGCTGACCTTTCCGCCACCGGCGGCGAGCCCGTCCTTGAAGCCCTGCACCGATTCCTCGCCGGCCGCGTATTTCCAGGTGATGGTGACCACGTTCTGGTGTTTGCGCTCGCCGGCGACCTTGCCCATGGCATAGGCCGGCTGCCAGTTGCTGAACGACGTGCGGAAGATGTTCGGCGCGCACAGGGCACCGGTGGCCGCACCCACGCCGGCATTGGGGATGATCAGCGTGGCGTTCTCCTCGCGCGCCACCTGCACCATCGCCGCGGCGACGCCCGAATGCACGGTGCCGACCAGGATGTCGACCTTCTCGCCCACGATCAGCTTGTTGGCGTTCTGCGCCGCCTTGGAGGGCTCGCTTTCGTCGTCGAGGCGCACCCACTGCACCTCGCGCCCGCCGAGCTTGCCACCCTTCTCGTTGATCGCCAGCAGCATGGCGTCGGTGATGTTGTTACCGAGCGCGGCGAAGGTGCCGCTGTAAGGCAGCATCAGGCCGATCTTGAGTCGGGCCGGCTGGGCGAGGACGAACGGCGCGTTGAGTGTGCCAACGGCCGCCGCTGCGGCAGCGCCGCCGAGCACGGCACGGCGCGACACCGGCCGCGCCATCTTGCTGTGGGTGGTCAGGGTCATTGCATTTCCTCCATGACGCATCGGTTCATTCCGCCGCGGCGCGCTGCGTCTCGCGCTGGCGAAGCTTGAAGCGCTGGATCTTGCCGGTCGCTGTCTTGGGCAATTCGCTGACGAACTCGATCCAGCGGGGATATTTGTAGTGGGCCAGCCGCTCCTTGACGTGCGCTTTCAGCGCCTCATCGAGACCGGCGGCTGCGTTCTGTCCGGGCTTGAGCACGACGAAGGCCTTGGGCTTGATCAGCCGGTTCTCGTCGGCGAGGCCGATCACCGCCGCCTCGAGCACGGCAGCATGCGTCACCAGGGCAGCCTCGACCTCGAAGGGCGAGACGTAGATGCCGCCGACCTTGAGCATGTCGTCGGTTCTCCCGCAATAGGTGAAGAACCCATCCTCGCTCTCGGTGTACTTGTCGCCGGTGCGTGTCCACTCGCCCTGGAAAGTGTGTCGGGAGCGCGCGCGGTTGTTCCAGTAGCCGGCGGCGCTGGACGGTCCGTTGACCAGCAGCTCGCCTACCTCGCCCGGTTTCACCGGCTTGCCCTCGTCGTCGACCAGCTTGAGCCCGTAACCCGGTACGGCTTTGCCCGTGGTGCCGTAGCGCAGGGTGCCCGGAGCGTTGCTCAGGAAGATGTGCAGCATCTCGGTCGAGCCGATGCCGTCGTAGATGTCGACCCCCATGCCCTGGGCCCAGCGTTTGCCCAGATCCTCGGGCAACGCCTCGCCGGCCGAGACGCAAGAGCGCAACCGGTGCTCTCCCTTGACCGGCAATTCACCCGAGGCGAGCAGCGCTGCGTAGAGCGTCGGCACGCCGTAGAAGATAGTCGGCCGGTGCTGCTTGAGCACACGGCAGACGGAGGTTGGAGTCGGCCGCTCGGCCATCAGGACGGCAGTGGCGCCGACCCGCATGGGGAAGGTCAGTGCATTGCCCAGCCCGTAGGCGAAGAACAATTTTGCTGCGGAAAAGACGATGTCGTTGTCGTTGATGCCCAACACCGGCCGCGCATAGAGCTCGGCAGTCGTCACCAGGCTCGAATGCACGTGCACCGTGCCTTTGGGCATGCCGGTCGAGCCCGACGAGTAGAGCCAGAAGGCCGGATCGTCGGCGGTGGTCGGCGCGGCATCGAGCGTGGCAGAGGCCTTAGCCGTCAGGGCATCGAGCGAAGCATGCCCGTCGATTGCCGGGCCGGCGACGATGATTTTTTCCAGCCAGGGCTGGTCGATGAGCGCCGGCTTGAGCTTCTCGTAGAGAGGGGCTGCGACCACCAGCACGCGCGCCCGGCTGTCGCGCAGCATGTAGGCGTAGTCCTCGGCAGTCAGCAGCGTGTTCACCGGGACCGGCACGGCGCCGATCTTGATGGCGCCGAGGAACACCGAGGGAAAATCGATGGTGTCGAGCAGCAGCAGCAGAACGCGTTGCTCCACTCCAAGCCCCAGGTCGCGCAGCGCGTTGCCGCAGCGGTTCACTTGTTCGGCCAGCTCGCCGTAACTGCAAGCGCCCTTGTCGTCGATGAAGGCCGTCTTGCTGGCGCGACCGGCCGCGAGGTTCGGCTCGATCAGGTCGTGGGCGGCGTTATAGGTGCGCGGGAAGCTCAGTCGCGGGGTCGACGACGAGCGGTCGACGGCCGCAAGACCGGCTGAAGGGAATTCTCCGCGAGACAACGAGCCTTCCTCCCTGGAACCGCCTCTACATGGGCGTTTAGGGCATTCTGCCCCTCGCCGGATTTAGGTCAAGTCCGAAACGGCAATATTTTGCACCCTTGGTCCCGCGGCTCATGCGTAATAATGCATCGCCCGGATGGCGGTCGCATGCTAAGAAAGGACCCGGCACTATATTGCCGGCAGGCGCCAATGGCCGTGGAACGCAAGAAGAGCGCGCGTGAGGCGAAGGTCCGGGTCCCCGAGCTGAGCGACCGCGCCTATCTGGCCGGGTTGGGCGAGCGGGTGCGGCAGTTCCGCGCCCGCCGCGGCATGACCCGCAAGATTCTTGCCCGCGATTCCGGCGTCTCGGAACGCTATCTGGCTCAGCTCGAAGGCGGCCATGGCAACATCTCCATTCTGCTGTTGCGGCGGGTGGCCAGCGCAATGGGCCTGCCGCTGGGCGACCTGCTGCACGAGGGCCCTGAGCGCCCGCTCGAATATTCTCTGGCCCGGCAGATTCTCGATGGCCTGCCGGCCACCGAGCTCGGCTCCGCCTATCGGGCCCTGGCTCACACTACCGGCCGTGGCGGCGCCGGCGCGCGGGCTGGCCGTATCGCCCTCATTGGCCTGCGCGGGGCCGGAAAATCAACGCTTGGACGGCTTCTGGCAGCGCAGCTCAAGGTGCCGTTCGTCGAGCTCGCCGAGCTGATCGCCGAGGAATCCGGCACCAGCCTGAGCGAGATCTTCTCGCTTTACGGCCAGGCGGCCTATCGCCGTTACGAGCGCCGTGCGCTGGAACGCGCCATCGCCGGACACGAGCGCGCGGTGATCGCCACCGGCGGCAGCCTCGTCTCCGAGCCGGCGACCTACGAGCTGCTGCTGCGCTCCTGCCACACGGTGTGGATCGCCGCGACTCCGGCCGAGCATATGGGCCGGGTGATGGCCCAGGGCGACCTCCGCCCCATGCAGGCCAGCCGCGAAGCTATGGCCGACCTCAAGCGCATCCTGGAGAACCGGCGGGCCCTCTATGGCAAGGCCGAGGCCGTGGTGGAGACCACCGGCAAGGAAATCGAGGTCAGCGCCGCCGAGCTGGCGGCGGTTGCCGGACGCCTTATAGACGACGCCATCTGAGGTTCAAAACCGACATGCATTATCTTGCATGTCGGTCCCAGCGGGCGTATATCGGAGCCAACCGGGAGAGAACGCATGGTCAGCTTCGAGACCGAGCCGTCTCGCTACCGCCACTGGCGCCTGAGCTTTGACGGGCCGATCGCCACCCTGGCCATGGCCGTGGACGAGGATGGCGGTCTGCGCGAGGGCTACAAGCTCAAGCTCAACTCCTACGATCTTGGCGTTGACATCGAACTCCACGACGCCGTGCAGCGCATCCGCTTCGAGCACCCCGAGGTGCGTACCGTCGTGCTCACCAGTGCGCGCGAGCGCCTGTTCTGCGCCGGCGCCAACATCTACATGCTCGGCACCTCCGGCCATGGCTGGAAGGTCAATTTCTGCAAATTCACCAACGAGACGCGCAATGGGCTCGAGGATTCGAGCACCGCGACGGGCTTGAAGTTCCTCTGCGCCGTGAACGGGGCCTGTGCCGGCGGCGGCTACGAGATCGCACTCGCTTGCGACGAGATTGTTATGGTCGACGACCGCTCGACCACCGTCAGCCTGCCCGAAGTGCCGCTGCTCGGCGTGCTGCCGGGCACCGGTGGCCTGACCCGCCTCACCGACAAGCGCAAGGTGCGCCGCGACCTCGCCGATGTCTTTTGCACCTCGCCCGAGGGTGTGCGTGCCGAGCGGGCGCGCGAGTGGAAACTGGTCGACCACATTGCCCGCCCGGCCGATTTCGACCGGGTGGTGCGCGAACGCGCCGCGGCCATGGCCGTGGGCAGCGACCGGCCGAAAGGTGCGAAAGGTGTAACGCTGACCCGGCTGCGGCGCGCGGAGGACGCCAGCGGCTATCGCTACTCCTCGCTCGACGTGACACTCGACGCCGACGGCCGCACCGCGACGTTCACGATGAAGGCGCCCGATGCCGCACCGCCGGCGGACATCGACGGCATCGTGGCGCAGGGGGCGGAGTGGTGGCCGCTGCGCTTTGCGAGGGAGCTCGACGACGCCATCCTCAGTCTCCGGGTCAACCAGCCGGAGATCGGACTCTGGATCCTGCGCTCATGCGGCACCGCCGAGGCGCTGCTGACAGCGGGCAGCGCCATGCTGCGTCACAAGGATCACTGGCTTGTGCGCGAGACTATCGGCCTGTGGCGTCGCACCCTGCAGCGGCTCGACGTCTCTTCGCGCAGCCTGTTCGCCGTGATCGACGCGGGCTCTTGCTTCGCCGGCCTTTTCTTCGAGGTGGCGCTGGCCGTCGATCGCATCTACATGCTTGACGCCGCCGACGGCGACGCAAGTCCCACGATCGTGCTCGACGAGTTCAGCTTCAATAACCTGCTGAACACGCCGGCCAGGCGCACGCGCCTGTCGCTGCGTTTCCAGGACGACGAGCCGGCGATTGCCGCCTGTCGCGGCCGGCTCGGCCAGGCGTTGGCCGCTCCCGAGGCGCTAAAGCTCGGCCTGGTGACCTTCACGCCGGACGAACTCGACTGGGAGGACGAGATCCGCCTCGCCATCGAGGAGCGCGCCTCGCTCTCGCCCGACGCGCTGACCGGGCTCGAAGCCAATCTGCGCTTCGGCGGGGCGGAGACGATGCTCACACGGATCTTCGGCCGCCTCTCGGCCTGGCAGAACTGGATCTTCAACCGCCCCAACGCCGTGGGCGAGAAGGGCGCGCTCAAGCTCTTCGGCTCCGGCAGCAAGGCACGCTTCGATTGGGAGCGGGTGTGATGTCGATTTCCTACGCTGAGCGTATTCCCAACAACGTCAACCTGACCGACAACCGTGTGCTGCAGCGCGCACTGGAGCACTGGCAGCCGCGCTTCCTCGGCTGGTGGCGCGACATGGGGCCGACCGATTTCAACGGCGCCGACGTCTACCTCCGCACGGCGACCAGTGTGGACGCGCAAGGCTGGGCGACCTACGGCAGCGTCAAGATGCCGGATTACCGTTGGGGCATCTTCCTCGCCGACAGGTATCCCGAGCGCAAGATCGGGTTCGGCGATTTCCGCGGCCAGCCAGCGTGGGAGCAGGTGCCGGGCGAGCACCGCTCGACTCTGCGCCGCCTGATCGTCACCCAGGGCGACACCGAGCCGGCCTCGGTCGAGCAGCAGCGCCTGCTCGGCCACACCTGCCCGTCGCTCTACGACCTTCGCTCGCTTTTCCAGGTCAATGTCGAGGAAGGCCGCCATCTCTGGGCGATGGTCTACCTGCTGCACGCCTATTTCGGCCGCGATGGCCGCGAGGAGGCTGAGGCACTGCTCGAGCGCCATTCCGGCAACCGCGACAACCCGCGCATCCTCAACACGTTCAACGAGCCGGTCGAGGATTGGCTGTCGTTCTTCTGCTTCACCTACTTCACCGACCGTGATGGCAAGTATCAGCTCAAGTGCCTGGCCGAGAGCGGTTTCGACCCGCTGGCTCGCACCTGCCGGTTCATGCTGACCGAGGAGGCCTATCACATGTCGGTCGGCATGCTCGGCCTTGGTCGCGTCGTCAAACGCACTGCCGACGTGATGAAGGAAATCGGCTCGGAAAAGCCGGAGGCCGTGCGCCGGTCCGGCGCCATCGATCTGCCGACCCTGCAGCGCTATCTCAATTTCTGGTTCACCTCGTCCCTCGATCTCTTCGGGTCCGAGGTCTCGAGCAACGCGGCCACGACTTTTGCCAACGGCATCAAGGGACGGCCAGACGAGATGACCGCGTTCGAGGACCATGACATCCGCGACGCGAGCTTCAACCTCGACTCGCCCAAGGGCCGCGAGGACGTGCCGATGCGCAACGCCCTCAACGAGGTGGTGCGCGAGGCCTATATCCGCGACTGCGAGGTCGGCCTGCGGCTGTGGAACCGCATCCTCGCCAAGTCCGGCAGCAAGAGCGAGATTCGCCTACCCAGCCCACGTTTCAACCGTACCGTCGGTGTGTGGGCCGGCCAGCCAGTCGACCCGGCGGGTGCGGTGTTGTCGGCGGAAGACTGGGCGCGGCAGAAACAGGCTTGGCTGCCCTCGGACACTGACCGCGCCTTCGTCAAGTCGCTGATGAAACGCGTGGTCGATCCAGGCAAGGTCGCGGGCTGGATCGCTCCGCCCGAGCGTGGTATCGGCGGTCATCCGCCGGACTACGAATACGTGCGGCTGTAATCGCGTCGGCCGCGGCGCTACAGTCCCGGCATTCTGAGCCTCCGACTCACCCGCCGCTGTTTTCTCGTCATCGTTGCCGCCGCGCTGCTGGCGGCGGCTCCGCTGCGTGCGGCCGAGCCCTGGTTCATCGCCTTCGAGACCGGCGGCGACGGAGATCCTTCGATTCCCTTCGCGACGAAGTCCGAAACCGCAGCGGTGCTGATCTCGGAGCTCGGGCCAGCTGGGTTGGCCGCAATCGGGCTCGATCCCGGCCTGTTCGATGCCGAGATCGTCCCGGGCGGCCACATGGCAAAGATCAATCCGGCCGTTCTGCTGACCCTGGAGGTCGGCGACGAGCAAGCCCGTCGCGCTGCCGCGGCCTTCGGCTACGTCTTCGACCAGTCGGCCGTGCTGATTTGGCGCGACGCAACCGAGGGCAGCTTGGTCGTCGCGGTCACGCTCCCGTCGGTGACGCCGACCCTGGCCGACCACTTCTTCCGTCTGGCGGCGGCGATCGAGCCGGCTCTGGCCGGCGGTTTCACGGCACGCGGCAGCCAGCTGCTGTTCATCAACCTGCGCGGCAGCGACGGGAAACCGTTCAGCGGCCTAGCAGACGACCGCTTTACGGCCGGGCTGCAGCGCGCCGCCAGTCAGTTCGGCGGCATTGCCACGGTCTCCACGTCCCGAGTGAGGGCGGTCCTGATCGAGCGGGCGGACTATCCGGAGCTGCTGGCAGCCAGTCTGGCAACGGTAGAAAGGCTGAAGGCGCGTCGCGCGGAGCTTGGCGGCCGGCGTTAGTTCTTGCTGCCGGCGTCGACGTTGAAGATTTCGCGCATCAGCTTGTGCAGATCGCGCGTTTCCTCGTCGGAAAGCTTGATGCCCTCATGCACGAAGTCCTGGCCTTCGCCAATCGCTCGGTGGCCGCCGGCGATGTAGATGTCCATGAGTTCGCTCAGCCGCCGGAAGCTCTGTACCGGCAGCGCCTCAGCGCGCATCTGAAAGACGGCCGTAACCGAGCCGAGCCGCTGCAGGACACCCTCCAACTCCTGCTTACGGGGCGCATCCATCTTCGGCGGCGGCGCGTTCTTCGCCTTCTCCGCGCGAATGTCTGCTTCGGTCTTCCAGTTGCTCATCGGCGACTCCGGTGAATAAATTTTAGCTAAAATATCATGGGATTGCCGTTTGTAGCATGCACAGCTAGAAAAATTTCTGGATCAAATCAGCCGCGGGAGCGCGGCTTCGCTATGGCCTGGCTGATCAGGCTGATGAAGCGCTGCACGACGGGTGAACGCTCATTGCGCCGGTGCGCGAAGGTCAGCGGAGCACGCAGCGGCGGTTTATCATTCAATGGCTTGAACGAGACACCATCCATATGCAGTCCCTGCATCGAGGCTGGGACAATTGACACGCCGAGGCCGGCGGCGACGAGGTTCAGAGTCGACAACATGCGCGGGGCTTCCTGGCCGACGCGTGGACTGAAGCCAGCGCGGTGGCAGCCGGCGAGGATGGAGTCATAGAGGCCGGGGCCGATGGGGCGCCGATAGAGAATGAAGGTCTCGGCGGCGAGGGCGGAGAGCGGCAGCGCCGCCTTGTCGTTTCGAGCCAGCGCGTGACCTGCCGGCAGCGCCACGACCATCTCCTCCTCGAGTAATGGCCGGACTTCGAGGCCGAGCGGGTCGACGACGGGGGAGCGGATGAACGCCGCGTCGATGCGCTCCTGGCGGACGCCGTCGACGAGTTCGCTCGTGCCACCTTCCTCCAGCGCCAGCGAGATCAGCGGGTAGGCTTCACGAAAGCCGCGGATGATGCGCGACATGAAGGGATGGAACGGCACGGAGCTGGTGAAGCCGATGGCGATGCGGCCCTGCTCGCCGCGTGCCGCGCGGCGGGCTGCCGCGACCGCGTGCTCGACGCGTGCCAGGATAGTTCGTGCGTCGTGGAACAGCGCTTCGCCGGCCTGGGTGAGCTCGACGCCTCGCGACTTGCGGCGGAAGAGCTGGACGTCGAGCTCGGCTTCGAGCGCCCGGATCTGCTGACTGAGCGGTGGCTGCTGTATGCCCAGTCGTTCGGCGGCGCGGGTGACGTGCTGCTCCTCGGCGACGGCGACGAAGTAGCGCAGATGGCGTAGCTCCATTCCATACTTGTATAATATGGAAAATCCAATTTCCATATATTGGACAGATGGACGGCACAGGCCTAGGCTGTGCACCATGAGCGATGCCCTCCGCCTGCTGACCGTTCAATTCCTCGCCTGGGTGGCCGAGCGCCCCCGCACCTACGCCGAAACCATGGAGGCTTGGCGCACCAGCTGTCCGCGGCTCTCCGTGTGGGAAGACGCGACGATTGCCGGGCTGGTGCGACTGGAAGGCAATGCCGAGCGCCAGACCATGGTGAAGCTGACGGCGGCCGGCCAAGCGGCTCTCGAATCGCAGGCCGCCGCCGCCCGCTAGCGCCGGGATTTGAAATTAACCAAATTTAACTCTTGGCGTGCTAGATCAACGACTTCTGCGGCGGCAGGCGCGCCTTCAGACGCCGACCGTCGTCCATGTTCCTTATTGGGAGAAGGAGCTTTCCCGTGCCCGCTATTGGTCATGACACTCTGAAAACCCGCCGCACCCTCAACGCCGGTGGCAAGAGCTACGACTATTTCAGTCTGGAGGCGGCGGCCAAGGCCGGGATCGGCGACATCTCGCGGCTGCCGGTGTCGCTCAAGTATCTGCTGGAGAACCTGCTGCGCTACGAAGACGGGCGCAGTGTCACGGTCGACGATGTCAAGGCGATGGGCCAATGGGCCAAGGACCGCCGTTCCGACCGCGAGATCGCCTACCGACCGGCGCGCGTGCTGATGCAGGACTTCACCGGCGTGCCCGCCGTGGTCGACCTCGCCGCGATGCGCGACGCGATGGTGCGCATGGGCGGCGATGCCAAGAAGATCAACCCGCTCTCGCCCGTCGACCTGGTCATCGACCATTCGGTGCAGATCGACCATTTCGGCACCAAGGACGCCTTCGAGAAGAACGTGGCGCTCGAATACGAGCGCAACGGCGAGCGCTACAACTTCCTGCGCTGGGGCGCCCAGGCTTTCGCCAATTTCCGCGTCGTGCCGCCGGGCACGGGCATCTGCCACCAGGTCAACCTGGAGAACCTCTCGCAGACCGTGTGGACCGCGGAGATCGACGGCAAGACCATCGCCTATCCCGACACACTGGTCGGCACCGACAGCCACACCACGATGGTCAATGGCCTGGCCGTACTTGGCTGGGGTGTCGGCGGCATCGAGGCCGAGGCCGCGATGCTCGGTCAGCCGGTGTCCATGCTCATCCCGGAGGTCATCGGCTTCAAGCTGACCGGCAAGCCGAAGGAAGGCACTACCGCTACCGACCTCGTGCTCACCGTCACCCAGATGCTGCGCAAGAAGGGCGTGGTGAACAAGTTCGTCGAGTTCTATGGCCCGGGCCTCGACCAGATGTCGCTCGCCGACCGCGCCACCATCGGCAACATGGCGCCTGAATACGGCGCTACTTGCGGTTTCTTCCCCATCGACCAGGAGACGATCAACTACCTCAAATTCACCAGCCGCGACCCCGGCCGCGTCGCTCTGGTCGAGGCCTATGCCAAGGCGCAAGGCATGTGGCGCGACGCCTCGACGCCCGACCCGATCTTCACCGACACGCTGGAGCTCGACATGGGCACGGTCGAGCCCTCGCTCGCCGGGCCGAAGCGTCCACAGGACCGCGTTGCCCTTTCCGGCGCCAAGGCCGGTTTCGAGAAGGCGTTGCCCGAGCTGCTCGGACCCAAGGCCGCCAAGGGCCCGGTCAAGGTCGCCGGCGCCAATCACGAGCTGCGGCACGGGGACGTGGTGATCGCCGCCATCACCTCGTGCACCAACACCTCCAACCCGGCCGTGCTGATGGCCGCCGGTCTCGTGGCGCGCAACGCCCGCGCCAAGGGCTTGCAGGCCAAGCCGTGGGTCAAGACCTCGCTCGCGCCCGGTTCGCAGGTGGTGCAGGACTATCTGGCCGCCGCCGGTCTGCAGGAACATCTCGACGCCATCGGCTTCAACATCGTCGGCTTCGGCTGCACGACCTGCATCGGCAATTCGGGTCCGCTGCCGGACCACATCGCCGAGGCGATCGACGAGAAAGACCTCACGGTCTGCGCCGTGCTTTCCGGCAACCGCAACTTCGAAGGCCGCGTCCACGCCCAGGTGAAGGCGAACTATCTCGCCTCGCCGCCGCTGGTCGTCGCCTATGCGCTGGCTGGCTCGCTGCTCAAGGACATCACCAAGGACCCGCTGGGCATGGGCAAGGACGGCCAGCCGGTTTATCTCAAGGACATCTGGCCGAGCAACGCCGAGGTCCAGGAGACGATCAAGAAGGGCCTGACGTCGGAGATGTTCAAGAAGCGCTATTCGAACGTTTTCAAGGGCGACACGCGCTGGCAGAAGATGACCACCTCGGCCGGCATGACCTACAAGTGGGAGGACGGCTCGACCTACGTGAAACTCGCCCCCTATTTCGAGGGCATGCCAAAGGAGCCAGGCAGCCTCAGCGACGTGCATGGCGCACGGCCGCTGGCCATCCTCGCCGACAGCATCACCACTGACCACATCTCACCGGCCGGCTCGATCAAGAAGGACGGCCCGGCGGGCAACTACCTCATCGAGCGCCAGGTGCGGCCGCAGGATTTCAATTCCTTCGGTGCCCGCCGCGGCAATCACGAGGTGATGATGCGTGGCACATTCGCCAACATTCGCCTCAAGAACGAGACGGCACCTGGTACCTCGGGCGGTGTGACCAAGCACCAGCCCTCGGGCGAGGTCATGTCGATCTTTGACGCCGCTGAGAAGTACAAGAAGGACGGCGTGCCGCTGGTCATCTTCGGCGGCAAGGAATACGGCACCGGCTCGTCACGCGACTGGGCGGCCAAGGGCACGCTGCTCCTCGGCGTCAAGGCGGTGATCGTCGAGACCTTCGAGCGTATCCACCGCTCGAACCTCGTGGGCATGGGCGTGCTGCCGCTGATGTTCCCCGAGGGCGTGGACCGCAAGACCCTCAAGCTCGACGGCACCGAGATCATCGACCTCACCGGCATCAAGGACGGCATCAAGCCGCGCATGACGGTGACCATGACCATCACGCGCAAGGACGGCTCGAAGCAGACCGTGCCGCTGCTCTGCCGTATCGACACGCTCGACGAGGTCGAGTATTTCCGCCACGGCGGCATCCTGCCGTACGTGCTGAGAAGCTTGCTGAAAGCGTCCTGACAGCCCGCAGGGCCTGCCGAAGATCGAATAAGGAAACCGGAGACCGCGGCGGCCTAGAGCCGCCGCGGTTCTTCCACGGTCGGTGGCAGCGGTCGCGGTTTCGCCGGGTTGATCCGGCGGATGACGATATCGCCGTACTCGTTGATCTGCGGCACCTCGTATTGCGGCAGGCTCTGTAGCGCCAGGCCCAGGGCGCGCAGCAGGTTCTCGATGCCGGCACGCAGCAGCGCTTCGGGCGACTGCTCTTGCCCGGCCTGCGGCGCTGTTTGGGCGGCGGCGGGGTTGTAAGCCGCGGCCAGCGCGGCGCTGAGCACCAGGGCATAGGCGAGGTTGGTCATGGCGTGCCTCTCCGGTCGGTCGCCGAGAACAACGCGCCAGTCGGCTGTTCTATTCACGCGCCCGTGACGAGGCTCACCGCTTGGTGATTTGCCGCGTGCCGTACGGGGCGCGACACTGATGCCATGAAAACCCTCATTGCCCTGGTGGCTGTCGCCGGGCTCGCGGCGCCGGCCCTGGCGGCCGAGCGCCTGAACCCGGTCGTGGTCGAGCTGTTCACCAGCCAGGGCTGCAACTCCTGTCCGCCGGCCGATATCTACCTCGGAGAACTGGCGAAGCGTCGTGACGTGCTGGCGCTCTCCTGGCACGTCGACTACTGGGATTATATCGGCTGGAAGGATCCTTTCGCCCAGCCGGCCTTTACCGCGCGCCAACGCAACTATCAGCGCGCGCTCATGCAGCGCTATGTCTACACGCCGCAGATGGTGATCGACGGGCGGCTGCAGGGCGTCGGTTCGGAACGCTCGACCATCGACGGTCTGATTGCCCAGGCGGCGCGCCAGCGCGACGTGAATACAGCCAGCCGGCCGTCGCTGCGACTGGACGGCGATGTGGTGAAAGTCGAAGGCGGCAAGGTCGAAACCGCTGCAGTGGTCTGGCTGGCGGTGTTCGAGCCCGAGCACCGCACCGCGGTGCGGCGTAACGAGAACGCCGGCCGTAGTCTCGGCAACTACAACGTGGTGCGCGAGCTGCGGGTGCTCGGCCGCTATACCGGCGAGGCCGTCGCACTGCCGCTGGGCCTCAACGCGGCCATGGCGGGCAAAGGCTGCGCCATCGTTGTGCAGAGCGAGCTGGCCTCAGGCCCAGGAGCGGTTCTCGCCTCGCTTGTCGTCGACCCGGCGCGCTAGGCGCCGAAACTCCGTCCCAGCACCGCGGTCATGCGCCGCGCGAAGGCCGCCGGATCGGGGATCGGCTCGCCTTCCAGCAACCGCGCCTGATCGAGGAGCAGGAAGGCGGCGTCGTTGAGCGGCTCGCTGACGGTCCCCTTGCCGAGCGCCGCGACCAGCGAGCGGATCAGCGCGTGCTCGGGGTTGATCTCGAGGATGCGTTTCGACTCTTTTTCGATTTGCTTATGCAGGCGCAGCATGCGCTCGAGATGGATGTCGAGATCGTTCTCGTCGGCAACCAGGCAGACCGGGCTGTCGGTCAGGCGCTGCGACACGCGCACATCTTTAACCGCGTCCTGCAGTGTGAGCCGCAGCAGGGCGAGCAGCGGCGCCATGTCGGCCTCGGCTTCAGTCGCCTTCTTTTCGGCCCCCTCGGGCAGCGGGATCTTGCTGAGATCGGCGCCACCCCGTGTCACCGACTTGAACTTCTTTCCCCGATAGACGCCGACCTGCGCCGTCCAAAACTCGTCGACCGGGTCGTTGAGCAGAAGCACCTCGACACCGCGCTTGCGGTAGCCTTCGAGATGCGGGCTGGTGGCCAACGCGGCCTGCTCGTCGCCGGCTATGTAGTAGATCGCTTCCTGGCCTTCCTTCATACGGCCGACATAGTCGGCCAGGCTGTGCAGGCCGGCTCCCTGCGTGCTGGCGAAACGCGCTAGGCCAAATAGTTTGTCGCGATTGGGCGGATCCTCGTAGAGGCCTTCCTTGAGGACGGCGCCGAAACTCTCCCAGAACTTCGTGTAGTCCTCGGCCGAGTCCTTCGCTTTTTTCTCCAGTTCGCCCAGCAGGCGGCTGACAACGCCGTTGCGGATCAGCGCGAGAACGGGATTGTTCTGTAGCATCTCGCGGCTGATGTTGAGCGGCAGATCTTCGGAATCAATCACGCCACGCAGGAAGCGCAGATAGCCCGGGAGCAGATCCTTCTCGCCGTCGGTGATGAAGACGCGGCGGACATAGAGCTTCACCCCGTGTTTGCGGTCGGGATGGAACAGGTCGAGCGTACGCGAGGCGGGGACGTAAAGCAGGCCGGTGTATTCGATTTTTCCCTCGGCCCGCCAGTGCAAGGTGAGCCAGGGCTCATCGAAGGCATGGGCGACGTGGTGATAGAACTCCTTATGCTGCTCGGCGGTGACCTCATTGCGTGGGCGCATCCACAGCGCCGAGGCCCGGTTGAGCGTCTCGCCCTTCTCGCCGCCGAGGCGGATCGGGATTGCCACATGGTCCGAGTACTGGCGGACGACGGCGCGCAGGTTCTCCGGGTCGAGGAATTCGCCGGCATCCTCGCGCATATGCAGGATGACCGAGGTGCCGGGCGCCTTGCGCTCGGCCAGCTCAAGGGTGAACTCGCCCTTGCCGTCGGAGGACCAGCGCCACGCCTGCTCGTCGCCGGCCTTGCGCGTCTCGACGGTGACACGGTCGGCCACCATGAAGGCCGAATAGAAGCCGACACCGAACTGACCGATCAGCGGCAGATCCTTCTTGGCGTCGCCGGTGAGCGACTTGACGAAGGCGGCGGTGCCAGAACGGGCGATGGTCCCGAGATTCTCGACGAGGTCCGCGCGGTTCATGCCGATGCCGTTGTCGCCCACGGTCAGCGTGCGGGCCTGGGTATCGAGTATGAGCTCGATCCGGTACTCGTTGTCGGGCGGGGCGAGCTCGGGGCGGGTCAGTGCTTCGTAGCGCCGACGGTCGCAAGCGTCTGAGCCGTTGGAGATCAGCTCGCGCAAGAAGACGCGGCGGTCGCTGTAGAGCGAATGGGCAACGATATCGAGCAGCCGGCCAACTTCGGCCTGGAAGCTCAGGGTTTCGGGGGCGGCGGTCTGGCTCATGGCTATCGGGTATGGGGGTATGCTTGTGGTCAGCATTTAGGCAAAGAACGATGCTTGGACAAGGGGGAAGATCGCTTCTGGCAAGCAGGCCAGCGCAGCCCGTTAAAGCTTGAATCTCCGGGCGAATCGTCCAATTCTTGAGGTGTGAACACGGACGGCGGGTCTTCGCGACCGCTTGTAGGCGGGGCGCGGATCGTCGCGGTGTTGGGGCCGACCAACACCGGCAAGACCCATCTGGCGCTTGAGCGGATGCTCGCGCATCGCAGCGGCATGATCGGCTTTCCGCTGCGTCTCCTGGCCCGCGAGAACTATGACAAGATTGCGCGCCTCAAGGGCCGCGACAGCGTGGCCTTGGTGACCGGCGAGGAGCGTATCCTGCCGCCCAGCCCGCGCTGGTTCGTCTGCACGGTCGAGGCGATGCCGCTGGACCGCGAGGTCGCCTTTCTTGCCATCGACGAGATCCAGATGGCGGCCGATCGCGAGCGCGGCCATGTCTTCACCGACCGGCTGCTGCACGCCCGCGGCTATGCCGAGACTATGTTCCTTGGTGCCGAGACCGCCAGGCGCCTCATCCGCGTCCTGGTACCGGGTGTCGAGTTCATCGCCCGGCCGCGCTTCTCCACCCTGAGCTGGACCGGCCCGAAGAAGATCACACGCCTGCCGCGGCGCTCGGCTGCGGTCGCCTTCTCGGCGGCCGAGGTCTACGGCATGGCCGAGCTGGTGCGCCGCCAGCGCGGTGGTGCCGCCGTGGTCTTCGGTGCGCTCAGCCCGCGCACGCGCAACGCCCAGGTGGCGATGTACCAGGCCGGCGAGGTCGATTTCCTGGTCGCCACCGATGCCATCGGCATGGGTCTGAACATGGACATCGACCACGTCGCCTTCGCCCAGCTGACGAAGTTCGACGGGCGAGGCATGCGGCGGCTTACCCCGGCAGAGCTCGGGCAGATTGCCGGGCGCGCCGGCCGTCACATGAACAACGGCACCTTCGGCACGACAACCAATGTCGGCGGCCGCGAGCTTGGGGCGCTCGATCCGGAGGTGATCACTGCCATCGAGGAGCATCGCTTCCCAGCCCTGGCCGCGTTCCAGTGGCGCAACACCGCTCTCGATTTCGCTTCGCCCGGCGCCCTGCTGGCTAGCCTCGAAGCCCCACCGCCGGTGCAGGGCCTGTTACGCACCCGCGATGCTGATGACCATCTGACACTGGCGGCGCTGGCCCGAGATCCGGCGGTCGGCACGCTGCGCGGCGAGCGGGACATCAAGCTGCTGTGGGAGACCTGCCAGATCCCGGATTTCCGCAAGGCCTTGGGCGACGCGCATGTCAACCTGGTGGCGCGCATCTTCGGCCATCTGTGCCGCGAAGGAAGGCTGCCGACCGACTGGATAGCGAGCCAGATCGCGCGGCTGAGCAACGTCGAGGGGGATATCGATGCGCTGCTTGAGCGTATCGCGCGGATCCGCACCTGGACCTACGTATCGCATCGTCCGCACTGGCTGGAAGACGCGGAGCACTGGCAGGCGCGGGCGCGTGAGGTCGAGGATCGCCTCTCAGATGTGCTGCACGAGCGGCTGACGCAGCGTTTCGTCGACCGCCGCGCCGCCGCGGTTGCCCGGGCGCGCAAGGCCGGCGGCGGCCTTGCTGCGGCGGTCAACGACCAGGGCGAGGTGCTGGTCGAGGGCGAGTTTGCCGGCAAGCTCGAAGGCTTCAATTTCGTTGCCGACAGCGAAGCGCGCGACGGCGGCGGACGCGATCTGCTGGCAGCTGCCAACAAGGCGCTGCGGCGCGACGCCGGCGGGCGCGTGCGCAGCTTCCTCGCCGCCGGCGACGCTGCGTTCGCGCTCGACGAGCGCGGCCTGGTGCGCTGGCAAGGCCAGCCGGTCGCGCGGCTGATGGCCGGCGACACGCCGCTCTCTCCGCGCGTCGACACCCTGCCGGCCGATCTGCTGGAGCCCCGCCATCGCGACGACGTCCGCCGGCATCTGCAGGGCTGGGTCGACCGCCATATCGCGGGCGTCTTGGCGCCGCTCTGCACCCTGCGCGATGCGCCGTTGACCGGTGCCGCCCGCGGCCTGGCCTTTGAGCTGGCGCTGCGGCTCGGCTGTGTGGTCCGGCGCGAGGTCTCCGCCCAGCTCGAGGCCTTCGGCAAGCAGGATCGCGGTGCGCTGGCGCGGCTCGGCGTCCATTTCGGCCAGATCGCCATCTATCTTCCGGCGCTGCAGAATCAATCGAGCACGATGCTACGCGCCGTGCTCTGGGCTTGCGCCCACGGCCGCGACCCTGCCGAGGCCATCGCCGCCATTCCCCGGCAACGCTCCATCCGGCGCGATGCCGCGACGCTGCCGGCGGGTTTCTACACCGCCTGTCTCTATCTTGCCGTCGGCCCCGTCATTGCGCGCGCGGACCGGGTCGAAAGCCTGGCCGGGCGGCTTCGGGGCCTCGCCAAGAGGGGACCGTTTGCTGCGACGCGCGACTTCGCTACGTCGATCGGCGTTGCCGAGAACGATCTGGCCGGCGTGCTGGCCGCGCTCGGCTATCGCGCCATGCCGGGCATGGTCTTCGTACCGCGGCCGGCTCGCCGCGACGCGCCACGGACGAGTGCGCACGACGAGGCGTCGCCCTTCGCCAGCCTGCGCCGGCTCAAGCCGCAGTGAGCGAGACCAGCCAGCGCCTGGACAAGTGGCTGTGGTGCGCCCGTTTCTTCAAGTCGCGCAGCCTTGCGGCAAAGTTCTGCGAGGAAGGTCGGTTGCGCGTGTCGGGTCAGGCGACGCACAAAGCCCACTACGGCGTCCGGCCGGGCGATGTCTTAACCTTTCCGCTGGGCCCCCATATCCGAGTGATCAAGATCCTTGCCCTGGCCGTGCGGCGTGGGCCGGCGCCGGAGGCTCGGACGCTCTATGACGACCTGTCATGTCCGGTTTCGCTTGATTCGCCGGCTGCGAACCCGGAAATTGGCCGCCGCGATGCGGGGACGGGGCGGCCCACCAAGGCCGAACGCCGCGCCATCGATCGGTTGCACGCGGGCCGCGTCACCGACGAGTGACTGTCGGCCAAGGGAGGTTTGTGGTGGAACTCGACGCGCAATTTTGGCTGGCGCTGCTTCAGATCATCGGCATCAACATCATCCTGTCGGGCGACAACGCGGTGGTCATCGCGCTGGCCTGCCGCAACCTTCCGCCGAAGCAGCAGAAATGGGGCATCATCCTCGGTGCTGGTGCCGCCGTCGTGCTGCGCGTCATCTTCACGATCTTCATCGTCTATCTGATGACGATCCCCTACCTCAAGTTCGTTGGCGGTTTGCTCCTCTTCTGGATCGGTTACAAGCTGATGATGCCGCAGGACGACCACGGTGACGTCGATGCCGGCGCCAATCTCATGGCCGCGGTGCGCATCGTGCTGATCGCCGATGCGGTGATGAGCCTCGACAACGTCATTGCCGTCGCGGCGGCCGCCAAGGGCAGCTACGCCCTGCTGATCATCGGCCTGGTCATCAGCGTGCCGCTGGTCGTCTACGGTGCGACACTGCTGATCACTCTGATCAACCGCTGGCCGGTCATCATCCCTGGCGGTGCGGCGCTCATCGGCTATATCGGCGCCGAGGTCATGATCACCGATCTGGCGATTGAGCCGTGGATCGAGGCCAATGCCCATTGGCTGCACGACTGGGGTCCGCTGCTCGGCGCCGTGGGCATCGTGGCGGTTGGCCGGTTCATTGCCCCGCCGCCTGCCCCCAGCGCGGCCACGGTCGCCGGCGAGGCGGCGGGTGCTGCCGCGGTGGCGGGTGCGGCGGTCGGCATGCAATTGCTTGCCCGTCTCGTGATTTCGCGTGCCCCCCTGCTGGTCGCCACCGGCGCGAGCGCCTTGGGCTACAACGCCGGCGTTGCGTCCCCGGGCGAGGCCGATCCGGGGGCCATGGTGACCACCATGCTTGCCATCCGGCCGGTCTTCGCAGCGGTGATTGCAGTGCTGGTCGGGGAGATCGTCGGATGGGCTGCCCGCCGTATGAAGGGAGCGCCCGCCGCCAGCCACTCCCACTCCTGAGTATCTGTATCTTGCGCGCCGCCGGCACCCGAGATGTCGGCGGCGCTTTCCATTTAGGCGAATAAACCCGTGGACCTACTAAGCCCCGAGATCCTTGCCAGTCTAGTGACCCTGACCGCTCTCGAGATCGTCCTCGGGATCGACAACATCGTGATGATTGCGGTTATTGCTAATGCGCTGCCTCCGGCTCAGCGCGAAAAGGCACGCTTGGTCGGGCTGGCGCTGGCGCTGATTACTCGGCTGGCGCTGCTTTTCGTCATCAGCTGGATTGCCGGCCTGATCCAGCCGCTGGTCACGCTATTCGGCCAGAGCTTCTCCGGCCGTGACCTGATCATGCTCGGCGGCGGTCTGTTCCTGCTCTGGAAGGCGGTGCACGAGATGCACGCCGCCGTGGAAGAGGCGGGCCGTCCGGGTCAGACCCGTGCCGTCGGCAGCTTCGCCGCCGCAATCACCCAGATCGTCGTGCTCGATGTCGTCTTCTCGTTCGATTCCGTGATCACCGCGGTCGGCATGGCAAGCGATATCTGGGTCATGGTCGTGGCGATCGTCGTCGCCGTAGCTGTGATGCTCTTCGCCTCGGGCCCGATCATGCGCTTTATCCATACCCACCCGACGGTGAAGATGCTGGCTCTCGCCTTCGTGCTGCTGATCGGCATGGCGCTGGTTGCCGAGGGCTTCGGGTTCCAGATTCCCAAGGCCTATCTCTATGCCGCGATGGCCTTCTCGGTTCTCGTCGAATCCCTCAACGTCCTGGTCAGCCGCCGCCGGGCGCGTGCCGCAGCACTGGCCGAGGCCGCGGCCCCCGCCCCGGCGCTTACCTCGGGGTCGCCCCTCAAGGTACTGGTCCCCGCGGACGGCTCAGCCAGTGCGGCCCGCGCGGTGCGCGCAGTGGCTGAGCTCGTGCGCGGCAACGCCGCCCGGGTCGAACTTCATGTGCTCAACGTGCAGCCGCCGATCGGCACCGCGCGGGCCTATGCTGGCAAGGATGCCGTGCAGGACTTTCACCGTGTGGAGGCTGAAAAGGCGTTGGCGCCACTGCGCACGCTCCTTGACGAACTCGGCCTGAAGGCGACGCTCCACGTCCTTGTCGGGCCGCTCGGCGACACTGTGGCGCGGCTGGCCAGTGAGCTCCACGCCGATCGCATTGTCATGGGCACTCGCACGGCCAGCCCGCTCGGCGGCCTGCTACTGGGTAGTGCCGCGACCGAGGTGCTGCAGCGCGCCCCGGTCCCGGTGACGCTGGTCAAGTAGGCGCGACGACCTTACCCGCAAATTGCGCAGGGTTGCGTGGCTGGAATCCCCGTGTTACGCAGCCGCCGATCCACCCACCGTCTTGTCGGAGTTGTTTGACGATGACCTATGTCGTCACTGAAGCCTGCATCAAGTGCAAGTACATGGACTGCGTCGAGGTCTGTCCCGTGGATTGCTTCTACGAGGGCGAGAACATGCTGGTTATTAAACCAGCCGAGTGCATCGATTGTGGGGTCTGCGAGCCGGAGTGCCCAGCCGAGGCGATCATCCCGGATACCGATCCGGGCGCGGAGAAGTGGGTAACAATCAATACGCAGTACGCTGAGGAATGGCCGAATATTACCCGGAAGGGAGAGGCGCCCGGAGACGCCGATACCTGGAAGGGAATCCCAGATAAATTTGGAAAGCATTTTAGTCCCAAGCCAGCCGCTAGATAGCCTATATAAGTTATTGTTATTCTTATCTATAGGCTTGTCTCCCTGGGGACGGCGGGTGTAAGTGTTGTAAGATTGTGATAGGATTACAACATTATCGGGTGAGCGACTGTACGCGCCCGAGCGAACCCTAAGCCAAGGGATCGCATCGGGTAGCCAAGCCCGCGACATGGATACTCCGTCCCCGCTTGCCAGGCATCGGTCTGGTGGCCAGGCCACGGAATTTGCCGTGTCAGAGGCGGCGGAATGCGGCAGTGCCGTGACGTGAAAGGTGGTTCATGAGCGTTACCAAGAGCAAGACTGGCATCAAGAAGGTTGCGCGCGAGACCGATGATGTCGGCTACGCGGCGGGCGACCATGTCGTGTACCCGACGCATGGCGTCGGCAAGATCGGTAGCATCGAGACCCAGGAAATCGTCGGCCAGAAGCTTAGGCTGCTGGTCATCCAGTTCGACAAGGACCGGATGACGTTGCGCGTGCCCGTGAGCAAGGCAAAGTCGTCCGGGCTTCGGCGCCTGTGCACGCGCAAGGAGATGCAGGCGGCACTGGTCACCCTCAAAGGCCGCTCGCGCATCAAGCGCACGATGTGGAGCCGCCGCGCCCAGGAGTACGAGGCAAAGATCAATTCGGGCGATCCGCGTTCGATCGCCGAAGTGGTGCGCGACCTCTATCGCAACGCCGGACAACCCGATCAGTCGTTCAGCGAACGCCAGATGTACCAGGCAGCGCTGGACCGTCTGGCGCGCGAGTTCGCCGCGGTGGAGCGGATTCCCGAGGATATCGCCACGCAGCGTCTCGAGGCGATGCTCAAGGCGGCCTGAGCCGTCTCAAGTGCGAGGAAATTAAGGGCAGGCCGCAAGGCCTGCCCTTTTTTATTGCAGCAGGGCGGTGTCTCGCCGCTATAAGCTCGTTCGGGAATGCTGAGAGCAAGTCGAGTCGCGGAATCTCCGGCGCCAAGGCCTGCGGATCACAAATTCGCGGTCATCCGGCGTGCGACACGTGTCTGGGCGGTGGCCGCGATCCACGGTGACGCCGACCGCCTCTGTGTCATCCACGACGGCATCGCATCCCGGCTCCTGCCGGGTGATCGGCTCGTCTATCTCGGTAACTATCTCGGCCGCGGCGGCAGCATCATTGCCACACTCGACGAGTTGCTTCGTTTCCGACGCGAGGTCATTGCCCGGCCTGACATGTTTGCCTCCGACGTCGTCTATCTGCGCGGCAGCCAGGAGGAGATGTGGCAGAAGCTGCTCCAGCTTCATTTCGCCGTTAACCCGCTCGAGATTCTAGACTGGATGATGGGCCAAGGAGCAGAGGCGACGCTGCTTGCCTATGGCGGCGATCCCCTGCGCGCCCGTGCCGCGATGCGCGATGGCGCCATGGCCATCGGGCGCTGGACCGCCGCGGTGCGCCAGGCAATGGCCGCGCATCCCGGCCATCGTGAACTGATGAGCGTTCTGCGCCGCGCCGCCCACACCGATGATGCCAGCCTGCTCTTCGTGCATGCTGGGCTCGATCCAAGGCGGCCGCTGACCGAGCAGGGGGATACGCTGTGGTGGGGGCATGGGGCCTGGCCGAGGTTGAAGGGCCCTTATGCCGATTACCGGTGCGTCGTGCGCGGCTACGGCGGCGGTGCCGCCGCGCCGGATCCGGGACCGCATGCCCTGACGCTCGATGCCGGCTGCGGTGCCGGCGGTCCGCTGGTGGCGGCCTGTCTGACCCCTGACGGCGCCGTCGTCGAGCGGCTCGAGGCCTAGACGCATTCTACTTTCGAGGCGGCACCAGCCTCTCGATCTGCGCGGCATGCGTCACATCGATCACCGGCCCGTTCTGCCAGCGCAGCCACCCCCGCACCCGCAAGGGCATCCCGGCGAGCCGGTCGACGTTCCACCCGGCGTCACGCAGCTCGGCTCGGGCATGGGTTGACAGGTTCAGAATGAGGCGCTCGCGCTGACCCTCAAGGGCGAGGCGGCCGGCGGGATGCCCGGCCAACACCACCGCAGCCCCCTCGACGATCTGAAAGGTCTCGATCCAGCGGCCGAGTTCGTCAGGCGCGCGGATGCGAAACGCCTCGTGACGCCAGAGGCCACGCTGGGCTTCCCGCGCCTCGGCTTCGAGGCGCAGCAGGAGATCGGCGCCAGTGTCGATTTCGGCCGTCGTCTGCACACGGGCGAGACCGTTTGAGACCAGGACGGCCTGCACCCACTCCGCCGCTGGCGTGGCGACATGGGCCGTCAGGCGGCCATGACGGTCGCGCTGTGGCCCAGGGGCCACGTACAGCACAACGTCCCGCCCCTCGATCAGCGTGGCTAGCACCTCGCGCGCCGCCAGTGCCAGGCGCTCGAGCCCGGCATCGGGCCGAGCAGGCTGGCCGGCGCGAGGCGGGGTAGAGCGGGGTGCCAGGATGGCCGCGAGGCGCAGCTCGCGCCCGTCGCCCAGGCGCACCGTCTCGCCGTCGATCACCTCGCGCACCGGCAGGCGCTCGCCGGAGGTCAGGCCGGGCGGCAGCGTCTGGCCCGACGCCTGGCACACCAGGATCGAGATAGCGCCCGCAAGCCATTGTGCCCTCATGCCAAAAGTGTAACGCGTAAGCCGGTTGACGGGGGGGCGGCCGATGGTAATTCTGGAGCATGGCCGCCGATTCAACGTCGCGTAGCGACCTCTATCCGCCCATCGAACCCTATGCCGCCGGGATGCTGGATCTCGACGGTCGGCACACGATGTACTGGGAACAGAGCGGCAATCCCAAGGGCGCGCCGGTGGTGTTCCTACATGGCGGGCCCGGTGCCGGCTCGACGCCGGCCCATCGCCGGTTCTTCGATCCCCATCATTACCGCATCATCATTTTCGATCAGCGGGGTGCGGGCCGTTCCCGCCCGCATGGCGATCTGGCCGACAACACGACCCCCCATCTGGTCGAGGACATCGAGCGCCTGCGCCGTCATCTCGGTATCGATTCCTGGCTGGTCTTCGGCGGCTCCTGGGGCTCGACCCTGGCGCTGGCCTATGCCGAGACGCATGCTGCGCGCTGCCGCGCCCTGGTGCTGCGCGGCATCTTTCTCTGCCGCAAGGTGGAGATCGACTGGTTCCTCTATGGGCTGCGGCATGTCTTTCCCGAGGCGTGGCGTGCGTTTTCGGGGTTTCTGCCAGAGAGCGAGCGCGGCGATATCCTGGAGGCCTATTTCCGCCGTCTGAGCCATCCCGATCCGGCCATCCACATGCCGGCCGCGCGCGCCTGGAGCACCTACGAGGGTGCTTGTTCCACGCTGCTGCCCAGCCCGGAGACGGTGTCGGCCTTCGCCGAGGACCGCATGGCACTGGGACTGGCCCGCATCGAGGCTCATTACTTCCGTCACAACAGCTTTCTCGACGACGATCAACTGCTCAAAGGTGCGCGCCGCCTGGCCGGCATCCCCGCGACCATCGTCCAAGGGCGCTACGACATGGTGTGCCCGATCATGAGTGCCGACGATCTCGTGCGGGCCTGGCCGGAGGCGACTTATCTCGTCGTCTCGGATGCCGGGCACTCCGCCATGGAGCCGGGAATCCGGGCAGCACTGGTCGCGGCGATGGAGCGCTACAAGACCCTGTGAACCGTCAGTTGGCGACCCGCCAGGTGCCGTCGGGCTGCAGGCAGGCGGTGCCGTAGCTCGGCTGCGGCATGCCGCCGACCGTCACCGTGGACTGGTATTCACGACAATACCGGCCGTCCACCGTCCGGTAGGGTGGCGAGGTGGGAGCCGCGGTGAGCGGCGGCGGCGTGGGGAGATAGACCACCCGCGGCGCCGGCGCGTAATAGATCGGCGGCGGGTAGTGGTAATAGCTGTAGTGATACTGCGGCCAATGATGATGCCGGCGATGGCTGTGATAGTCTTGGTGACGATGCCTATGGCCGGAGCTGTAGCCGAACAAGAACGAATCGGCCAAGGCAGGTGTGGCCGGCCAAAGGAGTGTGCCGGCGATACCGCTCGCGGCCCCCAGGGTGAACCAGCGCTTCATGGGCTGTAGCTCCGCCGTTTCAGCGACAACGCCTGTCGTCCCCCCTCTATTTCGTCGGTCCGCTTCCGCCCTCTGAGACTAACGGTGAGGCGCCCGCTTGCGCGCAAGGGGGGCGGTTGGTATAGGCTAGGCCGCAACGGGGACAGGGGGTACTCCAGCATGGCGTTCTACGACAAAGGCTTACGGGCCCTCGCCGTGGCGCTCTGCCTGCTGGTCGCCGGGTATGCGGCCGAAGCACGCGCGCAGGATCCGTCCTTCCTGACCATTTCGGGCGGCTATTTCGACTTCAACCGGCAGAAAAATACCGCGGCCGAGGTTGGCATCCAGTGGCGCGGGTCGGAGAAACTCTGGATCTTTCAGCCCATCGTCGGCGCCATGGGGACCTCCGACATCTCAGGCAACATTTACGCCGGGATCAGCCTCGATATTTTCTTCGGCAATCGCTTGGTCCTGCGCCCGAGCTTCGCGCCGGGTCTCTACACCAAGGGCAGCAAGGGCCACGACCTGGGCCATGTGATCGAGTTTCGGTCCGGCGGGGAAATCGCCTATCGCTTCGACGATCGTTCGCGCCTGGGCCTCGAGGTCTATCACCTCTCTAATGCCCGTCTCGGGAACAAGAACCCCGGTGAGGAATCCATCGTCCTCACCTATTCGATACCGCTGACCGGACGCTGACCTTCAGCCCGCGAGCAGGTTGGCGCCGCGCAGACGCCAGCGCCGCAGCACATCCAGGCTTTCCTGATGCGTGATACGGCGGAAGAGGTCGATCGCTGCTTCGCGCTCGGCCTGGCCGCCGCGCCCGCTGCCGTCCTCGCTGCGGATCGGTACCGCCTCGAGCAGCGCCGCGACCACGGGCCGCTCGATGCCCGCTGCCCGGCAGGCCACGGCCAGGGCCCGGCCATCGGGCTGGTAGAGGATGCGCCGTGCCAGCCGGATACCGACATTCAGGTAGCGGGCGAACAGCGCTTCGAACAGCGAGATGTGGCCCGTCTTGATCAGCCGGACGAGGACCATGGGATCGTTGAGCCGCTCCGCCTTGATGGCCTCGGCGAGACCACGCTCGGCCTCGTCCCACGGCACCTCCGGTCCGTGCCCGGCGGCAATGTCGCCGAGGCTCTCGAGCAGCGGTTCCTCGAGGAGATGAGCCGGCATCTTGTATTTCTGCTCGATGACCGTGCGTAGCTCGCTGGCCACCCAGCCGTACATGCGGGCGGCGACATCGCCGGGCAAGTCTTCGCGCTTGAGCAGCGGTACCTGCAGCGCTGTCTCCTTCTGCGAGCGCTCCGCGATATAGGCGTAGGTGGCCTCGGCGATGCGCGCGCTCGGATTTTTCAGCAGCTCGCTGACCACGTCGGTGTCGCCCGTCTCGGCGACCACGGCCGAAACTCCCTTGCTGAGATCCTGGCGTGCCGCGACGGCCAGCTGATGCTGCTTGGTCTTGTGGCGGACGATCTCGATCAGATCCCGGTCGCGTAGCGCCGCGCTCATGGCGAGGACGGGGCGGGCCACCATGATGTCGTCGCGGGCCAGCGCCAGCACGAGATCGCGCGGCGCACGGCCATCACGGGCCAGGCGGTCGGCCATGCGCTGGCGCACGGCAGTCTCGGCCTCGTGGACGAGCTTGCGCAGGATGTCGGTGGCAATGTCGAGTTCGCGCGGGCTGAATGGCGCCCCGTCGACGTAAATGATCTCCGACAGATCGTCGGCGATCCGGTCCTTGGCCTCGTCCGCCTCGCTGCGGGCCAGGCCGAGCAGGGCTTCGATCTTCTGCTGGATGACGGCGTCGGTCATGCGGGGCCGATATTATCACCCTTCCGGGAAACGGGGCGGCAAGACAGGCGGCTAGAGGTCGTCGTCCTCGTCATCGCGGAAGAACCTCTCGGGCAGGCCTTTGGTGCCACGCAGATCCGCATGGTCGAGCTGAGCGCCCCGCAGATCCGCGTGGTTGAAGATAGCGTCGCGCAGGTCAGCGTGCCGCAGGTCGACATCCTGCAGATTGGCCTTGGTGAAATTGGCGCCCGCGCATCTTGCTCGGCGGAGATCGGCCCCCGCGAGGTTTGTCTCGAACAGCTTGGCGTGCTCGAAATTGGCCGGCCAGCTCTGGGTGCTGGCGAAGGCGACGTCGATCGGCCCAGCGCGGACTCCGGTCAGGTTGGCATGGGACAGGTTGGCGCGCTGCAATCGCGCACCGCGCAGATCGGCGTGGCGCAGATCGGCAGCGTTGAGATCGGCGAAGGCCAGCTCGGCCATGACAAAGTTGGCCTTGCTGAGATCGCTTTCGCGCAGCACGGCGTATTGCATGTTGGCGGCGGAGAGGTTGACATCCGCCAGGTTCTGCCGGGCCATGTCGACGCGGCTGAAATCGGCGTGCGTCCCGACCTGCGCCGATGTATTGATCCACGAGAGATGGTTCTGAATGATCTTGCGCAGGGGGGCGCCGAGCGAATCGAGGCTGCGCGGCAGCTGCGCCTTGGTCATGTCGGTCTTCGAGGTGTCGACCGAATCGAACACCGCTCCGACGAGGTCGGCCCCCTCCAGATTGGCGCCAGCCAGGATCGCCCGCTTGAGAATGGCGCCGTGGAAAATGGCGCCGCTGAGATTGGCTTCCGACAGGTCCGTACCCTCGAGGATCGAGCCCGTCATGTTGCAGCCGCTGAGATCGGCCTTGATCAGCTTGACGTCGCGCAGGATGGCGTCGGTGAAGTCGGTCTGCATGATGAAGGAGTTGGACATGCGCGCGCGGCTGAAATCGGCCTTCTTGACCGTGGCGCCGCTCATGTCGGTTTCTTCCTTGTCGAACACCGTCTTCACCAGATTGCCCCGACCATCGGAGCGCAGCAGCACGCCAGCGCGCAGGTCGCACTCGTGAAGCGCCGAGCCCGTCAGGTCGGCCCCGCGGATGCAGGCGCCGCGCAGGTCGCACTGGGTCATGTCGGCGCTGGTGATGGCGCTGTCCCGCAGGTCGGTGGCGAAGAAGATCGCCCCTTTCAGTCTCGCTCCCTGCAGCCGTGCACCCTGGAGACGGGCGCCGGTGAAGTCGGCGCCGTCGAGCAGGCGCTTGGAGAGGTCGCGGCGGCTTAGGTCGCGAAAGCTGAAATTGGCGCGCGCACCTCCGGTCTGGCCCTTCACGAAACGCTCGTGCAGCCGAATCTGGCGCTCCATCTCGGCGACCGGGAGTGGCTTGAGATTCGAGACGTTCTCGTCGGGAAATTCGGTCTCGTCGACTTTCGGTGCTTCAGCCATCGAGCTCATTTCCGCGCCAGCACACGACACACCAAATCCTAGACCGGTCTGCCCGGCGCCGCTACAGCCGATATCCGGTAGATTTTAGATATGTTATTGAAATTAGGAGCTTAAGAAGTGTGCCTAAGACCGCCGCGCGCTCGCCACAGGCTCTGGCGGGCCCGTTATGGCCAGGCGCGGTCGACTTCCTTCACGGTCGCTGCCTCGCTTGGGGTCTCGGAGCGGCCTTCGAGATCGGCTAGCGTCGTGATCGTCGTCATTCCGTGCCGCCGGCAAGGGATGGCGTCCCCGAGAGGACTCGAACCACCGACCTACGGTTTAGAAAACG
>Ga0194132_10001328_pt1 | contig 50034 bp, 45 predicted proteins | sample TA2KigOf80mmetaG_FD_148612 | JGI IMG/M metagenome (GOLD analysis project Ga0194132, IMG submission 148612) | Freshwater microbial communities from Lake Tanganyika, Tanzania - TA2015054 Kigoma Offshore 80m | ecosystem: Environmental > Aquatic > Freshwater > Lake | place: Tanzania: Lake...
AGTGCCTTGAAGCAAGCCAATGGCAAACTGATTTGTGGGGTAACAAGGCGGTAGAAACAAAAAACCCCTGCCGGTTACCCGGCAGGGGGTGTTACTGAGCGAGGCTCAGATTAGAACTTGTAAACCAAGCTCAACGCAACCAAGTGGGCGTTGTTGTTACCCACGCCGACGGCGCCGCTGTTCACGTTGCCGGGAAGGCTACGGCCAGCACTGCAATCGTGATCCCAGCGATACTCGAGGCGGCTGAGGACGTTAGCCCAGAGCTGGTAGTCAGCCGTGATGGTGGTGGCGAGGATTTCAGCGCCAGCCGCAGAGGCGGCGACACCACCGAGAGCGAGTCCGCCACCGCCATTATCGAAGTATTCAACGCGGGTGTTGAGCGACAGCTTCTCGATGCCAACGTTTTTGAACGTCAGGTAAGCAGCCAGAGAGGCAGTGTCGGCTGCATTCTCCCTGCGGATGAGGTCGTAAGCGACTCCGAGTTTGACGCTCTCCGAGAAAGTCGGGAGCGAGCCGCTCACGTGAATGTTTTGGAAGCTTTGAGCAGCGGCAGCAGCGGCGCCAGTCTGTCCAGTGACGACGCCGGCGTTGAGCGTGGCGCCCTTCAGGAAGCCAAAGCTGTCCGGAGCGGTGAGGCTCACGCTGCCCAGGTAGGTCTTTTGTGATTGAACGGTGCGGCGGAAGCCAAGACCAGTGTTTTGGGCGTTAACGACACCACCCTGGATGCTCATCACGTCGTTCACCTTGTAGCTGGCCAAGATGCCTTCGTGCTGGAAGGGGCCAACGGTGTAGGCGTAGCTGCGGCTGTAGTTCGGGTTGTCAGGGCTGTTATTGCCTTCGTAACCAACGATGGTGTTGAAGGTGCCGACCTTGACGGTGAGACCATTGCCCACAGGGACGTTCAAGGCGATGTAGCCCTGAGCGAGCGAAATATTGCCCGCCGTGCCACCGCCGCCCAGCGTGTTGCCGAGCACACCAGCATCTGGACCCATCCAAATTTCAGCGAGGTAACCGGCAGACCATTCACCCTCATCAAGGGGCTTCTGAATGGTGAGTTGGATTACGTCCAGGTTAAAACCATCGCCCTTGCCAGCGAGGTAGGAAGAACCGGCCGCACCGGCGAAGCCAGTGGATTGACCCGGGTTCCAGTGAACCGACGTGCTAACGTAACCGCTGATTTGCGTGCCGGAGATGGCCGTGAGCACTTGGTTCGACGGCTTTTCTTCCGCTTGAGCAACCGCGCCGAAGCTGATCACGCCTGCGGCGGCCAGCCCCATTGTCCATTGATTGACTTTCATTTTTGTTAGTTCCTCTTTCGAGTTGTTGACTGTTAGTTTCTTTGCGTTTTGCTTGCGGGCAAAAACCGTTTGCCCACACACCAAGAACGGTGCATTGGGGAGGAAATTAGCAATCAGCCGGGGTTTGGCAACTGTTTTTTTTGTTTTTTTTGCCCCCCCCCGGCGGGGCAAAAGGTTGCGTCCAGGGGAGATCACTTGGCCGGCTTGGAGGGGGGCTTTTCCTTGAAAGTCGAGCGCAGCAGCCAATGGCGCTTGAGGCCCTGCACCAAGTCGTCCGTGTGGATGATAGCGGAGGAAATCTCGGTCAGCAGGTTGGTGTTGGCGGCCACTTGGGCATTCAGATTGCTGGTGAGGTTGGCGAGGTTGGATAGCGAAAGGTCCAAGTTCAGGGCGAGCTTGGTGAAGTTGGTGTCGGCCTGAGCTAAGGTGCCGTCGGCGGTTTGCATGAGGCGGCGCGTCTCGGCGAGGGTGGAATTGGCGTTGCTAAAGGTGGTGCGGGCCTCGGCCAGCGTGGCGCGGACCGAGGCCAGCGTTTGATCGGCAGCGGTGTTCAGGTTCGTCGGCAGCAGCCAGGTGCCGAGCGAGCCGGCGGGGTTGGTAAGGTTGGCGGTGATGCGGTGAACGTTCGCGCTGACGGGGTGGAAACTGGCAACCAGGTGGTTGGCATTGCTGGCGATGGGCTGCAGCTCAGCGATGCGCGTGTCGAGGTTTGAGAGGGTGCGCGTGGTGGTGGCCAGCAGCGCGACGACTTGGTTGGTGAGGCTCAGAATGTTGGGCAAGGCGGCCTCAGCCTGCGTGACGAGCTTTTCCGCACGCTGAGCGAATGCGGGCGATTCGTTGGCGATGATGTGATACGGCGCGGAACCGGCGGACCAGTTGGTGTAAGTGGCGGCCGGTTCGTGCCAGATCCGGGTGATGAGCTTGCCTTTTATCTCGTAGGCGGCGCGCAAGTTCTTCTTGGAGCCGTCCGAGTTGGTATAGCCGTTCCAGCCGCCGGGCATGATCTCCAAATAACGCCCACTGAGCAGATCCGCGCCCACGCGCACGCGCGAATCATTCCAGATGTAACCAATGGAGTGGCTGCGGACGATGAATTCCACATACACGAAATGTCCTTCGTAGTATTCGCCGGAGTCCGGCGGCACCGGGCGGATGCGCGTGATCTCACCGGCATCAAAGCCCATCAGCTTGATCTTGTCGCCCTCCTTGAGGCCCGCCGCGCTGTCGACATAGGTGTAAAACGGCGCGCGCAAGTCGAACCAGCCCCGGTTTTCCGCCGTGTGATAGAGGTAATAGCCAAAGCCGGAGAGCAGCAGCACGGTGGCGAGGATGACAAACACGCCAACGGCGTGCTCCACGCGGCCAAGCCGGGTGCGGAGTTGCGGGGTGAGGTCTTGCAGTGCCATGGCTAATTAGGGGACGGAGATGTTTGTGCGGCGCTCATGCAGCCAGAAATTCGCGGATAGTGGATTCCTCGCTGGCGATTAGTTCCGTGCGTCCGCCCAACGACAACCACCGACGGCCTTGCAACAAGGCGAACTGTCGCGCTTGGTCGCGCCACAGGCGCAAGTCATCCGTCGTGGCCACGATGGCAAGTGGACGTCCGCCCAGCCAGGCGTGGCCGGCGTTGAACGCGGCCAACGTGTCGAGCCACCAACGGACCTGGCGCGGGTCAAGGCCAGCCAATGGGTTGTCTAGCAACAGCACTTCGGGCCGAAGCACGAGCGCGCGGGCGAGGGCGACGCGCTGTCGCCATCCGCGATTAAGCTGGCCCGCCAGCTGCGGCGCGGAGTCCGCCAGGCCCGTGAGCGCCAGCACGGTCTCGACGGCCTCGTTGGTTTCCTCGGCCGGGCAGTTGCGATGATAGCGCAGGGGCAGCGCGATGTTCTCCCGCACGGTCATCTGCGGGAACAGCCGCCCGCCGTTTTCAAACACCACGCCCATCCGCAGCCGTGCCGCCACCAACTCCGGTTGCGTCATCACCGTGATGTCCTCACCAAAGAGCAAATGCTGCCCGCCTGACGGATGCTGCAAGCCGGCCACCGTCGTTAGCCAATCGCTTTTTCCCGACCAATGCCAGCCGCCGACCGCCCAATATTCGCCCGGCCGCAACTGCCAACTTACCCGCTCAACCAGGGCCACGTCAGGCTCCAGCACGGCTGCAATGTCCGCCTGCACCAACTCGATTAGCGGCGCAGCAGCATCGATGGAGGCAGGCGTATTCACATCACAACATAGACCAAGATGAACAAGGCGTCCGCCGCCACACAACCCGCCACGCTCTGCGCCACCGCGCGCGTGGTCGCATCGGACACATCCTCCAACCGCAACGGTTGCGCCAGCCCTTGAAAACAGGTCACCGTCGCGATGATTGCCCCGAACGTCGCCGTTTTCAACGCGAGCAACGCAAAATCTTCCCACCGCAAAGCGCGGGCGATTTGGTTGAAGTAATCTCCCGGCGTCAACGGCACATCTTGGAGAAAAATGAACAGGTAACCGCTGAACACCGCCACCAAGATCAAATACACCGTCAGCGAGAAAATCGCCGCCGCCAACCCTATCACGCGCGGCATCACCAAGTAATGCACGGGGTCAATGCCCAATGCCTCTAGGGCTTCCACCTCGCCCTGTGCACGGCTGAGGCCCAACTCCACCACGATGGCCGTACCCACGCGCGCCAACACCAACAGGGCCGTCGCCAACGGCCCCAGCTCTCGAATCAGCACGGTCACCATCACTGTCCCCGCATATTGCTCTGCCCCAACGCGTTGCAACAGCGAAACTGTCTGCGCCACGATCACCAACCCCAGTGCCAACCCGAAAAACACCACACCCGGCAGCAGCCGAACGCCGGCGCGGTCAATTTGCGTGCGGATGAGCGGGTGTGTGACCCGCCACGCCGCGTTGAACTTGGTAAACGTGACGCCAAGGGTGATAAGCGCGAACGCGCCGACGCCCTGAATGGTTTGCAGCAGCCGGAAAATCTGCTGCCCCACGAAGTTGAGGTAACTGCGGGGCAGTGCCAGCCCGCTTGCCTGTAGCGGCGGTGCGGCGGGCTTGGCGGAGTCTTGATCCACGCGCACAGCTTAGGCGGCGCGGGAAGCGGGGGACAACGAGATTTTGCGTGGCCAGAAAATCCCCAGCGGAAAGCGCCAGCCATGGCACGGGAGACTCGCTGGGCGCTAGGACGATTGGCACACTCCGCACCTCGCTCAGTAATCCTTCAACGCTCCCTTGCGCAGCGCGTCCTTCTCTGGCTCGGGCAGCCCCCGGTTGTAGCGGTAAATCGAATCCTCAAAGTCACCATAAAGCGGGTTCGGCAGCACGATGAAGCGTCGACCAAATTCCTTCGCCAGCCGGTCCACCTCGGCAATGCGCGTGGCCGCATCCTTTCCATCGAAGGCTTCGCTGAAATCATTTAGATTATCGCCCAGCAACAGCACGATCTCGTGCGTCGCGCTGACCGCGGCACGGCGCTTGGCCTTACTACCCTCGGTGGTGCGCAGCAACAGGTGCGCGTCGTCCGCATTGGGGAATCCCTTTGCCCGTAAATTCGCCAAGGTACCCGCCTGCTCTTCAATGCGGCGATTTGAAACGTAAAACACCTCCACCCCGCGCGCCGCGGCGTGCGTGAGAAACTCCACCGCCCCCGCCAGCGCCTCGGCACGGGCGAGATCCACCCACTGCCGCCACGTCGCGGGCGCGTAACTCTGCCGCGTCTTGACGAGCCGCGCCTGATACGGGCTGTTGTCGAGCACGGTTTCATCCACATCCACGACCACGGCGCGTTTCTTGGGCGCAGGATTCGCCTTCAACTCCTCGTCCAGCACGCGGCGCGCGAGGTTAAAGGCCTGGTGACACAGCGCGCGATATTCACCCGAACGCTGCACCCACAGCACGGCTTGTACGGTGTGTTCGTTAGTCGGGTAGCTGGTGGTGGGCGGGGAGGGGGCAAGTTGTGGCGGGGGGCTGGGCCGAGGACATATGCAGGCCGTCAACGCGCCAGCCAGAAGCGCAAGAACCAAAGCGCGCGAGAAAAGGGTGCCCCTCATTGGTTCACTTGCGTTGGTGAGACAGAAACCATTCATAGAGCTTCGGCTGGTTGTAGGTCACCGTCCACGAATCATGGCCCGCCTCGGGATAGACCGTGAGTTGCACGTCCTTCAGCCCGATTCTTTTGAGCAACGCAGCCAAGCGCTCAGATTCCGAGAGCAACACCACCGGGTCTTTCGCACCGTGAAACGCCCAGACCGGCGTGGCCCGCAGCGCCGCCGCCTTGCCGCGCGCGGGCAAGAGAAAATCAATTGTGTTGCCGCCGCCACAAATGGGCGCAACGGCCGCAAAGCGCTCCGGGGCCTTCGCCAGCAGCGCCCAAGCGCCGTAGCCGCCCATGCTTAGGCCGGTCAGGTATACGCGGTTCGCATCGACCTGGTGCGCCGCGAGCACGCTGTCGAGCAGGCCGAGGACCGCGTCGCAGTCCCAGGACTGGTCAGCGGGGCATTGCGGCGAGACGACAATGAACTTCTCCGCGAGCAACATGGTCGCCGCCTCGCGATCCGCGCGGGCAGCGTCGGGCTCGTTCTTTGGCGCAGACGGATTCTTCTTCACCAGCTTGGGCGGGCCGTGGACGGAAACTTGCGCGAGGTTCGTGCCTCGCTCGCCGGAGCCATGGAGGAAGAGGATGAGTGGCCACCGCTTCGCCGCCTTTGCATCGTAGCCGGGCGGGAGGTAAAGCAAGTAGTTGAGTTCGGCCTGTCGACTAAACTGGCCGGAATATTTATGACGAGTTTGCATGAGTTCAGAATCGGGAGCCTGGGCGATGGCAGCGGTCGCGGCGGCGAACAAAAGCACGAAAACGAGCGAGCGCGGGAGGCGGTAAGGGCGGTGCGATGTCATAGGAACGGATGGAGTATGGCTACGCGCCGCAACCGAGGCAAGCCGCCGGCCTGCAAATGTCTTGTGACGTTGAAATGGGCCGCGTTACGTTGGGCGGGCATGACTGATGGTTTGGCAGACGCACCGGCGTGGTATTGCGTGCGGTCGCAGATCAAGCATGAGCACATTGCCGCCGGCCACCTGCGGCAGTTGCCCGGCCTGGAAGTGTTTTGCCCGCGTGTGCGTTTCCAGCGTGCGACCCGACGTGGCAAGGTGTGGTTCACTGAGGCGATGTTCCCGAATTACCTCTTCGCGCACTTCGCATTGCGAAACTTGCGCATCATCCAAGCCGCGCACGGCGTGGCGGGAGTAGTGCATTTCGGCAACCACTTCGCCCCGGTGCCCGACGAGGTCATCAGTGATTTACGCGAGCACTTGGATGAAACCGACCTGAAAGTTTTCCCCGAGGCAGTTCAGCCCGGCGACGAGGTGGTCATCGCGGACGGCACGTTTATGGGCATCACGGCAGTGGTGCAACGACTCATGCCCGCGAAGGATCGTGTACGCGTGCTGCTCGAGTTTCTCGGCCGGCCCGTGGAAACCGAACTCGCTTCCGCCAGTCTCGTTAAAACCGGCGTCAACCCGCGCCTGGTCTAACCTCCTTATTCCTCATGGCCGTCCCGCTCTTTGACATCAAGCCCCAGAACCAAGCCCTCGCCGAGGATCTACAGGCCGCGTTCACGCGCGTGCTTGCATCCGGCCAGTTCATCCTCGGTCCCGAGGTACAGAACTTTGAGCGGCAATGCGCGGAATACCTCCAGGTGCGGCACGCACTGGGGATTTCCTCCGGCACGGACGCCATTCTGCTCGCGCTCATGGCGCTGGGGATTGGACCGGGCGACGAGGTAATCTGCCCGAGCTTCACGTTTTTCGCCACCGCTGGCTGCGTCGCACGCACCGGCGCAACCCCGGTCTTCTGCGACGTGCGAGCAGACACCTTCAACCTCGACGTGGCCGACGCCGCGCGCCGCATCACGCCGCGCACGAAGGCCATCATGCCGGTGCATCTGTACGGGCAAGCGGCGGACATGGCGGCCGTGAACGAACTCGCTTGCCGACATGGCCTTAAAGTTATCGAGGACGCTGCACAGGCAGTCGGGGCTACGCAAGGCGGCCAACACATCGGCAGCCTCGGTCACTGCGGCGCGTTTAGCTTTTTCCCGACCAAAAATCTTGGCGCGTTTGGCGATGCTGGCCTGTTTACGACGAACGATGACGCGCTCGCCGAGCACGCCCGGCTCCTGCGTATGCACGGGGCGTATCCGAAGTATTACCACCGGTGGATCGGAGGAAATTTCCGGCTCGACGCCGTGCACGCCGCATTATTGGCGGTCAAGCTGCCGCATCTGGACGGCTTTGCCCGGCGACGCGCGGCAAACGCGGCGCGTTACACGGAATATTTCGCCAAGCTGCCCAGCATCGGCGCACGGCTTATTCTCCCGGCAGCCCAGCCCGGCAATGGCCACACGTGGAATCAATACACGGTGCGCGTTCCCGGCGCGGGCCGGCGTGACGCGCTGCGCGACTGGCTCGCCGCGCGGCAAATCGGCACAGAGATTTACTACCCCGTGCCACTGCACGCGCAGGCGTGCTTCGCGGCACTCGGGCAGACCGACGCGGATCTGCCAGTGTCTGCACGGCTGGCGAGCGAGGCCTTGAGCATCCCCATTTTTCCCGAGTTGACCACAACTCAGCAAGACGAGGTGATCGGGGCAGTCACTGAGTTCATCGGGGCGGGGAGGTGAGGAACCTTCGCAGGCGAAAAGCGCAGGGCAGCATAGAAAGCCATGCTCTCAGAGAGCGCGGATGTTGAGCAACGGGGCTGTCGCGCCGCAGCCGCAAAATCCCGCATAACTCATGAGTTCAAACTTCGCGCCCAGGGCCAGTGGCCCACTGAACGTCCGAGGCTGAAGCGAGAGCATTGGGCAAGCGTCAGTAAACCGAAGCAAAATTTTACCTACTCTCACCCATCCCCATCTATGACCATGCAATCCACATCGCAAATCTGCCCCGAGTGCTCCGCAAACGTCGCTCCCATCTCGGGGCTTGCCCGTCGCGACTTCATCCGCGCGGTGGGCGTGATGGGCGGAGCGGCCCTGCTCCCGACCGGCGCGAAGGCGGCCCCGGCCGACAAGCCCCGCGCAGCAAAACCGGCCGAGTCGCTCGTGCGCGAGTTCCACGCCACGCTGACCGATGAGCAAAAGAAGGCAATGGTCCTGCCGTGGAACCACGGCGCGGAAAAGGGCGGCCAGCCAACGCGGCTCAAGACCCACAACGCCGCGCCGCTGGGCAAGAAGCTCGGCGAGCAGTTCACCAAACCGCAGCAAGACCTCATCCGCACCACCTTTAAGGCAATCCTCTCTGGCGAGGACGCCTATGCGCGCATCAGCCGCAAGGGCACATGGGACAGCTCCGGGTCGTTCGAGGGTAACGGCGTTGCCATCTTTGGCGACCCCACAGGCAAAGAGCCGTTCTCGTGGGTCTTCGCTGGACACCACCTCACGCTGCGCTGCGACGGTAACTCCCAGCCCAACACCGCGTTTGGCGGACCGATGTATTACGGCCACTCCGCCAACGGCCACAGCGATGCGAATGTTTACAACTATCAAACCCGGCAGGTCATGAGCGTTTTCACCATGCTCAACGGGCAGCAACAGAAGCAGGCAGTCATCATCGGCGACCCCGGCGACGGTGCGGCGGCGCTCAAGGCCAAGCTCGTAGCGCAGCCGCCCACAGGCATCGCCTACGCGGAGTTGGACCAGGCTCAACAAGCCTTGGTCACCGGTGTCATGCGCACGCTCATCAGCCCGTTCCGGCAGGAGGATGGCGACGAGGTGATGCAACTCATCAAAACTAACGGCGGCATGGAGAAAGTGCGCCTGGCCTTTTACAAAGAGAAAGCCGAGCAGAGCAACGACCGCTGGGACTACTGGCGGCTCGAAGGCCCCGGCTTTGTCTGGAACTACCGCGTGCTGCCGCACGTGCACTGCTTCGTCAACGTCGTCGGCCAGGCTTAGCCCGCGTAACCCATCATGCGGCTCCGAATCCTAGGTGTGCTCGGCGGGCTGCTGCTCTGCTTTGCCGGCGCGGAGGAGGGTGCCGCAGCGGATAAACTTGAATTCCAACGCGACGTACTGCCCATCTTTGAGACGAAATGCCTTCGCTGCCATGGTGAGAAGAAGCGCGACGGCAAGCTCGACCTGCGGACAGTGGACGCGATGCTCAAGGGTGGCGTGACCAGCCCCGTCATCCAACCTGGTAACGCCCAAAAGAGCCTCCTCATCGAGTTGCTCCATTACAACGAGATGCCGCCGAAGAAGGAGAACCCACGCGTCACCAAAGAAGAACTGGAACTGCTGCGCAAGTGGATCAACGCGATGCCGGTTCCGCCCACCGCCTCGCCCAAGTAGTTTTGCCATGAAAGCCACTTACTTTGTCCTGACATCAGTCTTCCTTCCGTTCCTCGTCGCCGCGCAGACGAACACGCCGCCCGCCGGCTTCCGCGACCTCTTTAACGGCAAGGACCTCGCCGGCTGGGTGGACGTGAACACCAGCAAGGACACTTGGGCCGTGCGCGACGGCCTGCTGGTGTGCAGCGGCAAGCCCATTGGCGTCATGCGCTCGGAGAAGCAGTATGAAAACTTCATTCTCCACATCGAGTGGCGACACATGCAGGCCGGCGGCAACTCCGGCGTGTTCATCTGGAGCGAAGGCACCGTGCCCGAGGGCCGGCGGCTACCGAAGGGCATGGAAGTGCAGATGCTCGAATTGCAGTGGCCCGTCTTGAACCCGGACAAGGACGGCAAGCCGCGCCCGCAGGGCTACGTCTCCGGCGAGCTGTTCGGCGCAAACGGGCTCAAGACCACGCCCGACAACCCGCGCGGCAATCGCAGCCAATCGATCGAGATGCGTTGCAAGGGCCAGGGCGAGTGGAACACCTACGATGTTGTGGCCGTGGACGGCGTGGTGAAGCTCGCCATCAACGGCAAGTTCGTCAACGGCGTGAGCCAGGCCTCCGTGAAAAAAGGCTATCTCTGCCTGGAATCCGAGGGCGCGGAAATCCACTTCCGCAACATTCGCATTATCGAACTTCCGCCCGGCTTGACCACCCCAGAGCAGACCGCACCTGAAGTTCAGAAACGATAACCGCCAGCGCAGGCACTGCCCGGTTTAGTCCCGCTAAAAAGCAAGATGCCTTGCCGGGGTAAAACCACAGCTTCCTCGGCGGGGTGTTGGCTGGCTGCGCCTGCTCACTTATCCCGGGTCAAAAGATAGTGCGCGAGCGCTTTGAGCGCCGCGGCCCGGCCTTGGAACGGCTGCAGTGCAGCGAAGGCCTGCCGGGTTAGGCGTTGCGCGATCCGCCGGCTTTTTTCCAAACCCACGATGCTCGGATATGTCGCCTTTTGCGCGGCAACGTCCTTGCCAGCTGTCTTACCGAGCTGCTCGCTGGTTTGCGTCACATCCAAGATGTCGTCAATGACTTGGAACGCGAGGCCGACATGGTAACCAAAGTCCGTGAGGGCCTGAAGCTGCCTGGGCGTGCAGTTAGCGCTCATGCCGCCCAGCCGCACGGCGCAACATAGCAACGCGCTGGTCTTCCGCTCGTGGATGTAGCGAAGTTCCGCGACGCCCAGCTTTTTACCTTCGCCCTCCAAATCCGCCACTTGGCCCGCGATGAGTTGCAACGAGCCGCTGGCCTTCGCCACTTCCAGCACGAGGTCGCGATGCGAATAGCGCGGCCAGCCCTTGGCCAACGCGGTGATTTCAAATGCCTGTGTGAGCAGCGCGTCGCCCGCCAGCACGGCGATACCTTCGCCGAAGACCTTGTGGTTTGTGGGCTTGCCGCGCCGGAAATCATCGTTGTCCATTGCCGGCAAGTCATCATGGATAAGTGAGTAGGTGTGGATGCACTCGACGGCGCACGCGAGCGGGAGGGCGTTCACCTCGCGCCCGCCGCATGCCTCCGCCGCTGCGAGCGTGAGCGCGGGGCGCATGCGCTTGCCGCCGGCGAAGAGCGAGTATCGCATCGCCTTGTGAATGGTGGCGGGCTTGGCCTTCTCTGGTGGGAGCAGCGCGTCCAGCGCTTCATTGACGGCAGCGCTCCGCGCGTCAAGCCAGGCGGACAAGTCAAACGCAGTTTGGTGACGCGCTCCGGTGCGCGTGGCAGTCGTCGGCATGGCGGTGGTTGTAGGAGAAGGGTGCAGGCGGCGCAAGGCGGAGTTGCCCATTAGAGACGACGTGCGACGAGTGGCGCGGTAGTAAGAGAGCGTTAGTGAGGCGGGAGAAAAAGGGTTGAAAGGAGATTGCTCGCCCCTAGTATGCGCCCGCCTTTCCGCCTGCGGAAAGGCACGATGGTTCGGGACGTAGCGTAGCTTGGTAGCGCGTCTGAATGGGGTTCAGAAGGTCGTGAGTTCAAATCTCACCGTCCCGACCATTTTCTTCCCCTGGTCCGCCGGGCAAATTTCTCCGAACCAAACTGGCGTGCGCGGCGTTAAACTCCTTGAACGGTCCGCCGTCCTTCGAGTCGAACACGTAAAGTCCTTGCTCCGCCAACTTTAAAACCTCGCGCCCACCGCGCACCGCTGACGATGTCGCCCTCTTCCCCAGTGCCTCCCGCGACGGACGAGCAGGCGATGTGGCGCGTGCAGGCACACGACGACCCGGAGGCGTTCGCCGCGATCGTCGGGCGCTGGCAGGGTCCGATCCGCAACCTTTGCCTGCGCATGACCGGTGACCTGCACCGCGCCGAGGATCTCGCGCAGGAAACCTTTGCCCGGCTCCACGCGCGGCGGCGCGAGTGGCAACCCACGGCCAAGCTCTCAACCTACCTCTGGCGCATAGCGCTTAACCTTTGCCACGATGAGAACCGTCGCCGCACCCGCCACGGCGAAGTGCCTCTGGAGATCGGCGCGGATGGCGAGCACGCGCCGTGCATCAGCGTCTTCCACCCTACGCCGCATGAGGAACTGGAAACCGCGGAGCGCGCCGACCAGGTGAGCGCGGCGTTGCAGCGCGTGACCGAGCCGTTCCGCACCGTGCTCGTGCTACGACACTACGAGGGTCTCAAGTTTCGTGAAATCGCCGACGTGCTCGGCGTGCCCGAGGGAACCGTGAAGTCCCGCATGGTCGAGGGCCTAAGCCAGCTCACGCGTCTGCTGCAACCGGCCTTGAACAATTCTCCCGCCGCAAACGCCCCGGCACCGGCGATAGCGGCCTGGCAACCACGTCCGCAAACCAAAGCCCGCCTATGAACCACCCGACCCACGAAGACCTAGTCGCCCACCTTTACGGCGAACTGCCACCTGAGCAGCAGGCTGAAATCACCGCGCATCTCAATGCATGTGCGGATTGTCGCCAACTCGCGACTAATTGGCACAAGACAATGAGGGAACTAGACGCGTGGAAACTTCCCGCGCCGTTGCCGTCGCGTTCGCGCGCGCCGCAAACCGCGGTTTACGCGCCATTCCTTAAGTGGGCCATCGCCGCCTGCTTGGCGGTGGGCTTCGGCTTCCTCGGCGGCCGGCTGTCCGCGCCCGCGCCGGACACGATCGCTGTGCGCGCGGAGTTCGCCGCCGATTTGCGAAAGCTCGCGGTGGCGCTCGAAACTCAACGCACCGAAGACCGCCTCGCGTTGACCCAGATTCTCCAAACCATGCAAGGACAACGCGCCGAAGACTACGCCACCCTGCGCCGCGAGTTGGAAACCCTGGCGGTGAACACCGAAGACGGCTTGTCAACCGTCGTGCAACTCGCCGCCGCCACCGAACCAAACGCACGCTGAACCCGTTCAATCTCCGAAACTGCACCCCACAAATCCACCACGGCTCCCGCTCATGAAAGCAACCACACTCCAACTCCTCACGCTTGTCACCGTCGCCGCGCCTCTGCTCGCGCAGGAACCGCCGCGTCCCGTTGGACCACCGCCCGGCGCCTCCGAACGCAAAGGCGAAAGCCGGTCGGGCTTCTCCACGGGTGGCGGCGGTGCCGGTGGCAGCGGCGGCTCGCGCAGCGGCGGGTTCGGTGGCGGTTCGGCGGGCGGCTTCGGAGGCAATGACCACAGCCGCGAGATGATGATGTTCGACATGGGCCGCGCCCGCGCCCTCAAACCCATCATCGCCAGCACCCGGCCGCTCGACCCCAAAGATCGCGCCGCCGCCGAGGAAGACCTCGCCATCATGGCGCGCCTGCTTGAGAAGGACCTCGACCGCGCCAGCGGCAGCGGCCAGCCCAACGCCATGGGCATTGCTCTTACTTGGGTCGATGGCCGCGGCTCCTCCGCCCTGCTACTCGACGGTCACGGGGCTGTCTTCACATTGCACACGCGCCTGCCGCTCACCCCGCAGCCCGGCCGGCCCGCGGAGAATGGCAAGCCAGCCACCACGCCGGAATCCCCGTGGGAACGCACGCAACGCGAGCTCTTCGGCCCGGGTGGCGGTGCGGGCCCACGCGATCAGCGCCCCGGCGGAATGCCCGGCGTTGGCGCGGGCCATCCGCAGAACACGCCCGCGTTTGACACCAGCCGCGTCGAAGCTCTCAAGAAATCACTCCTCGAAACCCTCAAGCACGCCAGCCAGATCCGCGCACTCAAGAGCGATGAACAGGTGACCGTCGTGGTGCAAAGCATGAGCGGGAACAACAGCTTTGGTGGCCCAGCGATGGGAGGACACAGCTATTCCGAAACCCGCACCACCGTCAGCACGCGCGTCAACGGCGAGCCTCCGAAAGTGGAAACGCGCACGAGCCGCGACGGTGGCCCGATCGGCGAATCCCGCTCCGCCACGCTCACGCTCCGGGCGAAGAAATCTGACTGTGAGGACTTCGCGAAAGGGAAGCTCACCGCGGACCAGTTCGCGAAAAAGGCCTTGGTCAATCTGCAATGAACCGCGAGCTAGCGGACTAGGATTAGGCTCAAGTTCACGAGCAGGAGGACGGTGCTAGTCGCTTGCTGCTCATTGTCCCAAGACGAATCCTGATGCTTCTTTTGGCCCTACCGCTTCTGCCCTTTATCTGTGATGACCTTGGGCGTAAGTGCTGACGTGGGCACGATCTTCTTCTCCGCGCCATCCACACTCCAAGCGAGCTTCGCCACGGCGAAGCCGCTGTTCTCGTAATACTCCATCACCACGTCGTAGCTCTGGCCGGCTTCGAGCTTCAGTTCGCCCTTGTACTCGGTCGCGCCTTGATCCACCCAAGCGTCCACGAGCTTCTGGCCATTGACCCACAGCCGCACGCCATCGTCGGCCTCAGCGATGAAGGTGTAAGTGCCGGACTTCTCCGCCTTCACCTGCCCGGTCCAACGCACGCAGAAATCGTCGTCGGCGCCCACGCGCACGCCTGGCCCGCCGTCGCCCCAGTCGAAGGCAATCTCCTTGTCCAAGCGCAGCAACGGCTTGCCCGCGAAGTCCCGGCCTTTGAAATAGTGGCCCACGAGGCCACGCGTGTCTGGCGGAAGCTTGGCCACATCGAGTTCGTCGGGCGGCGCGAGTTCCTTGGGGGTAAGGCGAAAGCTGGGAATGAGTTGCTTTAAAGTTGAGGGCCCGCTCCACATGAGCTTGGCCGCCGCGCCGCCGCCGTTCTCATACATCTCCATCACGATGTCGTAGCGCTTGCCGTCCTCCATCATGATTTCCGGGCTCTTGTCCTCTGAGGGCGCGTGGTCGGTCCAATTGTCAATGAGCAGCTTGCCATCCACCCACAGCCGCACCCCATCGTCCGACTCGGTGGTAAAAGTGAACCTTCCCGTGGCGGGTGACTGCACCGTGCCACTCCAGCGCACGCTGAACTGGTCGGCCGGCAAGCCGTCACCAGGTGTTTCTGGCCAGTCAAAATTGACCTGCGCGTCCACCCGCTTGAGCGCAGGCGGACCGGTGAGCGTCAGGTTCTTGAAATATTGGCCGAGCAAGCCAGTCTTGGTTACATTTTGAGCCTGAGCTCCCGGTCGCGCCAGCAAGGCGGCAAGCACTACAGTGAACGCAATGCGATTCATAACTTGTGACCCAGACGCTACCGAGACGCACGGCACGTGGCAATCTGCGACGGTTATGCGGACTTGCCTTCGATCCGGCAGGTATGAAATCTCCTCCCACTCATGAAATCGTTGCTTGGCCTCGCAGTACTCACGACGGGTTTGCTTTCCACCACCTCCGCCGCGCCTGTCCCGCTCTTTGACGGCAAATCCCTCGCCGGGTGGGAGGGCGAGACGAACAAAGTCTGGCGCGTCCGCGAGGGCGTCATTGTTGGCGGGTCGCTGGAGGGGAATCCGCGCAATGAGTTCCTCGCCACGCGCAAGAGCTACAAGAATTTCCACCTCCGCTTCGAATACAAGCTGGTCGGCACGCAGGGCTTTGTGAACGGCGGCGTGCAGTTCCGCAGCAAGCGCATCCCGAATCCGCCGAACGAAATGTCGGGTTACCAAGCGGACATCGGCGCGGGCTTCTCGGGCTGCCTTTACGATGAGTCCCGGCGGAACAAAGTCCTCGCACAGGCGGACACGAACTTCGTGGCGCGGCTCGAAAAGCCCGGCGAATGGAACAGCTACGAGGTCGTGGCCAGCGGCGCGCAAATCCTTCTCTTCATCAACGGTCAGCGCACCGCCATCTGGGTCGAGTCGGAGAAAGGCATCGAGGACGCCGGCGTCATCGCGCTGCAAATCCATGGGAACTGCAAGGCGGAGATTTCCTTCCGCAATCTCACGATTGATGAGTTGCCGGCTTCGGCCATCCCGCCCGAGGCGGAGATTCTCAGCCGGTTCGGCACCGCGCAGCCGGGCGTGCCAGTCGGACCGTTTGCGGACGGCAAATTCGCGCTGGGCGCAAATGAAGTCGTCGTGTTCGTCGGGCAGGAGAACTTCGTGCGCGAGTCGAAGGCGGGTGAACTCGAGGCGCTGCTGGCGTCGGCCTTCGCCGCGAAAGCCCCGCGCTTCCGCTCAATGGCATGGGAGGCGGACACGGTTTACGAGCAGTGGCGCGACTTGAACTTCGGCTCGTGGGCGCGGCAGCTCGAAGCGGCGGGCGCGACCATCGTGGTGGCGCAGTTCGGGCAGATGGAGGCGCTCGACGGCGTGGCGCGGCTGCCGGAGTTCACGGCGGCGTATCACCGGCTGCTGGACCAGTTCGCGACGCGCACGCGCAAGGTGGTGCTGGTCTCGCCGGTGCCGTTTGAGAAGCCGCTCGCGTCGCACGCGCCGGATCTGACGAAGCGCAACGGCGACGTGCGGGCCTACGCGGACGCGGTGCGCGACATCGCCAAGCAGCGCGGGGCGGTTTTCGTGGATGTGTTCACGCCGCTCGCTGTCCGCGCGCCTGGCCAGCGACTCACCGAAGACGGGATTCACCATACGAGCGACGGGTTGCGGGAGTTCGCCTCGCTAGCGGCGCGGCAGCTCGGGGCAGAGGCGAAATTGTCCGCCGAGTTGGAACCGCTGCGCGCCGCTATCTTGCGAAAGAACCAGCTGTGGTTTGACGCGTGGCGGCCGGCGAACTGGTCGTTCGTCTATGGCGACCGCGTCAACCAGATGTTCGGCAAGGCCGGCGGCTCGGAGCCGTCGCTGAAGGAATCGTTTGAGCGCCAGCGCCCGCTGGTGAACGCGGCGGACGCGCGGATTCACGCGCTCGCCAAAGGAGCGGCACCCCACCCCTCACCCGCCCTTCGGGCACCCTCTCCCCTCCTCGGAGGAGGGGAGAGGGATGGGGTGAGGGGTAGTCTCCCGGATGCAAAGGCACCTGCTCCGGCACTTTCCCCCGAGGAACAACTCGCGACCTTCACCGTTGCCGCGGGCTACCAAGTAAACCTCTTTGCCTCTGAGCGCGACGGTGTGGTGAAGCCGACCCAATTCGCGTGGGACGAGAAAGGCCGTCTCTTCGTGGCCTGCTCGCCCACGTATCCGCAGACGCTCGCGAGCGCGCCACCCGCCGACTACATCCTTGTGTTGGAAGACACTGACGGCGACGGCAAGGCGGACAAGTCGTGGCGTTTCGCCGAGGGACTAACGATGGTGCAGGGCGTCGAGCCCGGCGCAGGCGGCCTCTACGTTTGCGACTTTGACCAGCTCCTCCACCTGCGCGACACGAATGGCGACGGCAAGGCGGACCAACGCAAAATTATCTACGGCGGCTTCGGCGTCGGCGACACGCACCAACTCATCAACAGCATCTGCCACGGGCCGGACGGCAGCCTGTGGTTTTCGCAAGGGCTGCACGCATTCTCGCGCGTCGAGACGCCGTGGGGCATCGCGCGGCTGGACCGCGCGGCGGTGTGGCGCTTGAACCCCCGCACGCTGCGGCTGGAGGGTTTCTTCGGCGGCGGCATGGCGGGCGCAAACTGCTGGGGCGTGGCCTTCGACGACTTCAACCAGGTCTTCCACAAGTCCGGCGACCGTCCGCACGGCTACTGGAGCGTGCCCGGCTTGGTGCGCGGCGCGAGTCCCAGCGGCAGCAGCGTGGCGACGGAAGCAAACTCCGCGTATCGCAACTCACCCGAGCAATACCATTCCGTCGGCCCCCTTTTCGACACGTCGCCGAAGACCACTTCGCTCGACATCGTCGGCACGCGCGCGCTGCCGGATGACGTTCAAGGTGCGGCGCTCATTGGCGGTTACTTTGGCGCGGTGGTCGAGCTGCACAAGTTCGAGGACGCCGGCTCGGGCTTCAAGACCACGCAGCTGCCCAAGCTGCTCAAGTCGTCGAACGCCGCGTTTCGCCCGGTGGACGTGAGCGTCGGCCCGGACGGCGCAATGTATGCGGCGGACTGGTTTAACCCCATCATCGGCCACTATCAGGCCAGCTACGCCGACCCGCGCCGCGACAAAGCCCACGGCCGCATCTGGCGCATCACCGCGAAGGACCGCCCGACCGTTAAACAGCCGAACCTGGCCGCGATGAAGCCCGCCGAACTGCTCGGACAACTCAAGTCGCCTGAGCGCTGGACGCGCTACCAAGCCAAGCGCCTGCTCTTTGACAAGCCGGCGAATGAAGTGCTGAAGGCGGCGGATGAGTTCGTGGCGAAGCTTCCGTCGGCGACGCCCGCCGACGAGCGCGTGTTGCTCGAGGTCATTGGCATCTTCGAGGCGCACGAGTCGCCGCGCCCGGCGTTGCTTGCGAAGTTGCTCGCTGCAAAGGACGCCCGCGTCCGCGCCTACGGAGCGCGCGTGGCCGGGATGTGGGCGGACCGCTTGCCAAACAACGCGCTTCTGCTGACCGAGTGCGCGAAGGACGAGAACGCCCGCGTGCGCTTGGAGGCGGTCGTGGCCGCGAGCTACCTCGCTGGCCCGAGCGCGGCCAGCGTGGCGCTCACGGCGTTGGACAAGCCGACGGACAAGTTTCTCGACTACGCGCTGCGCCAGAGCACGCGCGCGACGCAGTTGGCGTGGGCGAAGCCGTTCGCGGCCGGCCAGCTCCAGCTCGCGAGCGCCGCGCAAGGCGAATACTTGCGGAAGCTCCTCAGCGCCGCGCCAAAGACGGCGTCGCCGGGCGAACAGCTTTACGAGATGGCCTGCCTGCCGTGCCACCAGCCTGAGGGCAAAGGATTGCCCGGCGTTTATCCGCCGCTGGCCGGCAGCGACTGGGTGCGCGGCGACAAGGCCCGCATCATCAAGGTGATTCTCCACGGCCTCACCGGCCCCGTGACCGTCGCGGGCCAGAACTTCGGCCACTTGCCCAGCTCCGTCCCCATGCCGGCACTCGGCGGCCTGACCGACGAGCAAATCGCCGACGTGCTGACCTTCGTGCGCGCGAGCTACGGCCAGCAGGCGTCACCGGTGACAGCGGCAGAGGTGAAGTCCGTTCGCGATGCAAACGCCAAACGCGAACAGCCATGGACTGCGGCGGAGTTGAAGTAACTCGACATTCCATGTCGAGCGGTTGCGCGCGCGGCGGGCGAGCGGGACTAGAGCGAGCAACCAAAAGCGACAAGCAATGTCGCACTTGGATTACAACTCTGACTCGTCCTCGGCCTTGAGCGTGGTGACTTGCGAGGCGCCTTCGAGGGAGTTCACTTCGTTTATTAGCTCATCCACGCGGTTGGGATCGCGTAGCAGCAAACGGAAAGAGAAGTCCGCGCCTTCGTAGCCGGTGTGCGTGCGCTGGCTGGCGAGGTGGACCTTGCGCGAGTGACGGTTTAGCAGGTGGCTTAATTCCATCAATTCACCGGGCGAGCGCGCCCAGTGCAGGTTAAGGATCAGGTCATAGCGATGCCGTGCACCAAAGTTGGTGAACCACAGATAGACCATCAGCCCGAAGACGATCAGCGCACCAACGACTGTGGTGGAAAACTTTTGCGTGCCGCAACCCATGCCGATGAAGATGGACGTGAGGACGAAGGTGGTGTCGAGCGTGTCGCGCAGGATGTTACGAAAGCGGACAATGGCAAACACAGCCATCATGCCGAAAGCGGTGACGATATTGTTCGAGAGCACGGTCATCACCAGCGATACGATGACAGGCGTGACCACGAGCGCGTTCACAAAGGAACGCGAATAACTCAGGCCCGCGTGGGTAAGCATGTAGGTCCACGCCAGCGTCTGGCCAAGAATGAAGGAGAGTAACAAGCCGAGGACGACGGCGGGGATATTTGGCGGAGCCAGCGAAGTGTCACCTTGGAAAAAAATCCACTCGTTCATGCGGGTTAAATGTTTGGGTTAGGTCTGGGAAGAAATATTGAGAACAAGAGCTTGAATTACGAGAAAAAAACCTGTGGCGGCGCACTTTCCTGATGAATTTGTTTTTTGATCGGTGCTTACCGCTGATACAGCGGGATGTAGTGATAAGGCATCGCTAAAATCATCGTATAAACCGCCGTGCAGAAAGTTGGGCCCACGCCTCCACGGCCGCGAGCCTCCCAGTATGCCAGGTCGCCTTGCTTAACAACCTGTGACAGCAAGATGTTCTTGGTCTTTGGATACCATTTCTGCCAGGTATCACCGCCAATCATATATTGGGCGCAGGCGGCGTAAAAATTCCCATAGGTGAACCACTCGTGATCCTCGCGAAGATTGTCGAATAGATAAGCAGAACCCTTCTTCACCATTGGGTCGTCGTAGAGTCCGCAGACTTGCAGGGAGTAAATCGCAGCCGCTGTGCGCGCGAAGCCCGGGTCACGATTGGGCTGGTAGCAAAAACCGCCGGTGCGCTCGTCTTGGCAGCGCTTCACGTAAAGGACCGCCTCATCAATGGTACGCTGCGGGACTTCCAACCCGCCGTTCTTCGCCGCGCGGATGGCCACCAGCGAGAGTACCGTAACGGATATATCGGCGTCCTTTGCGATTGGCCGGTAGCGCCAGCCACCCTCGTGACCTGGCTCGCTGGCCTGCGCGCTGATGATGACTTTCACAGCCTTGGTGAGCTTGGGCAGCATGAGCGGAGACTTGGTCTGCCCGTATAGCTCCGCAAGCGCAATGGTAGCGATGCCATGCGAATACATGTATTGGCCGTCGCTCCGCATGTTGTAAAGGCCGTCAGGTCCGATGGAATCGAGGAGGTAATTCATCCCTGCCGTGACGTTCTGACCGAACTCGCCCTCCCCAGGAAGATGGCCGGCGGCCTGAAAGGCCATTAACGTATAGCCGGTCATGGCGACCTGCCGGCGCTGTTCATCGCCGCTGAAACCCCACGCGCCGGAGGGTTGCTGCTTCGAGGCGAGATACTTGAGCCCGCCCTTAATCACAGCCTCAGTCTTGGCATCCACGATCACCGTGTCCTTGGGTCGCGCGGCGGAGCCGGGCGCGCCGGCAGCAAGGGCGGAGAAAGTGAATGCACCGCAGTAGAGCGCAACAACAATGGCGGAGAGCAACGATTTCACAATGCAATAACCCAGTAGCCGACGCTGTAAGGTTCACGAAAAATTCATGCGAAGGCGACGGAAAATGAAATGCGTCGGTCAGTGACACCGCCGATCGAAGCTAAGAAAACTGTGGGTTCCTGTCACACGGATCGCGGGTCACTTGCGTTTGGGGACTAGGCCTTCATAATCACACCCACGTTGCGCATGAGTAAAATTAACTTCGCCATCATCGGCACCGGCGGCATCACGCTCCAAAACCACCTGCCCGGCCTCGCGCTTTGCCGGGACGTAAAGGTTCACGCACTGTGCGATGCGAATCCGACCACGCTCGAAACCGCCCGCCAACAGACCGGTGCGCCCGTTACCTCGACGAACTGGGAAGACATCGTCAAGCGCGATGACATCCATGCGCTCATTATCGCGACACCGAACGCGTTTCACCCGCCCGTGGCCATCGCCGCTGCGCGCACGGGCAAACACATCCTGTGCGAGAAGCCGCTCGCGCTCAATGCCGCCGACGCGCACGCGATGGCCGACGCCGCAGACCAGGCGAAGGTCCGCCACATGACCGCATTTACCTACCGTTTCGTCCCGGCGATGCGTTACCTAAAACATCTCGTGGACCAAGGCGAATTGGGCCGGCCATACCACTACCGCTCGTGCCGCCTCCAAGACTGGGGCACGCGCAACGTCGGCTGGCGGCAGCGGAAGCAGTTGGCGGGCACAGGCGAGATCGGCGACATGCTTTCGCATCGCATTGACTTCGCGCACCATCTCATCGGCCCGATGGCGCGGCTGGTGGCGAATTTAAAAAACCTTACGCCGATGCGCGACGGCGCGCCGAACGACACGGACGACTGGGTGGCAATCCTCTCCGAGTTTAAATGTGGCGCGAGCGGCGTGCTGGAGAGTTCGAAGCTCGCCAGTGGCACGAACGAAAGTTGGCGCAGTCCTGACCGCGTGGAAATCAACGGCAGCGAGAGCAGCTTCAGCTTCACCACGGGCTCTTGGAACGAACTGCAACACGGTAAAACCGGCGGCCCAGGATTGAAGCCGGTCACGATTCCGCGTGAGTTTTACACTTGGCCCGGCTCGCCGCGCGACCCAAGCGCAGGCGATCCGCTAGTGAGCTTCCGTTACGACCAAGCAGTCGAATTTGTAAACGCCATTCGCGAGCAGCGCTCGTGTAGCGTGACCTTCCACGATGGCGCACGAATGCAGGACGTGACGGATGCGGCATTACGATCCGCTGAGACACGGCAGTGGGTAGAGTTGGCATGAGCACGCGGCGAGGGTAACTGAATTTAGGATATCCATTGCTCAAGGCCTACGGGCATAATTTGGATAATTTTGACCTGATCTTGTCTTAACACAGCTCCCGCTCGCCGTTCATTTGACCCTAGTTCAACCGCGGCAACCACTAACACATTCGCCAACTCCCAAGCCGGTCATTGCCGCGCCCGCGCGGCCCACGTCAATTTTTACCCGCTTGCGGCTTGCCTTCGCCTACATTCCCGGCAGACATTTCATGGCGCAATTGTCATCTGGCGACCATCCAGCGCGATGAACGCGGAACGAAACGGCTTTTGATTATGGAACTGACACGCACTGCTTACGGCACTTGGAGCGGGGGCCGTTACATGCACTTCGGCGAGGCGCTCAGCGAGGAGCGTTACCTGAGCTGCATCCGGCACGCCTATGAGAAGGGCATTCGCACTTTCATGACGGCGGACGTTTACAGCAACGGCGAGGCCGACACGATGCTGGGCCGCGCGTTGCAAGGCGTTTCCCGCGACAACTACTGCCTCATCGGCATCATCGGCCACGACATTTACCCCGGCAAACGCGATGGCGCAAAAGGCTTCCTCCGCTTTACCGACCCGCGCCTACGCAAGCCCGACCAATACGCCGGTTACCTCCGAATGGCCGCTGAAAAGTCGCTCGAGCGCATTGGCACCAATCGCTTCGACGCGCTGTTCCTGCACAATCCCGACTCCATCGGGTACTCGAACGATGCAGCATGGAAAGGCATGGAGGCGCTCAAAACCGCCAAGCTCACCAGCCGCCTCGGTATCGCGCCGGGGCCGGCAAACGGTTTCTCCCTCGATATCATCCAGTGCTTCGAGCGCTTCCGTGGGCTGGTGGACGAAGCGATGATCATTCTTGGCCCAATGGAGCCCTGGCCCGGCGGCTACGTGCTTCCCGCCGCGGAGAAAAATGGCGTCAAGCTCATCGCGCGCGTGGTGGATTACGGCGGGTTGTTCCACGACGACGTAAAGCCCGGCCACACTTTTGGCCACGGCGACCACCGCACGTTTCGGCCGGCCGGCTGGGTCGAGGCGGGCAATGCAAAGATCGAGCAAATGCGACCCATCGCCCAGAAATACGGACTTTCCCTGCTGCAACTAGCCTGCCTCTGGACGCTTGCGCAAAAGGCGGTAAAAAGCGTCATTCCCACGCATATCCAAGAGGTTGGCGCGAACAACAAACCGATCGAAGCGAAGATTAGCGAGCTGGCCACGCTGCCAGAGATCAGCCTGACCGCCGATGAAATCGAAACCATTCGCCGCATCGGCGACAACAAGGGCTGCATGAACCTCAAGGGCGCGCACCCTGAATTCCTAGGCGAAGCCCAGCCCGACCAATGGCCGCTGACGCCCGAGTTGGAAGCCGTTGCTCGGCGATGGGGCGTGGACCCCAAGCGAGACCTGACTTACGCCCACGCGGCTTGAGTCAACAGAGTGCAGTCGCAGCGTAAAGCGCTTGGAGCCGCTCTGGGTTTTGGACTTAGGTGCTGGGCCTTGGTTGTTGCCCAAAATTGAATGCACTCGGCCGCCTGCCAGTCACTTTCCCTCATCACTAACCCCCAATCCACACCTATGAAACTTCGTTCCCTGTTTGCCGCAACCGCCGCCCTGGCCCTCGCGACCGCGAGCACCGAGGCGGCCGCCAAGAAGCTCCTCGTTATCACGCAATCCAAGGGCTTCATGCACAACCCCGTCAAACGCCCCGCGCCCGACCAGCTCTGCCTCGTCGAGCAACAGTTGAAGGAACTGGGCGAGCAATCCGGCGTCTTCACGACCGCGAATTCACAAGACTCCATCACCGCGCTCACGAAGGAAAACCTCGCCAAGTTCGACGGCGTGTTCTTCTACACCACCGGCATCCTCGTGCCAACGGGTGGGCCGCGCGAAGCGCTCACGGACTTTGTGAAGTCGGGCAAGGCTTTCATGGGCGCGCACAGCGCCACCGACACCTTCCACGGCGGCAAGGACGCCTTCACCGAATACGTGCAAATGGTCAACGGCAGTTTTGCCGGACATCCGTGGGGTAGCGGCACGCTCTGCACGTTCGTGAACCACGAGCCGAAGCACCCAGTCGTGGCCATGTTCAGCCCGGAGTTCCAGTGGAAAGACGAGATCTACCAATACAACAACTACAATCCCCAGTCTGTGCGCGTTCTTTTCAGCCTCGACATGAGCAAGACAAACCCAAAGCGCCCTTACCTGGTGCCGGTTTGTTGGGTGCGCGAGTTCGGCTCCGGCCGGCTCTTCTACACGAACCTTGGCCACAACGACGCGACTTGGAAGGACGCGAAGTTTCACGAGCACCTGCTGGCCGGCTTCAAGTGGGCGTTTAAGCTAATTGACGGCCCGGCGACCCCGAACCCGGACGTGCAAGCGGCGCACCACAACCACTCCGTCGTCGCTTTCGCTGCCGCGCTCGTGGGCAAGGACGCCAGCGCCTACGTCGCCAAGGCCAAGTCGAATCCCCAGTGGCTCGCCGACGTGACCGCCGCCGCGAACAATGTGAGCAAAGCTCAGGACGCCGTCGGAGCCGTGCGCGACCCCGACGCGAAGAAGACCAAGCCCGAGGAGCTCGACGCCCAGAAAGCCGCCGCGAAGACCAAGCGCGCGGAATTGCAGGCAAAGTTCGAGGAAGAGAAGAAAAAGCTCGCCGCCGCGCTGGAGAAGTAACTGTCCGCCTTCACTCCGATACTCCGCCACTCCATTATCCCGGTGAAATCAATCCTGACCCTCCTCGCCGCGCTGACCCTCACCGCCATCGCCGGTGATTCAGCCCACTGGTGGCGTGGCAATCTGCACTCGCATTCCTACTGGAGCGACGGGGATGACTTTCCTGAGAGCATCGCCGAGCTTTACAAGACCAACGGCTACCATTTCCTTGCGTTTACCGACCACAACACGCTGCACCTCACCAACAAGTGGGTGAACACCGAGACGGGCAAGAGCGCAAAAGTCGCCTTTTCGAAATACGCTGCGCGCTGGCCGAAGGAGTGGCTGGAGACGCGCGAGGGCAAGGATGGCAAGACCGAGGTGCGGCTGAAGTTCTTGGCCGAGTATCGCGGCAAATTTGAAGAGCCAGATCGATTTCTCATCCTGCAAAGCGAGGAGATCACCGACCGCTGGAAGACCGCGCCCATCCACATGAACGCCCACAACCTGCGCGAGGTGATCAAGCCGCGGGGCGGCGACAGCGTGACGCAGACAATCTCTAACAACGTCGCCGCCGTGCTGGAGCAGCGTCAGCGTACCGGCCAGCCCATATTCCTGCACGTTAACCACCCGAACTTCGGCTCCGCCATCACGCCCGAGGAGCTGTTGCAGGTGCGCGACGCCCGGTTCTTCGAGCTGTTCAACGGCCACCCGACCGTCTGGAACAACGGCAACTCCACCAACCGCACGCCCAGCATGGACCGCCTGTGGGACATCGTGCTCACCCGCCGCCTCGCCGAGTTGAAGTATCCGGTCATGTATGGCCTCGGCACCGATGACGGCCACAACTACCACACCAACCGGGTCGGGGCGAGCAACCCGCTGCGCGGCTGGGTCTGGGTTCGCTCGGCCAAGCTCACGCCTGAAAGCCTCATCGCCGCGCTTGAAGCCGGGGACTTTTACTCCAGCTCCGGCGTGAAGCTCCGCGAGCTGCGCCAGGACGCAAAGGGCATCAGCCTCGAAATCGAGGCCCAGCCCGGCGTGACCTACACCACCCAATTCATCGGCACGCGGCGCGGCTACGACGCCCGCAACGAGCCGGTGCGCAACGCCGCCGGCGACGCGCTCCGCGTTTCGCACACTTACAGCAAGGATGTTGGCGCGGTGCTCGCCGAGGTGAAGGGGGCCAAGGCCAGCTACACGCCCAAGGGCGACGAAATCTACGTCCGCGCGAAGATCATCTCCTCGAAACCGCATCCGAATCCACCCCAGACGGGCGATGTAGAAATCGCTTGGACGCAGCCCATCGTACCGACTGCGCAATAGCGCGCATTCCTTAACGGGCCGGAGAATTTACAGGCTCAGAATCCTCCTCCGGCCGCTTACGCCGCAGCAGGCCCGCGACCGCCGCCGCGAGGGCTAGCCCCACCAACACCTTGCCAATGGGATCCATTAGCAGCTGGAAAAGCAACTCCTGCGACGCCGTCGCGATGGCTTCCGGCCGGTGCAAATCCCGCTCCTTCGCCCCGCCCGCGATCAACGCCGCCTTCTGCCATTCCCAACCGCGCTGCAGCCAGCCGGGGTTGAGCACGCGACTGTAAAACGCTGTGAACGCGCCGTTGAGGAACGCCGCCACCGCACAAGCCACCAGCGCTGACTCGAACCCCTCGGCAAAGTTGATCCAGCCGTCCTGCCGCCCACGCCGCGCCCGAACCGCCAGCCAAATGCCCGCTACCGTCAGCACTAAAGCAACCTTTTTGCCGTGCTGCGCATTAGTGAAGTCGCGCTCGTGCCAACCGAGTTGCCACGCCAGTAAAGTCCACGCTGCTAACCCGAGAGCCGTGAGCACACCAAAACCAATTTCTGACTTAAACCGCATCATCAACGTTATAATAACCCGCCCCACCGAGCCGGCAAAGCGACATTCGCTGTGAACACGATTAGCGATCCTAGGCATCGCTAACGTGCCAAAATTGCAGAGCTTGGTTGACTCCGCTACTTCTTCGCTTTCACACCGAGCGCCAGTAGGCCGTCCAACTCACACGGTAAAACGGCTAGGTTCGGGAACAGCTTCTTAAGCGCGGGGGTGGTACGGGCTGTTATCTCGACCTCTCGCTCGCCAACCTTTGCCTTGCCAATCAAGCGGAATGGAATGATCGATCCGGGCACGGCGGTGTCGGGTAGCGTCACCTTGAGTGTGCTGTTGACAGCTTTTTCCTTGATCACTTCTTCGAGGAGGGACACGCCGTCCAACCCAGCGACGGTCAGAGTGATGGGGCCGGTGAAGTCGCGGCGCGTAACGTTTACTTTGAGGGTGAAACTGCCACCGGGCGCGGCTTCGACTTTGTCCACTTCGGTCGCCAGCGTAAAGCCAGGCGACACTAATTCGACTTCAACACGATATGCGTGCTGCGGGCCTCCGCGACGAATGAGTTCATCCACAACGAGAAAGTAAGTGCCGTCGGCGGGTATTGTATTTGTAACCGCGCCTTCGCCCGCGTCGTTCGGTGAAGAATTGGCGATGGCGGCACCCTTTGCATCGCGAAGTTGTAGAATTACTTCACTAGCGGAGCCGAGACTGCGGGTTTGCGCCGTGAAGAGAACGCGCTGGTTCTTCTTTGCGTCAAATCTCCAGAAGTCGCGTTCTTGGGGCTTGAGGAAGCGCCCATTCAACCCGGCGGGTGGATTGAAGGGTGTGGCGGTCTCGGCGGTTTGGTTAAGCTCAGTTTCAGAAAGCTCCGGCAAGGCAGTTACGCGGGCGGCAACGAAAGCGGTGTTTTTTCCGCCAGGAGTTTTCACCGTCAGTGGCAGGTGCGTCGCTCCGGCGGGCGCGGTAGTGGCAATGGGCTTGAGTTTGTCTACCTGCGGACCAACGAAGTCGAAGGTGGCAGACTTGCCCGCCTGAACAGCGGCCGGAAACGGCAGGCTGACGAGCGGAAAATCGCCTATGCGGAGGCGAAAGCGATATTCCGGGCCGCCAACGTAGTTGATATCGCGCACTTCGAGAAAGTAATCACCGGCCGCCACAAAGTTGTAAGCAAACCGACAGTCACCATTGAGGCCGGACTCGTCATCGCAAAATGCCAACTCGCGCCCGCGTGGGTCCAACAAACGCAGCACCGGGTCAAGCTTCGAGCCGAGCCGCTGTGCGAAAACTTCAAATGCGAGGCGGTCACCCTTCTTCACTGTGAGGCGGTAGAACTTATAGCCGAGCGACACCGTTAGCCCATCCACAGCCACGGGCCATGCGAGGCGCTGCGCGTTGGCGAGGCTGGTGTTCGGGCCAGCGTCAGCCACGCTGGGCAGGTCATCCACCATTAACAAAAACGGCGCGGAAAGGCCGCCCACCGAGGCTACGCGCACCGCATGGATGCCAACGGGTGCAGCGGCAGGAAGGGAAACTTGAAACCGCGCCGCGCCCGCGTTGGTGGCGACAGCGGTAAGCACCTTTGCTTGCACGCCCGTCCAAAGATTCGTCGCGCCGACCAGGTTGGCTCCGTGAAAAGTTACTTCCTCCATCTTGCCGGGTGCGAGTGCGCCGGGTGTGGTGTGGGTGAAACTTGGGCTTTGAGCAAAAGCGGTGCTGAACGTCGTGCAGGTGACAAAGGCGAATCCCCAAGAGCGACCACGCAGAAGCACTTGGGAGCCGAAGAGCCGGCAGGTCATGCGAGACCAGATTGGAAAGGCCCACGGCATGGGAACTAAACGGTCTGGTGAAAGCGATCGTGCCCGGCGGTGATGGCTTGAAGCACTTTGTTCCGCTGGGCTTTCGCTGCCTCTGCAAGTTTGCTTTGGTCCAAGAAGAATTTTCCCTGTGTAGCGGGAAGCTTACGTACCGCCACAAAGATTTTCTGCATCACGCTCATGGATTTAAGCTAAGCAACGACTCAGCGAGGATCAAGGCTGGCAGCATACGAGGCTGTTTTGATGCATCGGCCGGTGGCGATGGCGTCAGGCGGCCGTCCACGGCGGCGGCTGTGTGTGAGGGTTGATGCCCAACAGGTGATTGCTCATTGCAACGAGACGTTGCGTCGCCGTCAGCAAGTTCGCAAGCTGACGGCGGCAATCACATGAGCGATTCCGCCCCAGTCGAAATCCTGCCCACGCACACGCCCGCGCTCTTCGCGACGGCAGTGCGGCGCACGGCGGAATTGCTCCGCGCCGGCGAAGTGGTGGCATTGCCCACAGAGACGGTCTATGGACTCGCAGCTAACGCGCTTGACCCGCGGGCCGTTGCGAAGATTTTTTCGCTCAAGGGCCGGCCAGCACAAAATCCCGTCATCGTCCATGTGGACGGGCTGGAGATGGGGCGGCGATGCGTAGGGGAGTGGCCCTTGACGGCGGAGCTTCTAGCGGGCGCATTCTGGCCGGGGCCGCTGACCCTCGTGTTACCTCGTGCGGCGGGGATTCCCGACTCGGTCACGGCCGGCGGCGATACCGTGGGCGTGCGCTGGCCGCAGCATCCATTCATGCGTGAGGTTATTCGCGCGTGTGGCTTCCCACTGGCCGCACCGAGCGCGAACTTGTCCAACCAGATTTCCCCCACCAATGCCGAACACGTCCGCAAGCAACTTGGCGACCAACTGCAGCTCATCGTGGACGGCGGCGACTCAAATGTGGGCATTGAAAGCACGGTAGTGGATTTGACAACAAACCCGCCACGCGTGCTGCGGCCAGGAATGGTGCACCACGAATCACTCGCGGCCGCGCTAGGTGGAGAGATCGAAGATGGAAGATCGGTGGTTAGGGAGGGCGCGCTGCGCAGCCCGGGGTTGTTGCCGAAGCATTACTCACCCCAAGCTCGCTTATTGGTGCTGGCTTGGCGGGATGAAGCGGAGTTGAAGGCGCAACTTGCACAGCTTGGCTTGCCCCCAAAGCACGCGTGGGTGCTGGCGCATTCCCATGTGCCTCTCGGCGACGATTTCGGGGCGGTATCAGTGATCCCGCACGACGCGGAGGCCTACGCGCGGGCGCTCTACGGTGAACTACATCGCTGCGATGAGCAGGGCGCAGCTTGCATCGTGGCGGAGGCTCCGCCCGACGCGCCGGAGTGGCGGGGCATCGCCGACCGGTTGCGCCGCGCGGCGACTTAAGCGGGACCCTTGCAGGCTTCCGTTCAACCCCAAAGCGCAGGAAGTCTTGGAGGCGTTGGCTGGAATAAATCGGCGCGCTTACTTCGCGGCGACTAGACCCGACTCCTTTTCCTTCACGGCGGTCGCGCCTTTGCCGATGCGCTTTCGCAGGTAGGTGAGTTTGGCGCGGCGCACGCGACCCTCGCGCTCAACCTCAATCTTGTCCACGCGGGGGGAGTTCACCGGGAAGACACGCTCGACGCCCTCGCCGTAGCTGATGCGGCGGACAGTGAAGGACTCCTCCAAACCGCGGCCACGCTTGCCGATGACAACGCCGCTGAAGATCTGGATGCGCTCTTTGTCGCCCTCCACGACCTTGGTGTGGACCTTAACGGTGTCGCCAACGTTAAACTTGGCGTTGTCCTTGCGGAGCTGTTCGCCGTGGATTTTATCGAGTAGTGCCTGGTTCATAAATTGTCTTATTGGTGTCGGGGGTTAATTACCACCGGTTTTTAGTTTCGTTCGGACGGCGGTCATTGACCGCCACTACAGTTTCAGTTTTGACCATCGAGCAAGTCGGGGCGGCGTTCGCGCGTGCGCTGTTGCGCTTGCTCACGCCGCCATTTTTCTATCTCCGCATGATTGCCGGAAAGGAGTACGTCGGGCACCTTCATGCCTCGGAACTCCGCCGGCCGCGTGTAGTGTGGATACTCCAGCAGCCCGTGGCTGAAAGATTCATCCGCCGCACTTTCGTCGTCGCCCAACACGCCGGGTAGCAGCCGCGTCACGCAGTCCACGATGACCATTGCCGGCAGCGCCCCGTTGGTCAGGACGTAGTCGCCGATGGACAGTTCGTCATGCGCGAGCGCCTGTCGGACGCGTTCGTCGTAACCCTCGTAACTGCCCGAGATGAGGAGCAAATGCTCTTGCCTCGCCAGTTCGCGGGCAACGGCTTGGGTGAACGGCCGGCCAGCCGGGCCCAGCAGAATCACCCGCGTCGTCGCGGTCTTCAGTTGCTCAACAGCTTCAAAGAGCGGTTCGGGCTTCAACAGCATTCCCGGTCCACCGCCGAAAGGACGGTCGTCCACCGTGCGGTGCCGGTCGTGCGTGTAGTCCCGCAAATTACGGATGCGCAGGTCCAGCTTGCCCGCCTCGCGCGCGCGCCGGACAATGCTCTCGTCCAGCGGCCCCGCGAACATCCCCGGAAACAAGGTGAGCACATCAATCTTCATGCTCGGTGACGCGCGGTTCCGGTCGCGCTTCGGCCCTCCGGCCGGTCAGTCTTCGATAATTTCTACCGTGCAACGCTGCCCGCACTTGGCGGCGCCCACTTGCGTCAGCGCGCGAATGGCTTGAATGGTCGCGCCCTGCTTGCCGATGATTTTACCTACATCGGTCGGGTGCAGGCGCAACTCATAAAGCGTCTGGCCAGCCTGCTCGACGGGGGTAACCGTCACTGCATCGGGCCGGTCCACGAGGCCCCTCAAGACGTATTCGAGAAAGGCCTGCATGATAGCGGTTACTTGGCGGCGGCAGCGGCGCGACGGGCCTTCTTAATGAAGCTCGCCACGGTGTCACTGGGCTGCGCGCCCTTGCTGACCCAGTAATCGGCGCGTTCGAGGTTGAGCTTGAAGTTATCGTCCTTCTTGCCCGGCAGGTAAGTGCCGATCTCCTCGATGAACTTGCCGTCACGCGGGCTGCGGCCATCGGCCACGACCACGCGGAACGCCGGCGAATTGCGCGCGCCGACTCGCTTCAAACGGATTCTGACTGGCATAAAATCGTTTCGTTTCGCCGCTGCGCCGCCCCAGCAGGGAGCGTTTCGCCACGGTTCCTTTATCAAAAAGGAGTGACATCCTAGGCACGCCGTCGCGGCCCGCGCAAGAACTGATTTTTGCCCACGGCCCGACGCGCCAAAGGGATACGCCGACCCTCGGCGCTCGCCTGGAACACCGTGTCCATCAGCTTGAGGACGGCCAAGGTGGAAGCGGGCGTATTGCGGCATTCCCCGCGCTGGCCGCGCGCAACGGCGATCCAATCGCGAATCAACTCGCGACTGCGTGCGCCGCCATAGCCGGGCGTCTGGTCCAGCGGTAGGGAAAAGACTTCTTCCATCGCGTGGAACTGTGGCTGCGGGCCGTGAATCTCTAGCACACCAGACGTGCCGGTGCGGTTCGGGTCCCAATGCACCCAGCGCCGGCTGCCGCGCACGGCCCATCGCCATTCACCCGCCCAGCGCGGCAGCCAGTAACCGCCCGTGAGCGTCGCCAGCCCGCCGCCAGACAAATCGAAGATCGCCGTGCCGCCATCCTCGACGCCCAACCGCGTTTCGCCAAAGACACCAGTGCGCGCAGTCACGCTGATTACAGACTGGCCGGTGACGTAAGCCAGCAGGTCAAGGTAGTGACAACCAAGCCAGTTGAAGAACCCGCCACCGCTCTGCTGGGGGTCAAAAAGGAAGTGCGAGGGGCCGCGCCGGTTTGCGTCGCTCGTCACCAAGGTCATCTCCACGCTGATGAGTTTCCCGAACCGGCCCTCGGCAATCATCGCCTTGAGCCGCTGCGCGCCCTCGTCGTAACGCCACAAGTAACCGGTCTGAAACGCCACCCCCGCCCGCTGTACCTTTTCCAGTGCGGGCCGCGCAGCGGCAGCGTTCACGCCGCAAGGCTTTTCGGCAAGGATGTGCTTGCCGGCGGCAGCCAGCTGTTCCAGCGCAGCGGGCACTCGCTCGTTGGGCAGGCAGATGACCGCGCCATCAAAGCTGCTGCCGCCCTTGGCGATTAATTCCGCAACGGTGGCAAAGCGCGGCACCCTAGCGAGGGTTTCCTCCAAGCTGGCTAACTCGCCTCCAAATCCCGGCACAATGGCCGTGATGACAACTTCGCCCGCGAGATGGAGCAGCGATTCGCGCCACGCTGCGCCATGAGGATGGTCAACGCCGACGAACGCGACGCGGAAAGGCTGGCTCATGGCGAAAGATTCGAGCTTCAAAGAATCCGGTTCAAGGCTCAAAAAAAACGCTCAACCGCGGGCGGAGGCAGGTGCAAACGGAAGCAGGATACCTCTGGGCGGGATCCCGAAACAAACAGGCACTACCGCAAAGCCCAGCTGGGCTTTAATTCAACCTCGCCCGGTGTTTTACCTCGCTAAGCTTCAAACGACTTGCCGCAGCCGCAGCTTTGGCGGGCGTTGGGATTGGAAATTTTGAACCCGCCCCCGGTCAACTCATCCTTAAAGTCGATGACGCAGCCGCGCAACACCGCAGCACTGATAGGATCGGTGAGCACGCCTACACCATGGAACTCCCCGGCAAAATCGCCGTCGCGCTGTTGGTCGAATACCATGCCGTATTGCATCCCAGAGCAGCCGCCTTTCTCAACGTACACGCGGAGCCGCTTCCCCGCGCCGTCTTGCTCCTTGGCGAGCATTGCCCGCACCTGCTCGGCGGCGCTGAGCGTGAGGCTGATGACAGGATCGGCATGGTTAACGGTGTCCATTGAAAGATTACTGCGAAGCTAGTAGCGGTGCGAACGCGTGTCAAACGGAGCTTCGCGCCTCCATCTGCCCACGCGTGACGCCTAACTGGTGATGTAGTTTCAACTCACGCCATAGCTGCTCGCCGGTCAGTTCGCCGCGCAGCAACGCCCGGTAACGGGCGATGGTGGTGGCGACTTCCGCTGGCAACTCGTTCACGAATTCGATGCGAAAGCGCCGCACACCTAGGGTCTGCAAACGCCCAACAAATTCAGCCCCGGTTTGTGCGCGCGCGTTGAAGACCGTATTGCGGCAGCCAGCGTCCGCCTTGAGCGGATGCTCCTGACCGACGCGATCGCGTACGCGTACATCGTGGTGGTCGCACGGGCGGCCGCAGTCACGAAAATCCTTACCTGTGGAGAGAAATGCGCAAAAGACGCAGTGCTCCATGTGAAACATGGGCATGTGCTGATGAATGGTGACCTCGAACCACTTCGGCGGCGCGCCGCGCAACAGTGCCTCTAGCTGCGCAAAGTTCAGGTCGTAACTCGCCGTGAGCCGGTCCAAGCCAAAGCGCGACATGAAATATTCCGCCGCGAGCGGATTGGCGACGTTGAGCGAGAAATCACCAACGCGGCGGCAGTCAGCAAAAAAGGTCAGGTGGTCGTAATTGCGGACGAGATAGCCGTCGGCCTCACAGGAGCGGACTTGATTTAAGATCCATTCCTCGCCGGACTTGGTGACGCGCGGCGGAGCGACGAACAAGCGGGGCGACATGCACTCAGAGATGTCACTTCTGACTTGTCGCGCCGCACGGGTCATTTTGACCGCCTCGCGGTAGCGCTTGGGGTCCTCAAAGTCGCAGTAAATCGTCGTGGCTCCGCAGCGCAGCGTGGCGTCCAGTTGTGCTAGATTGCGGACGAGCACCACCAATTCTGTGGCGGCCGATGCAAGGGAGCTCTGGCTTCCTTCGCTACTCGCTATCCGCTGCGTTCCGTCTTCGGATGAAGCCTCCTGGCTCCGGCTGCTGGCGACGGTAAGTGCCCAGCGTTTGGGCTGTGCGCGTTGGCGTTCGATTTCGGCCACAAGTTCGCGACGGAGACGGTTAAGCTCACTGACCGGCAGGATGACTTCACCTTCGAGCTGGCTGCGCAGTTCGCCGAGCTGGAACGGCGTACCGCCGAGGCGGCCGAGTTGATCGCGGAGCTTTTCCGGGGTGAGCGGCTGCCTGTCCGCGCGCGCCAACAAGACCGCAGATTGTCCTTGAGCGACGTGGCCCAGTTCGTCGCGGGCGAGGAGCGTGAGCGGGGCACCGGCGTGACCGTGGACTTCAAAATTCACGGGCCGTTGAAGTCTCGGAGCATCACCGGCATACGTGGCGCGGACGCGCTTCTCCAACTCGGGATCGCTGGTTTTCCACAACACATCGCCTGCGTGGACGCGTGCGAAGTCCACCGCACCGGGCATAAAAGTCAGCACGGCTTCGTCACTCCGCGTTCCGCGTTCCACGTTCCGCATTTGGAAAATGCGGCCGCCTTCCTCATCGTCGAGGCCGTGGCCGGGATCGAAAACCACGCCGTCGCCAGCCTTAAGCGGGCCGCCGAGGCGAACCTGAACGTGGTCGCCCGCCACGCGCGTCACCTCGCCAATATACGCGCCACGCTTTTTGCCAAAACGCGCGTGAACCAAGCGCTGATTGTTGATGCCCGCGAACCAGCCGGTGTGTAGACCGCGGGAGAACGCCATCTCTAGTTCGTAGCGAGCGGATGGAGTGAGGCTGGCTTTGCTGCTGTCCTTAACTCCCCCTGTTTGACCGCTCCGCAATTCATCCAACCTCTGCCGGTAAATGCGCGTGATGCTGGCCACGTATTCCGGCGACTTTAGCCGACCCTCGATTTTCAGCGAAGCAACACCGGCGCGGACGAGTTCGGGCAAGACTTCGAGACCAGCCAGATCCTGCGGGGACAAGAGATAACTGCGACCGCCTAACTCGACTTTCTTGCCATCGCTTATGAGTTCATATGGCATCCGGCAAGCTTGGGCGCACTCGCCGCGATTTGCGCTACGTCCACCAAGCGCCTCGCTGGTGAGACATTGACCGGAGTAAGCAACGCAGAGAGCCCCGTGAACGAAAACTTCGAGGGGAAGTGATGGTTGGTTAGTGACAGGTGGCAAAGCGGGCGGTTGGGCTTCGGCCGCACCGCTTGTCACCTGGCTAGTGCCGCCTCTCACGCGCTGCGCTTCCTGAATCGCTGCGATTTCCTTGATAGAACATTCGCGCGCAAGAACGACGAGGTTGCAACCCAGTTCACGCACAAACGCCACGCCGGCCGCACTGGTGACAGTCATCTGCGTGCTGGCGTGAATGGGAAAGTCCGGCGAGAGGCGGCGGATGAGGCGCGCGATGCCCACGTCCTGCACGATAGCTGCGTCCACGCCGGCAGCGATGACACCGCGCAGGTATTCCTCGGCGGCAGCGAGTTCGTCGCTGAAGACCAACGTGTTAAAGGTTACGTAACCTTTCACGCCGCGCCGGTGAAGAAATTCCATAAGCCGGGGGAGATCGGCCCCGGTAAAATTGCGCGCCCGCATCCGGGCGTTGAAGCGATCTAAGCCGAAGTAAATGGCGTCCGCACCGTTTTCAACGGCAGCTTTTGCGCATTCCCAATCGCCAGCCGGCGCGAGTAATTCGGGCAGCATGACACCCGGGCCCGGCGGTTTGGCGGGCGCGGCGGCGGCGGCTGACGACGGGACAAGCATGAGTAGACTGACTTCATTAAGTTAGGTCGGGAGCGCGGCGGCGTCGAGTCCGTGCTCACCGCGCCGGGGAAATCCTTGTTCGTGATTCCGCACCCGAATTTTATCTTTGATCAAATGACGGCGTGCCGACCGGCAGGAAAAGGATTACGGTTGTCTTTGTTAGCGAAACAAAAAATGGAAAAGCGTGATGGGTAAATACTGGCACGTGCTCAACCTCGGGCTGCAAAACACGATGGTGTATCGGCTGAACTTTCTGTTTCGCGCCACCTTAGGCCTCATCCCGCTCATGGCCATCATCTCGGTCTGGCGGGCCATCTACGCGGACAAGCCTGGCGGGCAAGTCGCCTCTTACGAACTGGCGCAGATGATCTCCTACTACCTCGTCATCACAATTGTGGACGCACTTACCGCCGTGACGGAAGACGACTGGCAGATCGCTGCCGACATCAAGGACGGCAACATCAGCCAATTCCTGCTCAAACCGCTCGACTACCTCGCCTACCGGTTCTGCCTCTTCAGCGCGGGTCGCCTCGTGTATGCCGCCTTTGCCGTAGTTCCCACCGCTGCCTTCATTTGGCTGCTGCGCGACCATTTCGTGCTCCCGCCCGATGCCGCGAGCGCCGTCGGTTTCGTCGTGTCGCTTGCGCTCACCGCGATGCTGCAATTTCTATTCAGCTTCACACTGGCATTGTTGGCGTTCTGGGTACTGGAGGTTGCCACGTTCATCTTTATTGCGTTCGCCTTCGAATACGTGGCCGGCGGCCACCTGTTCCCGCTTGACCTCCTGCCGCCCGCCGTGGCCGGGGCGTTGGATTACACGCCGTTTCCTTACATGCTTTTTTTCCCCGTGAGCGTGTGGCTTGGCCGCGTGTCCGGCGAAGCAATTTGGCTGGGCGTGCTGGTACAACTCCTCTGGGTGGCAGCCGCGTATGCCGTGGCGCGAGGTGTGTGGCGGCGAGGCATCCGCAAATACTCAGCAGTGGGAGGCTAAAATGAGTGACCGAGCACAAATGACGAAAGGCGTATCGGCTGGGTGCCAAGAAAACGATCCGCACTCCGCATACCGCGTTTCGCGTTATCTCTCGCTTTATGCGGCGCTGTGGCGCAACTCCGTCATCCGTGAGTTGGGCTTCAAGGTAAACTTCCTCATGTGGATTGTGGTGGAGGGCCTGTGGTTCGCGCTTCAACTCACATTCATCAGCGTGCTCTACCTACACACCGAACACATTGGTTCCTGGACCAAGTGGCAAGTTGTGGCGCTCGTTGGGGCCAGCCACCTTATCCAGCAACTCTTCACCGCGATTTTTCTGACCAATCTCGCCGCACTCTCCGAGCATATCCGCACCGGCAAGCTCGACTTCATGCTGCTGCTGCCGGTGAACACGCGGTTCCTCGTGAGCTTTCGGCAGGTAGACCTCGGCGGGTTCGTCAACGCCGCCGGAGCACTGTGCGTCATTGGCTATGCGCTACACCGGCTCAACCATGTGCCGGGCTTGACGCAGGTTGCGGGCTTTCTGCTGTTTGTGCTCGTGGGCGTACTTATCCACTCGTCTTTGATGCTCATGCTCGCAGCGACGAGCTTTTGGACCGTGCGCGCGCAGGGCATCGTGTGGGGCTATTATAATCTCTTCAACATCGCGCGCCTCCCGGACGAAGCGTTCCGCGGGCTTTTTAAGGCAGTCTTTACCTTCGTTCTGCCAATGCTGTTGGTCTCGAACGTGCCGGTGAAAATGCTGGTAGACAAACTTAGCTCACCTCTGGAAATGCTACTGCTACTCGCGCTGGCCGCGCTCATCTGTGCCGCATCAGAACTGCTTTGGCGCATAGCACTGCGCCGCTATACGAGCGCAAGTTCTTAACATAACACATAGCGCGAGGGACGAGAGAAGCCGGCCGCCAGCAATGTTTCCACCCGCCACGCACTACGCCCCTCGTTCTCCCTCCCGCTCCGCCCGCCAACGCCACCAACCTGCCAGCAGGCTGCCAATGACCGAATGGAACACGCTTGATACCGCGCACGGCACCGGTACGAGCGTGCCAGGGAAATGCAGTTTTGCCAGCGTGGCGCCTAGCCCAGAATTCTGCATCCCTACCTCGATGGCCATCGTGCGGCAAACCGGCCGGTCATAACCAAACAGCTTCGCAAACCCGTAACCGAGTCCGAACCCGCCTGCGTGCAGGAGGAACACCGCCAGCAACAACACCCCACCCGACGCGCGGATGGGCCCCGCGCTCTGCCCAATAATACTCGCCACGATTAGCGTGATGAGCCCCACCGACACCACCGGTGCAACCGGTAGCACCCACGCCACCAGCCGGGGCGCATGATGGTGCAACACGAAGCCCAACAGCACTGGCGCAAGCACCACCTGAACCGTGCTCAAGAACAATCCCCAAGCGTCCACCGGCACCAGCGCACCGGCCAGCCATTTGGTCAGCAGCGGCGTCATTATCACGGCCGCCAGCGTCGAACACATCGTCATCAACACCGACAACGGCACGTCCGCCCGTGCGAGAAAGGTAACGACGTTCGACGCCGTTCCTCCGGGACAGCACGCCACAAGAATAAGCCCCACAGCCAAGTGCTTCTCCAGCGGCAACACGCTTGCAATGGCCCAACCGAGGAACGGCATGATGGAATATTGCGCGATAAACCCGACAGCAATGGCCTTAGGCATCCTGAGCACGCGCTGAAAGTCCTCCACCCTTAAAGTGAGACCCATGCCAAGCATGATGGCTGCAAGACCCCACACGATGAACCGCCCGCTAAACCAAGTGAACAGCTCCGGCTGCACCAGTGCCAGCCCGCCGCCCAACACGGCCCACAACGGGAAGAGATTCGTGAGCCAGTCAAACACACGTAACATGACGCGCGGTTGTAGTCGCGCCCCAGCGGTGAACCAAGCGCGAACTCACACAAACCAGCCAATGGTTCGGCACCACGTTTGACGATCCGCCGAGTTTATCCTTTACTATCGCCGTGTCTGCTTCTGATCGCCACCTTGTCCTCTACGACGGCGAATGCCCGCTTTGCACTTTCCAAATGAAGCTGCTGACGTGGCTGGATTGGTTTGACGCATTGCGGCTGCTGCCCATCGCAGATCCCGAGGTGGCCCGCGTCGCGCCCACGCTCACGCGCGAGGCATTGCTCGAGGCGATCCATTGCATCACCACGGAGAGCAAGATCCATCGTGGCGCGCGCTGCCTGCGGTTCGTTGGGCTGCGGATGCCACTGCTGGTGCCGCTGGCGCTGGTACTGTGGATTCCCGGCGTCATCTGGATCGCGGAGCACATCTACCGCCAGGTCAGCCGCAACCGCCACCTCCTCAGCCGCCTCTTCGGCTGCAAGGACGCCTGCGCCATCCTGCCCGCGCGACAGCGTCGCAGGAACGGCTGACATGGCCCGGCTCGGCAATGTGTTTTTAATGGAAGCATAGCAGTCAACCGGAATTACCTGGAGTGCAAGCGCAGGCTGAAATCCGGTTTGGTCACGAGAAACTGTCCTCACAACCGCGCACTTGCCAAGTTGTGCCGGGCTCGAACCGAGGCCTCGATCGCCACAGCTGTTTTTGAGATGTATGAATCCATGCGGCTTTGAATTCCCTGACGTCGGCGGCTGCCACCTGACCGAGCGCAACGCCGGCGTGGCCGACGCGCTGGACATGAGCCGCGAAGTGCTCACCTGCCACTCGTCGAGGCAGCGAAATGGCCCCGTGAAATCGGACGTTAACTGGAATGTGCAGCGGCCATCGGTGCGGCCGGCCGCCGCGTGCTGGCAGAGCACACGTGAGCCGCACGCATCTACCAACTGGGTGGATTGTTGAGATGAGGAGAAGTGTCCGTTGACTTCTCAGGTGTGGGCCGTTGAATTCAACCCGCATGGCATCTACCGGCAACTGGCTGGCGGCAACGCCCCTGCCCTATGGCGAGAACCTGACGCATTGGGAGCGGGACGCGGGCCTAACCTGTCTGGGGTTGCGCGAGCTGGGACAGGACGCGCGGCTGGTCGCACAAGGCACGCCCGCAGTCAGGACAGATCCCCCCCTCATCCTAGGTAGCCTGAGGGATTTTCAAAACCCGGAGTGGTGGAGACGGACACGGGCCGAAGGCGTGATTCTGACTGCCGGAGGCGCGCCCCGGTATGCGCCGATTGCACACGCGATCCGCGACGCCGGTCTGCGCTTGATCGTGCGGCTGGATTCGGATGGCTACAAAAGCCCACGCACGGGCTTCCGTCGCTTTCTGGCTTGGCAGCATTGCTACTATCGAGATCAGGGTAAGCCTTTTCCACAGTTGCTAGCGCTGGCTAAGGCCCTTGTGTTCAGGGGCTTTAAATCCGCCCATGACGCTGGCCTGTGCGCGCATCTCGAGCATGCGGAGGTCATCACCATTGAGTCGCCAGGGGCGCGCGAGGTGTTGTGTCAGTTGCTGCGGTTTTTGGATCGCCTAGACCTGGCTGACCGCGTGCGGTTCGTGCCGCATCCGGTACCGGATTACTTTCGCTACGATTCCGCGCGGGCCCGGCGCAAACAGTTGCTGGCCGCTGGCCGTTGGGATTCCTATTTCAAGGACACGCCCAAGCTGGCACGCGTGCTCGGTGAAGTGCTGTCGCGTGACCCAGAGTGCTCGGCCGTGGTCGCTGGTTCACGCGACGACCTGATGCGGGCTGAACTGGCCCGCCTGCCGCAGGAGGTCACCCGACGCGTGCAGGTGCTGGGCTATGTGCGTCATGGCGAGCTGCTGACACTGTTGCAGGAATCGCAAGCCGTGCTCTGCACTTCGCGGTCGGAAAGCTTTCACCTCGTGGCGGCGCAGGGCCTATGCTGCGGCTGCTCGGTTGTCGGGCCGGCGGAGTTGCCTTCATTTGTGTATTTCGCCTCGCAGGATTCGGGAACGGTGGCCCCCGACCGGAGCGATTCCGCGATGGTCACGGCAGCGCAGGCGGAATTGTCAGCGTGGGCAGCGGGCCGGCGGTCACCGGCCAGCATCAGCGCCATCTGGCGCGCTCAGTTGACGGCCCGAGCCATGGCCGGGGAGTTGATGCGCCTAGCGGGAGAGGTAGCCGGCCGGAGAGTTTGATGCGGTTCGGCTGGCCGAGCTTGCCGTTGCGTAAGCCAGCGCTTATAACAGACTAATCAGACTGCCCTCCGGGGCAAGAAGCCCGTTACTGGTCGGGACGGTTCTGGTGTAGCGACTCACTGCCGCATTGTCTCCTGCCATGAAAATCAAGGAAACCATATGGTTTTTCATTCACCATCACCGGCGCAACCGCGTCGTGGCGCGGTTCGCGCGGCTGTGCAAGAATATCCATCGCGCCTCGGAGCATCCCACCTACGACATCGCCCGCAATGGGGAGAGCGCCGTGTTCGCACGCGTGGTGGAAGGATCGGCTCCGACGCTCTTCGACGTGGGCGCGAACATCGGCGACTGGTCCGTGATGGCGCGCGAGCGGTTTCCCAAAGCCACCATCCACGCGTTTGAGCTGAACCCAGCCACGGCCACTCAGTTGACCGCGCGGCTGGGGGGACAGCCGGGGATGGAAATTCACGCACACGGGCTGGGCGCGACCACCGGTGAGGTGACGTTCTTCGCCTATTCCGGGGAGCAAAGTGTCTTGAGCGGGATGCGCGCCCCGCTGCACAGCAGCGTGCCGCACCGGGTGGAGCGTTCCCGGATCCGCACGGGGGACGAGTTCTGCAAGGAACGAGGCGTGGAGCGGATTGACTACTTAAAGGTGGACGCCGAGGGGGCGGACCACGAGGTGCTGTCGGGGTTTGGGGAAATGTTGAGTGCCCAACGAGTGGGGGCCGTGCAGTTTGAGCATGAGGGCGGACGGTTCCTGCGAGACTACTACGACCTACTGCGGCCCAAGGGCTATGTGCTTGGCAAACTCTACGCCAACTACGTGGATTTCCGTGAGCATGACATTGATCAGGAGCATTTCCTCGGGCCGAACTATTTGGCCCTGCCGGCAGCCCGAAAGGATTTGATCCAGCGGCTTAAGGCCGGCTGGCTCGTTTGAGACTTGGTGTTTCCCCACTAGAATGACCCGGTTCCTCCCTCTCCTGCGTCAGGCGGCTCGCTCGGCCGTGGTGTGGTCATGGGGGATGAACGGGCTACGGCTGGGTTCAAGCCTGATCTTGTTGCCCCTGCTCGTGCATCGGCTGTCCAAAACCGATCTCGGGATGCATTACGTCTTGCTAAACTTGGGCGCACTAGCGGCGGTGTTGGACTTTGGCTTCAGTGGCGCGGTTTGGCGGGCAGTCGCCCATGCGTCGGCCGGCGGGAAGCAGATGTTGCAGTTTGGCGTGGACGAACCGCCGCCAGAGGGAAGCGAGCTTAACCGTGAGTTGATCTGGAACCTGATGGCGGCAGCGAGGCGGTTGTATGGCAGACTAGCGCTGGTGGCACTACTCCTGCTCGCCCCGCTGGGTACCCTGCTGGTGAATGTGGGCGTGGCGGAGACGAGCGCGCCCGCGCGGACTTGGTTGGCGTGGGGTGCGACCTTGGTGCTGGCCGTGTGGGAAGTTTATGCGAGCTGGTGGAATTCCTATCTCTTGGGGCTGAATCGGGTAGTTGCCTGCGCGCAGCTCAATTTCGCAGCCTACCTGATCAGGCTGGTCGGCAGCGCAGCTCTCCTCAGCATGGATGTCGGGCTGTTAAGCGTGCCGCTGGCCGGACTGGTGGCCGTATTGGTGCAGCGCACGCTGGCCCGGCGCGCGTGCCTCCAGTGCCTAGGGGAACCGCCGCCGACTCCAGTGGACCCTGCGGTGCCCCGCAACTTGATCGCCCACCTCTGGCCGAATGCGAGCCGGATCGGTTTCCTGAACGTGAGCAGCTACTTGGGCGGGCAAGCAATGGCGTTCCTCTGCCTGACCAAGCTCGGCCTGGCCGCCAACGCCGAGTATGGCCTGTCCTTGCAGATCATGTCCGTCGCCCAAGGTATAGCCATCGTGTGGATCCAAGTGAAATGGCCAGCGATCGCGCAGATGCGCACGCAAGGCGATTTTGCGGCCATCCGGACCATTGTGCGGCAACGGCTCTGGCTGTCGGTAACGAGCTTCGTCTTGCTGGTCACGGCTGCCGTTCCCTTGGCCCCGCCGTTGCTGCACTGGCTCAACACTGACAAGGCCATCATGCCCAGTGCCTGGCTCTGGGTGATAGCGGTCCACACCCTGCTGGAAATGCATCTTTCCGTTTGGGGAATGCTGATCTACACGGACAACCGGGTGCCCTACCTGCGCCCGTTGCTCTTAGCGAACGGCGCGAGCCTGGGCCTAGCGATTGGCCTGCTGCATTTCACCGGCTTAGGCCTGGGCGCGCTGGTCCTCGCGCCGCTGCTGGCCGGGTTAGTTTACAACTACTGGCACTGGCCCCGAGTCGGCGGCGGACTGCTCCAAACCTCCTGGAGCCGGCTGATGTTTACCTGTCAGTCTGACTAAGACCCGGCCATGAATCCGCTCAAGGTTTTTACGCGCCCAGAATACGCCTTCCGCCCCCGGCAGATTTTGACCCGCTTGCGCCGCGCGATGTCGCCCAAGCCGGAATCGGCGGAGGTCACCTTGCCGTGGGGCGACACCGTGCGAGTGTGTCCGCGCGAAACCATCGGTGCGGGGATCTGGTATTGCGGCCTGTTTGATCTGCCGGTGGCCGAGACGCTCTGGCGGCTGCTCGACGCCGGGGAAACAGCGGTGGACGCGGGCGCGAACCTCGGGCAGATGACGAGCCTGCTGCGCTGTAAGGCCGGGCCGGCTGGCCGCGTGCTCGCGTTCGAGCCGCACCCACACCTTTTCAGCGCGCTACAGTTCCTGCGCGATGCCCCTGCCAACCAGCGACCGGGAGCGCCACTGGAGTTATTTCAGGCCGGGCTAAGTGACGCAGCCCGCACGGCTTGGCTGGACCCGGGCGAAGACTGGCAGACCAACCGAGGTCTGAGCCGGGTGACAACGACGGACACGGACGGACGCGCCGTGTCCATCCAACTCCGCACGCTAGATGAACTCCTGCCGCCGGGGTCGTTGGTGGGGGTGGCGAAGGTGGACGTGGAAGGTCACGAACTGGACGTGCTGCGCGGCGCGTCCCGGCTGCTGGGTGAACGGGCCGTGCGCGATTTAGTTTACGAAGATCTCGCCGCGCAACCGTCGCCGGTGTCAACCTTGCTGCGAGCGCACGGCTATTCTCTCTTCAAGTTGCAAGCGCGCTGGCGCGGGCCGGGCCTCCGGGCCAACGACGCCCCGGTCGAGCCGGAGGACTTGCAGCACAACTTCCTTGCCACGCTCGGCCCGGCACGTGCGCAAGCCCGTCTGGCGGCTCCGGGTTGGCAGGTATTGTCCACCGGCGAAAAATGACCGAGCCTGCGCCCATGCGGGTTCTGCTCCTGCACAACGAAAGCCAATACTACGGCGGCACCGAGGTGCAATTGATCCGGCTCGTCGCCGGTCTGGCGGGCAGTACGGTCCACGCCACCGTGGCGTGTGTGGCCGGGAGTCCACTGGCGCGGGCACTGCCACCCGGAACCGCGATGCTGGCGTTGCCGGCCAACCAGCCGTTCTCGGTCGGCGGATTGCGCCGGCAGCTTCGTGCCGTGTCGGCAGATTTCGAGGTATTTCATGCTTGGGGTGCCCGAGCCTGGGAGTTGACCTGCTTAGCAGGTTGTGCGCGGCGGCGCCCGACGGTCGGAACGCTGCACGATCATCCATTCGCGGACTACATGACGGGGCGGCGGCAGACGCTCCTGCGTTGGTGCGCCCGGTTCGGACTCGATCAGGTGACAGTGGTTTCCCACGCCCTGCGGGAAGCGTGTCTCCAAGCTGGCTGGCTCGCCCGAAAGCTGACTGTGATCCACAACGGCCTGTCCATCCCGTCGGAAACCCCGGCGGTGCGCAACGCCTCTGACCGGCTGAAGCTGGGCTTTCTTGGTTCCTTGTCCGAAGGCAAGGGGCTGAGGGATTTGTTGGCCACCGTGGCGGAGTTGGAGCAGCGCGCGGCCGGGCGCTGGGAATTGCACGTGGCGGGCGCAGCGCAGGACACGGCGGGAGAGACTTTGAAGGGTGAATTGACCCGTGCCTACTCGGCTACCCCGTGGTGGTCTCGGGTGCATTGGCACGGCTGGGTGCGGGCGGATGAGTTCCTGCGCGGAATTGACGTGCTGGTGTTCCCCTCGCGGGCGTTCGAGACCTTCGGCCTGGCTCCGGCGGAGGCAGCACTGGCCGGAGTGCCCACCGTGGCCGCCCGCGTGGGGGCGGTGCCGGAGGTGGTGGTAGATAGTCGTAGTGGCTGGTTGTTTCAGCCCGGAGACGTGCCGGGCTGCGCCACGCTGCTCGAACGGCTGTTGACTCATCCTGAGATCGTGACCACCGCCGGCGCGGCGGCCCGCGCACATGTCGGCGCCAGCTTTCCCGCCGGGAAAATGGTTGCGGCCTACGCAGCCATCTATTCTGCTCTTACCCACAATGGACGCTAGCGCCAGCAATCTGCGCATGGCTCTGGTTTATGCCGTGGCCATGATCCTCAGCCTGTGGGTTGGCTTCGCAGTGGTCACGCCACAGTCGTTTCTGAGCATGGTCAGCGTAACCCTGATGCTGCTCGTGTTGAGCCTGCCGTTCCTGCTGCGCTGGCATCATGCGCTGGTCATCTGCACTTGGAATGCGGTGTTCATCAGTTTCTTCCTGCCTGGCAAGCCGCCCTTGTGGGTGGTGCTGGCCGGCTTGAGCCTAGGTATCGCCATCGTGACCCGGACCTTGCGCGCCAAGTCGGAGTTTCTTCATGTCCGCGCTGTCGCGCTGCCCTTGCTCCTGCTGGCGGCAGTGTTAGTGGTGACCATCAGCCTGCGCGGCTTCGGCGGGCGGGCCTTCGGTAGCGAACTCTGGGGGGGCAAGCGGTATCTGGGCGTGGTGGGCGCTATCCTTGGCTATTTCGCGTTGACCGCGCAACGTATCCCGCGAAATCGGGCTGAACTAATGACCAGCTTGTATTTTCTCTCGGGCACAACGGCGGTAATAAGCGACCTGGCGTTTGCCTTCGGCCCGGGGTTTTACTTCCTGTTCCTACTCGTGCCCACGGAGTTGGCCGTGGCGCAGGCATCCACACAGGATACGTTGATGCGCCTGACGGGCATCGCGTGGATGGCCCAAGCGGGCAACTGGTTCATGCTCATGCGGTATGGCATCCGTGGCATGCTGGAGGTGCGGCACGCCTGGCGGGCGGCGGTGTTCGTCACGCTCTTCCTGGCAGGCCTGTTCGGGGGGTTCCGCTCCTCGATCATCCTGATGTGCATTCTGTTTGCGACTCAGTTTTGGTTTGAGCGGCTGCTGCGAACAAAATTCTTCCCGATCGCGTTGGTGTGCGCGCTTTCAGTTGGGTTGTTCATCGTGGGCTATGCGGAAAAGCTGCCGTTGTCCGTGCAACGCAGCCTGAGCTTCCTGCCTATTGATGTGCATCCGACAGCCCGTCAGGACGCGTTGGGAACCTTGGACTGGCGCCTGCAGATGTGGCGGGTGGTGATTCAGGAAGTGCCGCAATACCTGCTGCTGGGCAAGGGCTACACCTTTAGTGGCACTGATTACTTGCTGATGCAGGAGTCCATCCGGCGGGGGATGTTCACAAGTTACGAGGACACGCTGGTCAGCGGCAATTACCACAACGGCATCCTGACCCTACTCGTGCCATTTGGGCTGCCCGGCGCGGTAGCGTTCGCGTGCTTCCTCTTCGCCAGCTGGCGCGTGCTACGGCGCAACTATCTTTACGGCGACGCCGACTTGAAAAACATCAACACTTTCCTCATCGCCTACTTCAGCGCTCGATTACTTTTTTACCTAAGCTTCTACGGCCAATTTGACTTGGACCTGATGGTATTCACCGGCGTCGTAGGCCTTAGTATTTCGATCAATGGCGGAGTAAAATCGCCCCCTAGCCAAGTCCCAACCAAGGCGCTGGCGAGTGTCCCCCAGCGCGAACCACAGGCAGCTTCGGTCTAGGGAGACGGCCGAGCGCACCTGATGAATTTCATCAGTGCGTCCACTACTGTGGTCGGCTGGATTTGGTCAAACCAATGCGCTTGCTCCGCTGGCGGAACGAACTCCACGGGCGGGGCCACATCCAGTTCCGTCGGGCAATACACACCGCTCTCGACGCGGTTCACGTAGAGATTGCGCACGAACACCACCGGGACACCCGCCGCGTTGGCCAGATGGCGTGTGCCAGTGTCCGGCGCGAGCACGGCCGCGCACCGCGGCAGAAAACACACCAACGCACGCAGTGACAAATCGCCCGCCACCACCGGGCAAGTCAGACCAGCCAACGTCCGCACCCGTTCCAGCGCTACCCGATCGCCGGCAGAACCGCCCAGCAAGATCTGGCATCCTCCGCGCGCGGCCAACAGCCTCAGCGTCTCAGCGAACTTTGCCAGCGGCCATACACCGGTCGGCTGGCGGCTGGTGCAGAAGCACATCACCACTGGTGGGCCACTGGCGAGTCCCAGCCGTTCCCAGCACTCGGCCGCCGCCTGCCGGTCCGCGCCCGTGGGAAACACCTGCGGGCGCACCGGGGCCGGCACGGGCCGCCCGGTGAGCTGGCTGACCAAGTCCCGGAAATAGAAGGGAAACGGCTGCGGATGCCGCAGCGCGATGGGATGGGTGACCAGGCCGGAAAAGCCTTTGTGAATGTAACCCGCGCGGTTGGGGATACCCAGCCGGGCCAAGCGCAGTAGGTGCGGCCAGGCGCGGGTATGACTGTAGCTAATCGCTGCGTCAAAGGGGCCAATGGCCGCGAGTTCGGCCCGTGCTTGCGCAAGCGGTACAGTGGTCACGTCCAACCGCACGCAGCCACGCAGGTGCGGATTGGTCTCCAGCACTTCACACGCCGGCGGCGGCGCAGCAATGAACCACTCACAATCCGGCAAGCCCGCGCGCAGGGCCGCAAAGCTCGGCGTGAGATAAAGACAGTCGCCAATGTGGTTCGATCCCACGAGCAGCCCACGCCGCCACGCGGTCGGCGGAGTCCGCGCACTTGGGCAACTCGCCCAAGCCCATCCCACGAGCGCGGGTCGGATCAACTCGCTCGCGCAGGCCAACCAGTAGTTTGCCGGCTTCTGAAACGCGGTGCGGTTGACTCGCGAAAACATCGTGACGCGCACAAGGCTGGCAGAACGGAGGCGGCCCGCAAGTCCAAGTCCGCTCGCGGGCGGCGCCGCCGGCTTCGTCAATGATTCATTGGCACACCCCGGCCCGCGTGATTACATCGCCGGACCAACCGTTCGATGAACGCCCACCCGCTGACCCTCACTTGCTCGCTGGCGGACCAGCTGTTCGTGCAAACCAAGTCCGTCGGCATCTTCAACTTGTCCCTCGGCCTCGTTAAGCAGTTCGCTAGGCGGCCCGAAATCTCACGCCTGACCGTGCTGGCGAATCGGACACTTGCCGACCGCCTACCTGAGAACCTCGACGTGCGCTGGCACAACGCCCCGTCGCGCGGACGCCTGGGCCGCATCTGGTGGGATCAGTGGGGCGTCTATTCCGCCGCCACCGGTGACGGCTGGCTTCTCCTGCCCAAGGGCTTCGCATCGTTCCTCCGGCCTCCACCTCAGCGGCTGGCGGTTTACATTCACGATGCGATGCACTGCTTCTACCGCCAGCATCATCCAAGAGCGGTGGGTCAATTGGAACTGGCTTACTTCACCCGGTCGCTGCAAGCATCGCTTCGGCATGCTAGTGTATGTTTTACAAACACGGATTTTACCGCGCAGGAAATCCGCCGGTTGGCCGTGGAGGCCGGCATGCAGCCCCCGCACACAGTGGTGGCGGGCATCGGCTTTAAGCCGCCTGAAGCCCCGACGGACATAAGGCGCAGCGGGTTACTTGTGCTCGCGAGTCCCTTCCCCCACAAACGCACCGCGCTGGCGGTCGAATGGCTCGCACATTGGCAGGAGCAGACCGGCTTCTGCGAGGAGGTCCACTGGGTTGGCGAACTGCCGGAGCGGATGAACTGGCCGGACCGGATGAACTGGCGGCATCACCCACGTTTACCCGAGGGAGCTTTTCGAGACCGGCTCATCCGAGTGCGCGCGCTGGTGTTCTTCTCGGATTACGAAGGTTTCGGGATGCCGCCCGTGGAGGCGGCGCTCGCTGGCGCGTGCCCTGTGCTCTCGGACATTCCCGCCACACGCGAAGTGATGGGCGACTGCGGCTACTCGTTCAACAATATCAGTTACGAATCGTTCTGGGCGGCCTTGGATTCAGCGCTGAAATGCCCGCCGCAGCAAATCGCTGCATGGGCGGACACGTTGCTGGCACGGCACAACTGGACGCGGGTGCTGGACCGATTCGTCGCGGGTTTGCAGGCAGCACCATCAGTAACCTAACTTCGGCATGGAAAACTTCGACTTGCACCGGGTGGGTCGCATGAGTCGACCTCACGCCATAGGTCGCCGAAGCAACGGAAGTGGGTCAGCAAAAATTCCGGCGGCATGGGGATAATTGCAAAGCGGCGGAAAAGCGGCGCATTGGCCAACACTTTGCACTTTGAACTTTGGGGCTGCGCCCCTAGTTTCGCGCGCATTTCGCATGGCGCTACAACTGTTCAACACGCTGACCCGCTCGGTGGAGAGGTTCGTTCCCTTGGATTCCGCCGGTAAACGCGTGGGAATGTATTGCTGCGGGCCGACGGTCCACGACTTTGCGCACATCGGAAACTTCCGCACGTTCGTCTTCGCCGACCTGACGCGGCGCTATCTGGAGTTTCGCGGCTTCGCGGTGCTCCATGTGATGA
>Ga0194132_10001329_pt1 | contig 49990 bp, 56 predicted proteins | sample TA2KigOf80mmetaG_FD_148612 | JGI IMG/M metagenome (GOLD analysis project Ga0194132, IMG submission 148612) | Freshwater microbial communities from Lake Tanganyika, Tanzania - TA2015054 Kigoma Offshore 80m | ecosystem: Environmental > Aquatic > Freshwater > Lake | place: Tanzania: Lake...
GCAGCCGTTGCGGCGGCAACCAACGGTGCCGCGGAAGCGCAAGCGACCGCGTGATCATCATGGCGCGAGACAATAGGTTTCGGGATTTAACCGGATTACGCTTCGCTCGCGTAACCGTATTGTCTCGCGCCGCCATAGGGCGCGTAAAGGGGAGGGCTTATTGGCATGCACCCGCAGCTTTTCGTGTGGCCGCTTTTATACGGCAAGAATGGTATGCCGCGAACAAGAGGCACGGCCTTTGCAGGCAGGGGAGCGCGCACCCCCTATATAATACTTGGGCCCAGATGCTTACCCGGTGCCGCGCGCCGAAGGCGAGATTCTACCATCGTTACGGTGGCCGAGGCATCACAGTTTGCGACCGCTGGGCCGTCGGAGAGGATGGCATAAGCGGGCTTGAATGTTTTATCGCCGACATGGGCGAAAAGCCGTCAAGCCGTCACACGATCGACCGTATCGACAACGACGGCAATTACGAACCTGGGAATTGCCGGTGGGCGACGTTCAGCGAGCAAAATAGAAACAAGGCCAAGGCGCACTCACCGCGCCGAACTGCGGGGATGCTGCAATGGCTGTAAGCCCCGCCGAGACGACCGCCGCTATTGTTATCGAGTTCTCGGGCGACCCGGTGGCAAAGGGCCGCCCGCGCTTTGCCAGCATTGGCGGGCGACCGCTCGCCTTTACCCCCGCCAAGACTAGAAAATATGAGGCAGGGCTTAAATTCGCTGCCCAAGAAGCTATGGCCGGGCGAGCCTTGCTGACTGGCCCGATCTTGATGGAGGTAACAGCCTCCCTGCCTATCCCGCGGTCTTGGTCGCAAAAGAAGCAGCGCGCCGCCCTTGCCGGTGAGATCGCACCGCTCACGCGCCCCGACCTCGACAATTATGCCAAGATTGCCGCAGACGCGCTGAACTGCGTCGTGTTTCTTGACGATAGCCAGATCGTAGAACTCCTGGCCTCCAAGCAATACAGCGACATGCCGGGCTTACTAATCCGCGTCGAGCAGCAACGCACACAAACGCTGAGACGTACTAGATGTTGATTTGCGGCGATAGCACATTGGTAGTGCATCCGGTCCTGCCGGAGGGAGGCGGTTCGATCCCGACCTCGCCGCTCCAACGCTTGCGCAAGCGCGACTGGACCGTTGCCGGTTGCGATCAGCAAATGGCCGAGCGTTTTGTTGAGGTTGAGCACTACGCCAAGGGCGCATCGAATACCGCGACCTATCTGCATGGCCTCTATCCCTCAAACTGGCACTGGTACGCGGAATGCGTCGGCGTGGCGTGGTGGATACCGCCGACAAGATCGGCCGCTGAAGCGTGGGCTGGCACGGCTTGGGAGGGCGTTCTAGCCCTTTCCAGACTCGCAATCGCTCCGAATGTGCCGAAAAACGCCTGTTCATTCCTGCTTTCCAAGTCCACCCGCATGATTGACCGAGCTCGCTGGCATACGCTCGTGACCTATGCTGATAGCTGGCGCGGCGACGGCATGAACGAGTTTAATCGCACACAACAATTCCTGATCGACAAGGAATTGAACCGAACGCGAAGCAAGCTCGATGTCGAGGCCGTGGCATGAGATACGGGAGCGTTTGCTCGGGGATAGAGTCGGCGTCGGTCGCGTGGCATCCCCTTGGGTGGGAGCCAGCGTTCTTCGCCGAGATCGAGAAATTCCCGTCAGCCGTGCTCGCGCATCGCTGGCCCGGCGTGCCGAACCTCGGCGATTTCACCAAGATCAAGGAGACCGACATTGGAACAATCGACCTTCTTGTTGGAGGAACCCCATGCCAGTCGTTCAGCGTTGCCGGGAAGCGCCTCGGACTGGATGATGCGCGTGGCAACCTGGCCCTGGAGTTCCTTGCGCTTGCTCGACGATTGCGGCCCCGTTGGCTGGTTTTCGAGAACGTGCCCGGCCTCCTGTCGAGCGACGAGTGGCGGGATTTTGGAGCCTTCCTCGGGCTCTTGGGGCAATGCGGGTATGGGTGGGCCTACCGAATCCTTGACGCTCAATATGTCAGAGTGGAACGCTTCGCTCGTGCCGTCCCACAGCGACGGCGGCGTGTGTTCGTTGTCGGACATTTTGGAGACTGGCGCCCTGCCGCAGCGGTATTATTTGAGCCCGAAGGCTTGCGCGGGGATTCTGCGCCGCGCCGAGAAGCGGGGAAAGGAGCTTCCCCCAGCGTTACGTCAAGCACTGGAGGCAGCAGCGGGAAATGCCACCAGCACACCTACGTCGACGACGAAGGCGAAGCATTAAACGGACAGGTGCAGGTCGCCAACACGCGCGGCAAGGACGTCGTCGCCGATCCGATCTCGGCCAATGAGCAGAAAACCTACACGCATGAGGGTTCGACGTTCCGGCTGCGGAATGTGGTGCCGGTTCTCGAGGCGGGCGCGCGCACTGGCAAAAGCACCGACGATCCTCGCGCGGGCAGCGGCATCGGCGAGCCGGGCGATCCCATGTTCTCGCTGCAATCTGGCAAGCAGCACGCGGTCGCCTTCTCCTGCAAGGATCACGGGGCAGATGCTTCGGAGGACGCCGCTCCGACGCTGCGCTCCATGAACGAGATCGACGGCAACGCCAACGCTGGCGGGCAGATCGCCGTGGCGTTCAAGCCATCGCACTACACGCGCGGCAAGGACGGTGCGCCATCAGATGCAGCGCCGCCGCTACAGGTCGAGGCCGACTACGGCGATCAAGACCCGGTGATCTTCCAGCCTCGCGTGGCGCGAAACGGTCGTGGGTTTGAGGATGATGGTGCCGTCCCGGCGCTCAACGGTGCCGACGCTGGCACCACCTCCGATATGCGCCCGTGTGTTGCCACGACGGCCACGGTGCGCCGCCTCACGCCTCGAGAGTGCGAGCGATTACAGGGATTCCCCGACGATTACACCCTCGTTCCATACCGCAGCAAACCGGCCGCAGACGGCCCGCGCTACAAGGCCCTAGGCAATGCGATGGCGTGCAATGTCATGGCCTGGATCGGCGCGCGTATCTCCCTGTTCGAGCGGGTCGTGCTCGGGAGGAACGCGGCATGAGTGGCCTCAACTGGAACAAAGTTCGGCAGAACCGCCTCATGCGAGAGCGCGGCACCGAACAGTTTTCGCTGCCCGGCTTACCCAAGCCCAAGAAACGCAAATGGGCGAAGCGGAACGCCATAAAGAAGGCAAAGGCGGCCAAGCGAAGCAGGTATCTCGGGCAGAGGCTAGAGTTCACGCGCGTCATGGAAGCGTGCCGGACCTATGACGGCCCGCCGCCATGGGAGGACTAAGCCATGGCTAAAGCGCCCTACATGCCCTTGTTCGTCGATGCCTTCGTGGCCGACACGATGCACCTAAGCGCCGAGGAGATCGGCGCCTACATGCTCTTGCTCATGGCCATGTGGCGGCATGGCGGTGAGCTGGCCGACGACGACAAGCAGCTCGCCCGCGTCACCAAATTGACCCTCGCGCAATGGAAGCGCGTGCGCCCGAAACTACCGCTTCTGCATTTTGAGAGTGAAAAAGTTACGCAAAAACGTCTCAAAAAGGAGTGGGAATTTATGTGCGAGTTTCGCGAGCGGCAAAGTCGTAATGCTCGATCTAAACCTCTGAAAATCAACGGCCAGCATCAAGCCACCACTACCAATCGGCATAAGCCAAACACTATGCCAAACGTCAGCCCCCAAGACCAAGACCAAGACCAGAGTAATGAGTCAGAGAGCTTCAACCAATTCTGGAATCTCTACCCACGAAAAGTCGGCAAGGATGCTGCGCGTCGAGCGTTCACATCGGCGATCAAGCGAGCACCGCTTAACGACGTCCTACGCGGTGTCGCGCGCTACGCCAAAGCGCGGCGGGGGCAGGAGCCGAGATATACCGCGCACGCGGCGACATGGCTGAACGGGGGGCGGTGGGCAGACGAGGAGCAGGCGGCGGTGGAAGCGGAATCGTTCGGCGGCATCAGGTTAAGGGAGATCGAGGGTGCCAAGTGAAAAGCGACAGCGAAATACTGGCCGAGGCCGGGATAACTGGCGTGAGGCGCTATGCGGGCACGCAGCGCGTGCTCTGCCCGAAATGCTCACATCTGCGCAAGCCGCATCACCGCAAGACGCGGTGCCTGTCGGTGTCGTTCAAGCCGGACGGGGTGCTGGCCTATTGCCATCACTGCGCCTGGGCGGGGGGGTGGTTCTATGACGGCACAAGCGAAGGTGAGCGAGTGGCTGGACGCGCGGGGGCTCGACCCCGAGCTGGCCGCAAAGATGGGTTGGGTGGCGGCGCAGCATCGCGATCTCGGGCTGTGCTTGAAGATCCCATACATGCGCGACGGCAAGGTGGCGACGAGCCAGTATCGTCGCCTCGACGCCAAAGAGTTCCGCTTCGCTCAAGGTTCTGACGTCGAGCTCTGGAACGTCGATTGCCTGCGCGACGAAACCCTCGACGATTGCCCGCTGGTCATGGCCGAGGGCGCTTGCGACGGGCTGGCGCTCATGCAATGCGGCTTCGTGCGTGTGGTGGCGGTGCCGGGCTGGTCTGACAAGAATTTCGACCCCGAGCGTTACGAGCCGTTCAAGCGCAACGAGGATCTGATAGGCAGGGCGAAGATGATCGTGGTGGCGCAGCACGACGACAACGCCGGCGCTGCCATGCTGCACGGCGTCGCCAATTTCTTCAACGAGAGCGACGTGCGCTATGTGCGCTGGCCGAAGGGCTGCAAGGATGCCAACGACACGTTGCTGCTGCACGGGCCGGATGCGGTCGTGCAGGCGGTCAACGGCGCCAAGGCGGTCGATCCCCCCGGCGGGCTGATTACCGGCTTCACGGACTTGCCACCGCAGCCAGACCGGCAGATTTTTCGGCTGGACTATCCCGAGGTCGATCGCCTGATGGCGTTCCGCACGCGAGAGTTCTCCGTGCTGACCGGGACGCCAAGCTCGGGCAAGACCACGTTTGCCACATGGGTCGCGCACCATATCGTGCGGGCCCTCGGCGTGCGCGTCGGGCTGGCCTTGTTCGAGACCGAGCCGATCGAGGTGCAGCGCCATCTGATGCGGCTCAACGGGTTCGATCTCGGTATGTTCGACAGGGCGAAGAACGCGCAAGCGGCGCTGGCCGAGCTCGACCGGCATTACCGGCTGGTGCATCGCGTCGACGAGGGCGACCAGGTGCATGGTATGGCGTGGCTCAAGGCCATCATCCACAAACTCGCGGCCCGCGACGGCTGCAAATTCATCATCATCGACCCGTGGAACGAACTCGAGCACGTCCTCGAGCCCGGCGAGCAATACACCTACTACCTGAACCTCGCGCTGATGCGGCTGCGCCAATGGGCCGACCGCTACGATATTCACATCATGGTGCTGGCGCACCCGAAGAAGATGGACGCCGGGCGCAAGCCGCTCGGTTATGACATTGACGGCTGCCACGACCCGGAGACGGAGGTGCTTACCGAGCGGGGATGGGTGCCGCACCCGCAAGTGACGCGCGACGACATGGTGGCGTGCTTCGACCCCGAGCGCGGCGATCTGCGCTACGAGCGCCCAATGCGGATCATTCGCCGCGAGCATGATGGCGAAATGGTGCGGTTGCGCGGCCAGCAATTCGACCTGCTTGTTACGCCCGATCATCGCATGGTCGTGCGACCGCGCTGGTTAAATCCGGTCGGCGGCATCGAGGATACCGGGCGTGGGCGTCCCGAGATATGGCCCAAGTCGGGGTGGTCGTTTGTGAACGCCAGCGATTTGCCGAGCGCACCGTTTGAGATACCGCTCGCCGCGCCTCACCCCGGCGGCGCTGACGTTGTGACTATTGGCGGCCACGACTATGCGGCCGAGCCATTCGCGCAATTCATCGGCTATTGGTTGGCCGAAGGCTATCCCGCGTCCTCGGGGATAGGACTGTGCCAGGCCCCCGGTGCGGTGGCTAATGCCATCGAGGCGAACCTTTTGACGCTCGGTATCGTATTCACGGTAAGCCACATGCACGCGCATGAGCGGCTTGGTGACTCGCACTGGCGGCCTACGCGGCGCTGGTATATCGGCGCGCGTGGCAATGCTGATCTTATTGCATGGGTTAAGGCCAACTGCGGCGAGGGCTGCGCGTCGAATAAAATCCCGGCCGAGGCTTTCGGCTGGTCTCCGACAGCGCGCCGCGCTTTGCTAGAAGCCTATATCGACGGCGACGGATATCGCCCCGCTTATGGCATGGGCGCGAAGGCATCGACGACATCGCCGGCGTTGCGGGATGGGTTGCAGCGGCTCGCCATTGAGTGCGGGCTGCAATGCAACTGGTCGGCTCGCCACCCGGCGCCGGGGCATAGCCCGTCATGGGAATTGCATTTCGACGCGCGCAACCGGAGCGTGGCGTGTTTGCGCGCCTACCGTCATGCCGAGCGCGTGCCATATCGCGGCGAGGTGTTCTGCTTGGAGGTGCCGACCGGCGCCTATGTCACGCGCCGCAACGGCAAGGCGCAAATCTCGGGCAACTCGGCGGCATGGGCAAACAAGCCGGGCATGGGCTACACGATCCACATGGAGAGCGACGAGTCCCGCGGCGATCACGTTTCGCTCACGACATGGAAGGTGCGCTCGCGGCAGGACACGGGCTGCAAGCCGGGGGTGCTGCGATTGTCGTTCAACGAGGAAACTATGGTCTATAGGCCGATTTGAGAGGAGCACGGACGATGCCAGAGCGATGGGTAAAATGCACACGCGAGCAGGACGGCGTAACCATGTGGCTCAATATGGCCCAGGCTTACGCAATCGACACCGCGCCCGCCGGCGACAAAGGCAAGCGTCGATGCACGCGCGTCTTTGCGCGCACCGGGTCTGGCCTTAGCTGCGATACGCTGGGCGAGCCGGTTGAGCATTTCCTGCCGCCGGCACCGCCTTGGGTGGTGCCGGCTGGAACGGTCACGCCGATGAAGCCAAAGGGGAAGTGATGAACGACCAGAAAGGCAGATCGGCCCGCTCGGCGCGTGAAAAGAAGCCAAAGGATAGCCCGCCTCCGACGCTGGCCAATCAACTTGATGCCGCGAGCAAGCGCCTTGTGGCTTGGCCCGTAAGCGGGCTTCTGCGGCGTGCAGCTACGGCGATGCGGAAGATTGAGCGCGATCTAATCGCTACGGTCGATAACCTCACGCTCGAGCTGGAAGAGGTGAGAGCGGGGCGGGATGCCGCCGAGACTAGGGCGAGGTGCTTTGAAACCCTTGCGGCGGAAAGCACGGCAGCCCTGGCGCAATCAAACAAGATGCATGAAAGCGAGGTTAGTCGGCTGGAACGCATGCACGAAAGGCAGCTTACGGACATAGCGGGCAGCATCATGGATGGGGTCAATCCCATGGCCGAAAATATAAGCCGCGCCAACCAGGCGATGAGCGAGATCAGGGAGGCAGTAATCATACTTTCTCACAAGCACCCAAGCGCAGAGGGGCGTGAAACGCGTGAGCGGATACTTGCGGCAGTTGAAAAATATTGGGCTCCACAAGATGGCGCCTGACGGCTGGTTTCCAATCATGACGCGGCCGCGGGCCGAGGAGCGTGCCCAAGAATGGGTGCGTGACCGCGGGCTCGGCGCCTATTACCCGCATTTCCCTTCGTTCCATGAATGGCGCGGGCGTGGCCGGCGCTACACGCGCCTCATCAAAGTGCCCAAGCGGCCTTTGCTGCCGGGCTATATCTTCGTGTTGCCCGAGCTTGACGGCCGCCTCCGCTTCGACCTGGTGCGCGACGCGCCGTGGATCTCGGCCTTCGTGTCACCGCGCGGCCATGAGCCTCTGCCGCTGCCGCCAAAGGCCATGGCGAAGATCATGGACATGACGGATCCTGCCGGGGCGGTGCTGCCGGAGGTGAGCGGCGAGATATACAAATCCGGCAAGATCAAATTCAAGTTCGAGGGCAAGATCGGCGACGTCGTGCGCCTCAAGCAGAGCGCTGGCCCGTGGGCCGGATTCGAGGCGGCTATTCAGGCCATTGACCCTACCGGGCAAATCAGTATAGAGCTACAAATCTTCAATCGGCCAACGCCTGTTGACGTGCCGGTTGAGGACTGCGAGTTGCTCCCTAAGCCAAAGGCGGGGTAGCATTGGGGCAAGGCAGGTAAAGCCCCGATCAGCTCCGGTGGTCGCTTGACCCGGAGTGCTGCCGCTTCCGAGGCATCCAAAAATGGCAGTTAAAATATCTTGGTGGACAGGAGCGGCCGTGCGCCTATTCGGGCCGAACCGTAGGCAGGCATGGCGACTATCGGCGCATCCGCTGGCGCGGGCAGGAGTATTATGCACGCCGCTTAGTGTGGCAGGATTTCCTGCCAATTCGTGTCGCCGCCGCCATTGAGTGGGCGCTTGACCGATCATCGCCGACGCGGGTCAATTAACGATCTACGAACTGCTTGGGGATGCCGTGCTTGCCGTAGAGGTAGGCGAGGCGTGCAATCCACGCCGGGATCGCTCGTGTGCCGTTCTCGTAGCGCCTGATCTGCACGTTGATCGTGTTTGTCGTCCCGGCAAAGCCGAGCGCCCGGCCAAAGCGCGTTGCGCTAAGGCCGAGCGATTTACGGATGGCTTGTAGTTCGGCTCCGGTCATGCGAGCAATTCTTGTTCGTCCTTGAGGGCTTGCTCCCATCGCGCCGAGAAATCGCATATCCATTTGCGTTGCTCGTCGCTCATGGTCACGCCGCCCTCGTCCGGGCCGCAATAGGACGCATGGAGCAATTCGTCGGCGCTGATGCACGGTAGTTTCTGTTCCGCGCACCATGCCTCATATTCGGCGGTCAGCCCGTCAAATACTTCGGTCAAGCCGCGCATCACGCACCTACCTTTCGGAAATAGTGCGGGAGGTTGGTCGCCGCGTTGATCTTGGCGACATCGACGACGAGGTAGCGGCCAAAGGTGTGTGACCCCTCATACCATCCGCGACCGAAAATCTCGTCGCGCATGTCCTCGGCATTGCAGCGGTCGTGCCAGCCGCCGTTCTCGTTGAAATTGCGGATTAGGTCGCCGAGCGGCAGAAATGTGGTGTGCTCGCCGTCAGCCATATAAAGGACGGCCTTTGAGTTCTCCCACACCTTGTCGTCGTCGAAGGTGAATTTGCACGGCGTCTGTGAGAGCGTGGTGAGTTCCTTGGTCATTGCTTCCTCCTTGGTTTTTGCATGAAACCATAAGGCGGCACCGCATGGATGCCGCCTCGCTGGTGTCACGCCTAGCCGTGCTTTTTGTAGAGCGCCAGCGCGACATCGTGCGGGAGCAGATTGAGGATTTTCGCGCCGGGATATTTGCCCTTGACGTGATCGCACATAGTCTTGAGCAGATATTGCTGCCCCTTCTGCCGCAGCGATATTTGCCGCAGACCGGGCTGCTCGGGCGTGACGAATAGCACGCTGCGCTTGAGGTCTTTCGCCATCGCCTTGCCGATCAGCCACGCGGCATTGGAAACGTCGGCGACATGCTTGCCGTCAACGTAGACCTTGGCGGCGTAGCAGTAGGTTTCCTCCGAGGCCCGCGCGATATGCTCGATGGCGCGGAGTTCGATCTTGAAGGGTAGTGTCGCTGCTCTCATGGGTAGTTCCTCCTTTTAAGGCGAGGCGCAATGCCTCTGACAATCACCACTATAGCCCACCGGCTACAATATATGCAACAGCTATCAGAAGGACAATCCCCCATGAAAAGCAAAAAAGGATGCAAGGGCGGTCGCAAGGGCGGCAAAGGCAAGTGAGGCTAAATGCCAACACTCAAGAACCCTCGGCATGAGGCGTTCGCCCAAGCCCTAGTCGCAGGGCAAACCGCCGATCAGGCTTATCAGACAGCGGGCTACAAGCCCAACAGGGGCAACGCCACCACGCTCAAAGCAAAGCAAAGCGTCAAGAAGCGCGTCGCCGAGTTGCTCGAGAAGGCCGCTGCAAAGACGCTGGTGACGGTCGATAACCTCACGCTCGAGCTGGAAGCGGCGAGGCTCAAGGCGATGGCCGAGGACAAGGGCGCCAGCGCCGCCGTTTCATCCGTGATGGGCAAAGCCAAACTGCACGGTCTGCTGACCGACAAGACGCAACTTGATCTGACCGACCCGGCGGTGCAACTCGTCCAGGCGCTATCGGGGAGGGCGATCAGGCCCAAGCCATGAAGGGTGATCCAGACTTTCTGACGCTGTGCGCAGATCCCGAGTGGCGCATCCGGCATCTGTATTTCGTGATCGACAAGGAAGGGCGTGAGGTGCCGTTCGCCCCATGGCCGGAGCAGTTGAAGCTGCTCGACCGGCTGTGGAACCGCAACATCATCCTCAAAGCGCGGCAGCGCGGGTTCTGCCTTGAGCCTTCGACGCGGGTTCTGACCGCTGATCTGCGGTGGGTGCCGATAAGCGAGATCGGCGTTGGCCAAGAGGTTATAGCGGTCGATGAGGACGTGCTGGGCGGCAAGGGGCCGTCACGCAAGATGCGCACGGCCGTCGTCCAAGCCACCAAGGCAACGCGGCAGGACGCCTACCGGATTACGTTTGACGATGGCCGCTCCGTCATTTGCTCCGGCGAGCACCGATGGCTGTCGAAGAATGTTGGCCCCGAAGCTGATTGGCGCTCGATTAAGCATAGCAACAAGAAAAAATTGCGCGTCGGGACGTCGGTTCGCTGGATCACGAAGCCATGGTGCGAGCCGAGTGTAGAGGACGGCTGGTTTGGCGGGATGCTGGACGGCGAGGGGTGCCTTGCCAACGGCAACAGAAGCGGCGGGCAAATAAACGTCTGTCAACGCCGTGGCCCCGTGTGGTTTAGGCTGATCCGCTATGTGCAGGGCGCCGGCTTCAATTACCGAATTGAGGATGATGGCGCGGTGCGCCCATCCAAATTCGGCCGCGGAAGCGTCCCCAAGATTTGCGTCAGCCGGCTTGACCAGATTTTCCGACTAATCGGGCAAACGCGCCCAACCCGGTTTCTCGGCAAAAGGTTTTGGGAGGGCAAGGGTCTCCCCGGCTACCGAAGCGGCATAGGTTGGTCGAAGATTGTCAGCATAGAGCCCCTCGGCCCGCGCAAGCTGATCGACTTGCAGACATCGACAGGCACTTTTATCGCCGAAGGCTTTGTGTCTCACAATTCCACCCTCATTCAGTTGGTGATGCTGGATACTTGCCTGTTCAATCCGAACGTCGCCGGCGCTGTGATCGCGCAAGACAAGGACAAAGCGGCGGCGATCTTCCGCACCAAGTTCAAATTCGCCTACGATCGACTGCCCGAGCCGATCAAGGCGGGCAACAAACTGTTGAAGGACTCGGAAACCACGCTGCATCTGGCCAACGGGTCGACGGTCGAGGTGACGGCATCGGCCCGCTCGGGCACCCTGCAATGGCTGCATGTGTCGGAGTTCGGCAAGATATGCGCCAAGTATCCCGAGAAGGCGCGAGAGATCGTTTCGGGCTCGCTGCCGGCGGTCGATCAGAACGGCGTGATCTGCATTGAGAGCACGGCGGAAGGCCAAGATGGCGCGTTCCATGATATGTGCCAGCGGGCGCAAGCCATCGCTGACACCGGCAAGGAGCTATCACGGCTCGAATACCGCTTCCACTTTGCCTCATGGTGGGACGCCGACGAATACGAGACCGAGCCATCGGGCATTGTCATCAGCCGTGCCGACAACGCCTATTTCTACCGGCTCGAGGGCGAGCTCGGCATTGAGATCGGGCCGCGCAAGCGGGCGTGGTATGTCGCCAAGCGCGACAACGATTTCTCCGGCGAGCAGGAAACGATGTGGCGGGAATACCCGTCAACGCCGACCGAAGCCTTCCAGCAATCGCTCGATGGCGTCTACCTGGCCGACCAACTGGCCAAGGCGCGCGTCGAGGGCCGCATTACCACCGTTCCCTATGACCCTTCGCTGCCGGTCAACACGTTTTGGGATCTGCACCACGGCGGCAGCGACGACGTAAGCATCTGGTTTCATCAGCGCGTGGGCTTGCGCGACCATTGGATCAGGTTCCTCGAGAACTCGGGCGAGCCTTACGGCTGGTATGTGCGCGAAATGCAGTCCATGGGCTATGTGTTCGGCAAGCACTATCTGCCGCATGACGCCGGCCGCCGCTTTCCCGGCGCCGAGAGCAACCCGACCGTTCAGGACATTCTGAACGCGCTCGGGCTGCGCAACACCGTGATCGTGGCCCGCGTGGCCGACCTGACCGCCGGCATCAACCAGCTTCGCGACCATTTCCCGGCCTACTGGATCGACGAGGTGAACTGCGCCGATGGGATCAAGCACCTCGGCCTTTACCGCAAGGAGTGGAACGACCGTCTTGGCTGCTGGCGTGAGACGCCACGCGAGGACGGCCATCAGCATGCGGCAGATGCGTTAAGGCAGCATGCGCAAGGCTACACGCCGCCCTCGAGCGCAACGAGTACCAAATGGCGGAAGCGCAACCGATCAGGCATGGCGGTTTAACATGACCCAAGCGCTTGCCATCGACCTGACCACTGCCATCGACCTGACGCGCTGCCGCTGGACGCAGAAGCACGGCGACATCACCGCTTATGGGACATGGTGGCTGGCCGAGGATAGCGGCCCGAGGCCATGCTTGGTGCTGCTGCCGACCCATCACAGCGCTTGGCACCGGGCCCATCCGTGCGTCGTGCTGCTCGATCAGGCGTGGATATGGTCGGAAGAGGTCGGCGATCCAGAGCGTGCGGCAAGGACGGCCTTTGAGTTCTGCACCGCGCTCCGGCTCGATGCTGGCAACCCGAGCAACGTCATTCGTGTGCGCGCGATCATCGTCGATCACCTTGGGGATCTGACGTCGATGCCGCCCATGCCCACCGATATGCGCCCCGATCCCGGCGAGGTGCTTGGCGAGGTGACGGTCAAAGAGGACGGCAAGGTCGTCCGTGAAGAGGAACTGACGGCTTAGGAGGCCAACGCCATGAAGGTGCATGTCGCAATTTTCTACGCCGGCGCGCTCAAGGCGGCGGCGATAGAGCCATGATCAAAGTCCTATTTGTCGTCATCAGCGTGTGGGACGCGAACACCGGCAAGGTGCTGCGCGAAATGGAAGAACAGCAGGCGTCCTACGTCACGATTGAGGCTTGCCGTCGCGCGGCGGTGCAGCGGGCGCATGGCCTGACGGCGCACTACCTGGCGCATGGCTATGCCAACGCCTTCACCAATGTCGATTGCGAGTGGCGGAACGGATTTCCGATGGATCCGGCCTGAACCGATGCAACTGATCGACGAGGCCGAGCTGCGGCGATCGGTTCGCATTTACGAAGCCCACAAGCGTTATTTCCTCGAGCACGTCATTCGCTGGTTCGATCCTCGCTCCCGGCCCGTGGTGATCGCCATGGCTCGCACCTACGCCAACGCCGAGCTTAAAGGTTATGACGGCCTGACCGCGCTCGGCATCGACATCGAAGAAGATGAAACGCTGCACTGACGGAGGGCATGAGCATGAAAGCGCGCCGCGATATTTGGGATAGGGGCATCCCCGGCATTGGCGAGTCAGCCATGGGCGGTGGCGGCGGTGGCGCGCGCATGCTCGGCAACCCGCGCACCGCAACCATCAATCTGATCGGCGGCACCACGCGCTCCATGAAGGAATACAAGAAGCCATCCAGGTCGGCGGAGGATAAGTTCCGCAAACTCGACCCCAAAGCGTCATTCACAACGAAGCGCACGGATCATGGCCCTGCCGGGGCTGCCATCGTTGGCGCTGGTGCAGCCTTCGGCTCGGAGGGGCGCCCCCCGAGAACGAACGGCATGATGAAGCCCGTGGCGGTAGGCCCCACCTCGACCGAAGATCGGAAACAGGAGAGCGACAAGAAGAACCCGCCGCCGGTGAAGCACAACAACGACCGTATGTTCGGCTCGATCGAATACGGCACCAAGCGCAAGTGGCGGGCGGCTTACTAGGTGTTCGACCTTCGCGACGAAGCCTCGACAGGCAGGAAGCGGGCCGAGTCGCCCATTCCGCACGTCGAGGCGGGAGACAAGGAGCGGGAGAGCCACCCGCTCGATAGTGAACCGATGGAGCGGCTTTATAAGCGGCTGCTCGACCAGTATGTGCGCGAGCTTGACCGGCAGGAAGAGAACCGCCGGCTGCAAGCCGTCGACGAGGATTTCTACGACAATTTCCAGTGGGACGAGGCTGACGCCGCCGAGGTCGCCGAACGCGGCCAGATGGCGCTGGTCTACAACGTGATCTCCAACACTGTGAATTGGGTGATCGGCACGGAGAAGCGTGGGCGTTCGGATTTCCATATCTTCCCGCGTGAAAAGAACGACGCCAAGCCAGCCGAGCGCAAGACGGCGCTGATGAAATACCTGTCCGACGTCAACCGCTCGCCGTTCCACCGCTCACGCGCCTTTGCCGACGCGGTGAAGGTCGGTATTGGCTGGCTCGAGGACGGCTTTGACGACGGCGGCGACGGTGAGCCGCTTTACGGGCGCTATGAGTCATGGCGGAACATGCTGTGGGATTCAGCCAGCATGGAACTCGACCTGTCCGATGCCCGCTATCTGTTCCGGTCGAAATGGGTCGATCTCGACATCGCCCAGGCGATTTTCAAAGGGCGCAAGTCGCTGCTTGAAGGTGCCGCCCGTGATGGCGAGCGCTTCGTCATGTCGGGTGATTATGGCGACGATCCCATGGACGCCGCCGAGCTGGACATGGAGCGCACCGGCTCGGATGCTAGGCACCCGAATATCTACAAGCGCGAGCGCTGCCGCATCGTCGAGGCTTGGTTCAAGGTGCCGGAGGTCGGCAAGCGCCTGTCCGGCGGTTCGTTCCGGGGCGAGATATTCGATGAGGCAAGCCGCGGTCACGTCGATGAGGTGAATAGCGGTCGCGCCGAGCTAGTCACCAAGCCGCTCATGCGCGTGCATGTGGCCTTGTTCACCACGGGGCAGACTGGCGGCATGTTGCATGTCAGCCCGAGCCCGTATCGGCATAATCGTTTCCCGTTCACGCCGATTTGGGGCAATCGCCGGGGCCGTGACGGCCTGCCTTACGGCATGATCCGTGGGCTCAAGGACATTCAGACCGACATCAACAAGCGCGCCTCGAAGGCGCTGTATATCCTTTCGTGCTCAAAGACGGTGGTGGACGAGGGCGCCGTCGACGACATGGACGAGTTGGCGGAAGAGGTGTCGCGTCCCGACGCCTTTATCGTCAAGAAGCCGGGCCATGAGGTGAAATTCGACGTCGATCGGGAGTTGTCGGCGGCCCACCTCGAGCTGATGACCCGCGACATCATGATGATCCAGCAGCACTCGGGCGTCACCGACGAGAACCTTGGCCGCCGCACCAATGCCACCTCGGGCATCGCCATCGAGCGCCGGCAGGATCAGGGCGCGACGTCGACCACGCACTATTTCGACAATCTCCGCTTTGCCGCGCAGGTTCAGGGCGAGAAGCAACTGTCGAATATCGAACAATTCATGGGGGACAAGACGCAGTTTCGCATCACCAACATGCGAGGCAACCCCGAATACATCGACGTCAACGACGGTCTGCCCGAGAACGACATCGTGCGGTCGAAGGCCGACTATGTGATCGGCGAGGCGGATTGGCGGCAGACCATGCGCCAGGCGGCAGCTGACCAGTTGCTAGAGGCCATGCAGAAGATGCCGCCGGAGGTGGCGCTAACCATGTTCGATCTGGTGGTCGAGAACATGGATTTGAGCAACCGCGAGGAGATCGTGCGCCGTATCCGGGCCATGACCGGCCATCGCGATCCCGACGCCGAGGAATTGACGCCGGAGGAACAGGCGGCAGAGCAGGCGAAGCAGGAAGCCGCTGCGCTGGAAAAGGCACTGGCGGAAGCCACCGTGCGCAAGATGGTGGCCGAGGCTGTTGCCAAGGAAATGGCGGCGGAGAAGGCCCGCGCCGATACAGTCAGGGCCAATATCACCACTATCGGCGGGCCGAAGCGTGGGGCCATGGACATTGCGGCCGACATTTCCACCGCGCCGGCGCTGGCGCCCATTGCCGACGAGATCGCGCGCGACGCGGGCTATGTGGGCCGCGCCGAGAAGGAGCAAGCCGCCACCCCGGCCTTACAAGCAGCCGCCGCAGCGGTGCCGCCAGAGGCCGCGCAGCAAGTGCAGCAGCAACAGGCAGCGGAACAGGCCGCCGCCGCAGAAGCATCAGCCGACCCGGCAGGAGCCGGGCCGCCACCCGGATCAACCAACGGAGCAGCATGACATGGCAAAGAAGAGAACTGCCGAGGAGCTTGACGACCTGACCGCCGATGAGCGCGAAGCCATCGAAGAGGCCGACGCCGAAACCGAGGCTTCCGCCGAAGCCGCCGAGGAGATCGCCGAGGCGGTGGAATCCGCCAGCAAGGCCGATGACAAGTCGGAGGCGGGCGAAGCCAAGGATGAGGGCGATGGCGGCAGCGCCGGGAAAGAGGCTGCCGCGGAAGCCGACGAGGGCGAGGCCGAGGGCGGCGAGGAAGAGGAAGCCGATCCGGCGGCCAATTACCGCCTCGCACCCAAGAGCAACGTGCCCGAGGATGCCGAGGCCAAACTGGCCGACATCGACAAGCGCGAGGACGCTCTGGCCGAGCAATTCGACAATGGCGACATCACCGCCAAGGAGTTGACCGCCAAGCAGCGGGATCTCGCCAACGAGCGCCACACGATCCGCTCTGCCATGGACAGGGCGCAGATCGCCGAGGATATGCGCAAGGACGCATGGTTCAACCAGTCTGTGCCGGCCTTCATGGCCGACCACGAAGCCTATAGCAGCAACGTCACCTTGCGGCGTGCGCTCGATCGCGAGGTGCGCGAGTTGCAGGTGCGGGCTGGCGATGCCGGTCGTGACCCGTTCGATCCGGCCATCCTGACCGATGCGCACAAGAACATCGTCAAGGCTTTCGCCGGGCTTACCGGCGCCAAGGCCGACGATAAGGCCGACGAGCAGCCCGATGCCGGGAAACTCAAGGTGAAGCCACGCGGAAAGACGCCGCCGACGCTGGCCAAGGTGCCGGCTGCCGACCATGAGGACACGGATGGCGATGAGTTCGCCGCCCTCGACCGCCTGGCCGACAAGAACCCGGAGGCTTACGAGGACGCGATTGCGCGTCTCCCCGAGCATGAGCGCGAGCGATACCTTCGGGCTCAATGAAAGCACCACGGCGAGTTCGCCAGATGCTCCGATTTTCATCCGTGATGGGCAAGGCCAAACTACACTTGACAGTGAGGGTTGGGCAAACTCTCGCTGTTGGTGGCCCCACTAATATCAGAGTTGAGCACAAATCGGGCCGCGAGGTTTCTCTCGTCTTTGACGCAGACCGCTCGGTTCCTATTCGCATTATCCCCGAGTCAGGCTCGCCCATGCCGCGCGGCGAGCCAGTGGGGCTGGACGGCAGCAATCCTGCCGAGCCAGCGGGTAGCGGCATCAACCCAAGGCGCATGACGGGCCGCGACAATGGAGACTGACAATGAAAACCACAGTGCCAGTCGGCGACCCGAAAGCGATCAAGCGCTGGTCAGCCGAGCTCTTTCTCGACACCGCAAAGAAATCCTATTACGAGCGGAAATTCATCGGGAAGAGTGACAACTCGATCGTCCAGCGCCTCACCGATCTCGAGTCGGATGCCGGCGACACGATCACCTATGATCTGTCCTTGCAGCTTCGCAAGAGGCCGGTCTATGGCGACGACCGAGCACAGGGCAAGTCGGAGGAGCTGAAATTCGCCACCGATGAGGTCAAAATCGACCAGATGCGGGCACCTGTGTCTGCTGGCGGTCGCATGACCCGCAAGCGCACGCTGCACGATCTGCGGCGAGTGGCCAAGGAACGCCTCGGCGATTACTGGTCGCGCTTCCTCGATGAAATGATGTTCATTTACCTCTCGGGTGCCCGCGGGGTGAATGAGGACTACATCGAGGCGGTGACGTGGGTGGGCCACGCTGGCAACGCCATCCAGGCCCCCGACGCCGATCATATCCTCTATGGCGGCGATGCCACCAGCAAGGCCACGGTCGGCACCAACGATGGCATGTCCCGCGCGTTGATCGAGCGGGCGGCTGTCAGGGCGCAGATGATCCGCGCCACCGATCCCGAGAACCCGAACATGCTGCCGTCCAATATCGAGGGCGAGGGGCATTTCGTGGTGGTCATGTCCCCATTCCAGGAGTATCAGCTCCGCACGGAATCGGGCGCGGCCGGATGGCTTGAGATCCAGAAGGCGGCCGCCGCCGCCGAGGGTCGCAAGAACGACATCTTCAAGGGCTCGTTGGGCATGATCAACAAGATCGTGCTGCACTCCCATGAGAGCGTGATCCGCTTCAACGACTACGGCACCGAGGACGATCTCGACGCGGCCCGCGCCCTCTTCCTTGGGCGTCAGGCTGGCGTATGTGCCTATGGCACGGCCGGCGGGACGAAAATGCAATGGGAAGAAGAAATCACGGACTTCAAGAACCAGGTCGATATTTCCGCCGGCACGATCCTCGGCGTGAAGAAAACCCGGTTCAAGGGCCGTGATTTCGGCGTCATCGCCCTCGACACCTACGCGGCTGATCCGAACGCCACGTAATCCCCTGAAACCCTTGGGTTGAACGGCCCCGGCGAGTGAAAAGCCTCGCCGGGGCTTAACACCCTCTCCTTGGAAGGAGTGACTGACAATGACATTGACACATTCTGAATATGTGCGGGGTGGCAAACGCGTCCCCGCATCGCAATACGCAGGGGAGGTCGTGGCCGTTCGCTACGAGCTCGCCTACGCCGCTTCCGCCTACTCTGACGGCGATATTGTCGAGCTCGGCGTCCTGCCGGCCCATCACACGGTGCGCGATATGGTTGTCGACAGCACCGACGTCGATGATGGCACCGATTTCGAGTGGGATCTCGGCCTCATGAGTGGCGAGGTTGGTGAAGCGCTCGACGAGGACGACAACGCTCGCACTTGCGGCGATGAGTTCTTCGACAGCGGCACGCTCGGTCGTGACGCCGGTGTGGACCGGATGAGCAATCCCGCCGGGTTCAAAGTGACCCCGACGGACAAGGATCGCTCAATCGGTCTCAAACTCATCGACCAGGGCACCACGACCGGCACGTTCGGCGTCACGGTGTTCTACGGCACCTAATAGGTTGCCACCAAGTAAGCCCCTCGGCCTCCGGGCCGGGGGGTTTTTCTGCAATTAAAAAGGGTTTTTTAATGCCGCGCCTCTGGTGCCTTGACGATGAGCATGTGCGCGTCCGGTGGGGCCGCGCCACCCACGCGCGCGCCGAGGCTCGCGGGTGGGATTGCCGCCTCTTCACCTCAATCGACCAGATCGACGACGACCCGGCCTATGCCTTCATGCGCATAGAGCAATGGGAACCGGGCTTGAGCCGCCACAGAGCGCTCGCCAACGAGATTTTCAACAAGCGCCCGAATATCAGGGTTATCCCCGACCGGGCGCAGATCAACTGGTATGAGGACAAGATAGGGCAAGCCAGTGATCTCATGCCGTGGATGCCGAAGACCCGCGTGCTGCGCGACATCGAAGACATACCTCGCGCCATTAAGGATCTCGGTCTGCCGCTGGTGTCCAAGTCGACGGAAGGATCGAGCTGCGCCAACGTGCGCATGGTGCGCACCCCTGACGAGGCGCTGGCCGAGGGCGTCATGGCGTTTGAGGGGTCTGGCATACCGATGCGGCTCGGCGGGGCGCGCAAGGACGCAAGGCAGAAGGATTATCTGCTCTGGCAGCGCTTCCTCGCTGGCAACAAGCACATCTACCGCGTCGGCATCTGCGGTCGGCTCAAATGGCTGTTTCGCGAGGGCAACCGCCCCGGCACGCAGTTGGCTTCTGGCTCCGGCATCTACAAGCCCATCGACCGCCTCGAGGGCGAGGCGCGCGATGTGTTCGACGCCGCCACCAAGTTCAGCAGAGGCACGGGGCAAAAATGGTGCGGGCTCGATTACGCCAAGGATCCCGATACGGGCGAGTGGCTGGTGCTCGAAACGACGCTGGCCTGGGGCATGATCGACCCGCGTTCTACGGTCGGATGCATGCTGCTTGACGAGAACGGCGATCCCACAGGAAGGCGCGGCGTGGATTTATGGGACGCGCTGCTCGATGAGATCCAAGCCGGCGCGTTCGCATGACCGATGTAGAGCTATCCGAGGACAGCGACCGCTACTCGGCGATCAACCGCTTCAAGGGGCTTAAATCCGTTCAGCGGTATGAGACGCTGGCCTTCCTGATCTGGCGCAATAACTGGAAGCGCGGTGCCGAGCTCGGCGTGCATTACGGCTCGACGTCGGAATATCTGTTTCAGCGTTTCCCGCACCTGAACCTGATCGGTGTCGATTTCTTTGCCTACCCGCCGCTCAAGGTGGGTGGGCCCCCAAAGCCGCCGGCTCCCCCGCCACCACCGCCATTACCGGAGCGCCGCGCCGCCAAGGTCGTGCGCCCGAGCAGAAGAAGAGGATAGCCATGCTGATTGAGTTCTACCCGAAACACGAAGGCCCGGTCGAGGTGCCGATCGGCAACGAGAAATATCTGTTCGAGCCCGACGAGAGCGGGCGCCGCGTGGCCGACGTATGGCGCGAGGATCACATCATCTGCTTCCTGAACGTGGGGCACCTTTATCGCCTAGTGCCGGGGCAGGACATTCCGCCGCTGGTGCGCGAGGCGATGGAGCGCGAAGGGCTTGCGGTTCCAGATAAGGTTACAAAGCCCGCTGATAAAGTGACAATCCCATCGGATGCGGTGACAAACACCCCGCCATCCATGAAGCGCCCGGAGATCATCGCCGCGCTCAAGGGCAAGGGCATACCGTTCAAGGCCACGGCCAAGAATGACGAGCTGCGTGGTCTGCTTGCGGGTGCCTCCTGATGGCGACGACCGGCGCGAGCCTACTGACCAGCGCCAGCATCCTCCTCTTGGACGAGGATCGAATCCGCTGGCCGTTGCCCGAGCTTGTGGGCTGGATCAACGAGGCGCAGCGGGCGATTGTGCTGGCGAAGCCGTCGGCCAAGTCGGAAAGCGTGGTGATCTCGCTGATTGCCGGGACGCTGCAAAGCCTAACTAATACTGACCACCTGGCGCTGCTGCGCATACCGAGGAACATCGTCACCGAAGGCCCGCCCCGCGTCGGCGGTCGCGCCATCCGGCCCACCACAAGGGAATTGCTCGACGCCTCGAGCCCCGGCTGGCATGAGCCGGACACCTTCGCCTACAAGAAGGACGTGCGGCAATACGTCTACGACGAGGAAAGCCCGCGCGAGTTCTATGTATTCCCCGGCAATCTCGGCACCGGCAAGATCGAGGCCGTGGTGTCGGTGCTGCCGACGAGGCTTACGGCGTCGGGCGACGTGCATGACATCGACTCCTACGGCGCCAGCATCGGGCTCCCCGAGCCATACGCGCCAGTGATCCTCGATTGGGTGCTTTACCGCGCCTTCTCGAAGGACTCCATGGAAGCCGACACCGGGCGCGCGCAACTGCATTACCAAGCCTATGCCACCGCGCTCGGGCTCAAGGTGCAGGCCGAGCGTGCCTACAGCCCGAACACCAAGGCGCGAGTGCAGGCCACGGGATGAGGCCGCGCCGCCGCTCCTACAACAAGCGCCCCGAGCCTGTGCGGCGCAAGGATCCGGTCATCATTGAGTGCATCGGCAATGTCGATGGCCCGGTGTCAGTGGTGATCGGCAACGAAACCTACCTGTTCGGTGAGGGCCGAGGCGGCCGGCGCGAGGCTCCCGTCTACATTGAGGATCACATCGAGTGCTTCCTCGCTCGCCCTGAAATGTATCGCGCCGCCGGAGGGCACTACCGATGAAGGACATCGAGGAACTGCTGTCGCGCGTCATGGAGGTGGCCCCGGCTTGCCCGGAGCCGACCGCCATACGGCATTTGCGCGACGCGGCCATTGAGTTCTGCCGGCGCACGCGCATCTGGCGATCCTCGGACAGTTGGGCAGTTACCGTCACCGACACTTGCGAGGTCGTGGCCGTGCCGGCGGAAGCGACCCTTTTCGAGATTACCCACGCCTCGGTCAACGAAACCGACCTTGTGCCGCGCACGCTCGATTGGCTCGACAAGAACGAGCCCGGATGGCGCGAGCACGAAGGCCCGCCGTTCTGGATCACGCAGAGCGCCCCGGGCACGCTGCGCATCGTGCCCAAGCCCGAGAGCGGCGAAACTGCCACGATCACGGTCGAAATGATCCTTGTGCCGTCGCAAACGGCGGATCGCCTGCCGGACGTGCTGATCGACACCTATCCCGGCGTGATCGCCGATGGCGCGCTTGGCCGGCTTCTTGCGCTGCCTTCCGATTTTGCCAGCGACACGCTCGCCGCCTTCCACGGAGGCAAGTTTGAGGACGCAATAGGCCGATGGAGCGCCCAAATCCCCAAGGGGCAGCAACGCGCACCTCGGCGCGTAAAGCCCGCCTCGCAATTCTAGGAGCCACCACATGACACAAAAAAACCTCACGGCAAGGCAGGCCAAGGCCGTCGCCGATACGATCCGCGGCACGCACCCGCAAAAGGCGGCAGAGATCGACGCCAAAATAGCCGGTCTGCCCATGGACGACACTTGCGGGATCTCGGTCGCGGTGAATTACCGGATCGAGAAATTCCACGGCGATATGAAGTCAGGAGACACGCCCTACGAGGTGATCGAGGGCAGAGGATAAGGAGGACTGAACCATGCCGCTGACCACAGTAGGGCGCAATTTTATTGCCGAAGCCCTCATCGACGACGACACCCCCACCTTTTTCGACAACACCAACGCCCATATCGGCGTTGGCGACGACGATACTGCGTTCAACGCCGCACAGACGAATCTGCAAGCCGTGACCAACAAGGTGCGCGAGGGGATGGAGGCGACCTACCCGCAGCGCAGCGACAACGTGATCACGTTCCGGTCGGTATTTGACACTGGCGCTGCGAATTTCGATTGGGAGGAGTGGGGCGTGTTCAATCACGCATCTGCCGGCGTCATGCTGAACCGCGTCGTCGAATCCCTCGGCACCAAGACCAGCGCCGCGACGTGGCAGCTCACGGTCGAGCTCACAATCGCCATCGGCTCGTAGCGGCTCATGGCCACCTCGTTTGCTGATCGCGTCTATGTGGTGACGGCGACGACGGGCACCGGCTCGTCGATCGCGCTCGGCACCGCGTTATCGGCTGCGTTTTTCACCGCGGCAGAGGCGCTGGTTGATGGTAGGCTCTATACCTACATCATCGAGCAGGGGGCCGACTTTGAGATACAGGTCGGGCAGGCGTTCACGGCATCGGGGGCAATCCTCGCACGCGGCACGCCAGACTCATCCAAGATAGGCGGCACGGCAGGGACGAGCCAGATCAATCTGAACGGCACTGCCACGGTGCGCATCATTGCCAGCGCGGCAGAACTGAACGCCCTTATCAAAGGCACGGCAGGCACGGAGGGACAGGCAGCGGTATGGAGCGCTGGCGGATTACTAATAGGCGCTACCAGAGGGTCAACCTTTAGCGTTCACAAGAATGGCACCGCTCAAACGGGGGTCGCCTCGACGGTTGATACTCGAGTTACTTGGTCAACCGAGATTTCGGACACAGAAGGGATTTTTGCCAGCAACGCATTTACGCCCACTGATGGTTCTGTCTGGCTTTGTGAGTGCGCTATCCAGGTTTCTGTCGGTGCGGTTGATGGTGCGTTCAATCGTATGCGGCTGTATCGCAATGGTTCTTCCTTTGTGGTTCTTACAAGCAAGACTGATGCTGTGGGGGGGAATACAACCCTCTTTGCCACTTTTGTCATTTTTGGCAACGGGCAGACGCATGAGATTTATGTCGATCTTGACGGCACGGGCGATAAGACCCTCTCAGGGGCGGAATCTTCTACCAAGTGGAATGGTGTGAGGCTGTTCTAAATGCACTCTATCCCGCTTTTCCCCTCGCCGTCCGATTTGGTGTTGATGGTGTTCGGTCAATCCCATCCCGGCAATTCCGGCGATACGAAAGAGACTTCGGGCGCGACCCGCGCTGCGAAATTCAATCCGGTCAATTCCAACTTTTACGAATGTGCCGACCCTCTACCCGATAGTTCAGGTGGGGGCGGTTCGTTTCTAACCCTGCTTGGCCATCAATATGCAAGTGTCAGCAACAAGCCTTGGGGTCGTCTAATCATCGTTCCCGGCATTGCCAACGGCACCAGTGCAGCCGAATGGATTGGCACTACACGCCTGCAAGATAAGGTCATCACGCCCTATGAGGAACTTGTTACTAAGGGTTGGAACCCCGCGCAATTCGCCGGAGTATGGGTGCAAGGTTCCTCCGATGTTAACTCGGCAGTCTCGCCGGAAACCTACAAAGCGAATTGGTGTTCTATCCTTGGCGCAATCCGCGAAGCGGAAATTGACATGCCAATCTTCATCGGCAGGTCAACCCATTGCCGTCTAGGGGAAGGTGGGGAACTACACCTGCTTAGTCGGACCAATCGCGTTACGAGGCTAAAGAGCCAAACCGCGATACACGATGCGCTGGCTAATCTGCCGGATGAAGAGGACGGCACCTATCCTGGGCCGAATTACGATTTCATCGGGTCGGGGGCACGACACGACAGTTGCCATTTTAGCACTTGGGGGATGCAGGTCGCGGCAGAGGTCACGCTACAGCACATGCTAGATCATGTGGGGTCTGTTCTGCCGGTCACGCCCGCCTTTGCGATCATCCTAAACTCCGACTATGCCGACAATGGCGCAAAGACCCTTCGCAACGTCATTCCGATAAATGCGGGCTGCTCTCAATTCCGGGTCGGGTTTGAGCAAAATACCGGAACGGGCGGCAGGGCTATCGCCAATGCGAGCATCATGCCGCGATCTTCCGGCGCTTCGGGTAGTTCCTCACCTATTCGGATTACGTTCAATGGGGGCCAGAACGGAGCCACGCTGTCAAACTCTGCGCGGCTCTGGTCTGACGTTATCGAGAGCGAATTATCCCCCGGCGAATACCTGGTGAGCTTCGATCAGGCGTCAGGACAAAACATGCGCGGCAGACAACGCACTACAGGCGGTCACGGTGTTTACAAAGCATCCTCGCAATTAGCCATGCAGCAATGCGGGTCCGGGTTTACGCAAGTTTCCGCCACGGCCACGATTGCGGTAGCGGAGGTTCAAGCGTGGTGAATTGGTTTTCACAGCGGCCATGCTTGCAATAGAAAATCATGCTCGGCTTCGGTGCGATCGGCGAGTTTGCGCTTGGTGAGTATAGCCCCCGCCGCCGCGACCGGCTGATCATTGCTCTTGGGGAAAGCGCGTCCGTTTTCGCCGTAGCCCATGTCGAGGCGCAAGCCATCATCGCATTGGGCGAAGCTGCGGAGATCACCGCAGAGGCCGAGGCGGTCGATCAACTGCTCGTCGCGATGGCTACCGGAGATCTGCATATAGGGATCGGCGTTTCTGACGAGATCGAAGGCACCTTCGCCGACGTCGCGCGGCAATTCAGTGTGTCGCCACTGATCGGACGCCCAGTTGATGTCCGGCTCCAAGCGCGCAGCGAGCGTGTGCCAGACCGCTCACGGACAAGCATCGTAACGGCGGAGGTGCGCGTGATTATTGTCCCGCCCGAGCCGCGAAGGCCGTTCTGATGCTTGGCTTTGGCTCTATCGCCGAATTTGCCATTGGCGAGTATTCGCCGGCCGTTGCCAAGGGCGGATCGGACACTCTGACCGCTACAGTGGAAGCTACGGCTCGCGCAATTCTCGCCGGGGTAAGCATCGACGACGATCTGCTCGCGGTGCTTTCGGGCGATGCAAGCATTGCTGCCGATGCCGACGCCGCAGAGGCGCTGCCGCTGCTGTGTGGCGGCACGGCAAGCATTTTTGCCGATGTAGATACCGCTTCGTCCTTAGCGGCGCTGATCGCGGGCAGCGCCAGCATCGCGGCAGAGACCGCGGTTCTGATCCACGGTGATGACGCGCTAGGGGTCACGGCGATCGAGGCGGTGACGATTGACGCCACGGTAGATGCAGACGACGTGATCGAGCCTCTGCTGGCCGACATGGCCGCGATCGAGGCGGCGTTGCAGGCCACGGGCGATGATCTCCTTATCATCGTGACCGGAGCCGGTGAGGTCGTTTGGGTCTTTGCCTCTGTCGACAGTCTCACGCCAATGCTGACGGAGGGAGCCCCGGCCTTAACCGGCCAAGTCAGCGTAGCCGATCTGCTGCATCTTCTGGCCACAGGCGAAGCGTCCGTCGATGCCAGCATGTCGGCATCGGAAACCGTGCTGATCGGCATCGAGGAGATAGAGCGCCTGTTCACGCCCGATCCGCCAGGCGACGGGCGCCTCGTCATGGTGCCGTCGCAGCATCGAGAGCGTGAGGTTGTGAGCATATCCCGCCGCATCGTTATCGCCGGCGAAACCCGTGAGATCGTCGTTTTGCAGGAGGCGAGAACCCTGATCGTGCTCGCCGATCGACCGGACTGATCCATCAGAAGAGGCCGACCCTTAATGGACAATCTGCACACCAAGCGGCCTGACGACAGGCTCGACTACGACATTGATTTTTCGCGCTGGCTGACATCGAGCGACAGCATCGAAAGCGTCGATCAGGTGTCGGTGGCCGAAGGCTCAACGGTTGAGGTCGACGATCACGACTTTACCGCGCAAGTGGTCAAGGTGTGGCTCGTCGGCGGCACCGCGGGCGAAACGGCTACCGTCACGGTTGAGGTGACGACGGCGCAGGGCCGGACAAAAGAGGTCTGCTTCAAGGTGCGCGTGAGGGAGGGCTGCTCGACATGACCCTAAAACTGGCAAACAGCGCCTCCGCACTACTCGCCGGGTCGATCTCCGGGTCCGGCACCGAGATTTCCCTGCCGAGCGGGCAGGGCTCCCTGTTCCCGAGCTTGGCCGGAGGAGAGTGGTTCCCGCTCGTTCTTGTCGCGGCTGACGGCTTCGAGATTGTGCGCGCCACGGCGCGATCTAACGACGTCATCACCATAGCACGCGCGCAGGAAGGCACCTCGGCGCGGGCCTTCGACGCCGGCTCGCGGGTCGATCTCCGCCTTACGGCAGCGGCCATCGCCGACATCATCGACGATCTGAACGCCACGATCACGTCTACCGTGACGGAGGCCGTGTCAGAGGCGGTGACGGATCTCGAGGGCAAACTTTCGGCGGAGACAGGGGATAGCCTGATCTCCGCGCAAGAAACGGCGCCAGTGGGGTGGGAGCAGGATACCGACGTCAACGACCGCGTGCTTCGCGTCGTGTCGAACAGCACGGGCGGCGATACCGGCGGCACATGGGTTATTTCCGGCCTTACCGTCGGCAACACCACGCTGACCATCAATCAAACCCCTGCGCATCAGCACGGCCCCGGCACCCTCGAGACGGCCACGCATAACCACACGGCGGGGACATTCCAAGCCGCGAATCATAGTCATCATTATGAAAGAGCCAGCGGCGCGACATCGTGTGCCGGAGGCGGGATAAGCGTGCGGAACCTGAGCGAGCAGACGACCAATACCTCCAATTCTGGCTCCCTGAACATCACCGGCAACACCGGCACCGCGCAACGGCTTGCGGTTGAAACCGGGCAAACGGCTTCCGCCGGCGGCGGCCAGGCGCACAGCCATCCCAATTCGCACGATGGCAACTGGCGCCCGGCCTATCTCAACTGCATCCGTATCGTCAAAGTGGCGGCCTAACCCTTTTAAGGAGAACTGCGATGAAAATGTCAGTGCATTGTGAGACGCACACCGTCTATGTCGACGGCGAACCGCGCGTGGTGTGCAAGAAGGTGAAGATGCCCGATGGCGTGCACGCGATCCAGTGGTGGGGCGCGCGCGGCGAGGTCGAGTTCGTCGAGGACAACAAGGGGCGGCGGCCCGAGAATGAGGAGTTTTTCGATCTCAAGCCATATCAGTATCTCGTCGACGCTCACGCCAAGGCCAAGAAGCGCGACGCGGATAATCTACAAAAGGCCAAGGATGCGCGCGAGGCAGCCCGCAAGGCGCAAGAAGAGGCCGACAGATTGCAGGACGAGGCTGTGAAGATACAGTCCGAAGGCGACTGATGAAGCGCAAGCCGCACCCGGAAACCTGCGAGCGGTGTCCTAATCGCTACTCCGAGCACGGGTGCCCGGCATGGGTGCGCGCCGAGCAAGGGATCATCGAAGAGGATCCGAACGTGCCCGGCAGCGCCCGCGTGACGACGGGGTGCATGTGGCCGCACCTTCCCCGCTGGCTTGCCCACGGCATTGCCGCCGGCAATCGCAGCGCGGCAGCCATCGAGTCCAATCGGAACGCAATGGACAAGACCCTCAAAGGCTTCCGCAGTTCGGTCTTGGCAGCCATTGAGGCGTTCCGCAAGGATATGGCGAGAGTCAACCGCGTCATGGTGGCGCTACAGATGCAGCGCGACGGGCAAATGCTTCCGGGCATGGAGGAAAAGCGCGTGATCGAGCACAAGCCGGGCGATGTCAGCAATTAAGATTGCGGCCTTCTCCGGCGAGCAGCCGCGCGTCATTCCTCGCCTTCTGCCCGACAACGGCGCGACCAGCGCGCTCGACGCCCGCCTCGACGACGGCTCGCTGCTGCCTTATCGGCGACCGGCGTTCGTTGCCAACCTCGATCCGACATTTATTCTCGGCAACAATCTCCGCACTCTCGGCACGCCACTCGGCGATCTCACTGGCGGCGGGGATCTTGAGGCGGCGTTCGACGACACGACCGCGCAGGCTGCCGCTGCGTGCGCCAGCAAGGGCAGCTCACCGACGACCGGCTATGTCGGGCTAGATTTTGGGGTCGCCCCTAAGCGCATCTACAAGGCCATCGTCTTTGGCTCCAATGATGCCGGATTTATCTCCGACGCCAATCCAGAGATCACGATTACCCTCTACGGCAGCGAAGAGGAGCCAGACGATGAAACCGACGGCACGGTGCTCGGATCGTCCACGTTCAACGACACGGCCGATGAGAGCTCCGGGCGTGAGATCGAGAGCGACAACAAAGGCACCCCATGGCGTCATGTGTGGGCGACGATAGCCACCGCTTCCGGCACGGCGATCAATGTCGCGGAGTTGCAGCCATTTGAGAGTGTGGAGGTGCCCTTCGCCACGCTCTACAATCACGGCGAGGACTGGCTGGCATGGACAGGCGTGGTTAATGCCGCGCCTGGCCCCGTCGCGGCTGATCGGCTCTATTACACTGGAGACGGCGTGCCGAAGATGCGCGTCGACGACACCATTTATCCCTTGGCCGTCCCGGCCCCATCAACCGCACCAACGGCGACCGAAGATACCGGCGGCTCCGGCGACCCCCAATCGCGCGCCTATGTCTACACCTTCGTCACGGATTTTGGCGAGGAGTCCGAGCCTAGCCCCGTATCCAATACGATCGAGTGGCTACCCGGCGAGGATCCGGTGCTGTCCGGCATCGAGGATGCTCCTGCGGGGCGCAACATCACCAAGCAGCGATTTTACCGGACGCAAAGCGGGTCGGTCGGCACAGATTTCTATTTCATCGCCGAGCGCGATGCGTCGGACGACCCTTTCACCGACGACGTGGCACCCAACGCCTTCGCCGAGCCGCTGCCGTCAAGATATTGGAACGCCCCGCCCGACGATCTAGCCGGGCTTACCGCCATGCCGAACGGCATGATGGCGGCGTTCCGCGGCAAGCAGCTCTATTTCTGCGAACCCTTCCGCCCGCACGCATGGCCGGAGATTTACGTCCTTACCGTCGACTTTCCCATTGTGGCGCTCGCTGCCGCCGGCACGACGCTATGGGTTCTGACGCAAGGCTACCCCTATCGCGTCGTCGGCACCACGCCCGGCTCGATGGTGTCGGAAAAGGTCGAGGCCAATCTGCCATGCGTCTCGGCGCGGGGCGTTGTCGATCTTGGGCATGCGATCGCCTGGCCGAGCACTGATGGATTGGCGGCGGCGCGAGGCGCGGGCGTGGGTCTGGTTACGGAAAACATCTTTGCGCCGCGCGACTGGCTCCGCCTCAACCCCGGAACGATGCGGTCCGGACAGATCAACGGGCGGTGGATTGGTGCCTATGACGGGCTTAACGCGCAAGGCGTGGCGATCTCCGGCTCCCTGATCTTGGATATTGCGAGCCAATCCTTCCTGATCCGTTCCGCGCTACAGTCTCGCGCATGGTATTTCGATCTGGCCACCGGCTTCCTTTATTTCATTCCGCCCGACGCGCCCGAGGTGCAGCAATTCGACCCGGAAGGCGGGGATCGCACCAATTATTACTGGCGGTCAAAGAGTTTTGTGCTGGCCCGGCCCGAGAGCATGGGGTGCATCCTCATCGAGAGCGGCGCGGGGGTGACGCAGAGCGAAATCGACGCCCGTATCGCCGAGATCGAGGAAATCATCGAGGCAAACGAGGATATGCTCGAGTCGGGGTCGGTCGGGGGCGAACTGGCCGGCGAGGCGATTGGTGTCACCACGCTCGGCGGCGACCTGCTGTTTCCGATCCCGCCCGCGGCGGGAACCACCGTTTCGGTCTGTGTCTATGCCGCAGAGGAGCTGCTCGCCTCGGTGGAAACCCTTGGTACGCCGGTGCGGCTCCCCGGGGGGCACACGGCTCGCATCTGGCACGTAGATGTCTTTGGGGATATTACGATTGATCAAATTACATTGGCTAGGACAATGGACGAGTTGAAGGTGGCCGCTGGTGGCCCGTGACCTTCCGCTGGTTTGCACGCTGCTCCGCCTTCGTCGCCCACCGGCAGTTCCCCGGCTCGTAGTCGCCGTCGTTGTTGATGCGGTCAATCGTATGCGTCGGCGTCGGCTTTGGCCCCATGTCCTCGACGAACAGATCAAAGCCCGTTCGTCCGGCTTCTCCGAAGCGCCAGCGGTCGCACACTCTAATCCCTCGGTCGCCATACCAAACCGACCCCGGGCAGCGCGCATTATAGCAGCGTTGGAGAATGTTGTTGTAAGTCCACATAAGGGGGTGAGGCGCGTCGCGCGGGACAAGTCCATGGATGGTCGCGCGCTCGCGACGGAGTCACCCGCAGGACTGCACTCGGCCATTTCTAAGAGCGTAGCCGGGGACGACGCTGCAATTGCCACAGTCGCATCGGCATTGCCATGTGATCTGGCCCGATTGTCGTCCGGACTCCTTGACGACGACGAGTCGTGTGAAGCGTTGGCCGGTCAGATCGCGTCTCGGAGGCATGTCACCAGTATAGACGCGAGTGGGGCATTTCGATGACCTACGACCCGCGCGTGTTGCAGGAGCGCATTGACGAGCTGGCTGGCGTAAGACGCCCCGGCCTTAGTCTCTCACGCTCGGCGGTGCGCATTGAGGATTTGGGGAGCCTGTTGCAGATCCCCGATGCGCTCAAATCAGAGAAGGTTTCGGGCACTCCAGACGAAGGCGAGCACAACGCGCTCGTCGACGACGTGCATATGCTGCACACGCGGCTGCTCGGCATTATCGCGGTGCTCAAGGCTCGTCTCGGCCGATAGGAGGACTTAGACCAATGGGTATTTTCGACAGCCTATTCGGCGACGGCGACGCGGGGCCAGCCCCGAAGCCGGACGACGGGCTCGAGCGCTCGGCGCGCAAGCAGGAAAAGCTCGGCAAGAAGGCGCTCATTACCGCCAAGGTAAAGGGCGAAGGGCAGGAGGCGCTAGGCAAGGACGCCCTGACGAGCGCCAAGTCGATCGGCAAGGACATCGCCCGGATCGGTGCCGATTATCTCTCGTTCGCCAAAGACCAGTTCAAGATCAGCCAGCAGCGGCAGGGCCAGCTCGACAAAATCACGAAGCAGGCCACGCAGTTTTTCACGAAGGCGGCGCAGCAGGATCGCGCCCGCTACGAACAGGTATTCAAGCCGCTCGAAGATCAATTCATCAAGGACGCGCAGGAATATGATTCCGTTGACCGGCAGACCGAGGCGGCAGCTAAAGCCAAGGCCGACGTTGCCAGCGAGGCCGCGCTACAGCGTGGGGCGCAGGAGCGCAGCCTAGCATCGGCGGGTGTGCGACCCGACTCCGGGCGCTTCGCCGGCATCGACCGCGCCACTGGCGTCAATGAAGCGGCGGTTTCGGTCGGCGCGCAGAACAATGCCCGGCAGAATCTTCGAGACCGCGGCGCGGGCATGCGTCAGCAAGCCGCCGGTCTAGGCCAGGGCTTGACCGAGCGCGCCGTCAATACGATGGGCGCGGGCGTCGATGTGACGGGGCAGGCCAATGCGCAATGGCTGCAAACTCCCGGTATCGTCAACCCCGGCTTCACCGCAGCACAGACCGGGAAAGCGCAGCAGTCCGACGCGACGGCGCGAGGCTTCGGCCAAGCACAGACGGGGCTGGCGCATGGCGCGCATACCCTAGCCACCGGCTACGGGCTCGGCATGGAAGGCTATCGCGGCGCGGGCAACATCTATAGCGGCATGCACGATCAGAACATCGGCATCTGGAACACGCAGAGCGAGATCGACGCCGCCAACGCCAAGGGCGCGGGCGAGTTTGCCGGAACGGTGATCGGAGCTGGCGCTAAATTACTGCCGCTGCTTTCCACCAAGAAGGCCAAGAAGAACCGCAAAGAGGTGCCGGAAGGCGACGCGTTGGCTGCGGTCGAGGGCATCCCGGTCGAGGAATACCAATATAAGGATGGATTCGCTGACGGAGGGGAGTCGCGCCATGTGGGGCCAATGGCCGAAGATTTCGCTGCGGCGACTGGAAAGGGTGATGGCCGAACAATTCCTATTCAGGATTTGCTTGGCGTCGCTATGGGCGCGATCAAAGACCTCAATACCAAGGTCGATCGAATCGCAAACGCAGTCGGGATAGGAGAGCATGGCAATGGCTAGAGTCTGCGCCATCGAAGGGTGTAATAGCCCCCGTTACGGGCGCGGCTGGTGCCGTGCTCACTACATGCGGTGGCGGCGACACGGCGTTCACCCGACGCACATAGGCGCCATCAAAAATGGCGCGTCATGGAAGTGGCTAGATCAGCCAGAAGGGAGCGCATTATGCTAGGCATTGGATTGGGCGGGTTCTCTCGCGGCGTCGGCACCGGCATCGATCTCGGCGAGAAGATCAGCGAGGGCATCGACAAGCGCCGCGAGAAGCGCATGTATCAGGACGCCTACGCGCAGGGCACAAAGGACTATGACGCTGCGGTTGCCGCCGGCACCGAGTCTGGCGAGGACAGGCATGGCGGCCTCATACGTTATACGCAGAAACGCGTCGTCGACGGGCTCTTGGCGAAGGGCGATGTCGAAGGCTCCACGGCGGCGCGCACGCATCTAAGATCGGCCGAAGGGCAAGAGGCAATACGCCTTTTTGCTGATGCCACGCTTGATGGTCTGAACGGCAATATCCCCGGCGCTTTGCAAAAATACCTGCAAGCCGCGCAGTTGAACGGCTACGGCAAGGCTTATGATTTTCAGCCGAGCGAGGACGGCCGCAGCCTCACCATCACGGACAAGAAAACAGGCAAGACCGTCACCCGCGAGTTCAAGACGGGCAACGATGTCGCACGCTTCGGCACCGAGTTTGTCAACCCGGACGTGGCGGTGGAGCAATGGAGGGAATCCGAAAAGGACGAGGCCGCAGATCGGCGCGAGGTCGTCAAGCATCGGAAAAAGAAAGAGGCCGAAGGTGCGGCCAATATCGAGACCGACTTGCAGCGCCGAAACTTTGGGCTGCCGATAACGGGCGATGGTAGTTCCCCGAGTTATGTCGCTGCTCAACACCTCGCCATCCAAAAACTAAAGGCCGGCGGGGCGTTCCAATATTATCCGAACGAAGAGGAAAAGGCCGCGCAAGACGCCATGGTGGAGCAAGAAACGCAGCGGATCATGCGGCAGTCCGGCGGCGCGGTGGGCATCGACGGCGCGGTGGGCATCGACGATGCCGCGCCGGAGGAAGAGGACGAGGAATTGATGGTCGACTCCAAGACCGGCGATCCTGTGAGCAACTAGCACATGCCCCTTTCCGAGTTTCGCTTCGACTTTGGCACGGTCGACGACGAGGACGATCTCGACCTCGGCGGCTACGGGATAGGTGCGCCCGACGATAGCGGCGGTCGTCTTGTCCCGAAGGAGTGGAGCAAGGCCACCGTCGGCATCGAGTCGGGCGGTCGCACCGACGCCAAGAACCCTCTATCAAGCGCCACGGGCAAGGGGCAATTCATCGAATCCACCTGGCTCGACCTAACGCAGCGCCATTTCCCCGAACTCACGAAGGGTCGCTCAAGACAAGAAATCCTCGACCTCCGCAAGAACGGCCCGCTCTCCAAGCGCATGACCGAAATCTATGCGGAGGAAAACGCGGTGAAACTACGCCGCGCCGGGCTGCCCATCCTCCCCGAAACCAATTATCTAGCCCATCATTTCGACGCCAGCGGTGCCAAGAAAATCCTTACCGCGAAGCCCGGCACGTCGCTCGAGAGCCTATTCCCCGAGAAGGTCTTTAAGGCCAACCCGCATCTGCGCGGCAAGACGAACACTTGGGCGATCCAGTGGGCGCGCGGGCAGCAGAGCAAGCACGGTGCCAGCGGCGGCGAAGATCCCACCACGCCGGGCGTTACCCCTATCCGCCAGCGCTTCGCCGAGTTGGAGGCGAAGGAGCCCGGCCGCTACAAGATCATCAAAAAATCCGAATATGAAAACTGGCATAAGGAGTGGGAGGCCAACCAGCCGGGCGTTGGCGGTAGGGTAGCGTCTGCCTTTAAGGGCGGCGCCGGCATGGGCATCCACGGCGTCGACGTTACCCGTCGCGTGCTCATCGGCGACGAGGCGGGATTGGCGGAAGCCATCGCCCGACAGAACCAAGCAGATACCGGCCTGTCGGAAGATGCCACGGCCATCAATCGTCGCGTTCAGGAGGTTGCCGAGCCTTCACAGGGAGCGTGGGGTCGTGGCGAGTATCTCACCTCGCTGAAAGGCACGTTCGACACGACCGTAGCGAACGTGGCCGAGTTTGCCAAAGACCCGAAATCCTATGCCGAAGCCACGGCCCATGCGCTCGGCACGTCGGCGGTGCCGATCGCGGCCATGGTCGTCGGCGGTGCCGGCGGCAGTTTGGTTCCAGTGGTGGGCACGACTGTCGGCGCCATCGGTGGTGGCTTTGCCGGATCAGCCTCGCTCGAGTTCGGCCTGTGGATGCAGGAGCAGGTGAGCGAGAAGGTTGCGGCGGCCGGCGGCGATCCTACCAAGGCCGAGGACGTTGCGGCCCTTCTGGCGCAGCCCGAGGTGCGCCAAGCCATCATCAAAGAGGCGGCTATCAAGGGTCTGGCGCACGCGGCCATAGGTGCGGTGCTCGATCGCTTGTCCCTCGGGCTGCTGCGGGTAACACCAAGGACGAGGATGGGGCGGGCTGGCAGGAAGGTCGGTGCCGGCGGCTTGCAGGTAGTGAGCGAAGGCGGCGAGGAAATGGGCTCGCAGATCGCCGCCACGGGCGATTACGACGTTGCCAGCGTGGCACAGGAAATGACCGCCGCCCCGGGTGCTGCAGCGGTGCAGACTGGCGTGCTTAGTGTTGCCGAGAAACTGCGGCGTCAAAAGGATAGCGCCGATGCTGGCGCAGAAATGCCGCCCGGCCAATCGGGCCCGGCGCAAATGCCGCCGATCGAGGTCGAGCAACCGGCCGCCCCTGCTGCCCCTACCGAACCCATCGGCACCCTGACGCGCGCGGTCTCCAAGGCCGCAGGCTCCGAGCCGGGCATCGTCGAAGCTGGCCAGATGGCGCAGATGGACATGGGCGACGGCACTATGCGTCCCGTGCGCGTTCAAAGCCTTTTGGACGATTGGGCCAAGGTCGAGGACGAGGGTGGCGAGGTCTACGACGTCCCGCTCGAAATGCTGACGCCGTTTGCCAGCGCGCCACAAGTTCAGGAAGCCCCTGTAGCGCCTGAACCGGCCCTGACCCCTCCCCCGGTCGAAACGGCTCCCGTAGCCCCGCCTGCCGTATCAGAAGCGCCTATAGATAAAGTGGGGGGCGAACCAGGAACATCGGCGCTGCCGCCAGAGCAGGAAGCCGTAAGGCGTGCCGCCATGGAGCGCCAGGCGGAGGTCAAGCCTGCGCCTGCAAAAAGGGCTTGGGATAAGGCTAATGCCGATACCTTCATGGAGTCGGCCAGTGAAGGCTTCGACATTGGCGGCTACGAGGCCAAGGTTGTCGGGTCTGTTGCCTCCAAGGGGGCATCAGGCAAGGATTTGGACATTGAGTTGACGCCGAAGATCGGGCGAGAGGCCGACCACGACTTTGACGCGGTGATCGACTTTTTCCAGCGCGAAGGTGCCGAAATCCGAGACGCCTCCACGGACGGTGTAGACCTGTGGCAAGTCAACTTGCCGGATGGCCGGGTCGTCGATCTGTTTTTCGCGGAAGCCGCGCCCACCGCCGCGGATATTGACGCCACGCCGGAAAAATCCGGCGAAATCCGTCAAATTCCGGCGGATCAGGCCGACTTTCCCCCGGCGCCGACCGACGACGACCTTGAAATCCCTGACTTTCTGCGCCGCACGCCGGAGAAGCCCGCAGAGTTGGGGACGGGAACGGATATTGAGGGCGAGGCAAAAGGCCCCACCGCCGAGCCCGAACCCGCCCTCAAGACAGTCGAGCAGGAAATGGAGGAGGTGCGCCCCGCCTTCGATGCCTTCGTCAAGGGCAAAGGCCGGTTTGAGGGTGCCCACAAGAAACTCGGTATTTCCAAGGGTGCTTATGGTCGCCTGCTGTCCGACGGCGTGAAGGATGGCCGCTTGGTGCAAACCAAGAATGGCGGCTATCTGCGGGCCGCCGACAGGGACGCCCGTAAAGCCCGGATGGACGCGGGCAGAGAGGCGAAATACCCCGCCACCTCCATGCTGATCCGCGCCGGCGGCGTCGACCCTGACGGCCCGCTGGCCGGGGATCTGCGCTCCATGGGCATCACCGCGAAAAACGCGCCCGGTCTGTTCAAGAAGGGCGGCATGTTCGAGGCTGATAACCTTGTGGCTTCGGAGCACCCGCTATTCTTCAATGACGGCGACGAGCGCGGCTATATCGAGCCCGACGTGATCCGCGAGGCGGTGGCCGACGAGGTTCTGCGCGACAATCCCCGGCTTACCCCTGAAAAGCAGGCGGAGATTGAGGATCAGGCTGACGAAGAGAGCCATGCCCGCGCCCGCGAGGAGATCGAGGCGGCAATCGAAGAAATGGGGATTACCCGAGACCGTGAGGGTCTGGCAACGAAGGCGCTCGAGCTGTATGCTACCGGCGATTATCACCCGCAGCATGCGGTTGAGTCTGCCGCAATCCAAGAGGTTGAAGGCGATGGCGGATATTCCACAGGCACCGAACCGGAAGTCGATGAAGTCACGGCCACCTTTGGAGACGTTGAACCCGGGCCAGTTGACCGACCTATCGAGGGCGTATCGGAAAGCCGGGATGAAGGAGTCGAGCAACCCGGAGAGGCGGCAGAAGTTGTTTCGGAACGCAAATCTGCTGCGGGGGGCGGCCGGTCTCAAGGCCAAGCGCCTCGACCGCGAAGCGAGCAAGACAAAGCGCGGGCCAGCGAACCAGAACAAAGCGCCTTCGAGCGACTAGAAGCGCTTAACAGCGAGGCTGCCGCCGAAGCGCGCAGGCCCAATCTCAACGCCACCACGCCGACTGAAACCTATCATTTCGCGCTGGCCAAACGTGCCGACGAGGCTCGTGCTCTCATCAAGGCTGCGCGCGCGGAAATAGGGGCGGGCGCACCTGCCGGTCGCAAAGCCTACATTGACGGCGTTGAGGCCGCCTTAAACAAGGGCGTCGGTCTCGCCGACTTGATCGCGGAATCGAAGCCCTTGGGTGTCAACGCGGCTGGTGAGTCTCTAGAACCCAAATCCACGCAGATCATCGAGGATTTTGGCGAGAAGATCGAGGGTGCGCGCAAGGACACGTTCACCGGCTTCCGCGACTCCCTGAAAGACGATCTCGATGTCGCAACCGAGCCGTTGTCCAAATCATTCCCGCAGCCCGATTACGAGAAACTGGCTGCCGGAGGCGTGAGCAAGCGCGTCCTGGCGCATATCGCCCTGATGCGCGACACCATCCCGAACAAGCCGCGTAAGGCTTACAAGGCGAAGCGGTGGGCCGAACAGGTCAACGCGCTGCGAGACTTTGCCAGCAAGCTGCTCGACGGCGAGATCGACGTTGCCACCTATGAGACCAAGGCCAAGGAAAATTATCTGCTACGCGATCTGGTGCTGACGGCCGATGTGATCGAGGACGTAGCCCCGGCGGATCTGCCGGCGGCGGCGGAATACCGCCTGTCATCGGGCACTTACTCGATGCTCATGGGTGAGCGTTATAACCCGCCCAAAGAGTTCTGGTTTTTGGAGGGGGCCAATCATCGCCTCGTCCACAACCCCCTAAGCAACGAGACGGCGATGCGATATACCCATCGGGACAACCCCGAGGATGCCGTCGCGCTTGCCAAGGAGATCGTCGCGCGCAAGATCGAACAGGCCAAGGAAAGCGGCGAGTCCAAGCGATCGAAATACTCCACCATTGATGTCTACCGTGACCGCAAGGACGGCGGCACGTTCCTTGGCTTCAAGGTTCGCAGCACGGTGATCCGCCTCAAGGCAGGATTTGAGAACCCGAAAGCAGCTCGAGAATATCTCGATGAGAACAGAGACGCGCTGCAAGCCACCATCGACGAAATGCGTAAAGGCCCGAACATGCGCGGCACCGAAAACCGCCCACGCACGGGTGCCGCGCTGCGCGAAGGGGACGTCACGCCGGAGATATTTGACAGCACCTTTGGTTTCCGTGGCGTGCAGTTCGGCAATTATGTCGAGGGCGGAAGGCGACAGGCAGACCTGAACCGCGCCTTCGACGCGCTCATGGATCTCGCTGATGTGCTCGACGTGCCGCCGCGGGCGCTATCCTTGAACGGCAAACTCGGGCTTGCCTTTGGTGCGCGAGGCACGGGCGGCAAAAATGCGGCTTCCGCGCATTACGAGCCTGGCCAAGTCGTCATCAACTTGACCAAAGGTGGCGGCCCCGGCTCTCTCGCGCATGAATGGCTGCACGCACTCGACAACTATTTCGCCAAGCAGGACGATGCGACTGGCTACATCAGTGAGCGCCAGCGCTCGCCCGGCGTTCGAGCAGAAGCCTTCCCGGTTCGAGAGCCAGTCTATGAGGCATGGAAGCAGGTCGAAGCGGCCCTGAAAAAAGGGCCATTTGCCGAACGCTCGGCCAAGTTCGACGAGGCCCGTTCCAAGCCGTATTGGGGCACGACCATCGAGAAGGCGGCGCGCGCTTTTGAGCGATACATCGTCGACCGCCTGGGCGAGAAGGGTGCCGTCAACGACTATCTCGCCAATATCGACACCGAGGGCGGTGCCTATCCGACCGCCGCGGAAATGCAGTCCGAGGGCATCCGGGCGGCCTACGACAACCTCTTCAATGCCATCGAGGCGCGCGAGACCGATGCGGGCATTGAGCTGTTTTCCTCCATCCCGCAAGCCCCGCCGTTCTACTCACAGGTCTTGCGCGTGGTTGAGGGATCAAAACTCGCGCGCGGCACGCCCGGCCATTGGCTCGGCCAGATCAAGAACTCACCTGGCGTCAAGGCCGAGGAGTTGGAATGGCTCGGCGTCGAGGGCTGGCTGAAAGCGCATGATGGGCCGGTAACGAAAGAGGCGCTGGCAGAGTTCATCCGCGCCAACCAGATCGAGGTGCGCGATGTGGTGAAGGGCGCGGTAGACGAGGCTGATGTCGAGGCGTGGTGGAACGACGAGGGCGGGGCTAGATCTTCATGGATGGCGGGGTTAGGCGGCCTTTCCTATTCCACTCCCCCGCGCTACAGCGAGTTGAGTCCATTTGAGGAGAGGGCGGCGCGGGAGCGTTATGTTGCAGAGGTTGGAAATTTTGCAAAGGAAGGGGCAACTAAATTCTCATCACAGGTCCTCCCCGGCGGCAAGAACTATCGCGAGCTGCTGCTGACGCTGCCAGGGAAGAAGGTAAAGCCAGCACCAGAGATTAAAGACATTCGCCTTGAGGCGTTCACAAACCGCAATGGCGGCACCGATTATCACACATGGGTTAATGGTGAGCCTTTCGTTGATATTGGTTCTTTCCAAGGCGAGGAAGCCTCGAGACAGCGGGTTGCGATGTTGTGGAAAAAGAAACACGAACCCAAGAACACTGGATTCACTGGCAGCCACTACGACGAGCCCAACGTCCTCGCCCATGTCAGGTTCAATGACAGGGTAGATGCGTCAGGGAAGAAAACCCTGTTCATCGAGGAGATACAATCCGACTGGCATCAGAAGGGGAGGAAGTATGGCTATGCCATTGAAGAGGTTGTCGTAGGCCATCGAGGCGCGCGAGAGCTTGCCATACCAGACGCCCCCTTCAAGACCTCATGGCCTGAGCTCGCCCTGAAACGCATGATCCGGTGGGCAGCCGAGAACGGCTACGACTCCGTGAGTTGGACTCCCGGCAAGGTGCAGGCGCATCGGTATGATTTGAGTAAGTATGTTAGGGGCATCACATGGGCTGCTGCCGATGGTGAGGCAGATCGTATTGTGAGCATCGCCCCCCAAATCTGGTTTGGCAAGGTGACAAGCGTTGGGGTCATGCGGGGCGGATCCGGCAACGAGTTTGATGGCAAGCATATTACCGATGTCGTGGGCAAGGACATTGGAGACAAAATCCTGAAAGACCGCAGCGGGCGCCTTACAGGCGAGGGGCTTCGTGTCGGCGGCGAAGGCATGATCGGCTTCTACGACAAGATGCTGGTCAACGCCGCCAACAAGCTCGGCAAGAAATTCGGGGCTAAGGTCGGGACGGCAAAGATCGAAGTCGGCCCCGATAAGGCGCGGCTGCGCGAAGCTGAGAGACAAGGCGATTCCGCAGCCATTGGCGATGCGATGGGAGGGCGCGAGGATGTCTGGTCGCTCCCCATCACCGAAGCGATGCGCGATGCCGTCATGCAGGGTCAGGCGGTGTTCTCGGCGGTACCTCGCCTCAAGATCGACGCCAAGGCGCAGGCCGATCTTGAAGCCGCGATTACCGCGCAGGTTCGCCGGTTCATCAGCAAGGATATTCCGCTCGAGTTGGCACCAGTCCTCAAGCATGAGGGCTCGGCGGCCTACCGTGCTGAAAATGCCAAAGTCGCGGATATGACAGGAGTCCGCCCGGCCAATATTGGCGGGCAGGCGCTTATTTGGGCGAACGGCGCGTCGCTTGTCAGGATCGCGACGCAAGACCCCCATTACGACCCGCTCGCCACGGGAGTCCACGAGCCCTACCATATCGTGCAGGCGCTCTATCAGACCGACGCGGAGCGGGCGACGATTAAGAAGGAAATGCCTCGTGTGCGGGCCTTGGCGGTTCGGCAGCTCGAGGAGCGCCGTGGCTTCACGCCAGAGCAGGCGCAGAAAGTCGCTGACGCCCTTCCGGCCTATGAGGCGGAGCCGATTGCCGCCGAGGCTTACGTCCGTCTCCGTGACGCTGGCGAGCCGATCAGCAAGACCCGCTTGCCGCGTGCCGTGGCGATGATTTTTGAGAAATTCCGCCGGCTGATCGCCGCCGTGCGTCGCGCCCTGACGCAGCAGGGCTATAATCGCTTCGAGGACATTTACGAGGACTTTTATCAGGGGCGCACTGGTGCCCGCGAGGCGCGATCCGTACCCCGATCGTTCAGGGAAATGGCAAGCGACATCCCGCGCGACCAGACCGCGACCCCCGCCTTCCGTAAGTGGTTCGGCAAGTCGAAGGTCGTCGATGCCGACGGCAAGCCGCTGGTCGTGTATCATGGGACGCGCAACGGAAAGGTCACGGATCGGTTTCGACGGCGCGTTGGTGATGTTGGGATTCATTTCGGGACAGCCGGGCAGGCCAACGATCGCCTGTCATATACTGGCCGCAGCCTCGACGCCACGGACGGCGATAGGCTTTACCCGGTTTACCTCTCTATAGAAAATCCCCTGCGCTGGCCGCATGACGCTGGGGATTGGAACCCCGATAATATGCTGTGGGAACTGCGTGAAATGTTCCCCGCCGACGCAAAGCGCATCGACCGGCTGCAAAATAGCGCGCAAATACGATCCTACCTGCAATCCAAGGGTTATGACGGTATCGTTTATTTGAATGATGGCGAGGTGGAGGGGGCCCATGAGTTGCAGGCAGCACAGGACGAGGCGCTCAAGAATCTTGTGGCGGCACAAAAGGCAAAAGGCAGGCCGGTCAACGCCTTTAATGAGGAAGATCAGAAGGCGCCGGAATACAAGGCCTACTTTGCCGCGTATGAAACCCAGAAAAAATTTCGGAAGGACAACGCCAGAGATAGCTGGATCGTTTTTGAGCCCACACAGATCAAATCCGCCACTGGCAACAGGGGCTCGTTCGACCCCGGCAATCCAAGCATCCTCGCTTCGGACATACCGATGGATGAGGCGGCTAGTCGCCGCGCCGAAACCCTCCGCCGCGTCACCGCCAACCCGGAATATGCGGCGCAAGACGGCACGCTCGACATCGAAAATGCCCGCATCGACTCCATGACGCGCGAGTTGCTGCGCGGCAATCCGCGCCGTCTGTTTGAGAGCGCGACCGATACGCTGCGCCGCTCCGGCAATCCAAGGCTCAAGGATCTCGCCAAGCGGATAGACACTTATTACGACCAGCGGGAGGCTAGGCTCGGGCAGGTGAATGGGGCCATCCGTCCCCACTTGAAGGCGCTCGGCATCAACGCCAACACCCTGCGCGCCACCTCGACAAAAACCCTCAAGCCGCTCGAGGAGTGGGTGCAGCACCACTATAACGACCGCACCGCCGAGGCCAAGGCGATTTTCGATAAGATGCCGGAGCCGATGCAGAAGCTCATCACCACCATGCAGCGGCTATACTCCGACATGGGCGAGGCCAACCAGGCAGTCGGCGTCAAGGTTTACGATGCGCGGCTCGGCGGCTGGCGTCCAATCGGCAAGATCAGGGAGGGAGAGTTCTGGCCGCGCATGATCCGCCCCGATGTGCAGGCCGTGCTGCAAAACCCGCACACCGATCCCGTGTTATGGAGCGAGTTGGTGGATGCCTTGATCGACGAAGGCCGCATCGAAACGCGTGAAGAGGCGCAGCGCTATATCCGCAACTATTTCACCGACGAGGTGAAGAACGACTATTTCGCCGGCATCGAGAAGGCGCGCGTTGAGCCGCTGCCCGAGGCGTTTTACGACTACTCCTTCGACGCCTTCCGCCGCTATGCGTGGAAATGGTCGGCGCGGGTCAGCCAGATCGAGCAGTTCGGCCAGGTGACGGGGCCCAAGACCAGAGAAGCCTTCGGCCACGCCCTAGACTCCACGCTCGACCGCAAGACGCAGGAGTTCATCAAGACGGTCGCCGATGGGGTCTATGAGCGCCGCCCGATCACCGGCTTTACCGAGTTCATGGCCAATCTCAACATCGCCGCCACCGGCTTGCAGCTCGGCAACCCGCGCACCGCAACCATCAATCTGATCGGCGGCACCATCCTGACCGCGCAACTGCAAGGCGCGAACCGAGTGGCGAAAGCCTATGCGGCGCTGATCAAGGATTTCGAGAAGGTGCAGCAAATCGGGGTGCAATACGGCATCCTCGGGAAAGACCTGCTGAATATCCTCAACGACACCGAGCGCAATGCCGGCGGCTATTTCGAGATCGGCGACAATGTTCCCGATTTCCTGCGAAGGTTCACCGATTTTACCATGACCTATGGCGGCTACAAGCCGACCGAGAACGTGGTGCGCGCAACGGCGATGATGGCGGGCTGGTTCCGTCTGCAAGAGGCGTTGCACGCATGGAACACCAAGCCGAACAGCCTCACCGCGCGCAAGCATCGCGCCTTTATGAACACCAACCGCCTCGACGCTGACAAACTGCTGGCCGAGAACGGCAACGGCCCCGAGACGGCAAAATATCTCCGTCTGATGACCAATATCCCGCAAGGCTCCTACCGGCTCGACATGGTTCCGACATTTGTGGACACGCCAGCGGGGCGGTTTTTCTTCAAGTATCAGAAATTTCTCACGCAGGTCTCGCGTCAGTATCACGACCAATATCTGATGCCCTTCCTCAAGGCGGTCAATGCCGGCGACACGGCGCTCGCCGCATCCTACTTTGCCGACAATGTTCGGTTTTTCTCTTACGCCTTCATCGGGGGCACGGCGATCTCCGCTGTTGCCACCGCGCTATTCGGCTATAACGATCCCGGCATTGATTGGGACGATCTGAAAAAGGCCCTTGAGGATGGCGACACCGCCCGCATGTGGGCGATGATCTTCGATCGCGCGTGGTATTCGCTGATGGCGGCCTCCGCCTTCGGCCTCTTGGGCAACTATCTACAGATGGGCCTCGACGTGTTTGACCAGCAGCGCGTCAAGAATCCGCTTGATCCACCTGCCGCGGCGCCGATTTGGGGCATGGTCGAGCTGATCCAGCGCGGCATTGAGCAAGGCAAGATCACCGCGCGGGATCTTGACCAGATCGGCTCGCGCACGGTCGGCTTCTATCGCGCCTATAAGCGCCTCGGCCTGACCGCGCTCAACGCCGTCGGCTCCGAGTGGAAGGAGGCAAGGCTGCAAGCGGCGCAGGGCGATCTGAATTATATCCGCAAGGCCACGCGCATGTATGCCGAGGAGAGCGGCATCGCGCATAAAAAGACCTTCTCTGGCCGGTTCGCCAAGACCGAGCGGAGCCCCATGAACCAGCAGATTTATGAAGCGTTGCTGCTCGGTGACGGCGGCGCAGCCCGAGCCATTGTTCAGGAGGCGCTCACGGGCAAGTCGGCGGAGGAGCAGCGCAGACTAAGGGCGTCGATGCAGGCGTCGGCCCGGCAGCGCCAGCCTATCACCATCGCCGGCGGTGGATCCGAGCGAGAGCGCGCTGCCTTTTTGCGGTGGGCACGAGAGCATCTTTCCGAGGCGAACTACCAGCGCGTTCTGGACACCCATCGTCGCTACCGGAGCGCCGCCGCCCGGGCCAGGCTGATGGGCGAATAGGGGCTATCGGTAAAGCCAGCCGTCAATCAGTAGCAGGATCAGGACTGCGACTAGGAGCCCGACAAGACCGGGTAGATTTGGGTGCAGCCAGTCGATCCCTAACTGCTCGACGAGCGCTATGATCGCGAGACTTACCGCGAACCACAGCGGCAAAAACGCCAGCATCCAGAACCACTCACGCAACATAACGGCGGGGATACTACTCCGCCGGGTGCGAGAGACCTACCCAAAAAGGAGGCCCCCAATGGACGCAGGGCAGACCCCGGGCGGAGAGTGGTGGCTTTTGGGGCTTCTGGCTCTAGCCGCTGCGGCAGGCCGTGCCATCGACTACCCGCTCCAATGGTTCCTTTGCCTGATCGGATGGCGCAAGGCCAAGGAACGCGAGCGCGAACAGGCGAGCAATGATCTGCTCGACAGGAAGGTGACAGATGCCGTGGAGAAAGCGATGAGCCCGGTGCGTCAGCATATTGCCAGCGTGCAAAAAGGTGTCGACGGCAAGCAGACTCTCCTCGAGGCCCGATTGAATGAGATCGGCGAGGAAATGCGCGCGCGTGACGACAAGCTCTCGTCGTCGCTACACCATCGCATGACGGCGGATTTTTCCGAACATCGGAAACAACTCGTGCAGCATATGGATCGCTCCATCGACTCGCTGCGCCAGCACATGACTGATTTGGTGCGCATGGCGCTGAACGGGCGTAACCCCCGCGACTGATCTCTCTCAAACTTTGGAGGCACCTATGAATTTCGTCGGCACGGCGCGCAAACTCGCGCCATCAGGCATTACGGTGATCGCCGGCTATCTCGGCTGCGAGGTGGCGGCGCTCAAGGCTGTGATCGCGGTGGAGTCGGCTGGCAATGGGTTTGCCCCCGACAAGCGCCCGATCATCCTGAACGAGCCGCATATCTTCTACCGCGAACTCGGCAAGGTCTCGGCGGCGAAGCGCACCGAGGCGGTCAAGGCCGGTCTCGCCTATGCGCGGTGGAAAACCAAGCCTTACCCCAAGACCCAAGCCCTCCGCTATGCGTGGCTCGGCAAGGCCATGGCGATCAGCAAGGACGCGGCGCTCAAGGCGTGTTCGTGGGGCCTGGGGCAGATCATGGGCTTCAATTACAAACTCTGCGGCTATGCGTCCGTCACCGCCTTTGTCGAGGCGATGAAGGTTTCCGAGGGCGCGCAACTCTACGCGATCGCCCGCTTCATCGTATCGGCCAAACTGCAACGGCATATCCGCAACAAGGCATGGGCTGCCTTCGCCAAGGGCTATAACGGTAGCGGCCACGCGAAGCACGGCTATCACACCAAGATGGCGAACGCCTACGCCAAGCGGCCCAAGAGCGAGCGGGTAGTGCCGCCTGTCCCGACCGCGGCCGAGATACGCGCCGTATCCGGCCAGACTACGCCCGTCGTCGCGGCCGCCAAGGAAACGGCCAAGACTGGCGCCGTCGGTGGCGTTGCGGCAGGTGCGACCAAAGTTGCCACGGAGCAGGCCGGATGGGCGATGCCGTGGCTCGAAATTGTCCTGATCGGCGTGGCGGTCGGCGCCGCTTACCTCGCCTGGCGGCACCGGGATCGCCTCAAGGTTCTGATCGAGAAGGCGGGCGACGAGGCGCAAGCCCTCATCGACAAGGTGAGGGGCAAGGAGAAGCCGAAACCGGCGCCCAAGCCTAAGCCGAAAAAGAAGGTGAAAAAGAAATGAGCGCGCTCACGCAGATCATCCTGGGGGCGTGCGCGGTGTTCGTTTTGTTGATTTTCGTCATGAACACGGCCCCGGTCGGCTGGCGCACCATCGTATTCAACACGCTCGCGGCGGTGGGAACGCTCGCCGGCAGCGTGGCCGTGTTCGCGTTGCCCTATGTGGATTACGCCGCCGTGATCCCGTGGGAGCACTATGTCGGCCCTGAACTGGCTATCAGCATCGTCGTGTCACTGAACCTCGCCGGCATCTTTCTCCGCATGGTGACAGGGACGAAAGAGGAAGAGGAAGAGGAGGACGAATAATGCTCGCTTCGATCTTGGCCGGGCCGATCGTCAAAATGCTGTTCGGCACCGTGCAGGGCATCTTCAAGGACTATTTCAACAAGGAAATCTCCAAGGCCGAGGCGGAAGCGCGCATCAAGGAGGCCGTCACCGCCAGCATCGCCAAGGTCGAGGTGAGCCACGCCGAGGCGCTGGCCTCGACCTATGAGAGTTTCTGGAAGCACGGATCGAAGCACAAGATCGTGCTGTGGTGTTGGGCGGCGGCGACGATCTCGCAGCTTTTCGTGCTGTTCTGGTATCAGTGGATCGTGCCGTGGGGCACCTTTTGGGGCTGGTGGGTCAATTACCCGTCGCCCGGCTCGACGGTCGATTGGGCCTACTTGCTTCTCGCCGGTTTGCTCGGCATGGCGCCGCTGGTGCTGCGTGCCGGGCCGGGCGCAGGGCAGAAGATTTAACCCCGAAGAGAGAAGGAGACCTGCAATGCTCGAGATCCTCGTGCTGGCTGCCGTCGCCGTCGCCGTGTGGTGGTGGTGGAAGCCGATCAAGGCGTGGCTCAAGGCCAACCTTACCAGCGAATGATCGACGGCGGCCCTAGCCCCTACGATCGCTACCAAGTGCGGAACCGCAGGCATCCGGTGACTGTCTGGCCGGCGTTCTGCGCTCTGCTTTGCGGCGCGTGCCTGATCCTTGCCACCTGGTTCTTCATCTACGGCACCGGATCGTGCGCCGTGACCATCGGCACCTTCACCACTACGCCACCGCAGGACTGACATGAAACGCATCTGCACGGAGCCATAGCCATGATCACCATGCCAGCAGCCATCGTGCTCATCGTCTGCAAGACCGTCGTTGCTCATGCGCCGGACGAGAACGCGGCCTATACCAAGTATGAGGGGCGGGAATGGGCCATCGAACACTCGATGATGGTCTGCCGCCGGCAAGTGATACCGATTCATGACACGGATGCTGACATGGGAGCGCCGACAGTCACGCCAAACCTATTTGACCGATCGACCTGTGCCCGGATCGGCATACCCATCGGCGTCAAGTGGGACGAGGATCATAGGGGATCGGCTTATCGTTTCTGGCGAGTGGGGTGCCCGACACCGATAGTCGACACGAGAACCGGCAGGATCATCGGCTACAAGATGCCCGAATGTGGGCACCGGGACACCGTGCGCTGCGAGGTGGACGCAGAGATTTAAGCCTCAAAGTGTTCGCCAAAGTGTTCCCCGAGGCATAAGAAAACCAGCTAAGTGCTGGTCGGAGTGGCAGGATTTGAACCTTGCAAACGGCTCGTCCACTTCGATCTTCCCGAGCATTCCGAGGTAAAGATATAGCACCCACTCCATCATGCGCCGCGAGCGCGCGGGCCGAATGCGCCGCGCTCAAGCCCTTCGATCAAGAGCGCGAATTGATCCGCGCCGGTTTGCCCGCTGTCGCGGCCGCATGCGCCCCACCCGCCTCTGTCCTTCAGCGCATAAAGCTCGCGCATTCGATCACCGCCAATGCTCAGCGATCCAAGGCAACTTCGCTTGGGTCGCCTCAAGCCACGGCTTACCATCGCCTGAGGATTGCTCGTCATGTAATTTCCCTCAGCTTGGCAATCTGGCGCGGGATCTCCGCGCGCTCGCTCGTCGGCCTTGCCCATTTCCCTACGGCCATGCGCGCTGATCCCGAGCCTGTCACCTTCACGCGCTCAAAGCCCGCCGCCGCGATCCGCTTGGCAATGGCCTCGTTCGAGAATTTGCGCTCGGTAAAGCCGCGAAGCAATATCGCCGCTTCATACCACCGGCCCTCTCTGAGCGTGAACCCCATGCCGCCGAGTATGTCGCGGGGCGCCGCGCTCGTCTAGCACTTGCGCTAGCGCTCGCCCCCATGTATTGCGCTTAGGTGATGCCGGGGCCACAAGATGCGGGGCATGCCTGTGGGCTTTTCCCTTACGTCGCATAAGAGCGTCAGCCGGGCCGAGCGGGTCGCGCGCGGGCGCCGCGAGAATAGCCGCAGCCTCAAGCTTGAGATATGGGCCGACGAGCCGCCCGCCGAAGCGCGGGTGCCGATCTTCGAGGCCAGCCGCGCACAATGCCGCTGGCCTTATGGCGAGGGCGTCGATCTGCTGGTGTGCGCTCAAGCGGTGGTGCCCGGCCTGTCATGGTGCGCCTATCATCTTCGCCGGGTCATGCCGCGAAGCGCGGCCGAGGCGCTTATTCGATCAATCAGCGCGCGCTCGTCAGACCTCAGCGAGCGCGGGCGCTGTGAAGGCCGGTGCGGCGATTGTCAAGCCGGATGCCGTAGCATGGAACAAATAGACGAAGGCTGAGCGCTCGACCGCTTCCCATTCCTCGAAGATTGGTTGCGCGAGGACGCCGACCGCCGCGTCGCCTTCCCATCGCCGGTTATGGCGGCCGGGCAGCTCGAAAAGCTGGTCGAAGTAATAATCGCCGACGCCGCTTTTTATGAGCGCCGCGTCCTCGCCATAGACAAGCAATGTCTCGCGGCCCGATATTGGCGCGCGAAGCCGCAAGCGCACCGCGCTCGGATCGACCGGCGCGCCAGCGGGCGAGCGGAAGGCGACCGATACGCGCTTAATAGAGCCGGGGTAAAGCTTCGCCATTAGGGCTGGTCGGGCACGGTTATTTCAAAGCTGCCGAGCGTAAAGTCGTTGCCCATTGTCACGGTGACAGCGGCGGCAAGCTCGCCAGCCGCGAGAAGCCGGGTGTTGACAGTATCAATCGCCGCCCAATGCGTGGCATCGCCCGAAGCCTCGACCATGCCATCGGCGACAGCGGCGCTCACCACCTTGCGGCCATTTGGCACAGCGTCGGCGGGCGAGCCGAAGCATGCGCCAGCGCCGAATACCTTGCGGCCGAGCGCATAGGTAGCATTCGCCTCGGCATAGCTGGTGGGCATTGCGGAGCAAATCACTATGTCTGTTGCCTCGGTGTCGAGAACGTCGAGGCCCATGTCCAGCACCCGGCTTTCAAGCTTTCCCATTTTCTTTTAACCCTTTTTTGCTAGATCGAAGCGCCTTGCTCGCACACCACCACATCGCGGTGGGGACATTCGGGAAGATGCCACGCAATCACTTCCTTGGTGATTTCATTTATGGTTGCGACCGGGCATGCCGAGCGCCAATAGCGGTAATCCGATGCCGCG
>Ga0194132_10001330_pt1 | contig 49971 bp, 60 predicted proteins | sample TA2KigOf80mmetaG_FD_148612 | JGI IMG/M metagenome (GOLD analysis project Ga0194132, IMG submission 148612) | Freshwater microbial communities from Lake Tanganyika, Tanzania - TA2015054 Kigoma Offshore 80m | ecosystem: Environmental > Aquatic > Freshwater > Lake | place: Tanzania: Lake...
GACGTCGGGCGCGCCGCCCCCGCGCGCCGCGCCCGCTCGCGCTCGGTGGGCTCCGGGTACCCGACCCGACCGTGGAAGACGGCGGCGAGCGTCCCCGTGAACGACTCCGCCACGACGCGCAGGTCGCGGAGGCTGATGTCGCACTCGTCGAACTCGCCCTCCTCGATGCGTTCCTTGATCGTCTCCTCGACGATCGCGCGGATCCGCTGCGCGCTCTGGTCGGCCGAGGCGCGCACGGTCGCCTCGCAGCCGTCCGCGATCATGACGAGCGCGGCCTCTCGAGACTGCGGCTTCGGTCCCGGGTAACGGAAGAGGTCCTCGTCGATCTGCGGGTCCGCCTCCGCAGCGCGACGGTAGAAGAACACCACGAGACGCGTGCCGTGGTGCTCGGGGATGAAGCGCACCACCGCCTCCGGGAGCCCCGCGCGCCGCCCGAGCTCGATCCCCGCGGAGACGTGCTGCTGGATCACGCGCGTGCTCTGCAGCGGGTCGAGCCCGTCGTGCGGGGACGGGACGCCGGCCGCGGTGTTCTCGACGAAGAACTCCGGCGCCACGAGCTTGCCGATGTCGTGGTAGTACGCGCCCACGCGAACGAGCAGCGGATCCGCCCCGATGCGATCGGCCGCGCGCTCGGCCATGTTGCCCACGAGGATCGCGTGATGGAAGGTGCCAGGCGCCTCGTCCTGGAGCCGTCGCAGCAGCGGATGGTGCAGCTGCGCGAGCTCCATCAGCTCGACCCGGGTGATGATCCCGAACGGCCGGCTCAGCAACACGAACGCCCCCACCGCGATCAGCGACGCGAGCAGCCCGCCGACCGCGGAGGCGCCCGCGATCCAGGGCAAGTCGACCAGGCGTCGATCGGGGTCGAGGAGCCAGACGATCACGAGCGCGCCGGCCACCGTTGCGGCGGATGCGGCGCCGGCAACGAGGTAGCGCTGCAGCCGGTCCGCGCGCGCGATCGCGTAGATCCCCGCAAGCGAGCCCGCGAGGACGGCGAGCGCGAGGCGCGCCGTCTCGAGCTGCGCCGCCTCACCGCCAGCGTCGACCGTCGGCAGGATCGTCGAGAGGAAGACGGCCGACGCGGCGGTGAGCAGCGCGACAACGATCGCGGCCGGCGGGTCCAGCAGCACCGCGGCCGCGATCGGCGTGGCGGCGAGCGGCAGGCCGTAGGCGATGAAGTGGCGATCGAGGTCCGGCAAGAGCACGGGGAACGTGAACTTCGCCGCCACCACCGGCGCGAGCACGAGCAGCAGGAACAGCGTGCGCCGGCGCGCGCCGCGGAGCGCGCGCGGCCGCACCACCCCGACGTAGCCGGCAAGCGCAGCCCCCGCGAGCGACGCGAAGGCCGCCGCGGCCACCACGTTCGTCGGCTGGATGCCCGCGCGCCGCGCGCCGAGACGGTCGAGCGCCTCGACGTCGGCCGCCGTCAGCTCGCGGCCGGCCGCCACCACCACCTCCCCGCGCGCGAAGGTGACGCGCACGGCGGGCGTGTTCGCCATCGCCTCCTCACGAAGGAGCTCGGTACGCTCGGAATCCACGACCAGCGTGGGCACGATCAGCGGGTTGATCAGCTCCTGCAGGGCCACCACCTGCCCCGCCATCAGCAGCGGTGAGAGGTACCCGGCGGCGCGAACACGCGCCGCGCCTACCTCCCCCTCGGCGATGCTCTGGGTGAGCGTGCGCCCGAGCGCGTTGCGCACCTCGTCGCCGAGCGCGCGCCACTGCTCCGCCGTCAGGTCGACGAGCGCGGCCGCGGAGCGCGTGCTCACCTCTACCCCCGGGATGGCACGAATCGCGGTCTCCTTCGCGGACCTCGCGAGCGTCTGGTTGTCGCGTACGCGCGCGGTCGCCGCCAGCGCCTGGTCGAGCGCCGCGAGCTGCCGTTCGCGCACGTCCGTGTCGAGCACGAAGACGGAGCGCACCGCTGCCGCGCGCGCCTCGCGCTCCCGGGTGGTCAGCACCACGGAGTCGTAGCTCACGTCGCGCGGCGCGACGATCGGCCGCTCGACGACGCGCCCCTCCTCGAGGCGCGGCCCGCCCGTGAACCAGGGGAAGAGTGCCGCGAGGAGCGCGACGGCGGCGACGGCGCCGAAGGTCAGGAGCCCGGCGTCGAGCCGGGAGGCGCGCGCCGGTGCGCGCCCGGCGGGGGCGCGCTGCGTCATCGCCGGCGCCCCACACGGCGACGGCGCCGACCGGGCGATTCGCTAGCCCGACAGCAACTCGCGCACGATCTCGTTGGCTCGCCTCCCGTCGGCGCGGCCGGCGACGCGCGCCATCAACGGCCCCATCACCTTCCCGATCTCGCTCGGGGCGCTCGCGCCGACTTCGGCGATCGTCTCGCGTACGAGCGCGCGCAGCTCGTCGTCGGAGAGCGCGCGCGGCAGGTAGCCCTCGATCAGGGAGAGCTCGAACTCCTCGCGAGCCGCGAGATCCTCGCGCCTCCCCTTGCGGTACTCCTCGATCGAGTCGCGCCGCTGCCGCGCCTCGCGCTGGAGCGCGCGGACCGCCTCCTCGTCGCCGAGCGCGTGGCCGGCCGCGATACGCGCGTTGTCGAGCGCCGCCACCAGCAGGCGCAACGCGTCGCGTCGGGGGGCGTCCCCGGACTTCATCGCCGCCGTCAGCTCGGCACGGATCCGCTCGGCGATGGTCGGCATCGCTGGCCCTGCCCCTCCCCCCGCCTCCCTGACAAGAAGCCCCGGCGCTGCCGGGGCTTCCGCTCTCGACCTCTAGAGCTCCCGCCGCTGCTGCTGTTTCAGCAGCGCCTTGCGGAGCTTTCGCCGCCGCGACGCCTCCTTCTTCTTCCGGCGCTCGGACGGCTTCTCGTAGTACTCGTGTCGCCGCACGTCGGTGAGGATGCCGTCCGCCTGCACCCGCTTGTTGAAGCGGCGCAGCGCCGCGTCCAGCGACTCCGATTCCCCGATGTAGACTTCCGACAAGTCGAATCACCACCCCCTGCGGTCGTCTCAACGACCGCTTGCTCTGCGCGCGGGCGGCCCGCCCGCGCCGATTCACTCACGATAGGAAGCGCCCCCGCGACCGTCAAACCGGTGCGGGAGCCGCCCGCGTCAGTCGGCGGAGGGCAGCACCTTCGGCTGCAGCTCATCCATCCCGCGCCCATCGACGTTCAGGTTGCAGTCGCCGGGCTTGATGCAGAGCAGCTCGATCCCGGTGGTCTCGTCCTTGTAGCGCTTTCCGAGTGCGACGGCCACGTGCCTTCTCCCTACAGCTGCTCAAGCGGCGTGTCGCCGCAACGGAGCTCGCCCGCGTCCGCGCCGCGCGTCACGATGAACTCGGCCCCACACTTCGGACACCGGTAGCGCTTCCCGGTGGTCGCTGCCATCGCTACGTACCCCCCTGCGCCCCGTCGCAGTCGCGAGGCGGGCGCCGTGCTCGACGATTCCCAGCTTCACTTCACCGTGAGACCGACGGTCATCCCGAGCTGATAGTGCCCCGCGATGTTGCAGATCAGCACGTACTTGCCGGCTGTCACGTCGGCCTGGATCGACTTCGTCTGGCCGGCGGTCAGCTCGTCGATCTTCGCGACCACCTCGACGCGCTTCTCGTCGACGACGCCCCCGGCCACCGGGAGCGCGTTCGGCGCGAGGTCGGACTTGATGAGCCGGAAGTTGTGCACGATGGCCCCGGCGTTCTTCACCGCGAACGCGATCTTCCCGGCGGCCGGGCTCGGGGGCGCCTTGACGAAGAACTCGCCCATCTCGACGGGGAGCGCGCCGGGGATCGGCGTGCCGGCGGTCGCGGGCGTCGTCGGCGCGCCCGCGGGGGCCGGCGCTGCGCCGGGAGGCGCGAACGGATCGCGGCTGCGCATCGCCGCGGCGGCAGCCGCGCCGTACTGGCCGCAGTTGTTGCGGGTCACGGAGAGCTGGCTGGGATCCTTGAAGATGATCGTCTCGGGCGTGTCGCCGGTCTCCTCGTCGTGGTGCTTGCCGCGCTCGACGACGAGGTCCCAACGGCCCTGCGTGATCATCGAGACGATGTAGCGGACCTGGATCGGCTGCAGCGGCCCGCCGTGATTTTGCGCCCAGACCGGCATGAAGGTGCCGGCGCGACCGCACGCGATCGTCGAGTTGAGGAACGTCTCGACCTGCTTCACCTCCCCGTCGGGGGTCCGCGGCGCACCGAACGTGTTCTTCTCGCCGAGGATCAGGAAGCCCGGAGTGTTGAGCGCCGGGGCGATCGCGCCTTCCTCGGGGCCGAGACCCTCGAGGCCGTGGCAGCTGCGACAGTTCTTCACGTAGAGCTCGGCGCCGCGGTTGGCGAAGAGCTCGTGCTGCGCCTCGTCCGCGGTGGAGGCCCGGCCGGGTTCGTAGGCGTAGTAGGCACCGAACACAAGGAACGCGAGGAACAGGAACCCGATCATCGCGTTGACCTGCTTGCTCGTGTTCATGTACCCACCGATCTCATCTCGCGGCCGCCCGGACCCTGCGTCTCGCTAGGCGGGCTTGATCGCGCGCCTCGGGTTGTCGGTGCCGCCGGGCGTGATCTGGCCGGTCTGCACGGTGATGTTCCCGGAGCCGTCGATCTCCACCTTCATGGTGTCCATCGAGCGCGGCGCGGGTCCAAAGACGCGGATCCCCGACTTCGTGTAGGTCGAACCGTGGCACGGGCAGCGGTACCAGCCCTTGTCTCCCTCGAACGCGAACTCGCCGCGCCACGGGACCACGCAGCCGAGGTGAGGGCACTTCTGCCAGAGCGCGAGAAACCCGTCGGCGCCGCCGCTGCCCCCGCCCCGCGTCTCCCCGGGGTCCAGGTTCGCGAGCCAGAACTGGCCCTCGGAGTTGTAACGCGGCTCGCCGCCCTTCGGATACTCCGAGACCCGCCCGGCCGGCACGGGACCGCCGAACCCCTTCACGTTGCGCGGATAGAAGAAGTCGAGGAAGAGGCCCACGCTCCCCAGCAGCGTGACACCCAGTCCCGTCCAGAAGGACGCGCGAATGAAGCGCCGGCGCGAGAGATCGGCCTCGATCGGCGGCGCCTGCACGGAAGGGATGCCCTCCTCGCGCCCCACCTGGAGCTTGCGCGAGGCGATCGCCGCCCGCCAGGCGTCGGTGGGCGCCGCCTCGCGAGCGGCCGCCGCCGCGTCCCTCGTCTGCGTCTCGTTCGTCACCCGTCCCGCCTCTCCGCGACCCGCGAGTGCCGGTCGAAGTAACGCGCCTACTCGATGTGCGCGAAGATGCCGTACGGCACGAGCTCCTGGCCCGCGCCACGGAAGAACGTCCCCACGACCGTGAGCGTGACGTAGACCGCGATGAACCCGCTGAACATCAGGATCATGTGATCACGGCGGGTTCGTGCCACCCGCGTGCGCCATGCCACCAGGGACAGCAGCAGCGGCAGCCCGATCATCATCGTCACCGGGATGATCTGCTCGACGAGGACCGCGGAGAGGTTCACGTTCAGGTCGACCGCGGGAAGGCCCAGGAGGTCCGTGCGCAGCACCCTCGATCCGAGCGGGATCTTCGTCAGCTCCTCGGGCCAGGCAATCTCCGTCTGCAACGCTCGGTTGCTGCGGAGGAAGTTCAACGCCGACGGCCACTCTGCACCAGTGACCCGCTCGTAGACCTGCACGTGCTTCGAGGCATCGAACAGGATCAGGAGCACCGTGCCGACGATGGCCACCAGGGCACCGATCGCCGTCAGCGTCTTCGAGCGCGCCGTCGCGAACCACTCGCCCTGGCCCTCGTTCGAATTGTCGAAGTACGGCATCGCGGCGAGCGCGGCGAGCGCGATGGTCGGGACGATCACGCCGGCGAGCGCCGGGTGCATGTGCAACAGCAGCTCCTGCAGGTTCAGGAAGTACCACGGCGCCTTCGACGGGTTCGGCGTGACGTTCGGGTTCGCCTGGTCGAGCAAAATCGCGTCCACGAGCACCGCGAGGATCGTGAGCGTGATCGTGAAGAGCACCGCCGAGATGAACTCGACGAAGACGAGGTCCGGCCAGACCAGGAGCTCCTCTTCGCGCTGACGGCGCTGGCGGGCGCGGACGGCCTGCGAGACGGGCTCGGGCTGGACGGTGCGGGCGACGGCCATCGGCGGTCCTCCTGACCAGGACTACAGCGGCCGCGCCAGGCCGCCGTCGCGACGGATGCGCCAGAAGTGCACCGTCATGAACACCGCAGCCAGCAGCGGGAGCCCGATCACGTGGAGCGTATAGAAGCGGATGAGCGCCGCCTGGCCGACCTGGAAGCCGCCGACCAGGACGAAGCGGTTCGGCTCACCAAGGATCGGGGCCGAGCCCACCATGTTCGTGCCCACCGTGATCGCCCAGATCGCGAGCTGGTCCCAGGGCAGGAGGTACCCGGTAAAGGAAAGCAGCAGCGTCAGCACGAGCAGCACCACGCCCACCACCCAGTTGAACTCGCGCGGCGGCTTGTAGGCGCCCGTGTAGAACACGCGCATCATGTGCATCAGCACCGTGAGCACCATGCCGTGCGCCATCCAGCGGTGCAGGTTCCGCATCAGCTGTCCGAAGCGCACGTTGTTCTCGAGCGCGAGGATGTCCACGTACGCCCGCTCCACGGACGGCACGTAGTAGAACATCAGCAGCACGCCGGTGATCGTCAGGCCCAGGAAAAGGAAGAACGAGAGCCCACCCAGGCAGAAGGTGTGGGTGATCTTCACGTGCGTGCGGTGGATGCGCGTCGGGTGGAGGTGCAGGAAGACGTTCGTCGCCACCGCGAGCATCTGATTGCGGGGGGTGTTCGGGTAGCCGGAGCGGAAGACCGAGCGCCAGACTCGGTTCTGGAACGCGGCATCGTACAGGCGGTCGCCCAGGCTTCGCCGTCCAGGTTGCTCCGACGTCGCCATCCGCTGCCCCCAGCTCACGCACCCATCGACCGTCGCCCCGCGCGCCCGCGGCGCGGCGGCGCCATCCGAGAGGCTAGGCCTCCCACCACTTCCCGAGCGCCACCATGATCGCGAGCGAGAGAATGACCGTCGTAAAGACGGCAATGAGCTCGATGCCCTCGCCCTCACCCAGCATCAGGCTCACCCCTTCGCGTCGAACGGCACGCCGAGGCGCCCGTCAGGTTCGGCTTCCCGTACCGACCGGCGCCGATGCTAGCGAGGCGGCTCCGCTAGGGTCAAGGAATCTGGCTGCGGGCCGCCTCAGGCGTCGGGTCCGCCGTCACCAGGCGCGGGCCGCGGGATCCCGCCCCGTCGCATCCGCCAGATCCCCTTCACGTCCTCGACCGCGGTGTGGAGCACGCGCACGCGCGAGTCGCGATCCTCGATCCAGCGCACGGGGATCTCGAGCAGCCGGTAGCCGTTCTCCTGCGCGATCAGGAGCAGCTCCGAGTCGAAGAACCATCCCGTGTCCTTCACGAGCGGCACGAGCGCGCGTGCCGCCTCTCGGCCGATCGCCTTGAACCCGCACTGCGCGTCGGTGACCCGTAGCCGCGCCGCGTAGCGGAGCAGGAAGACGTACGCGCGCGAGGTGATCTCGCGCTTCCACCCGCGACGGGTCTGCGAGCGCGGGTGAAGCCGGGTGCCGTAGCTCAGGTCGTAGCGGCCGTCGGCGATCGGGTCGATCAACTCCCTGATGTGCTGCAGGTCGGTGGAGAGGTCGACGTCCATGTACGCCATGACGTCGGCGTCGGAGGTGAGCCACGCCGTGCGCAGGGCGATCCCGCGCCCCTTCACGGGGATGTGCTGGGCGACGACGTGCGAGGGGAAGCGCGCCTCGAGCTGACGGGCGACCTCGAGCGTGCGGTCGGTGGAGGCGTTGTTCGCGATCACGAGCCGCCACCGGTGCTCCGGATGGTGGTCGAGGAAGTCGAGCGTGGTCACCACGCTCTGCTCGAGGATCGCCTCTTCGTTGTAGACGGGGATGACGAGGTCGACGTTCGCCATGGGGCGATGCTACGGCCTCGTGCGGTAAGCCGCCGCAGCCGACGCCTCCGGGCTAGTGGCGGAAGTGGCGCACCCCGGTCGTCACAAGCGTCACCCCGAGCCGGTCCGCCGCCGCGACCGACTCGTCGTCGCGGATCGAGCCCCCGGTGTGAGCGATCACCGTGCAGCCCGCCGCCGCGCACACCTCGACCGTGTCGGGGAACGGGATGAGCGCGTCCGTCGCCGCGACGGCGCCGCGCGCCCGCTCGCCGGCCTGCTGCCGGCACAGCTCCGCGCTGCCCACGCGGTTCGGCTGCCCGGCCCCCATCCCGATCAGCACCCCGTCCTTGACGAAGGCGACCGCGTTCGACTTCACGTGCTTGCAGACCACCCACGCGAGCCGCAGGTCGGCGAGTTCCGAGGCCGTGGGCTGGCGCCGGCTGACGACATCGAACCGCACCTCCCGCACCACGTCGGCCGTCTGCACGAGCATCCCCCCGCGCACGCCCCGCGCCTCCACCCGCTCGCGCGTCGGGTCCCCGGCCGGCGCCTCCAGGATGCGCAGGTCCTTCGACTTCTTCCTGAGGTGCTCGAGCGCGTCGGGCTCGAAGCCGGGGGCGACGACGATCTCGTAGAACATGCGCACACCCGTGTCTGGGCTCAGCACGTCCCGGAGCGCGCGCGCGTAGTCCATGTCGACCACGCGGTTCGACGCCACGATCCCCCCGTAGGCCGAGACGTGATCCCCCTCGCGTAGCGCTCGGTCGTAGAGCCGCGCGACCGGCTCGTTGCCCGCCGCGAAGCACGCGGGGTTCGTGTGCTTGATGATCGCCATCGCGGGCTCGCCGACCTCGCACACGAGGTTGTACGCGGCGTCCGCGTCCAGGAAGTTGACGTACGACATCGCCTTCCCGTGGTGCTGGCGGTAGGCGGCGATCCCCTCCACCGGCGTGCGCACGGAGTCGAGCCGGTAGAGCGCGCCGCGCTGGTGCGGGTTCTCGCCGTACCGCAGCTCCGAGAGCCGCGTCAGCGCGATCGTCAGCTCGGGCGGGAGCACGTCGTCGGCGTCGCGGAGGTACTCCGCGATCGCGGTGTCGTAGTGCGCCACGTGCTGGAACGCGCGCGCCGCGAGCCGTCGCCGCTCGGCGGCGCCGATCGCCGCGGGGTCGCCGCCCCTGCCGCCCAGCGCCTCGAGCACCGCGCCGTAGTCGGCCGGGTCGACCACCGGCAGCACCGCCGGGTGGTTCTTCGCCGCCGCGCGGATGAGCGTCGGGCCTCCGATGTCGATCTGCTCGAGCGCCTCCGGCAGCGCCGGCGCACCCCGCGTGACGGTCTCGACGAACGGGTAGAGGTTGCACGCGACGAGGTCGATCGCCGGCACGTCGTAGCGCGCGACCTCCTCCTCGTCCGAGGCGTGACCGCGGCGGTAGAGGATCCCGCCGTGCACCTTCGGGTGGAGCGTCTTTACGCGCCCGCCGAGCATCTCGGGGCTGCCCGTCAGCGCGGCCACCTCGGTGACCGCGAGCCCCGCCTCGACGAGCGCGCGCGACGTGCCTCCGGTCGCCACGAGCTCCCACCCGAGCGCCTGGAGCCCGCGCGCGAAGTCGACCAGCCCCGTCTTGTCGTACACCGCGAGGATCGCGCGCACCCCGCCCCCCTCTCGCTCGGCCGACGCGGAACCCGCTAGCCCGGCAGCCCGCGCACCGCCGGGCCGTCGCCGCGCGCGACGACCCGGCCGATCCGCCAGCTCCCCCGCGGCAGCCGTCCCAGCGCCTCCGCCTCGTCACGCGGGTCGACCGCGACGATCATCCCCGCGCCCATGTTGAACGTCCGGAACATCTCCCCCGGCTCGATCCCCCCGGTGCGCTGGATCAGCCCGAACAGCGCCGGCGGCTCCCACGACCGCGCGTCGATCTCCGCGGCGAGCGCCTCCGGGAACGGCCGCGGCAGGTTCCCGGGGATGCCGCCACCCGTGATGTGCGCGATCGCGTGGACCGTCGCCAGCAGCGGGCGCAGCGCCGGGTAGAACGAGCGATGCTCCGCAACGAGCGCCTCGCCGAGCGTCCCCCCGGCCTCTTCGTAGCGCGTGCCGAGCACCTCGCGGTCGTGTGCCTCCCCCAGCCCCTTGCCGAGCCCCCACACCTCGCGCACGAGCGAGAAGCCGTTCGTCTGCAGCCCCCCGGACGGCAGCGCGAGCAGCACGTCCCCCTCCGCGAGCCGCGAGCCGTCGATCAGCGCCCCTCGCTCCACGGCGCCGACGATGAACCCCGCGAGATCGAAGTCGCCGCTGCGGTACACGTCCGGCATGTCCGCGGTCTCGCCGCCGAGCAGCGCCACGCCGTTCTCGCGGCAGGCGGCGCCGATCCCCTCGACGATCTCCACGCGCCGCTCCTGCGGCAGGTCGGCCGTCGCCAGGTAGTCGAGGAAGAAGAGCGGCTCGGCGCCCACGGTGATCAGGTCGTTCACGTTGTTGTTCACGACGTCGCGGCCCGCGAGGTCGAAGCGCCCGAGCGTCGCCTGCAGCAGCACCTTCGTCCCCACGCCGTCGGTCGCGGCGACGAGCACGGGGTCGCGGAAGCGCTCGCCGAGCCGGAACAGCCCCGCGAAGCCGCCGACGCCGCCGATCACCTCGGGGCGCGTCGAGCGGCGCGCCACGTCGGCGTAGCGCCGCACGGTCGCCTCGGCGGCGTCGATGTCGACGCCGGCGTCGGCATAGCGCAACGGGCGGCCTCGCGGCTCGGTCATCCGGGGCTCACATCGCGGGGAGCAGCGCGAGCGTACCGGCTCGCCGGGATGCGGAGAAGCCGGGCCGCGCTCAGACCCGCACCGGCACGCGGCGCGGCGCGGCTGGAACCGCGTGGCGGTCGCGCGTGGCGTCCGCTTCGAGCACGAGCTTGTCGAGCTCGAGCGGCACATCGCTCGGGTAGCGCCCCGAGAAGCAGGCGGTGCAGTGGCGGTCGGGGCCGGCCTGCGTCGCGAGGATCGTCCCCTCGAGCGAGAGGTAGCCGAGGGTGTCGGCGTCCGAGTGCTCGCGGATCTCGTCGACGGACTTGTGCGCCCCGATCAGCTCCCCGCGCGTCGCCATGTCCACGCCGTAGAAGCACGGGTGCGTGATCGGCGGCGACGTGATGCGCACGTGCACCTCGCGGGCGCCGGCGCGGCGCAGCATCGCGACGATGCGCGGGGTGGTCGTGCCCCGCACGATCGAGTCGTCGACGACGACGACGCGCTGGCCCTCGAGCACCTCGCGCAGGGGGTTGAACTTCAGCAGCACGCCCTGCTCGCGCAGCCGCTGGTCGGGCTGGATGAAGGTGCGTCCCACGTAGCGGTTCTTCACGAGCCCCTCGGCGTAGGGGATGCCGGCCTCCTGCGCGTAGCCGATCGCCGCCGCGGTGGCGGAGTCCGGCACGCCGATCACGATGTCCGCGTCCACCGGGTGCTCCCGCTGGAGCCGCGCGCCCATGCGCATCCGCACCGGGTGCAGCCGCTGCCCGCCGAGGTAAGAGTCGGGGCGCGAGAAGTAGATGTACTCGAAGAGGCAGAGCTGCTCGCGCGGCGCCCCGTCCGGCGCGAGCGGGAAGCTCGAGCTGAGCCCCTCGGCGTCCAGCCGCACGACCTCGCCGGGCTCGACGTCGCGGATGAACTCCGCGCCGAGATGGTCGAGCGCGCAGGTCTCCGAGGCGAACACGTAGCCGTGCCCGTTGAGGCGGCCGATGCAGAGCGGGCGGATGCCGAGCGGGTCGCGCACCGCGTAGACCGCGTCGCGCGTGAGCAGGGTGAGACAGTACGCGCCGCTTGCGCGGCGCATCATCGTGGCGATCCGGTCGTCGAACGTCTCCCCGGGTCCGGCCACCAGGATCTGCGCGAGCACCTCGGTGTCCGTCGAGGTGGTGAACGCGATGCCGCGCGCCTCCAGGTCCTCACGCAGCAGCTGCGCGTTGACCACGTTCCCGTTGTGCGCGATCGCGAGCGGGCCGTCCTTGCCCTCGACGACGAACGGCTGCGCGTTCACCCGCACGCTCGAGCCGGTGGTCGAGTAGCGCGTGTGCCCGATCGCCGCGCGCCCGGGGAGGCCGGCCAGGCGGCGCTCGTGGAACACCTGCGCGACGAGCCCCATCTCCGCGTACACGTAGAGGTGATCGCCGTCGGACGTGGCGATGCCCGCGGACTCCTGTCCGCGATGCTGGAGGGTGTGGAGACCGAAGAACGTGAGCCGCGCCACGTCCTCGCCGGGAGCGAAGACGCCGAACACGCCGCACTTCTCGCGCAGGCTCGGGATCAAGCGGACGATCGCTCCCTCGCGCGGGGCCGCCTAGGGGCCGAGTGTATCACCTCGGCTCCTTGCGACCACTTCGGTCGGGGCCCGCGCGGTCGGCGGCGAGCAGCCGCCGGTGCTCGATCTTCGTGCAACGGTCCATGACGACCTCGAGGCCTGCGTCGCGCGCGCGCTGCGCGGCTTCCTCGTTCACGATCCGCAGCTGCATCCACACCGCCCTCGCCCCCGCCGCGATCGCGTCCTCCACGATCGGCGGCACGTGCTCCGGCCGGCGGAAGATGTCGACGATGTCGACCGGCCCCGGCAGGTCGCGCACGCTCGCGTAGACGGGGCGCCCCAGCACCTCCTGCTCGAGTGGGTTCACCAGGTAGACGGTGTAGCCCGTGTCGATCAGATAGCGCGCCACGTCGTGCGAGTCGCGCCTGGGGTCGGAGGAGACCCCGACCACCGCGATCGTCTTCGCGTCACGCATCAACTCGACCGGTCGATCCATCCCTCGCCTCCGCGCTCCGCGTTCCCCCGCCACCCCGCTCGTCAGGCGAGGCGCCGGTAGCGCCGGCGGCCGTCGCCGTCCGCCGGTCCGCCGCCCGCCTCGTCCTCGGGCGGGACCGTCGCCCGCTCGACCGCCGTCCCCGCCATCGCCCCAAGCGCCTCCGCGACCCGGTTCGCCCGCCGGGCACCCTCGGCCGCCAGCGGGCGCGCCGCGAGGACGGTGCCGACCGTGAGCGCGCGGCCGCTCTCCTTGACGAGCCTCACCTCCCAGCGCACCACGTCCTGCACGTCCCCGCCCGAGAGGCGGTCCGCCGCGTCGCTCCGCACCTCGAAACGCGCGATGCGCCAGAACGGCACGAGCTCGTGCGTCCCGAGCCCCAGTCCGAGGAAGCCCTGCTGCCAGCGCGCCGACTGCTTGCGGCGCTCCATCAGGAAGCTCGTCCCGGCGACGTTGTAGACGAGGCCGAGCACCGCCGTCGGGCCGGCGATCAGCGCGAAGACGAGCAGGGCGCCGAGTGCCCAGAGCGCGAGGCGGTCCATGAACGCCGCGATCAGCCACACCGCGCCCGCGGCGAGCAGCCCCTGCACGAGCGGCACCACGAGGCTCGCGCGCAGGGGGCGCACGGCGATGCTCTCGGGGCGGATCACCGCGACTGCGCGGTGCAGGGAGACGCGCTCCGTCCCGCCCCGCGCCGGCTCCACCGCGCCGCGCACCGGCGGCTCGGCGGGGGTGGGGGTGCTCGGGGTGGGGCGCGCGGTCACGCGCCCGAGTCTACCCACGGGGGCTGTCCGCGGCGACCGCGTGCGCGGGTGCCGCGCGGGTTTGCCCGGGTCTTCGGAGCGCGCCTAAGATCGTCGCTCTACGACCGGTGCCGCACCCCGACGAGAGGGCCGCCGATGCGTCGCGACCTCATGGAGATCCTCGCCTGCCCGGTGTGCAAGGGGGAGCTCACGCTGGACGCGCGCTCCGAGGCGGCGGACGGCGAGGTGCTCGAGGGCTCGCTCCACTGCGCGCGCTGCGACGAGCGCTATCCGATCGACGACGGCATCCCGAACCTCCTCCCGCCCGACCTCCGCCGCGAGATGGAGGCCGAGGAGGCACGCGCGCGAGGCGGCGGCTCGTGACGCAGGAGCAGACCCGCCGCTTCGGGCACGCGCTGATGGCCGCGTCCGTCGTGCAGATCCTGCTCTTCCTGCTCGGCACGAGCCGGCGCTCCTACGCCGCGCTCGCGCTCCCCGTGGGCGCCGGCCTCGCCGTGATCTCGGGCCTCGCGTTCTGGGTCGGCTACACGATGGCGACGACCGACTGGAACGACCCCGCCGACTACGGAGTCGAGCCCTCGAGCGCCGAGGTCCCGGCCGCCGAGGGCGCGCCCCCGCCGGAGGCGATCGGCGGCTAGCGGCCGCCCCGGCGCGTCACCGCTGGTCACGCTCCCAGCCGCGACCCGCGAGCAGCGTCACCCCTTCGCGCTCCTCAGCCGGCAGCGCCTCGAGCAGCTCGGTCACCGTGACCCCGAACAGCGGATGCCGCAGCCGGGGCGCGATCTCCGCGAGTGGGAGGAGCACGAACGCACGCTCGTGCATGCGCGGGTGCGGCACCGAGAGCTCCTCGGTGTCGACCACCTCGACCTCGAGCAGGATCAGGTCGATGTCGAGGGGCCGCGCGCTCCAGCGCGCCGCCGAGAAGTCGCGGCCGGCGGCCGCCTCGATCCGCTTCGCGAGCGCGAGGAGCTCGTGCGCGTCGAGCGCGGAGCGCCCCGCCACCGCGATGTTCGCGAAGCGCGGCTGCTCGGTGACGCCCCACGGCGGCGTGTCGTAGAGCGAGGAGACGGCGTCGACCTCGATCCCGCCGGCGGCGAGCGCCACGACCGCGTCCCGCAGCGCCCCGGCGCGATCGCCGAGGTTGCTCCCGAGCCCCAGGTAGACGCGCCGCACGCGGTGCGGCTCCCGGCTCACGGCCTTGCCTCGGGCGGGCGCCAGCCGCGCACGACGGCGTCCGCCATCCGCGCCACCTGCGCCAGCTCCGCGACGTCGTGGACCCGCACGATGTCGGCGCCGCCGGCGATCGCGAGCGCCACCGTGGCCGCGGTCCCCCAGAGCCGCTCCCGCTCCGGGCGCCCGAGCACGCGGCCGAGCGTGGACTTGCGCGAGGTGCCGACGAGAAGCGCGCAGCCGAGCGCCTTCAGCTCGCGGAGCCGGCGCAGCATCTCCAGGTTCTGCTCGGGCTCCCAGCCGAAGCCGAAGCCGGGATCGACCACGAGCCGCGCGCGGGGCACCCCCGCCCGCTCGGCGATCGCGATCCCCGCCTCGAGCCCCGCGCGGATGTCGCCGATCACGTCCCCGCCGAACGCGCGGCCGCGCTGGTTGTGCATCAGCACCGCGGGCTTCCCGCTGCGCGCGAGCAGCTCGGCGAGCCCGGGGTCGCCGAGCAGCCCGAGCACGTCGTTCAACCCGTCCGCCCCTTCGTCGAAGGCGCGCTCGGCGACCGCGCGCTTCGTGGTGTCGACGGTGAGCGGCACCGCGACCGCGCGGCGCACCGCGCGCAGCGCCGGTCCGAGCCGCCCCCACTCCTCCTCCTCGTCGATCCCCGCGTACCCCGGGCGGGTCGACTCCGCGCCGAGGTCGAGCAGGTCGGCGCCCGCGGCGACCAGCGCCTCCGCGTGCGCCGCGACGGCGTCGGGGTCCGTGAGCCCGTCCCCCGAGAACGAGTCCGGCGTGACGTTGAGGATGCCCATCACGTAGGTGCGCAGGCCGAACGCGAGGGTCGCGCGGCCGATCGCGAGCGGCGACGGCGACGGCGACGGCGACGGCGCGCCCGCCATGCGCGGCCTAGCCGTCGACGATCTCGACCCGCTCCTCGTCGACGCGGCCGCCGGTGCGGATGAAGAACGCGCGCACGCTCGGCGGCTCCGAGGCGAGCGAGACGAGGATGTAGTAGGTCGTGGGGAACATCGGCTCGCGCTCGTTCTCCCCGGGCGGGAAGAACGCCATCCGCACGTCGGTGGGCGACGGGTGCGCCTCCGACGCAACGTGCGAGTGGTAGATCGCGAAGAGGCTCTCCCCGCTCTCGTCGCGCTGCGTCTCCAGCCGCAGCATCCGCAGCGGGTCCATCTCGTAACGGTAGGGGCTCGCCGCGACGTTCCGGACGCGGTGGACGACGATCGGCGCGCCGTCGCGGCCGTGCACCATGCCGCACGCCTCGTTCGGGAGCTCCTCGCGGGCGTGGGCGATCATCTCGTCGACGATCGCGCGCGGGATGCGGGGCACGCGCCCTCCGTTTCTCGTTCCCGGCCGCCTAGCGCCAGTCCGCGGTCTCGCCGTCGTCGATGCACGCCGCCGGCGTCATCCGCATCTGGATGAAGTTCGCGCTCGCGGGCGACTCCACGAGGTGCTCGATCCAGTGCGGCCACTCGGCCTCGGGGAGCCGGTCGATCAGGTCCTGCACCGGCGCGTGCACCTCCGGCTCCTCCCCGTCGACGATCCCGATGTCGAGCGACCACCGCCCCGGGAGCGTGAGGCGCCCGACGGTGCGGGTGCGCAGAAGCTGCGCGCCCGGCATGCCGCGGTAGCGATCGACGACCGCGGCGTTGAAGCGCACGTGCAGCCGCCCGGGATCGCGCGCGGCGAGCGCGCGGCGGAGCAGGCTCTGCTCGAGGACCAGCGTGCTCGACGCCATCAGCTCCCCCCTCCGCGCTCGATCGGGACGTCGATGAGCGAACCGTACTCGGTCCACGATCCGTCGTAGTTGCGCACGTCCGCGCGGCCGAGCAGGTGGCGCAGCACGAACCAGGTGTGCGCCGATCGCTCGCCGATGCGGCAGTACACGATCGCCGGCGCGCCGCCGTCGGCGAGGCCGGCGCCGGCGTAGAGACCGCGCAGCTCGTCGACGCCCTTGAAGGTGCCGTCCTCGTTCACCGCGCGCGCCCAGGGGATGTTGCGTGCGCCCGGGATGTGGCCGCCGCGCTGCGCCGTCTCGCTCATGCCCGGCGGCGCGATCACCTCGCCCGCGAACTCGGCGGGGCTGCGCACGTCCACGAGGCGCACCCCTGCGGCCACCGCCCCGAGGACGTCGTCGCGCCGCGCTCGCAGCGCCCAGTCGAGCGGCCGCGCGCGGTACGCCGTCCGCTCCACCTGCGGTATCGCCGTGGTGGTCGGGCGGTTGTCGCCGAGCCACTTGACCCGCCCGCCGTCCATCAGCGACGCGTGCGCGTGCCCGTACAGCTCGAGCAGCCAGAGCGCGTAGGCGGCGAACCAGTTGTTGTTGTCACCGTAGAGCACGACGTGGGTGTCATTCGCGACGCCGCTGCGGGACATCAACTCCTCGAAGTCGGCCTGCCCGACGACGTCGCGGCGTCGCTGCTCCTGGATCTGGCTCGTCCAGCTCCACGCCACCGCGCCGTCGATGTGGCCCTCCCCGTAGGCCTCGGTGTCGACGTCGACCTCCACCAGACGGATCCCGGGCGCGCCGAGGCGCTCGGCGACCCAGTCGCAGCTCACCAGCCGCTCGACCATCCGTGCTCCCGCTCTCCGAACGAGGCTCGATCCCCGGCCCCTGTGCGACCGCGCCGGGCGGCCGATGATCTCCACAGGCGGAGTGCGCTCCCCGCGCCGCGCATCTCCGTGGGAGGCGCCACGCTCGCGTTGCTCTGCGACACCTGCCGGCAACCCATCGAGCACGAGGGCTTCGGGCTCACACTGCTGCCAGGCGCTGTCGTGAACAGCCCGAACGAGTTCAACCGCTTCGCCTCGGGTCCTGCCGGGGTGATCTCGGCGTACATGTGCCGGCGCTGCGGCGAGCGCATCGCCGCGATCCTGCGCCAGAAGCTCTCGGACCCCTGCGAGCGCTGCGAGGTCGCCCCGCTGCGCGAGGGCGACCGCCGGACCGAGGTGGGGACGCTGCGCCGCCGCGCGGTCAGCTGAGCCGCGCAGCCCGCACCCGCGCCGCCTCACCACCACAGCTTCTCCTTCACGTCCTCCACGATGTCCCGGTAGCTGCGGCTCCACAGCCCCGTCGACAGGTACTTCCACCCCCCGTCCGCCAGCAGGCAGACGATCTTCCCCGACTCCATCCGCTCCGCCGTCCGCTGCGCCGCGCGCACCGCCGCCCCCGCCGAGATCCCCGCGAAGATCCCGGTGCGCTGCGTGAGCTCCTTCGTCATCGCGAACGACGTCTCGGAGTCGACCACGATGCGGCCGTCCAGCACGCGGTCGTCGAGGACGGGAGGGATGTAGCCCTCCTCCATGCTGCGCAACCCCTGCACCATGTCTCCGGGATGCGGCGCCGCGGCGACGATGCGGATCGCCGGGTTGTGCTCCTTCAGCCGCCGCCCGACGCCCGTCAGCGTGCCGCCGGTGCCGAGCCCGGCGACGAACGCGGTCACGTCCGGCAGGTCCTCGAGGATCTCCGGCGCCGTCGTCTCGTAGTGCGCGCGGGGGTTCTCTTCGTTCTCGTACTGGAACGGGAAGTACCAGTCGGGGTGCTGCTCGCGCAGCTCCTTCGCGCGCGCCACCGCGCCGTTCGATCCCAGCTCGCCGGGTGAGTAGATGATCTCCGTCCCGAACGCGCGCAGGAGCTCGGTGCGTTCCTCGCTCACCGCGTCGGGCATCACCACCTTCATCTCGTAGCCGCGGATGAGCGCGATCAACGCGAGCGCGATCCCGGTGTTCCCGGACGTCGGTTCGCAGATCACACGCCCGGGCGCGAGCTCGCCGCGCCCTTCCGCCGCGTCGATCATGTACTTGGCGATGCGGTCCTTGACGGAACCCGTCGGGTTCTGCCCCTCGAGCTTCGCCCACAGCTCGACGCGCGGGTTCGGCGAGAGCTGCGAAATGTCGACCAGCGGTGTGTGGCCGACGAGGTCCAGCAGGCTCGCGTAGCGCACGGTCGCGCCCACGCGCTCTAGCGCGCGCCGCCCGCGAGCGCGGGCAGGATCGACACCGTGTCGCCGTCGGAGAGCGGCGTCTCCTTGCCGTTCAGGTACCGCACGTCCTCGTCGTTCAGGTAGATGTTCACGAAGCGGTGCAGCTCGCCGCGCCCGTCCATCAGCTGCTCGGCGAACCCCGGGTAGCGCGCGTCGATGTTCGTGATCAACTCACCGACCGTGGAACCGTCGACGTCGAGCTCGCGCTGCCCGTTGACCACCTTCTGGATCACCGAGGTGACCTGCACCCGCACTGACATCAATCGTCCTCTCTCGCCTTGCCCCACGCGTCCTGCGCACCTACGCGCGCGCGCTCACCGGCACCTCCAGCGGGGACGACCCGCAGAACACGTCGTAGTCGATGAGCTCCTTCACGGTCGGATGGTCGCCGCAGAGCGGGCAGCTCGGGTCGCGGCGGATCTTCATCACGCGGAACTCCATCGAGAGCGCGTCGATCAACAGCAGGCGGTTCACCAGCGGCTCGCCGATCCCGAGGATCTGCTTGAACACCTCGGTCGCCTGGATCGAGCCCACGATCCCGGTGATCGCGCCGAGCACCCCGGCCTCCGCACACGACGGCACCAGGCCCGGCGGAGGCGGATCCGGGTAGAGGCAGCGGTAGCAGCCGCTGCCGGGCTTGTACACGGTCGCCTGACCATCAAACAGCAGGATCGCGCCGTCGACGAGCGTCTTCCCCGCGAGGTACGCCGCGTCGTTCACGAGGTAGCGCGTCGCGAAGTTGTCGGCGCCGTTCACGATGATGTCGTACTGCGGGATGATCTCCATCGCGTTGTCCGACGTGATCGGCAGCGGGTGCTCCACGACCTTCACGTGCGGGTTGTAGGCGGTCAGCGTCTCCCTCGCCGACGCGAGCTTCGGTCGGCCGACATCCTTCGTCTGGTGGAGGATCTGCCGCTGCAGGTTCGAGAGGTCGACCACGTCGAACTCGACGAGCCCGATCGTGCCAACGCCGGCCAGCGCCAGGTAGACGGCGACCGGTCCGCCGAGCCCCCCCGCGCCGATCACGAGCACCTTCGCGTTGCGGAGCTTGCGCTGCCCCTGCGGCCCGACCTGCGGCATGATGATGTGCCGCGAGTAGCGCATCACCTCCTCGGGCGTGAGCGCCGCGTTCGCGGGCGCCGCGCGCCCATCGCCGCCACCCGCCGCTCCGCCGGCCAGCGCCGGGATCACCGCCAGCTGGTCACCATCGCTCACGGCGGTCTCCGTCCCCTGCAGGTCGTGGATCTCCTGGTTGTTCAGGTAGATGTTGATGTGCGTCGGCACCTTCCGCTCCCGGTCGTACACGAGATTCGCGAAGCCGGGGTAGCGCTGGTCGAGCGCGTCGAGCACGTCCGCCACGCTCCGGCCCTCGACCGTCACGTACTCGCGATCCGCCGTGAGCCGACGGAACGGCGACGGGATGTAGACGCTGATCGGCATCCGACGATCCTCTCCTGCTCGCGGGCGAGACGGGAGCGTGCCCCCCTCCTCGCCGGGTGTGCTGTGCGGCGCGCTACATCGCGCGCGGTGTGCTCAGAGGGCGACGCTCAGGTAGCGCTCCCCCGTGTCCGGAATCATCGTGACGACGCACTTGCCCGGGCCGAGGCGTCGCGCCACCTGCAGCGACGCCCAGACGTTCGCGCCTGAGGAGACGCCGACCAGCATCCCCTCCTCGCGCGTCAGACGCTTCGTCATCTGGAAGGCGTCCTCGTCCTGGACGCCCATCACCTCATCGTAAATCTCGCGGTTGAGCACGCTCGGCACGAACGATGCGCCGATGCCCTGGATCCCGTGCAGCCCGGCGCGGCCGCCCTGCAGCACTGCGGCGCGCGCAGGCTCCACCGCCACGATCAGCACATCCAGTCCGGCGGCGCGCAGCGCCTCGCCCACGCCCGTGATCGTCCCGCCCGTGCCCACCCCCGCGACGAACGCGTCGATCCGCCCGCCCGTCGCCTCGAGGATCTCGGGCCCCGTCGTCCGCCGGTGGATCTCCGGGTTCGCGGGGTTATCGAACTGCTGGGGCATGAAGTAGCCGTGCCGCTCGACGAGCTCGCGCGCCGCGTGCACCGCACCGGTCATCCCCTCGATCGCGGGCGTCAGCACGAGCTGCGCGCCGAAGCGCTCGAGCAGCCGCCGCCGTTCGACGCTCATGTCCTCCGGCATCGTGAGCACGAGCCGGTATCCCTTCGTCGCACACACCATCGCGAGCCCGATCCCCGTGTTCCCGGAGGTCGGCTCCACGATCGTCGCGCCGGGCTCCAGCAGCCCGTCGCGCTCCGCGGACTCCACCATCGCGCGCGCGATGCGGTCCTTCACCGAGCCGCCCGGGTTGAACACCTCGTACTTCCCGAGCACCTCGGCGCCGTCCGCGGGCACCACGCGCCGTAGCCGCACGAGCGGCGTGCGGCCGATCAGGTCGAGCACGGAGTCGGCGATCTGCGGCTCGGCGGCGCGATTCGCCGTCATCTTCGCGTCGGACATCATCGGCGGCGCGACCTGCTCTCCCGTCGACCCTGGCTCGCGGGTGCCCGGATCAGCTCAGACTCAGATGCTGTAGTTCGCGGCGATCGCGCGCTCGTGCTGCCGCTCGTGCTCCACGAGCTCGGCGATCGTGACGGCGGCAAGACGGGCACGCATGTCGTCGTAGATCTCTGCCCAGACCCAGGACTGCCCGCAGAGCGACTCCCCACCACGGTTGGCGTCGGCGACGCAAACCATCGGCGCGAGCGACCCTTCGAGGCACTCGAGCACCGAGAGCAGGGTGATCTCCTCCGCCGGGCGCGTCAATTCATGCCCCCCGCCCGGGCCGCGCGTGCTGCGGACAAAGCCGTCGCGCCGCAGCTGCGCGAGGAGGTGGTCCAGGTACGACTCCGGGAGCTGGCGGCGGCGCGCGATGTCCGAGCGCTGTACGGGGCCCTCCCCGGCGTGCTTCGCCAGGTCGATGAGGGCCCTTACGCCGTAGTCGCCCTTCGTGCTGAGCAGCATCGGATCGCGATTCCCCGATTCACGACTAAACTACTCAGCATTGTAGCAGAGGCGCCGGGCGGGACGGAGCGGCGGTGAGCGGCGAAGCCGCGCCGTCGGGTTCGCGACCGCGGGGGTCGCCGTCGCCGCGCTCGCCGATGAGCGTGAGGTCGGCCCCGGGGCGGTGCCCCCGCCGCGGCTGGACGAGCGGCTCACGCCCGCGCAGCACCTCTGCGGGGAGGGCATGCCCCACAAACGCTCGCGGCGCGAGACGATCGTCTCGGCGGTGCAGGACGCGGGTCTGCGCCTCGGGGAGCTCCGGCTGACGCGCAACCTTGTGTCGCGCGCGGCTAACCGCCGGCGACCGCCGGCACGATCGAGATCTCGTCGCCTTCGCCGAGCACCGTCGCCAGCCCCTTGAGGAAGCGCACGTCCTCGCCGTTCACGTAGACGTTGACGAAGCGCCGGATCTCGCCCCCGTCGTCGAGAATGCGCTCGCGCATCCCGGGGTAGCTGCCATCGAGCGCCAGCACGACCTCGCGCAACGTCTCCCCCTGCGCGGGCACCTGATCGAGGTTGTTCGTCAGGCTACGCAGGGGGGTGGGGATCTTCACCTTGACGGCCATGTCGCCTCTCCGTGCACTCCGGGCCGGCGGCCCCGCGCTAGCCCTCGACGACGTCGCCGAGCGTGGCGTCGTCCACCCGCACGCCGCGCTCGCGCGCCCACGCCAGGCTGCGCTCGATCTCCTCCTCGTCGCCGGTCAGCTCGAGCACCACCCAGCCGACGCTCCGCTCGACGTCGGCCATGCGGATGTTCGTCACCACCCGGAACTCGTGACCCATCTGATAGATCAGCGGCTCCTTGATCAGCTCGGGGCTGAACGTCAGCCGCACGTGCCTCGATGCCATCGGCAGCCTCCTAGGCGCCGGCCGAAGCCCCCACCGGAGCCCCGCGCCGCGCGCTCAGCGCCGCCGCGAACTCGTCCGTCCGCGCGGGCACGCGCAACGGCTGATCGACGGCGTCGACCACGGCCTCCACGGTCTTCAACCCCGCGCCCGTGATGAACGCCACGGTCTCCTCGTCACGACGGATGAACCCCGACTCGACGAGCTTCCTCAGGCACGCGACCGTCACGCCTCCGGCGGTCTCCGCGAAGACGCCCTCGGTCTCCGCGAGCAGCTTGATGCCCTCGACGATCTCCTCGTCGGTCGCCATCGCGGCGCCGCCGTGCGTCTCCTGCATCTGCTTCAGCGCATAGTAGCCATCGGCCGGGTTGCCGATCGCGAGTGAGCGCGCGATCGTGCGCGGCTTCTGCGGGATGAAGTTCAGCGTCCCCGCCTCGTAGGCCGTCGCGATCGGCGAGCATCCGGCCGCCTGCGCCCCCGACATGCGGGTGCGCGGCTCGTCGATCAGCCCGACCTTGTGGAACTCCTGGAAGCCCTTCCAGATCTTCGTGAACAGCGATCCCGACGCCATCGGCGCGACCACGTGATCGGGGGTGCGCCAGCCGAGCTGCTCCGCCACCTCGAACCCGAGCGTGCGCGACCCCTCCGCGTAGTACGGGCGCACGTTGATGTTCACGAACGCCCACGGGTACTCCATCGAGAGCTCCGTGCAGAGCCGGTTCACGTCGTCGTACGACCCCTCGACCATGACGAGCGTCGGTCGGTAGATCGCGCTCCCCACCACCTTCCCCTGCTCGAGGTCGTTCGGGATGAAGACGTAGCAGTCCATGCCGGCGGCGGCCGAGTGCGCCGCCACCGCGTTCGCGAGGTTGCCCGTGCTCGCGCACGCCATCGCCTCGAACCCGAACTCCCGCGCGCGCGCGATCGCGACGCTCACCACGCGGTCCTTGAACGACCACGACGGGTTCACGGTGTCGTTCTTCAGCCAGAGCGTGTCGAGGCCAACCGCCTTCGCGAGGCGATCCGCCCGGATCAGCGGGGTGTAGCCCGTGCCGATGTCGACCTTGAACTGTGGGTCGCATGGCAGGAAGTGCGCGTACCGCCACAGGGTGCTCGGTCCGGCGGCGATGGCGTCGCGGCTCACCGCCTGACGAATCCCGTCGTAGTCGTAGGCGACCTCGAGCGGGCCGAAGCAGAACTCACACGAGTAGATCGGGTTGAGCGGGTACTCCCGCCCGCACTCCCTGCAGCGCAGGGCACGTTCGAACGCCATGGTGCTGCTTCCTCGACTGGCCGAGACGGCGGCGCGCCGGCCCGGTGGATGGCATGGCTCGGAGCGCCCGGGTCCGCGGCCGCCGCGCGCGGCCGGTCCCGGGCTAGCGCATGACCATCCGGCTCCGCTCAGCGCGAAGCGGGCCCGCAGGCGCGTACGAATCGGGGATCGAATCCATCTGCGAGACGCCTTCCGTTCATCATTCCCGCCGCGCTCGCAGGGCGCCGGGTCGGAGTTGGCACCGTGTCCACCCCGGCGAAAGGGTGTCCGGTTGCCGCGGCTTCCCAGGGCCGAGCCCTCCACCGCTCTCGATGAACCGTCCTCGGGTTACGAGGGACGTATGGGGGGAGGCTAGATTCGCCTCCCTCCTTCTGTCAATTCGCCCCGCCCCCTGCGAGCGCGCGCCCCAGCGCGCCGAGGTCGATCGGCGCGCGCGTCAACTCCAGGCCGTCCACCGTCACCACCGGGATCGCGAGCCCGTAGCGCGCCTCGAGCGCAGGGTCTTCCCCGACGTTCACGCGCGTGAGGCGGGCGCCGCGCTCGCGAAGCAGCGGCGCCAGCGCCGCCGCGGCGTCCTCGCAGAGGTGGCACCCCGGCCGCTCGTAGAGCACGACGTCGACGTCGCGCGCGCTCACCGTGCGCGCACCTCCACCCGGCTGAGCGGGCGCCGGTCCTCCTCGGACGGCTCGGGCGGCCGGCGCAGCACCCACCAGAGCCCCGGCAGCGAGATCAGCACGGTGATCACCGAGACCAGCTGGGGCACCCGCAGGAGCCCGCTGAACACCTCCGCCGAGTCCACCCGCAGGTACGTCACGAGGAAGCGCAGCACCGCGTAGCCGATGAAGTAGACGAAGAACGTCACACCCGCACGGCGGCGCAGCGGTCCGAGGAAGAGCCAGAACATGAGCCCGAGCAACGCGAAGTCGCCGAGCATCTCGTAGGTCGTCGCCGGGTGGTGCGGCCCCACCGTGAGCGAGTGCGCGAACGCCGGCGACTCCGGGTTCGTGTAGACGACGCCCCACGGCAGGCCGGTCGGTCGCGCGAGGTGCTCTCCGTTCACGAGGTCGCCGAGCCGGCCGATCGCCTGGCCGAGCAGGAGCCCGAACGCCGCCGCGTCCAGCCCGCGCGCGATCGGGCTGCGGCGCCACAGCGCGAAGAGCAGCCCGCCGAGGATGCCGCCGAGGATGGCCCCCCAGATCGAGATGCCGCCCTCGGTGATCGCGATGATCTCGCCGGGGTTCGCGCCGTAGAAGTCCCAGTTCTCGATCACGAACATCGCGCGCGCGCCGACGATGCCGCTCGGCACCCCGACGAGCGCGATCGTGTACGCCTCGTCCGGGTCGTAGTTCACGATGCTCGCCATGCGCAGCGCGAGCTGCACTCCCGCGAGTATGCCAACCGCGGTGAAGAGCCCATGCCACGAGAGCAGGAAACCGCCGATCCGGGTGATGTTGGGGTCCCACGGGATCTCGATCGCGAGGAAGGGGGTCATCGGCTCGCTCTCATCGCGCGCATCCGGCGGTGCCGCGGGGAGTCGTCGCTCCCATGCTAGTCGGGCGTCTCGACGTGAGACAGCGCCCGCGTCACCGGGCGGGGGGCGCGGGGGTCGCGGTGGGCGCGGGCGTCGCCGCGGGCGCGGCCGGCGCGCCGGCGGCGGATGACGCCGTGCTGAACAGCCGGCTGTAGAGCGCGCGCACCTCCGCGGCGGGCAGCCCGGCGCCGAGGAACCTGTCACCCACGCGCACCTCGATGTGCAGATGGATCTCCGTGCCGGGATCGGTGACGGACTCCGGCGTGCCGGACTCGCCGATGAACCCGAGCACGCGCCCCGCCGCCACCACCACGCCCACGTCGATGCCGTCGGCGATCCCGGACAGGTGCGCATAGCGCGCAACGACGCTGCTGCCGTGATCGACCCAGACCTGCCGGCCGCGGTAGATGTCCAGCGTCTCCTCGTCCGAGAACCCCTGCCGGCGCGTGCGCTCGGCGAGCTCGGTCACCTGCTCCGGCGTGATCTCTCGGTAGCGCCGGTCCGCGCGCACGATCGCCCCCGCGTACATCGCACGCACGGGAAGGTCCTTCCGGATCGGCGTACAGACGTCGCCGTGGTAGAAGTCGATCCCCTCGTGCACACCGTTGCGGTAGGTGCGCGGCGCGTTCGGCATCACCGCGTCGCGGGACGGCAGGCACGCCCCCTCGATCGGCATGACGAAGCCCGTGAGTTGGCGGGGGTCGAGCTTGGAGGCGAAGGGCGTCGGCGTGTAGGGAATCGGCGCGACCGTCGGCGCCCGGGTCGGGGTGCTGGCAGGCGCCGCCACCGGGCGAGGCGTCGGGGAGGCGAGCGGCGTCTCGCTGACGACGATGCGCGCGGGGCGCTCGTCACGGGAGACGCAGGCGCTCCACACCAGCGCCGTCGGCACCCCGATCGCCAGCCGGAGCAGCGCGCGGCGGCTCCGTCGCATGCGCCATCCCTTCACCCGCAGTTCCAGCATCCCGGGGGCGCGCGCCTCGGTCAAACCGCGCTCAGGACGCCGGGCGCGCATCCCGCGCGAACGCCGGGGCCCGCCGGCGGGCCACCTCCGCGGCCGCCGCGTGCGCGCGCGCGGCGTACGGGGCAGGAAGCGCGGGGAGCGAGACCTCACGCCCGTCGCGATGGCTGAGCGCGCCCGCGAGCAGATGGTCGAGCAGCGCCACGTTCTTCGGCAACAGCGAGCCGTGGAGGTAGGTCCCGACCGCGCGCCGGCGCAGCGCGCCCTCCGTGCCGTCCTCGCCGTTGTTGCCGTGCCCGAACGTCACGCGCGCGAACGGCCGCGCGGACGGCCCCAGATAGGTGCGCCCGCCGTGGTTCTCGAATCCCACGACCTCGCCCACGTCCGCGAGCGTCGACGTCGCCAGCACGTCGCCGATGCACCGCGGCCACCCGGGCCCGGGCGCGACCGTCGTGACGTCGAAGACCCCCGCGCCCGGGAGCTCGACCCCGCTCGTGTCGCGGTACCAGCGCCCGAACAGCTGGAAGCCCCCGCAGACCGCCAGCATCGCGACCCCGTCGTCCACCCACCGCTGGAGCGCGGGCCCGCGCGCCGCGAGGTCCTCGGCGATCCGCCGCTGCTCGCGATCCTGCCCGCCGCCGATCAGCACGAGATCCGCGTCTTCGGGGAGCGGATCGCCGATGCCGACCCGCTGCACCTCGACGGCGACCCCACGCTCGCGCGCCCGAGCGCCCACCGCGATCACGTTGCCGCGGTCCGCATAGACGTTCATCACGTCGCCGTACAGCGAGACGACGCGCAGCGCACCTCCGGCCAGGCCTCCCGCGCCACCGCGCATGGTCACGAACGCTCCCCCGCCCAGTACGGCCGCCGGCCCGAGCGCCGCGCCAGCACCTCGCGCACGCGCAGCATCGCCGTGTACGTTGGCACCACCTCGAGCCGCGCCCCGGCCGGCGTCGCCTCGAGCGCCCGGTCGAGCGCGCGCTCGACGTCGCGCTCGACTACGGCGGGCTCGACCCCCGCGAGCGCGAAGCGCAGCGCCAGGTCGTCCGCGCGGTCGCCCGAGCAGACGAGCGTCGGCGCGAGCGGCGCCAGCCGCTCGACGTCGGCGTCGTAGATCCACGAGACGTCTCGCCCGTCCTGGATCCCGTCGTTGAGCAACGCGAGCAGCCGAAGCGGCGGGCCAGCCGTCTCGAGCGTGCGTACCACCTCGTTCAGACCTGCCGGGTTCTTCGCGAGCAGCACGCGCACCCGCCGCCCGTCGAGGTCGAACGTCTCCTGCCGCCCGAACGCCGGCGTCGCGTGTGCAAGCGCCTCCGCGATCGAGGACGGCGCGACGCCCAGCGCGCTCGCCGCGGCGACGGCGGCGAGCGCGTTGTACACGGAGTAGAGGCCCGCGAGCGGGAGCGCGAGCTCGACCTCCCGGCCGCCGACCGCCACTCGCGCCCTCGCGCCCTCGCCCGCGGTCTCGACCGCGAGCGCCGCGACGTCGCGCGCCGGCCGTGCGCGACCGCACCGCGTGCAGCGCCAGCGGCCCACGTGCGCGACGTGCACCGCGTCGTACGCGAAGCGGGCTCCGCAGACGCAGAAGCGCGCGTCCGCCGCGTGCTCCGGTGCGGGGAGCGCGACGCGCGGATCGTCCACCCCGAACGCGAGCACACGGTGCGGCCACGCCTCCGCGAGCTGCGCGACCGACGGGTCGTCGGCGTTCAGCACGAGCGTCGCCCCCGACCCCGCGCCCGAAGCCAGGGCGCGAAGGCCCGCACGCCAGCCCTCGGCCACGGAGTCCACCTCCCCGTAGCGGTCGAGCTGATCTCGGAAGAGGTTCAGGAACACCGCGACGCGCGGACGCAGCCGAGACGCGAGCGACGGCCAGGCGGCCTCGTCGATCTCGAGCACACCGAGGCGTCGCTCGGCGACCCCGGCCTCCCCGGCGGAGGGCGTCTTGCTCTCGACAAAGGTCGCGATCACCCCGCGTTCGAGGTTCGATCCCGAGCGGTTCGCGACGACCTCCATTCCCGCGTGGCGCGCGATCGCGCTCAACAGGTGCGCGGTCGTCGTCTTCCCGTTCGTTCCGGTGACCGTGACCGTCCCTGCTCGCAGGCCCGCCGCCAGCCGCTCGACCAGGTCGGGCGCGATGCGCGCGGCCACCAGGCCCGGCAGCGCCGTCCCCCCGCCGAGCCGCAGCGTGCGCGCCGCCGCGCCCGCCGCGCGTCCGGCGAGCACCGCCGCGCGCTCGCGCACCGAGGTCGTCCCCATGCACCGATTGTCGCCGCCCCCGGGCAGGCGGCAATGGCCGATCGCGACGTGGGGTCGGCGCGTCAGGCATGCTCCCAGAGGACGTGACCGTTGTCCTCGAGCCGCCGCACCCGCCCCTCGTCGTGGAGCAGGCGGAGGTGCGAGAGCGTCTCACCGAGCGCGCTGCGCTTCATGAAGATGTTGAACGAGTCGAACGGCCCCGTGTTCCACTTCACGCGCTGCGAGATCTCGCGCGCGGTCGCCGACCGGGTGCCGATCGCCTGACGCACCTCGTCAAGGCGCTCGTCGTGGTGGTGCAGTAGCACCTCACAGCGGGCGCGCAGGTCCGGGATCGTGAACTCGTGCGCCGGCAGCGCGCGTTCGACGTCGAACGCTGCGACCTTGCGCAGCGACTCGCGGAAGTCGTTGAGCGGGCTCGTCTCCTCCTGGTCGGCGTGCAGCGAGACGTTCGGGCTGATGTGCGGCAGCACGTGATCGCCCGTGAACATCAGCCGGTGATCGAGGTCGTACATACAGAGGTGGCCGGGCGTGTGTCCCGGGGTCCAGACCGCCTGCAGCCGCCAGCGGTCGAACGCGTAGACCTCGCCGTCCTCGAGCTTCACCTCTGGCTCGAGGTCGACGCGGAACGGCGCGCGGTGGCGGGCCGCCGCGCGCTCCTCGGCCTCCTCCTCGCCGGCGGCGAGCGTGATCTCGTCCTCGCCGTCCAGCGGGGGCTCCGTGCCATTCCGCGCGCGTGAGGGCGACGGGGCCGAGCCGGCGGGTGCGGCGGCGGGCCGCGGCACACCGGGGCCGCTCGCTCCCTGCCGGTGCGCCTCCTCAATCTCCGCCTGCGGCACGCCGTGCCGCACCATCCAGGCGTCGGAGAGGCGCGTCCAGGCGTCGTTGTCGGCCCAGCGCTCCTCGATCCACTGCCACTCGCGCGCGAGCATCACGATCTCCGCGTCCGGCGACTGCTCCTTGACCCAGCCCGACATGCCGAGGTGATCGGGGTGCGCGTGCGAGATGATGAGCCGCCGGATGTCCCGTGGCTCGTAGCCGAGACCCGCGAGCTGCTCGCTCATCGAGCGCGTGGCCTCCGGCGTGCCGTAGCCGGCGTCGAAGAGCGCGACCCCGTCCGACTCCTCGAACGCGTACGGCATCATGTACGGGAGCGCCGCGCTCACCATCGGCGTCTTCAACTGGTGCAGCCCGGGAACGATCTCCACGCGATCTCCCTTCGCGCCGTGCGCGCGGCGCGCACGGCGCGGCGGACTATAGCAGGGACCCCTGCGCCGCCCGCGGCGCGCACGCACAAAGAGCGGCGCCCTCGACGAGGGGCGCCGCTGAACGCGTGGCAACGAGCCGCGGGCGCGACGCCGGGGCTAGGAGTCCTTCTTCGCCTTCGCCGCCTCGTCGGACGACTGGGCGACCTGCTCGTCCTTCTCGTCCGACCGCGCCTCCTTGCGGAACTCGCGGATCCCGCGGCCCAGCGCGCCGCCGAGGTCCGCGACCCGCGAGGCCCCCAGCACGAGCGCCAGGATCACGAGCACGATCAGGAGTTCTTGCCAGCCGAGGCTTCCGAACATGGGGGTCATCCTTCCCGGCTCGCTCCCTGGAGCGGGGCGTCTCGGGCCGGACGCCGATGGTAACACCTGGGCGCCCGAGGAACCCGTCCCCATGTGAACGCTCGGGCGGCGACGACGAATGGGAAGCGTGCGCGAGCGTTAGCCCGTCACGCGCTCGACGAAGACCTCCATGATGCCGCCGCAGATCTTGTCCTCGCCGTCGGTCGGCTGCGTGAGGTCGACGCGCACGGTGCGCGGATGCCCGTCGGCCATCGTCTCCATGGCCTCCTGCCAGACCTCCGCCTCGCCGCAGCCGCCCCCGATCGTGCCGACGAACGTGCCGTCGGGCCGCAGGAGCATCGTCGCGCCGGGCTTGCGCGGCGTGGAGCCGCGCGTCGTCGCGACCGTGGCGAGCACACGCGCCTCGCCACGCACGGCGGCAGCGCGAATCTCCTCGAAGACCCCTCGTTCCATAGGTTCCCACCCGTCGGACACCGGACCCGCCTCCGGCGGGTGCCGGGCGCTCCTGAGTATAGGTCCTCTCCCCGGCGGAGATCCGCGCGGCGCGCCCGCGCGTACCACATGCAGCGGGGCGAGCCCGAGGGCTCGCGGCCTCATGGAGCGCGCGATCCCTCACGCTCGGGGGCCCACGAGTTCCGCCACAAAAGCATGAGGGCCGATGCGCGTCGGCCCCCATGCCCCAGAGGGAACTGGCAGTTTCGGTGGCGGCCAGGCCGGTCCGGGCACCCGACCGCGGAACGGGTGACCCGCGCCGCCGAATATGGCATGCCCTCGCGAGTCAGCGCGAGTCTAACACACAGTTTGGACCCGTTCGTCAACCCCTCGCCGGCGACCGCATCCGGGGCCGCTCGGACGACATGCGGGCGCCCGTCCCGCCCCTCCGCACGAGCGTGATCTCGGCGAGGATCGAGACCGCGATCTCCGCAGGCGTCTCGGCGCCAACGTCGAGGCCGATCGGGGTCGCCACACGCTCCAGCTCCGCGCGGTCGAACCCCTCGGCGGCCAGGTGTTCGAGCACGGTCGCGGTGCGCCGCTTGCTCCCGATCATGCCGACGTAGCCGGCGCCGCGGCCCATCACCGCCCGCAGCGCCTCCTCGTCCTGCCGGTGTCCCCGCGACACCAGCACCACAAACGTGCTTCGGTCGAACGCGATCCGCTCGAACGCGTCCTCCGTGGGCGCGCAGTGAATCGCCTCCGCCATCGGGAAGCGCTCGGCGTTCGCGAACTCCTCGCGATCGTCGACGACGGTGACGCCGAAGCCAAGCATCTCGCCGATCTCCGCGACCGCCAGCCCAACGTGACCGGCCCCGACGACCACGAGCCGCGCCGGCGGCTCGAACAGCTGCAGCATGACCTGAGCGTCCCCGGGCCGCGCCTGGTGCCATCGCGTGACGGCGGCTCCGTCGTCCCGGAAGTAGAGCGTCTCGACCGGGACTCGCGGGAACGCGTCGAAGACCTCCCGGGCCGCCTCGATCACCGCGCGCTCGAGCGCGACGCGCTCGAACCGCCCGAGGGTGCTGCCGTCCGGTCGCACGAGCAGCTTCTCGCCGGCGACCACGTCACCCGCGCTGCCGGCGCTCGTGACCGTCGCCACCACGACAGGCTCGCCGCCGGCGAGGGCGGCTTCGGAGGCCTTGATGATCTGCATGCGCAGCGCTGCGTCCACTGCGCGCGATCATATCGGGCGCACGCGGGGGCGCGGACCGCTCAGCACGGGGCGCCGACGTCGCGGCGACGCGCGAGCAGCGCCCGCCGGTGCTCCTCGATCACCTCGCGCGGCACCAGCCGGACCACGAGCCACGCCGCGAACACGGCGATCAGCAGGTCGTCGAGCTGGCCGATCAGCGGGATCACGTCGGGGATGGCGTCCAGCGGCAGCGCCAGATAGCGGACGAGCCCGAGGGGGATCAGCCGCGCGAGCCCGGGCACGCGGCGATCCCGAGCGAGCGCCACGCCGAGCGCCCAGAGCTCCCGCGGCCGCAGCTCAAGCATCGCCGCGATCAGCTCGCGTACGGCGGGGTCACGCCGGGCGAGCAGCGTGAGCGCGACCAGCAGCGCGAGCGCGAGCCACCACCCCACGACGCGCACCCCCTCGGGATGCCAACCGGCCCGGCGATGCCGGGCCGGTTGGCTGCTAGAGATTGAAGAGGATGTTGAGCACGTCGCCGTCCTGCACGACGTAGCTCTTCCCCTCCGTCCGCAGCAGCCCGCGCCGCTTCACCTCCGCCATCGAGCCGGCGGCGACGAGGTCCCCGCAGGGCACGACCTCCGCGCGAATGAAGCCTCGCTCCAGGTCGCTGTGGATGCGCCCAGCCGCCTCCGGGGCGGTCGCGCCGCGACGCACCGTCCACGCGCGGCACTCGTCCTCGCCGGCCGTGAGGAAGGAGTGGACGCCGAGCAGCTCGTACGCGGTCACGATCGCGCGGTGCAGCGGCGATTCCTCCGGGAGCCCGAGGTCGGCCCGGAACTCGCGCGCGTCGTCCGGCTCCATCTGCGCCAGCTCCGCCTCGAGCTTCGCGCAGAGCGCGGCCACGGCCACCCGCGGGCCACCGACCAGCGCGCGGTACTCCGCCTCGACCTCCCCGGCGCGCCCGAGGGCGTCCTCGCCGATGTTCACGACGATCAGCGCGGGCCGGCGCGTCACGAACTGGTACTGGCGCAGCTCGCGCTCGTCGTCCTCGTCGAGCTCGAGGTCGCGCAGCCCGCGGCCACCCTCGAGGTGGCGGTGCAACCGTCCCAGCAGCTCGCGCTGCCTCTCGAGCGCGCCGCGCTCACCCGCGCGCACCGAGCGCATCTCCGCCTCGAGCCGCGAGAGCCGCCGCTCGATCAACCCGAGATCCGCGAACGTGAGCTCGAGCTCCAGCGCCTCGAGGTCGCGCCGCGGGTCCACGCTCCCCTCGTCGTGCGGGACGGCGTCATCCTCGAACGCGCGCACCACGTGCACCAGCGCGTCGAGCTTCGCCAGGTCGGCAAGGAACACCGCTCCCGGCCCCTCGGCGCCGAAGCCGGCGACCGGAAAGTCGATCCAGCGAATCTCCGCGTACGTCGTCTTCTTGGGCTTGAAGATGCGCTCGAGCGCGTTGACGCGCTCGTCCGGCACGTGCACGACGCCGATGTTCGGCTCCGCACGCGACGTGTAGGCACCCACCTGCGCCCGCCCGCGCGTCACCGCGTTGAAGAGCGAGGTCTTGCCGCTGCGCGCGAGCCCGATGATGCCGAGTTCCACCGAGGGCCAGTGTCCGGTGGGGCAGCCCCGCCCGCAAGGAGCGCGAGCGCCTCGCCGCGCTCATCGCCTGCCGCCACCCGAATCGCGCCTCCAGCGCTCCTCGCCCGCGGCTTCGCGACGGGCCCGCCGGCGCGCCCGCCAGACGACCGTCGCGTCCATGACGGTCGCCACCAGCATCCCGAGGATGATCGACGCGCGACCCAGTGCGGGCTCGAAGAAGATCCCCGCGAGCACGCCGGCGAAGATCGCGAGCGCGAACCCCCGCGGCGTGCGCCTCACGCGCGCGCACCGCGCGGGAGCCCGAGCTCCGCGCGCCCGAACACGCAACGCTCGAGCAGCGCACACTCCCCGCAGAGCGGTGACAAGCGGCGACAGACCCGCTGCCCGTGGCGGACGATTAGCGCGTGCCACTCATTGAGCCTCCACACATCCGGCCCGATCGCGTCCAGGAAGAAGCGCCGGTAGACGTCGTACCGTCGTTCGCCGGGCGCGAGGTCCAGGCGCTCGAAGAGCCGGTACGCGTACGCATCGACCACGAAGGTGGGCCGGCGCGCGGCGTAGAGCGTGATCGCGTCGGCCGTCTCGGGTCCGATTCCCCAGATCGCAAGCAGGCGTTCCCGGATCTCGCTCGCCTCGCCCGCGAGCAGCGCGTCCACCGACCCGCCGTACGCCTCGATCACCGTGCGCGCGAACTCCTGCAGCTTGCGCGCCTTCACGCGGAAGTGCCCGGACGGGCGCACCAGATCTGCGAGCGCGTCGGTCGAGCACTCGGCGATCGCCGCGCAGCTCAGCACCTCGGCCGCGTGGAGGCGCGCCAGCGCCGCCGCCGCGCCGCGCCAGGAGGTGTTCTGCGTAAGGATCGCCCCGAGGCAGATCTCGAGCCGCTTGGTCTCGGGGTCCTCGGCCGCCGTCGGCCACCACTGCTGCGGCCCGTGCGTCTCGAGCAGCGCGCGGTAGACGGCCTCGAGCACGCGGCCCGACGGCGGCCGTCGAGCCGGAGACACGCCGCGCCGCTCGCGGCCGGTGCGGCCCGGCTGCAGGCGGCCGGAGGTGCTCACCCGCGCGCCCAGCGCGGGAGCGTCGCCTCGGGCACCGCGTCGTACGGCGGGAGGTAGGGCTTCACGTCGATCACCGGCGTGCCGTCCACCAGGTCCAGCCCCTCAACGCGGAGGGTGTCGCCGTCAACCCCCCGCAGCCGGCAGACGGTGACCGCGACGGGATTGGGCCGCGCGCCGCCGCGCAGCGCAAGCGCCCCTTGCAGCGGATACCGCTCGTCGCCGCCGGGATGCGCGCGCATGCGTCCGCGCAGCGCCTCGGGGACGCGATCGAGCCACGCCACGACGATCACGTGCGAGTACTCCTCAAGGCCGAACAGCGCCGCCCCCAGACCTTCTCGCAGCCGGATCTCGCTGCGAACGCGCGACCAGTCCTGGCGCGCGACATCATCGCCGGCGCCCGCCACGATGCCGATCGGGGTGAGCTCGATCCGGGCCGAATCCGCGCCCATGCCCGGATTCTAGGCGGGCGCTTCAGCGAGCGCGCCGGGCCGCAGGGCTCCTGAGCGACAGGACGAGGAAACGCGCGATCTGACGAGCATTCCAAGCATCGTCCCCCTAGCTAATCGCCGTCCACCCCTCTAAGACTCGGCTACTGGACACTGGCAACCCGGAGCCCCCGCCAACGACCCCGTCGCGATGCCTGATCCCGCTCATCTGTGCTATCATTCGAGTGTGTCCGGGCGAGCCTGCAGTTCCCATCTCCGTCCGCCCGGCGCACCCGCATCGGCACGTGGCGGATCGGACGTATCAGCCCGTGGATGACCTGCGCGCCCGAGCGCGCGGTCCCGCTGGTGCCCACGCCCGACGACGGGCGCCCCGAGGCGGGCGCCGCATGGTGAGTGAGGCTGCATGACGACCACCGCTCGCACCAAACCGGCGCGGACCGCCTCGGCGTCGAACGGAGGCCCGGGCACCTACACCGCCGCCAACATCCAGGTGCTAGAGGGTCTCGAGGCCGTGCGCCGCCGCCCCGGGATGTACATCGGCTCGACCGACCAGCGGGGCCTGCACCACCTGATCTACGAGATCGTCGACAACGCCATCGACGAGGCGATGGCCGGCTTCTGCGACCGCATCGAAGTCGTGATCGAGGCCGACGGCCACGTGCGCGTCTTCGACAACGGCCGCGGCATCCCCGTCGACACGCACGAGAAGACCGGGCTCTCCGCGGTCGAGACCGTGCTCACCGTCCTCCACGCCGGCGGCAAGTTCGGCGGCGGCGGGTACAAGGTCTCCGGTGGCCTCCACGGCGTCGGCGCCTCCGTGGTGAACGCGCTCTCCGAGTCGCTCGAGGTCGAGGTCCTCCAGGGCGGCGGCCGGTACCGCCAGAGCTACGTGCGCGGCGTTCCCACGGGGCCGCTTACCAAGGTGCGCGGCCCGCAGGTGGAGGGGAGCGGCACCACCATCCGCTTCCTCCCGGACTCCAAGGTCTTCGAGGCCCTCGACTACGACTTCGACATGCTCGCCGGGCGCTTCCGAGAGATGGCCTACCTCACGAAGGGGGTGTTCATCCGCTTCGTCGACGAGCGCGCCGAGTTCGCCGAGCGCTCCTACTACTTCGACTCCGGCGTCGAGGCGTTCGTGCGGCACATCAACCGCGGCAAGGGCGTGCTCCACCCCGATCCGATCTATGTGATCGAAGAGCGCGACGGCGTCCAGGTCGAGGTCGGCATCCAGTACAACTCGTCGTTCGGCGAGTCCGTCTACTCGTTCGCGAACTGCATCAAGACGATCGATGGCGGGAGCCACCTCACGGGGTTCCGGACGGCGCTCACGCGCGTGCTGAACGACCACGCCCGCAAAGCCAAGATCCTCAAGGACAGCGATCCGAACCTCACGGGCGACGACGTCCGCGAGGGATTGAGCGCGGTCGTGAGCGTCAAGATCGGCGAGCCGCAGTTCGAGGGGCAGACGAAGACGCGCCTCGGCAACCCCGAGGTCAAGGGGATCGTCGAGTCGGTCGTGGCGGGGAAGCTCGGGCAGACGCTCGAGGAGAACCCCGCGATCGCGCGTCGCGTGCTCGACAAGGCGCTCACGGCCGCCCGTGCCCGCGAGGCCGCGCGCAAGGCGCGAGATCTCGTGCAACGCAAGGGGCTGCTCGAGGGGAGCGCACTCCCCGGCAAGCTCGCCGACTGCTCGGAGTCGAACCCCGAGTTCGCGGAGCTGTACATCGTCGAGGGTGACTCCGCGGGCGGCTCGGCGAAGGGCGCGCGCGACCGGCGTACGCAAGCCGTGCTCCCGCTGCGCGGGAAGATCCTCAATGTCGAGAAGGCGCGCCTCGACAAGATGCTCGAGAACGAGCAGGTGAGGAACATGATCACCGCGCTCGGCACGGGGTTCGGCGACGACTACGACCCCGCGAAGCTGCGGTACCACAAGATCATCATCATGACGGACGCCGACGTGGACGGCGCGCACATCCGCACCCTCCTGCTGACGTTCTTCTACCGCTTCATGCACGAGCTGATCGAAGGCGGGTACCTCTACATCGCGCAGCCGCCGCTCTACTCGATCACCCACGGGCGCAACGTCACCTGGTTCCACACCGACCGCGAGCTCGAGGTGCACCTCAAGAAGAGCGCCGGCAAGATCCAGGGCTCGCTGCAGCGCTACAAGGGGCTCGGCGAGATGAACCCGGAGCAGCTCTGGGAGACCACGATGGATCCCGAGAAGCGGCTGCTGCTGCGCGTCGAGGTGCACGACGCCGAGGAGGCGGACGAGCTTTTCACGATGCTCATGGGGGACGACGTGCCGCCCCGCCGCGCGTTCATCACCGCCAACGCGCTCGAGGCCACGCTCGACGTCTAGCGCGCGGCCCTCCTCCGCCGTTCGCGCCCGTTGAATTGAGCGCGCCGCGGCAACGTGTGACGATCCGCTCGTGAGCTCCGGCTCCCGCCCGCCGTCGTCCCCGCCCGCCGGCGCGCGCCAACAGGCCGCGCGCATGCGGGAGTACGAGCGCTGGCTCTCGAGCCACGCGCCCTCGGCGATCGGCTTCCGCTGGCTGATGGGATCGACGGGGCAGCTGCTCACGAACGGGCCGGCGTTGCGCCTGCCCACCGCGCTGCGCCTCGACCCCTCGACGCGGCTGCTCGATGTCGGATCCGGCCGCGGCGGCCTCGCTCGCGCGATCGACGAGCAGCTGCGTCCGGCCGTCCCGCCCGTCGCGATCGACTACTCAGGCACGATGCTGCGGCTCGCGGCGCGCGATGGACGTCACGACGGCAGCCGCGTCGGCCTCGTCCGTGCCACCGGCACCGCGCTCCCGTTCGCCGACGCGCGCTTCACGCTGGTCACGTGTGGCCACGTCGCGAAGCATCTCGACGACCGCGAGCTGCGTGCCCTGCTCGGCGAGATCCGGCGCGTGCTCGAGCCCGGCGGGCTCGCGGTCCTCTGGGAGTTCGGACCGAGCGGCAACCCTCGGCTCGACCGCTGGAACACCGCCACAGTCTCGCTCGGCGTCCGCCAGCCGCGACTGCGCTCCTCGGTCACGCTCCAGCACCACGCGCTCGCCGCCGGCTTCGATTTGGCGCGTGACGCGAACCTGCGACCGTTCCTCGCGCCGCCAATCCCACGCGCCTCAGTGCTGCTCGGCCGCCCGCCGGAGGGCTGGCGCGAGTAAGGCGGCAGCGCTCAGCGGTAGAGCCCGAGCGCCTCGATCTCCTCGCGCACGCGCTCCGGGATGAGCAGCGACACGTCGCGCCCATGCCTCACGCGCTCGCGCAACTCGCTCGACGAGACCGCAAGTGCCGGCATCGGGATCCAGTCGATGCGGCGCTCGATCCCGGGGACCGCCTCGCGCACCGCAGGGTCCACGGCCGCGTCGCCGTTGGGACCCGGCCGCCGCGCCACGCCCAGTCGCGCCTGCGCGGAGATCCGCTGCGGCTCGTGCCACTGCGGGAGGTCGGCGAGCGCGTCGGCCCCGAGCAGGAACCACCACGCCCCCGGCGCCTCCCGGCGGAGCAGCCCCAGGGTGTCCGCGGTGTAGCTCGGCCCGGCGCGGCCGGTCTCCACCTCGCTCACCTCGGCCCACGGCAGCCGCTCCACCGCCGCGCGCACGAGCCGCAGCCGCGCCCACGCCGGCGAGAGCGCGGCACGCCCGCGCTTGCGCCACGGGTCGCCCGCCGGCACGAACAGCACGCGCTCCAGCCCGAGGTGATGGTGCGCGGCCGCGGCGAGTACGAGGTGGGCGAGGTGCGGCGGATCAAACGTGCCGCCGAGCATGCCGAGCCGCCGCTCCAGCGCGGGGCGGCCGGCGAGGAGCGCACGCTCCCGCTGGAGTTGAAGCTGCTCGCCGACGTCGGCCTGGTGGGTCTTCCGAACGCGGGCAAGTCCACGCTGCTGCGGGCGCGCCACTCACACCTCCCAGCGCACGGTCACGTCGCCGATGCGCACCTCGTCGCCGACCTCGACCCCGAGCCGCTCGAGCGCGCGTGCCACCCCGAGCCGCCGCAGGCGGAGGAAGAGCTCCTGCCGCGCGTCCAAGTTGTCGAGCGGGAGCGTCGCCGCAAGCCACTCCGGCGTCGGCCCCGTCACCACCGCGACCTCGTCCTCGCCGAGCACGGCTTCGAACCGCCGCCGACGCGGCTCAGGCCGGAGCACCGGCAGTTCGCTCGCACGGACCCGGGCGTCACGCTCATCAATCTCGCGCACCCGCGCCAGCGCCCGCCGTGCGAGCTCCGCCGTCCCCTCGCCTGTGGCCGCCGAGATCGCAAGCCACGACCGGCCTAGCCGCGCCAGCCTCGGCTCCAGCAACTCCACGTGGGCCCGCGCGTCCGGGTCGTCCACCTTGTTGAGCGCAACGAGCTGCGGCTTCTCCGCGAGCCCGTGGCCGAACGTCGCAAGCTCCTCATCGATCGTGGCGATCGCCACCATCGGGTCATCTGCGCTCATGTCCACGACGTGCACGAGCACGCGTGTCCGCTCGATGTGGCGGAGAAACTCGTGCCCAAGCCCGACACCGACGCTCGCGCCCTCGATCAGCCCGGGCATGTCCGCGCAGACGAAGGAGTCGTATCCAACCTCCACCACACCCAGCTCGGGCTCAAGCGTCGTGAACGGGTATGGAGCCACCTTCGGCGTCGCGCGGCTCCACGCCCGCAGCAGCGTGGACTTGCCCGCGTTCGGAAGACCCACCAGGCCGACGTCGGCGAGTAGCTTCAACTCCAGCCGGAGCGTGCGCTCCTCGCCGGCCGCCCCTCGCTGCGCGAACCGCGGAGCTCGGCGCGTCGGCGTCGTGAAGCGCCGGTTCCCAAAGCCGCCGCGACCGCCGCGCGCCACGACCGCGGAGGCACCCTCCTCCGCAAGGTCCGCGAGCAACACCGCCTCCGCATCCGCCGCTCCACCGCCGTCGAGCGCCCACACCACCGTACCGACGGGAACAGCCACCCGTAGGTGCGGCGCCGACGCGCCGCGACGCTGGTTGGGCCCGCCCGGCACCCCGTCCTTCGCATGCAGGCGCTGGCGAGCATGGAACGACGCGAGCGTGCTCACACGTCGCTCCGCCACGAGGACGACATCAGCGCCGCGGCCGCCGTCGCCACCGTCCGGTCCGCCGCGGGGCACGTACTTCTCGCGGCGGAACGAGACGAAGCCGTCCCCGCCACCACCCCCGCGGACACGTAGCTCGACGCGGTCGATCACGACACCGATTGTGCACGCCGCTGGCTGCTACGTGCAGTTAGGGAGTGTGCACGAAGGAGGATCCATGACACTCCGATCGTCGTCGTAGTAGGGGATGTGGACGCGGTGGAGGCGGAATCTGCGTCCAGAGGGAGCATTACGGGGACAGCACGTGAGCGCGCGTGGGAACGAGTGTGGAGAGTGGGCGCGACGGAGGGCTACCGTCCACCACAAACGTTAGGAGGTCGTGGAAGCGGTCAGGCTCACGCACAACGTAGGTGAGCTATCCACGGATTTACCGGTGTTGTCCAAGTCGATATAGACGAACGGGAAACGTGCGTGAGTGGTTTCATAAATCGATCAGGAGCCGATAGAAACGCGACGGGTGATCGGTCGCCGGGCAGCTAGGTGTCAGGCGATGCGGCGCGACCGCTCGACGAGGTCGCGCAGGCTGGCGATGTCGCGCTTCGTCTCGGGGTCGACGGAGAGCGCGCGCTCCATCTTGCGCCACCCGTGGTGGACCGTGGAGTGGTCGCGGCCACCGAGCGCGTCGCCGATCTCGACGAGGGAGCGGTTGCCGAGTTCGCGCATGAGGTACATCGCGATCTGCCTGGGATACGCGACGCGCTTCTCGCGGCTCTTGGAGAGGAGCGCCTGCTGGTCGATCTCGAAGTAGCGGCAGACCGCCTCCATGATCAGATCGGGCGAGGGTGGGAGGCGCGGCTCGGTTGGCTCAAGGGACGCGAGCGCGGAGCGGACGAGGTCGGGGGAGAGCGGTTCGCTCGTCAGTCGTGAGTAGGCGAGGACGCGGGTGAGCGAACCCTCGAGCTCGCGAATATTGTTCTTGAAGCGGCTCGCGATCAGGTGGAGGACCTCGTCGCGGACGGAAGTACGTTGCTCGGCGGCCTTGCGCCGCAGGATGGCGACGCGCGTCTCGATGTCCGGCACCTGGAGGTCGGCGATCATCCCCCACTCGAAGCGTGTCCGCAGCCGTTCCTCGAGGTGCTGGATATGCGGTGGGCTCTTGTCCGAGGTGATCACGATCTGGTGCCCGGCCTCGTGGAGCTCGTTGAAGGTGTAGAAGAACTCCTCCTGCGTTTGCTCCTTGCCGGCGATGAACTGGATGTCGTCGATCAGGAGGGCTTCGCTCTGCCGGTATCGCGCGCGGAACTCGGGCATCGTGCGCTGCTGGATCGCGGTGATCAGCTGGTTGGTGAACGCCTCGGCGCTGAGATAGACGACATACAGCGACTCTTCGATCAGCCGGTGTCCGATCGCCTGGAGCAGGTGCGTCTTGCCGAGGCCGGCGGCGCCGTAGATGAAGAGCGGGTTGTAGAGGCGCCCGGGCGCGTTCGCGACGCCCTCGGCCGCGGCAAACGCGAGGCGGTTGCTCGGGCCGACGACGAAGCTGTCAAAGCTGTAGCGCTCGCGGAGGCGCGGCCGCGGTCCGGCCGCGCGCGTGGCGACGTCGTCGGCGGCGTGGCGGAGCGCCGGTCCGCGGTCGTCGTCAGCGGGAAGCGGCTCGAAGGCGATCGCGAGCTGGCGGCCGGCGAGGTCCGTGAGGGTCCGGATGATCGCGGGGCGCAGGCGTTTCTGCAGCCACTCCGTCACAAACTCGGAGCGGGTGCCGATCACGAGCGTGTCGCCGTCGAGGCGCACGCCCTCGGTGCCCTCGAGCCACGTCTCGTAGTTTGCGCGCGAGACCTGATGCGAGAGGTCGCGCAGGGCGGCGATCCAGAGGGCGTCGGCGTCGGTGTCGAGTGTGGCCGGCGTGGCACCGTGGTCGTCAGCGGGCGGGTGCTTCGCCAATGCCGTGCCCCCGCCCGTGCGGCGCGCGCGCGAATCCACAGATGTTCAACATCCGTTGATAAGCGGTACCGACGAACCGGTTGAGGTGGCCCTCTTGAGTTCGCGAGCCGATATTCGGCCGTGCCCACCACCCCGCTAGCCGCATCGGCGGGGGAGTGACAACGCGGCGCACTGTAGCACCGGCCGATCCGGCGGATCAAGGTCTTTCTGGCTAGTGACACCTGAAACGCCGCGAAATCGGCGGCGGGGGGACTGTGGCTCAGATCGCGTACACGCTCCCCGCCGGCACGGCGGCGTGCCGTGCGCGGCGCGGGGGTACACCGACCGGCCGTATACTCCGCCTCGCCGCGCGCTGCTCCGCCAGTGGATCGCGCGCAGACGCGGAGAGGGCGAAACGCCCATCCGACCCACGGGGCGCGTATCGGCGGGGTCCGCGAGTTGAGCCGTCACGATCTCCTGCTCGCGATCGACATCGGCAACACCAGCGTCGCGATGGGCATCTACGAGGGGCCTCGCCTCGCCGCGACCTTCCGGATCGCGACCGACCAGGAGAACCTCCCGGACGAGTACGCGATGCTGCTGCTCGGGCTGCTGCGCAGCCGCGAGATCGAGCCGTCGCGGATCCACGCGGCGGTGATGTCGTCCACGGTTCCCCCGCTGCTGAACACGTTCCGACAGGTCTGCCGCGACTACTTCTCGGTGGAGGCGCTGGTGGTAGGGCCGGGCGTGAAGACCGGCGTCCGTGTGCTGTACGACAACCCGCGCGAGGTGGGCCCGGACCGCGTGCTCCACGCGGTCGCGGCGCTGAAGCGGTACTCGCCCCCGATAATCATCGTGGACGTCGGCACCGCGCTCGTGTTCGACGCGGTCTCGCGGGAGGGCGACTACCTCGGCGGCGCGATCGCGCCCGGCATCGCGATCGCGGCGCAGGCGCTGATGGCGCGCGCGGCGATGCTGTTTCGGGTGAGCCTGGAGCGTCCGCCGAACCCGATCGGGCGCAACACGACGCACTCGATGCAGGCCGGCATCGTCTTCGGGTACGCCGAGATGGTGCGCGGCATGGTGCGCCGCTTCAAGGAGGAGATCGGCGAAGACGCGACGGTCGTGGCAACGGGCGGGTATGCGAGCGTGATCGCGGCCGAGGCCGGCTGCTTCGACGCGCTGGAGGAGAACCTCAACCTCGAGGGGCTGCGTCTGGTGTACGGGGCGAACAAGTGACGACGAGACCCCTGGATGGATCCGAGCCGCTCGCCAGCCGGCACATCGTGCTGGGCGTCACCGGGTCGATCGCGTGCTACAAGGCGGTGGACCTCGCGAGCAAGCTCGTGCAGGCGGAGGCGGTGGTCGACGTCGCGCTGACGCCGGCGGCGACGGCGTTCGTGACGCCGCTCGCGTTTCGCTCGATCACCGGGCGGGAGCCGCACACGGACATGTTCCGGCCGAACGGCGAGCACGGCGAGGCGCACGTGGAGCTCGCGCGTCGTGCGGACCTGATGCTGATCGCGCCGGCGACCGCGTCGACCATCGCGCGGCTGGCGCACGGGATGGCGGACGACTTCGTCTCGCTCACGGCGCTCGCCACGCAGGCGCCGCTGCTCGTGGCGCCGGCGATGGACGCGCAGATGTGGGAGCACGCGGCGACGCAGGCGAACCGCGCCTTGCTCGAGCAGCGTGGGGTGCAGTTCGTGGGCCCGGCGGCCGGTCGGCTCGCGTCGGGGCGCATGGGGGCAGGCAGGCTCGTCGAGCCGGCGGACATCGTGGAGCACGTGAAGGCGCGGCTCGGGCGCGAGCGCGGCGACCTACGGGGTCGGCGCATCGTGGTCACCGCCGGCGGGAACCGCGAAGCGATCGACCCGGTGCGGTTCATCGGCAACCACTCGAGCGGGAAGCAGGGCTACGCGATCGCGCAGGCGGCCCGGGACCGCGGCGCCGAGGTGACGCTGATCTCGACGGTGGCGCTGCCCACGCCCGCCGGGGTCCGCGCCGTGCCCGTCTCGGCCCATGCCGAGATGTTCGAGGCGGTGCGCGAGGCCTGCCGGAACGCGGATGCGCTGATCATGGCTGCGGCGGTCGCCGACTACCGGCCGGCGGGATCGGCAACCCACAAGATCAAGCGCGAGGGTGCGGACCGGCTCACGATCGAGCTCGTGCAGAACGCTGACATCATCGCCTCGATCGACGAGCCGCGGCTGATCAAGGTCGCCTTCGCGGCGGAGACCGACGACCTGCTCGCGAACGCCGCGCGCAAGCTGCGCGCGAAGGGCGCGCGCCTCATGGTGGCGAACGACGTGAGCGCGACCGACGCAGGCTTCGCCGTCGACACGAACCGCGTCGCGATCCTCGACGATCGTGGCGGGCAGGAAGACCTCCCGCTGCTCTCGAAGTACGACGTGGGGATGCGCATCCTCGATCGCGTCGGGGAGCTGCTGCGCGAGGTGCGCTGAGCGGGTGGAGTCGCTCGTCACGCTGGCGATCCTCGTCGCGGCGGCGGTAGGCAGCGTGGGTTTCGTCGGGAACGGGCTCTACACGCAGCGTCACGGCGTGGATCACCGCGTGCTGCGATGGATGCGGAACGGCGGCATCGCGGCGGCGTGGCCGCTGCTCGTCGTGCGCGCGCTGATCGGCTGATCCGCCGCCGGCGCTCCGCCCCCCGCTCACACCCCGCGGGCGCGGCCCTCGTCCAGCGCGACGGCCAGGCGCTCGAAGGCCGTCCAGTCGGGCCCGGCGCGCACGTGGGGGGCGCGCGGATCGGCGGCGTTATGCGGCGTCCCCAGCAGCGCCGCGCAGATGCGCTCCCAGTGAGCGCCAGCAGCGTGGCTGGCGAGTCCTCCAGCAGCACGTCGAGCGCGATCGTCATCTCGTATCGCTCGGGGCCCATGATCCGGGACCGCCCCTGGCCGCATCGACTGCGCGCGCGTGATGGCGAGCCCCCCGCGCTCCGGGGCGTTGCGCACCGTGAGCGCGGCGGAGTCGCTCGTGCCGTCGAAGTCGAGCCCGAGGCGCATCAGCGCGCCTCCGCCATCGTGGAGAGGCGCGCGCAGAGCGCCTCGAAGGCGGCCCAGTGCTCGACGACGTGGATGCCGGCCGGCCGAGGTTCCGCGCGCCGGGAGCGCGACTCGAGCAGCACGGGGCGCGTCGGCGTGGGGAGCAGGTCCGCGAGGACGGCAGGGGTGTCGTCCAGCAGCAGGTCGGCTCCGATCGCGTCGCACGCGGGCGCCTTCGAGGCGCTCGACGTGTGCAACACGCCCGCGAGCGGAACGCGGTGGCGCTCGAGCCACTCGCGCGCGAAGCGCGCCTCGAGCTCGTTGCGGGCGGTGACCACGTAGAGGGCGTGTGCCTCGGAGAGGCGCGCGATCGCCTCGAGCGCCCCCGGCAGGGGCTCCATCGCGAGCGTGAGCTCGCTCCCGAGGATCGCGCGCACCATCGCAACGAGCTGCTCGCGCGCCATCTGCTCGGCCACGTCGCGGGTGGGGTCGAGCTCCGCGCCGAGCTGGTCGCGCATCCAGCGGTCCATCGCGGCACCCCAGCCCGCGATGGTGCCGTCGAAGTCGAGCGCGATCCTCATCCGGCGTTCCCCGGGGGCTGCATCAGCTGCAGCGTGTTGCCGTCCGGATCCTGGAACGTCGCGACGCGCCCGCCCCACGGCTCGGTCGCCGGCGCGCGAGAGAAGCGCACGCCGGCGCGCACGAGCGCCGCGTGCGCCGCGTCGATGTCGTCGACGCGGAGGTTCAGCATCACCCGCAGCGGCTCGCGCGAGCCGCCGGCGACGCCGTCGTGCACGGCGACGGTGAGGCGGAGGTCCCCCCACTCGAAGTTCACGAAGCCGCGGCGGTCGGAGCGCGCGCGCAGCCCGAGCATCTCGACGTAGAAGCGGCGCATCGCGTCGAAGCGCGCGGCGTCGGTCCACACGAGGACGCCGGCGAGCCCGCGGATCGATGAGGTCGACACGCCGGACACGATACCGGGCCGCCGCGGCGCGTGTCGCGAGCGGCCCGGTGCGTGGTCCCGATCCGCACGGCGGGTGGGGGGGCCCGCCGGTGCCCTGGGTAGCGGAGCGTGACCGTCACCGCACGCGCGACACCGTCGTCGGCGGTCATCGTGATCGCGAGCGCCACGGGCGGGCTGCCGCGCGGCAGTGCGTGCGCGTGCGCAGGTTCTAGTGGTAGGCGCCGGCCACGGTCACGGTGGGCGGCGTTCGGTCGACATGGATGGGGCCAACGGTCGTCCCCCTCGCGGTGTTGCCGGCGGCGTCGATGCACTCGCCCGCATTCGTCACGCTCTGGTCGGCACCCTCAGCGGTGATCGTGGCGCCCCAGAGGGTGTTCACCGCGACCGCGGAGGCGTTCGGCCCGCCCGGGTCGTGGCAGCCGAACGTGACGGTGACGCTCTGGTTCGTCCACGTCCCGGCGACGTACTCCGAGCCGGATAGTGGGGAACGATTGGGCCGGGCCGCGCGTAGAGCGAGCGCGGCGGAGAGCCGGTTGAGATTTGGTTGGGGGCGACGGCCGCCGGGAGATCGCGGGGGACGGTCTGGCGACGGCCCCGCCGGGCGCCCCGGCGCGGAGCGCCGGGGAATGCGCAGGGCGCGGTCGCGTGTTAGCGCGCGCGCCCCAGCACGAAGTGCACGAGCGTGCGCACCGGGATGCCGCTGTTGCCCTTCACGAGCACGCCGCGGTCGCTCGAGGCGTTCATGACGCCGGCGATGTCGAGGTGTGCCCAGGGGGTGTTCCCGGCGAAGCGCTCGAGGAACTTCGCTGCGGTGACGGAGCCCGCCGCGCGCCCGCCGGTGTTCTTCACGTCGGCGACGTCCGACTTGATCTGGTCGGCGTACTCGCGGTCGAGCGGCATGCGCCAGACCCGCTCGCCGGCGGCGCCGGAGGCGCGCTCGAGGTCGCTCCAGACGCGGTCGTTGTTCGCGAAGACGCCGAAGCGCACGCTTCCGAGGGCGACGTTCATTGCGCCGGTCAGCGTCGCGATGTCGACGAGGGTGTCGCACCCCTGCTGCTTCGCGTACGCGAGCGCGTCCGCGAGCACGAGGCGGCCCTCGGCATCGGTGTTGATCACCTCGATCGACTGGCCGTCCATCGCGTAGACCACGTCGCCGGGCTTGGTCGCGGAGCCGCTCGGCATGTTCTCGGTGCATGGCGCGATGCCCATGACGTTCACCCGCGGGGCGAGCCGCGCGATCGCCTGCATCGCGCCAATCACCGAGGCGGCGCCGGTCATGTCGCCCTTCATCGACTCCATGCCGTCGCCGGGCTTCAGCGAGATGCCGCCGGTGTCGAAGGTGATGCCCTTGCCGAGGAGTCCGACGAAGCGGTTGCCGCGGCCGCCGCGGTAGGTGAGCACGATGAACTTCGGCGGCTGCACGGAGCCGTTCGCCACCGAGAGGAAGGAGCCCATCTTCAGCCGCTCGGCCTCGGCGCGCTCGATCACCTTGCACTCGAGCCCGGTCTCCGAGGCGATGCGCTGTGCCTGCTGCGCGACGATCGTCGGCGTCATCAGGTTCGCCGGCTCGTTGCCGAGGTCGCGCGCGAGGTTCTGGCCCTCGGCGAGCACGCGCCCCTGCTCGACGCCGCGGCGGACCTCGGCAACGCGCCCGGCCGCCGGCTCGACGAGCGTCACGTCGCCGATCGAGCCCTGCGCGCGGTCGGCGGCGCGCGTGTGGTGCTTGTCGAACCGGTAGAGGCCGAGGAGCAGGCCCTCGGCGATCGCGCGCCCCGCGGACGCGGGGTCGATCGGCGACGTGACGCCGCCGAGGCCGAGGGCGACGGAGCCGACACCGAGCGTGCGCAGCCGCCGCGAGGCGTTCGCGATGCGGGTGCGGAGGCGGTCCGCCGTCTCCGCCTCGTCGCGCTTGCCGGTGCCCAGGACCACGACGCGCTGCGCGTGCACGCCGTCGCCGGCGGCAAGCGCTGTGATCTCGCCGTCCTTACCCGTGGCCACGCCGGCCGCGAGCTGCGCCGCGATGGCGCCGTCGAGGGCGCGGTCGACCGCAGCCGTCTGGCCTGCCAGCCGGCGCGCGCCTTCGGGCACCGTGACGACGTACGTGTCGACTCGCTGCGCGGTGAGGTTCCCGCCGGCGACGTGAAGCTGCACGACGCGCTCCTTCAGGGTGATGAGGACGGCCGGGCGACGCGCGCCGCCCGCAGGCGCGCGGAGCATAGGAGCGCCACGAGAGCACGGGCAACCGGGCGCCGGCGCCCGGGAGCGCGCGCACCGAGCCCATACAATGACGCAGCGACGGGCGAGCGACGGGCCGCTCGCCGTGCGGGGTCGGTCGGGAGCATGAAGCGGCGCATCTACCGGTACCTGCACGCGGTCACCGCTCCGGAGCGCTCCGGCGTCGTGTGGTTCGACCTGATCGAGATCGGGCTCGCCACGCTCGGCTTCCTCCTCTACTTCCTCGTACGCGGCGCCGTGATCGACCGCACCTCGGACGCGTTGGCGAACGCGCGCTGGATCGTCGGCCTACAGTCGTCGCTCGGGCTCTACATCGAGCCCGTGGTGAACCGCTGGGTGCTCGAATCCGCGCCGCTCCTGACGATGGTGAACTTCGTCTACTTCTGGCTCGACTTCCCGCTGATCCTCGCCGTCGGGCTCGTGCTCTTCTGGAAGCGGCGCAACAGCTACACGCTGCTGCGCGACGCGCTGCTGCTCTCGGGTGCGCTCGCGCTCATCCTCTACTGGACGTTCCCGGTGGCCCCCCCTCGCTTCCTCAAGGAGTGGGGATTCGTCGACACGCTCGCGCAGTACTCGAACCTCGCCTACCAGACCCAGTCGACGAAGCCCTTCGTCAACCCGTTCGCGGCCGTGCCGTCGCTGCACGTCGGATGGGCGGTGCTGCTCGCCGTCGCGCTCTTCCACGCGACGGATCACCTGCTCGTGCGGGTCGGCGCGATCGTGAACCTCGTGCTGCAGTCGATCTCCGTGGTGGCCACGGCGAACCACTACATCTTCGACGGGGTCGTGGGGGTGGCGATCGCGTTCGCGGGGCTCGGCGCGGCCGTGCTCCTGCAGCGGCGCGGCTACCCGTCGCTGCGGGAGTGGTTTGGCGGTCAGGCGGCGATGGTGGCGGCGCGTGAGCACGCGGCGCCGGTGGCGCGGGACGCCCGCGGGGGCTGACCGAGCGGTGCCCTAGCCCTCCTCGAGGTCCAGGACGACGCCCTCGACGAACTGCCGGATGTCGCGTGAGGTGTCGACTGTGAGGTGCGGGCGCGTGATCGGCTCCTGCCGCCCGGCCATGCGCTCGTAGAGCTGCCGCACGGCCGTGGTGTCCTGGGGGCTCTGCTCGGCGAGACCGCGGATGCGCTCGTGGATCACGTTGACGGGTGCCGTGACCTGCACGAGCACGAGGCGCGCGCGATGCAGGTCGGCGAGCGTGTAGAGCGGCTGGCGTTCCCACTCGGTGAGGTTCGAGTCGTCGAGGACCACGGTGCAGCCCTGGTCGAGCAGCTCGCCGATCAGCGCGCGCACCGCGCGCGCGAGGCGCTGGGACTCGCGGAACGAGTAGTCGGGGATGCCGACGAGGTGCTCGCGGAAGGCGTCCCCGTCGATCACGGCGACGGGGAGGCGCTCCGCGAGCGCGCGCCGCAGCGTGGTCTTCCCGCTGCCCGGCGGGCCCACGAGCACGACGAGCGCGGGCCAGGCGCGCGGGGGCGGCGGCGAGCCGAGCAGCGCGCGCAGCCGCTCGACGTCGTGCGCGCCGCCGACCGGTGCGTCGGTCCCGCCGCCGTTCGTGATGACAGACATGCGGCGCATCATAAAGGATGGCCGGCCGGGTCGAGGCGGTGAGCGCGCCGCTCCGACCGCACGGCCCCGCGCCTCGCGCTCACGGCTCCTGGTACCAGGCGACGCCGATCATCCGCGGGCCGAGCCGGGTGGCGGCATGGCGGGTGATCGGGGTCACGACCAGCTCCTCGGGATCGAGGGAGCGGCGAACCCAGGTGGCGAGGGCGAGCGCGCCCGCCTCCGCGGCCGCGTGCAGCACCGCCACGTGGAGCGCCCCGCCGGGACGCGCCGCCAGCGTCGTGAAGTGGTCTCGGAGCGCGACGAGTGCCTGGTCGCGGCGCACGGGGCGAGCCAGCACAGTGACCTCGCTCCCGCGCATCTCGACGACCGCGCGCAGGCGCGCGGTGCCCGGGACCGACGCGCCGCCGGCGCCCGCGAGCTCCGGGTGCTCGAGCACCGCGAGCATCGACGCAGCGCCGCGCACGGCCGCGGCCGCCTCGCGTGCGCCGTCCACGTCGGCGCCGGCGACGATCGC
>Ga0194132_10001331_pt1 | contig 49968 bp, 35 predicted proteins | sample TA2KigOf80mmetaG_FD_148612 | JGI IMG/M metagenome (GOLD analysis project Ga0194132, IMG submission 148612) | Freshwater microbial communities from Lake Tanganyika, Tanzania - TA2015054 Kigoma Offshore 80m | ecosystem: Environmental > Aquatic > Freshwater > Lake | place: Tanzania: Lake...
TCGAAGTGAAACTCTTCCGGAGCGAAGGCAACAGATATCCGCTTCGACGCCGCCTCGTAGGGGCGACCGGCGGTCGCCCTGCTCTGCGAATCGCAGTGGAAAGGTCGAAGAAATGCCCAGCATCGGCGAATCAAACCGAACGATTTGCGCTGATGCCTGCGCTCCTCCAGAGTTCCACTTCGATCGACACAGTGTCATGGGTTTTCCCGGTCGCATGAATAATTCGGGCTAGGGTGACTAAACTATCGTCGATTTCGCCGATCTTCCGCGAAAATTGGCGCGTTAATAAATGAGAGTATAGAACGTCTAAGAAATGGGGCGCGCACCGCAGATTATGAAACGTATCCTACTAACAATCGCCGTGGTTATCCTGGCGCTTGGCATGGCCGCACAAAATATTGCCGATGCCAGCGGCGTGCGCGGTCGGCGTGAGACGCCGGCGGTTGGGGCTTCGCCGGCGCCGCGCGCGGCTCATGGGCGCAGGCCGGTGGTTCGAACTTATGTTTACCCGCCCCACTACTATTACGCGCCTTACGGTTATTACCCTTACCATCCACCGGCTTTCGTGGTGTCGCCCTACGGCTCCTACTATTACCCACCGACAGTTGTCGTCACCCAGCCCTACTTTTGTGTGCTGCACCAAGCCGGTTGGGTGAGCCGTGCTGGATTTCTCGATCATGTCGCCGGCACGCACAAACTGCCGCTGGAATCGGCCGCTTCCTTTTGTCCGGACGGCGTCGATAGCTGCTTGTTCCCGGCCTATTGACTGTTTGCCCGCGTCGCTGTCTGTCTTTCTCACGTCCGGTCATTTCGCTATATTCACTTCATGTCACTTAGCCAAGCCCGGCGCCGCGTGTCATGACGACGTTGGCGGAGAAACTTGCGGGGATCATCGATCCGGCGCGGATCGTCACCGATCTGGAGCGCCTCGATGAGCTATCGTGGGATGCGCTCTCTGAGGCGCGCATCGACCCGCGCCATCGGCCGTCGACAGGTTTGCCGATCTGTGCGGTGCTGCCGCAGTCGACCGAAGAGGTGCAGCAGCTGGTCCGTTTTGCGAATAGTCAGAAGATTGCGATCTTACCCTACGGCGGCGGTTCGGGATTGATGGGCGGCGCGCTGTCGATCGGTGCATGCCTTTTGCTCGACCTACGCAGCATGAACCGGATTCTGGACATTGACACAGCATCGCGCTCGGCGCGGATGCAAGCCGGGGTGGTGTTGGAGAGTTTGGATCATGGGCTAAGCGAAAAAGGCTTCATTCTGGGCCATGACCCGTGGACGGTGCCGGTGGCAACGGTGGGCGGAGCGATTTCCACCAATAGTGTCGGCTACCGCGCCGGGTTGTATGGTTCGATGGGCGATCAAGTACTGGGACTCGAAGCGGTTTTGCCGAATGGCGAAATCCTCCGCACCCGCGCCGTGGCGAAGTCTTCGGTGGGCATCGATTTGACAGCGCTATTGATCGGCGGCGAGGGCTGCTTTGGGATTATCACCGAAGCGACGCTGCGGATTTTCCCAGTGCCGGAGGAGCGCCGGCTCCACGCTTTGCGCTTCGATTCGTTCGAGATTGGCTATGGCGCCATTCAAGCAATGTTTCGCCACCGTTTGCAGCCGGCGCTGCTCGACTTCGGCGATTCCGGCGCTAAGTACGACGGCGGTGCCGTGCTCTATCTTGGCTTTGAAGGGAACCGTGCGGTGGTCGAGGGGGAAGCGCGGCTGGCGCTGGATATATGTAGGCGCCATGGCGCCGGTGAGTTGCCGGAGCAAGAGGCGGAGCGCTTTTGGCGCGAGCGCCACTCGATCGCACGGCGCTTTATGCAGAACCGGCGCGAGCGGCGCCAGCGCGGCCGCGACGGGGTTTATCGCGACTGGATTCACGTGGCGCTGCCGCCTGCACAAGTGCTGCCGTTTCGCGCCGCAGCTATTACGCTTATTCGCGAACGCGGCGTCGAGCTGCAAGAGAGCGGCCTGTGGATAGAGCCGGGGCTTTTCTCGATGCCGTTGGCGCTCGCCGACGGCGCGCCCAATGCTCAGCTCAAGCTCGAAGAAGCCATTGAAGCGCTGCTCCGTTTAGTGCATTCGATGGGAGGTTCGATGGAGTATACCCATGGGGTCGGGGTAAAGTTGGCGCCGCTCATGGCTGACGAGCATGGCTATGGTATGGAAGTCATGCGGCAAATTAAGCGGACGCTCGACCCTAACAATATTCTCAATCCTGGAAAAATGGGACTGTAGGGAAACTCGAAATCAAAGATTCTGGGTCGGCCAATTTAGAAAGCGGCACGGATGACGTCTAATCTTTAGCTCTAGGCACACTGCTATGAAACATATTTGCGCGCTCATCGTTGCGGTCTTGTTTTTTTCGGCCTGTGCTTCCGCGCCTTATACCGGTCGCAGCCAAGTGATCTTGGTATCCGAGGGCCAGGAAGTGGCGTTGGGTGAAGAGGCCTATCGCCATATTCTACGCGACAGCGTCGTTACCCGTCAGGCCGAGGCTGAGCGGATCGTGCGCAAAGTGGGCGAACGCATCGCGCGCGCCGCCGAAAAGCCGGAATACAAATGGGAGTTTAGCGTCATCAACGAGCCGGAAACCGTCAATGCTTTCGCCGTACCGGGCGGCAAAGTTGCCGTGTACACGGGCATTTTCGGACCGGCGCGCGACGAGGCCGGTTTGGCCGTGGTGTTGGGGCACGAAGTTGCGCACGCGCTGTTGCGCCATCCCGCCGAACGCATGAGCCAGGGGTTGCTCTTGCAGCTGGGCGGCGTCGGTCTTGGTGTTGCCTTGGGACGTAACCCGGCGCTGGCCAATCAAGTGTTGCAGGCCTATGGCCTTGGCGCGGGAGTCGGCATTGCCCTGCCGTTTGGCCGCTCGCAGGAATCGGAAGCCGACCGAGTTGGGCTGATTCTGATGGCCAAAGCGGGCTACGACCCGCGCGTCGCGCTGGAACTTTGGGAGCGCATGGAGATGGGCGACAAGAGAAAGGAAGGGGAGAAGGGCAGCAGGCCGCCGGAGTTCCTTTCGACCCATCCGGGATATGAAACTCGTGTGAAACAAATCCGCGCGTATCTACCTGAAGCGCTGTCGTACTCTCAGCAGAGCAGCGCAAAAATCGAAAACTTGCCTGCGCCGGCGTCGCTGGATACGGCGGCGGCCAAGTCGGAGCGCGAGCTGCTCAAACGGGTGCAGGCCATCAATGCGTACGTCCAGCAACAAAACGGTGAACGGCCAGTGGTCGAGGCTTTAGGCTACGAGCTGCGCTTGAATCCGCAAACCATCGTGCAGGAGCGCCATCAGTTAGGCATCGGTTACGGTCAATATGCGGCGCTGCGCGGTGTCTCCTATCTCGGGCGCGGCTCGATTAACCGCGTGGTTGACGACTATAAGCGCGGTCGCTCTTGGTCCGAAATCAGCGAGGCCAACGGTAGCCGCATCAGCGAGCTCACGGTGTGGGTTGGCGACGTCATTCGCACCACCAACAACCGCGCCCGCGACCTGCGCAATCAGCGGCCTAACCAGCGCTGAAGCGCCCACTGAATTGGTTCCCCCAACCGGCTTTGCGAGAGCTTGACCTGCCTGTTTGATTGTGATGAAAGGTAGCCAGCGATAGAGGAGTCCCTCGATCGGCAAGTCGAAGGCAAAACGCTGCAACGGGATAGGACTTGGCCTTCCACGGACAGAATACCGGACGGATGTTGCACGGACGCACACTGGTGACTAAGACCATCCGTCCGAACTCTGCTACCTAAGAACCCAACGTTTTCTATCCCTCCGCTTTTTCCTGATAGGCAGTTTATCCGCCTTCGGTTGCCGGCTGTGACCAGTTGGCTGCAGTTTGCAGTGCCACGGGAGCGGCCGGTGGCGCAACCAGGTGAAGACAGTGTATGGCCGCAAAAGCCTCGATAGTTTTCTTTTTGCTGCTATGGCTCGCTAGCTGCAGCACGGCGCATCATGACCGCCTTTCACAGGGTGGCGATGCGATTTGGGTCACCGAATCGATCCCGGGCCGCGACCTGGACCGTTTGGCGCGCCTCTGGCAGCAGCGGCGCCTCGAAGGGGCTAACACCGACTACGCGCTCGGCCCCGGTGACCTGCTGCAGGTATCGGTTCCCGGATTGGAAGATCTGAAAGACTTTTCTGTGCGGGTTTCCGAAGAGCGCATGATCGCGCTGCCCTACGCCGGTACGCTCAACGTCACCGGCCTCGGAGAACGAGGCCTGCGAGAAGAAATTCGCCAGCGGCTGCAAAAAGACTTCATGCACCACCCACAGGTGACGGTGCTGGTCAAAGAATCGCGCAGCCGGCAGATCGCGGTGGTTGGCGCGGTGAACAAGCCTGGTCTTTTCGATCTCGCCAGCCGCGGCGAAACGATTTTTAATATGATCTCCTACGCCGGCGGCCTGCGCAACGACGCCGCCGAGCGCATTCTTTTCATTCCGGCAGAATCGTTGGAGCGCGAACAGAGCAAAGACATTTTCACTTCGCTGCCGTCGCACCTGGTGCGCCAGGAAGCACTGGCGCCGGCGCTGAAGGCGGTGGAGCCGATTGTCATCAACGTCGATCGCTTGGCACGGGGCGGCGACGAGCTTTACCTCAGCCTGCCGGCGCGCCCCGGCGACGTCGTCATGGTGCCCATCGGCGGGGAAGTCTTGATCCAAGGATGGGTGCAGAAACCGGGAGGCTATCGAATCACCGCGGGCATGACGGTGCTGGGCGCCATCGCCGCCGCCGGCGGCGTGATGTTTCCCGCCGACCTGGCAGCGGTGCGTCTGATCCGCACGGAAAAGGTCGGCAGCAAAATGTCAAAAGTCATCGACCTCGAGGCGATTCAACGCGGTGAAGAACCCGACTTGCGCGTGGAGCCAGGCGATATCGTCGATGTCGGCGCCTCCGCGGCGCGGCTCATCGGCTACGGCGTCTATCAGTTCTTCGTCAACAAATTCAATGTCGGCGCCAGTGTTCCAATATTCAAATAGCTCATTACGACAAAGGGTGTACCGACATGAAAAACCGACCGATCAGACAAATCGAACCGCAGGAACTCCAGGGCCGTATCCTGGTTTATCAACCCAATGATTTACCAATGGCGCAAAGCCGGCTGACCCGTGCCGAAGAAACCCTGCGCTTGCGCGACTACTGGCACATCTTGCTCAAACACCGCTGGAAAATCGCCGCTTGCCTGCTGACGGCGTTGTTCTTGGCTTCTATTTATCTTTCGTTGCGCCGTCCGGTATATACGGCGCGGGCAACCTTGTTCATCGAGCGACGCGCGCCGCAGGTCGTCGAAATCAAGCAGGTGCTCGCCGACTCCACCGAAGTGGACGACACGAGTTTCTATCAAAGCCAGCACGAAATCCTAAGGAGCCGTAGTCTTGCCGCCGAAGTTATTCGGGGGCTGCGCTTGGATCGCAATCCAGGTTTCGCGGGGGGCAGCGGCTTTAGCGCGCAAGCCGCGTTCGAGGGCGACAGCGGCGTGTCAGTGACGAATAATCAGGGGCAGATCGTTTCGACCGTCGATGCCGGGCTGATCGATCGCTATGAGGGGATGCTGCAGGTCGAGCCGATCAAGCGCAGCCGTTTGGTGAAGATCGCCATCACGAGTCCAGATCCGGTGCTTTCGGCCGAAATGACCAACGCCCATGCGCAGGCCTTTATTCAGCAGGGCATGAAACTGCGCTCACAGGCGAGTCAGGAAGCGCGCAAGTTTCTCGAGGGAAAACTCGTCGAGCTGAAAAACCGGGCGCAGCAGTCTGAAAGGGCGCTCAATGAGTTCCGCCGCAGCAAAGGTTTTGTCTCCCTCGATGAAAAAGAAAATACCGTGGTCGATCGGCTGGCCGATTTGAACAAGCGGCTGACCGACGCCGAGGCGGAGCGCATCGGGCTCGAAGCCCAAGCGCGCTTGATTCGCCGACGCGACTACGATTCGCTGCCGGCGGTGATCAGCAACGTTTTGATCCAAACACTGAAGGGGCAGTTGGTCACGCTCGAAGGCCAGGCCGCCAACCTGGCGACCCGCTACAAAGACGGTTACCCGCCGTTGGCGCAGTTGAAGTCGCAGATCGAAGAGACGCGCGAGCGTTTGACCGTGCAGATGAAGAGTGTGGTCGAAGGCATCAACTCGGCTTATCTCGCCGCTGCGGCGAAAGAAGCCGAGCTGCGCGGCCAGGTGGAAAAGCAGAAGTTGGCGGCCTTGGCATTGAAAGACGCGACCGTGGACTACGCGATTCTCTCGCGCGAAGCTGACACCAACAACCAGCTTTACGACAGTGTGCTCGAGCGGCTCAAGGAAATCAGCGTCGCCGGAGAAATTCCCAGCTCGAACATATCGATACTCGATGCCGCCGAAGTGCCGCGCCAGCCTTCCGGGCCGCAAAAAAGGATCGCCATTTTGTTTGCGCTCGCGATCGGGCTGCTGGCCGGGCTCGGCTACGCATTTGCGAAAGAAATTTTCGACAATACGCTCAAGACGCCTGCCGACGTCGAGCGCTATCTGCGGCTGGCGAACCTGGCGGTGGTGCCGGACTATCGCAGCTTGACCCCGGCGCAAACCGCGTGGAGTTTTCTCAACGGGCGTGTCGACACGACCAAAGAATTGAGCATCTCGCCGCTCGACACCGAAAGCATCGCCAGCGATCGCCGCCTGTCGATGGTCACCGAGTCCTATCGCAAACTGCGCACGGCGATCTTCTTCTCGCAGCCCGACGAGCCGCCGAAGACGCTGTTGGTCACGAGCGCGACGACCAAAGAAGGTAAGACGATTACGGCGGTGAACACGGCGATCATGCTGGCGCAGATGGGCCTCAAGGTGTTGTTGATCGATGCCGATCTGCGCCGGCCCTGCTGCGATCAAATCCTCGATGTGTGGGCCACCGAAGGGCTGTCGGACTATCTGGTCGGCCAAGATGAGCTCGACAAGATTATCAGCCCGACCAAGATTGCTAACTTGGCGCTGCTGAGCTCCGGGACGATCCCGCCGAATCCGCCGGAGCTTTTGGGTTCCAAACGCATGCGCGAGATGCTCGAAATCCTTAAGCACCGCTTCGATTTCGTGGTGATCGACACGCCGCCGGTCATTCCGGTGACCGATCCGGTCGTGGTCTCGACAATGGTCGACGGCGTGCTCTTGGTTATTGGCGGTCAACAAACACCGCGCGATCTGGTGCAGGCGGCGGTGGCGCAATTGTGCGACAGCCAAGCGCGGATTTTGGGCGTGGTGCTCAATCGCGTTGACATGCGCAGCGCCGAATACACCGATTATTTTCGCTATAACTACGGCACCTATTATTCGCGTTTTTCCAATTTCCGCGCCGGCGCTTGAAGCGGTGTCGCGGTTTGGCGTCTGGGCAGTACCGGGAGGGCGCAAGCGATGCCCAGCCTGGCACGCCAACGTTGGTTGGCGCGCCCGTCCATTTTGACAACGACGAGGATTAGCGATAGAAATTGGGTTGGAGCGAACCTACGGAGTGAGCGTTACAGAGATACAATCTAGTCACTTGTCGCACTACAGAGCGAACGAATGCACCCCCCAAGGGTGCATTTTTTTTAATTAGGTGGGGAGTCGAAGTGCAAGCACAAATTGAAATCCTGGCGTCGTTGCAGACGGTGGATCGTGAGATCAAGGAGCAGACCGGCCTCAAACAAGGGCTGCTCGGCGAGCTTGCGACCAAGGAAAAAGAGATCGCGGCGAAGAAGCGGGAGATCGATCAACTGACGGTGGTGGTGGCGGAAAAAGAAAAAGCGCGCGCTGAAAAGGACCGAGTGTGGCAGGAAGAAGGACGCAAAGCCGTCGACAAGCGCATGCGCATGAACAAGATTAAAAACATCAAAGAGCTGCAGGCGTTGCAGCGGGAAATCGAACAGATCAAGCAAAGTAACGGCGAATTGGAAGAGGTATTGATCCAGCTCATGGAAGAGCTCGACGGCGTCAAGGCCAATATGAAGACCAAGCAGGACGAGATGACGGCGATGCAAGCGGAGTGGCAAAAAAAACAGCAGGAGTTGCAAGCGCAAATCTCCGGCATCGACCAGGCCGTTTCCGAAGCCGCCAACCGGCGTCAGTCCATTGCCGCGCAAGTGGGCCGCGATTTGATCTCGCGCTACGAGCTGATTTTTTCACGCCGCGGCGGCACGGCGGTGGTGGAAGTTTCGGGCGGCATCTGCCAAGGCTGCTACATGAATATTCCACCGCAGCTGGGGAATGAAATTATTCGCAGCGAAAAAGTTCATCTCTGCCCAAGCTGCCAACGCATTCTTTACTGCCGCCCCGCGACTGAGTAGGGGCGATTTACAAATCGCCCGACCGATCTACAATCGAAGTGTATTCCCGCGGGCTAGAGTGAATTGAGCGATCGCTCTCCGTCCTCTGGCGGAGGGAGGAAAGTCCGGACTCCACAGGACAGGGTGGCCGCTAACGGCGGCCCCGAGCAATCGGGGGAAAGTACCACAGAAAACATACCGCCCGCCGCTTCGGCGGCGAGTAAGGTTGAAAAGGCGAGGTAAGAGCTCACCGGTCCATCAGTGATGGTGGACGCATGGCAAACCCCACCCGGAGCAAGACCCAATAGGAGAGTTGGGTGGTCCGCCCAAAACTCTCGGGTAAGGTCGCTGGACGCCGCGAGCAATCGCGGCGCAAGATGAATGATCGCTGTGGCTCGGTTGCGAGCCATCACAGAATCCGGCTTATCGATTCACTCTAGCCCGCAGTTTTATCCTCGTTTCAGGCCCCACTCCACAGGGGCCCAATCACCACCATTCTGGATGAAATTTGGGCTTTCGATGGGAAAATCTCCCACCCATTAGTACGGCCCATGATCGACTGACCTACCCCAGATATTGCGGTTCTGAGTCGAATCTCTTTTCAAGGTTAGGAAAAAAAGCGCAAATTAGTGAAACAGTGGAAGATTTTTATTGACTTCACTTTCGCTATAAGGTTATAAGTGTGGCGTTCGCCCAAAAAGTGGAAGTAATGGCCATTTTGGGCCTAAAGCGCTATGTTTACCGGAACTTTCCAGCAGACCATCGATAGCAAGGGACGGATTAGCGTTCCGGTGAAGTTCCGTGAAGTACTAAACGATCCGCGCATCATGATTACCCACTTTACCATGAATGGATTGAATTGTCTCGATGTTCATCCCATGGCCGAGTGGGCGAAGTTTGCCGAGCAACTTGGCAAACAGAATCCCTTCGATCCGAATGTGATTTGGTTCGAGACTTTTTACATTGGCGCGGCTTGTGAGTGTGAGCTCGACCCGCAGGGGCGCATACTGGTTCCGCCGGCGCTGCGCGATGAAGCGGGCTTGAAACGCGAGATCATGCTGGCCGGCGCCATCGCTAAGTTTCGTATCTTCAGTCGGGAGGCGTGGCAGGAAGCCAAGAACAACGCCAAGGAAAAACTGATGAATGATGCCAGTGAGCTTCGACGTTTGAGTGAAACCATGGGCCGTCCATGAAAGGGGAGCCATTCATGCTGCAGCGAAAACCGCTTCAAGATATCTCGGTGATCGACGTTGCCGGCGATATCGATTTTCGCGAAATGATCCGCATCAAAGACACCATCGGTGGATTGATCGAAAAGGACCGCACCAAAGTCGTGCTCAACCTGCGCTCGGTGGATCACATCAACTATCTTAGCATCGGCGTGTTGCTCGAGCGTTTGAAAGTGCTGCGCAATTTGAACGGCGATCTTAAGCTCGCCGGCATGAGTCCGTTTCTGCGCGATATCTTTCGCGTCGTCGGCATGGATCGATTTTTTGAAGACTACACTTCGTTGGAAGATGCCATCGAAAGTTTCGATGACGATTGGGAGGGTGACGGCACCAGCCATTGATGGAACCGGCCCATGTCACGGTGATGGCGCGGGAAGCGATCGCTTTCTTGCAGCCGCAACCGGGTCGACGCTACTTGGATGGCACGCTGGGCGGGGGAGGTCACGCAGAGCGGATATTGGAGGAGAGCAGCCCGGACGGGCAGGTTGCAGGACTGGATTGGGACGATATGGCGCTCGACATGGCGCAACGACGCTTGGCGCGCTTTGGCTCGCGCTTCATGGCGCGGCGGGCGAGTTATGCGGCAGCTGAGCAAGTGCTAGGCGACATCGGCTGGGGCGCGGTGGACGGCGCGCTGCTCGATCTGGGCTTATCGTCAATGCAACTCGACAGCGCGGAACGCGGTTTCAGCTTTCGTGCCGAGGCGCGGCTCGACATGCGCATGGACAAGCGCCAAGCACTCGACGCCGACGAGATCGTCAATCGTTATTCGCGCGAAGCGCTCGAGCGCATTCTGCGCGAATACGGCGAGGAGCCGCAGGCGCGCCGTCTCGCCCAAGCGATGGTTGACGCGCGGGCGATCCGGGCGATCGAAAGCACTGCCGAGTTAGTCGAATTGATTGTGCGCGTCAAAGGGCGCGGCGCGCGCGAGCATCATCCGGCGACGCAAGTTTTTCAAGCGCTGCGCATCGCCGTCAATCGCGAGCTTGAGCAGTTGGAAAATTTTCTCAGCGACGGCTATCGGCTGCTGGCGCCGCGCGGGCGAATAGTCATTATCTCGTTTCACTCTTTGGAAGATCGCTTGGTGAAGACCGCTTTTCGTAAATGGAACGCCACTTGTCTTTGTCCGCCGCGCACACCGATCTGCGGTTGTGGCTGGGCGCGCAAGGCCAGGTTGCTAACCCGCCGCGCCGTCAAGCCGCAAGCTGACGAGGTGCAAACCAACCCGCGGGCGCGCTCGGCGCGTCTGCGCGCGGTGGAAAGGATATGACCATGGCCGGCACTGCCCAAGCGCAACTCCAGCTCGCTCCGGCGCGGCGCCGCGGGCGCGCCGACGGCGCGTCGCGCCAACGCAAGCGGCGCTACCATCTGTCAATCTTCGGTCTGGCACTGGCGCTGGTCGTGGTGGTCCTGATGCATGTCTGGCTGCGCCTGCAAGTCGTGCACATGGGCTATGCGCTGTCGAGCACGGCCAAATTGCAGCAGCAGCTCGAACAGGAGCAGCGCGAGTTGAAGGTCGAACTGACGAGCTTGACTTCGCCGGATCGTTTGGAAGCGATGGCGCGCCAGCGATTAGGCCTAACACCGCCTGAGAAAGGGCAGGTTATCGTATTGCCATGAGAAGAGCGCTGCGCGCCAACCGTCGCCGCTTGATCTGTTCCTGGGTATTGTTCGGACTATTTTTTGTTGCGGTGGCCGGCCGCGCCTTTCAGCTGCAGATCTTGCAGGGCGAAGACCTTAAGCGCCTGGGCGCGCGCCAGCACTTGAAAGAATGGATCGTGCTGCCCAAACGCGGCTCGGTCTACGACCGCGCCGGCGAGGCGCTGGCTCTGAGCTCAGAGGCGCAGTCGGTCTACGCCCGGCCGCGCCGGATCGACAATCCCACCGAGGTGAGCCGCAGCCTCGCCAAGATTCTGCATCTCAACGTTAACGAGGTGCGCGCCAAGCTCGAATCGGACAAACCGTTTATCTGGATCAAGCGGCAAATCGCCGCGGCGGAAGCCGAAAAAATGCAAGCGCTCAAAGTTGACGGGCTTGGCATGTCGTTTGAGCCCAATCGCTATTATCCGCAGGGGCAATTGGCCGGTCACGTGCTGGGATTCGTCAACCGCGACTCCGATGGCATGGAAGGCCTGGAATTGCGCTATAATAATTTTGTCCGCGGTGAAAGCGGTTCGTCGATGGCAGAACGCGATGCACTAGGCCGGCGCGTCTTGGTCCAAGGCGTCGAAGGGTTGCAGATTCCGCCCGGCGGCGATCTGCATTTGACGCTCGACATGTCGATCCAACACCTGGCGGAAAAAGAGCTTGAAGCGACGATCGTCAAGCATCGCGCTAAAGCCGGCGTGGCGATCGTGGTCGAACCGCACACCGGCGAAGTGTTGGCGCTCGCCAACTACCCGTTCTTCAACCCGAATGATTTTTCTAAACAGTCGGCGAGCGAGCGGCGCAACCGCGCCGTCACCGACAGCTTCGAGCCCGGCTCGACGTTCAAAACCATGCTGGCGGCGGCGGCGCTGGAGGAAGATGTCGTCGGCAAAGAGGATCTTTTTTACTGCGAGATGGGCAAATACGCTTACGGCGGACGGCTGATTCACGACAGCCATCCGCACGGTTGGCTGCCATTCCACAAGGTGCTGCAGGTGTCGAGCAATATTGGCTTCACCAAAGTTGCGCAAAAAATGAATCGCGAGCGCTATTTTCGTTACATCGAAAAATTTGGCTTCGGCAAAACCACAGGCATCGACTTGCCCGGCGAAGTTCCCGGCCTGCTACGCCGCGTGGAGTCGTGGTCGCAGGTCGATCTAGCGACCCATGCTTACGGTCAGGGCATTGCGACAACGCCCATGCAAATGGCCATGGCCTACGCGGCCATCGCCAATGGCGGGTTTCTCATGCGACCCTACGTCGTGCGCCGGGTCCTCGGTCCCAAGGGCGAGGTGCTGCAGGAAAACCAACCGCAGGTTGTGCGCCGAGTGATTTCCGAAAAAACCGCGAAGCTCGTCGCTTCCATGCTCAAAGGCGTTACCACCGAAGGCGGCACCGGAACCAGCGCGAGCGTCGAAGGCTTTGACGTCGCCGGCAAGACCGGCACCTCGCAGAAAGCCGATCTGATCCACGGCGGCTACAGCAAGAAGCGCATCGCTTCATTCGTCGGCTTCGTGCCGGCCGATTCGCCACGCTTCGTCATTTTAGTTTTAGTCGATGAGCCCGAAGGGGCGGTCTACGGCGGCGTCGTGGCGGCGCCGGCGTTTCAAAACATCGCCCGCGGCGCGCTGCGGCACCGGGGGGTGGCGCCGAAGCATCACGAGGCGATTCCATCGAAGGTGGTTCAGGAACAGGCGCAGGGGCAGCCGGTGCTCAAACGCGCGGCGCTCAAAGAAGCGGCGCCAGAGCGCAGCGACGGGGCAGCAACCCCCGATTTCGTCGGCTTGAGTTTGCGCGAGGCCGTCGACAAGGCGCGCTCTCTGAACGTGCGCGTCAAAATGCAGGGTGCGGGCTACGTCGTTAGGCAATCGCCGGCACCTGGGGGACGTTGGGGCAGCGATAATGTTTTGGTGTTGAAACTCGAAGGTTGAGCGATGCGCATCAGGGATTTTCTCGCAGTCGATACTATCGAGGAGAGCCACGGCGACTTAGAGCAGGAGGTAAGCGGTCTAACGTACGATTCGCGGCAAGCGGGTCCTGGGCGAGTTTTTTTCGCCATGGCGGGGGTCAAAGCGGATGGCCACGACTTCGTCAAAGAGGTTTTTGCGCGCGGCGCCGCGGCGGTGGTCGTCGAGCGCTCGGACGTTTGTCCCGCGGGCGCGACCTGGGTGCGGGTTGCTAGCACGCGCCGCGCGCTGGCCCTGTGGAGCGCGCGTTTCTACAGTCACCCGACCGCCGAGTTGCCGTTGGTCGGCGTCACCGGCACCAACGGCAAGACGACCGTCACCTACTTGGTCGAAGCGATTCTGCGCGCCGCCGGGCTGGAGCCAGGGGTGATCGGCACGGTCAACTATCGCTATTGCGGCCGCGAGCTGCCGTCGCATCACACCACGCCCGAAGCGCTCGACCTGCAGGCGCTCCTGGTTGAAATGCGCCGCGGCGGCGCCACCGCGGTGGCGATGGAGGTTTCTTCGCATGCGCTGGCGCAGGATCGCGTGCGCGGTTTGGAATTCGACGTTGCGGTGTTTACCAACTTGTCGCGCGATCATCTCGACTATCATCGCGACATGGACGACTACTTTTTGGCTAAGAGCAAACTGTTCACCGATCATTTACAGCACAGCCGCAAAGCGAAAAAAGCGGCGGTGATTTATGGCGCCGACCCGCGGGGGCAAGATCTCTTGGCCACCGTGCGTGGCTTGGGTTTGGAGTCGTGGAGTTATGGCGTGGAAAAACCTTGGGATGTGCACGCTGTCGACGTCCAAAGCGATGTCAGTGGGTTGCGCGGCAAAATCGCAGTCAAGGATCGACGGTTCGATTTTGCTTCGCCGCTGGTCGGCGCCGCCAATTTGCAAAATATCCTCGGTGCGGTGGCCGTCGGTTTCGCGCTCCGGCTGCCGGAAGAAAAAATCTTCGCCGGGGTGGGCGATCTGAAAAGAGTGCCGGGACGATTGGAAAAGGTCGAGCAGTCGCTGGGGATATCGATCCTCGTCGACTACGCGCATACGCCGGATGCCTTGGAAAAAGTATTGGGCGCGGTGCGGCCGTTGACGCGCGGCAAAGTGATTACCGTGTTCGGTTGCGGCGGCGACCGCGACCGCGGCAAGCGGCCGTTGATGGGCGAGATCGCCGGCCGCTTGAGCGATGTGGCGGTGCTGACATCGGACAACCCGCGCACTGAAGAGCCGCTGGCGATCCTCGACGAAGTGGAGGCCGGGATCAGAAAGACGGCTATGAAGAAGTTTCGGATTTCGGGTTCCGAGTTTCGTGTTGAGCATCAAACGAACGACCCTGCAAAACCCGAAACTCGAAACCCAAAACCTGAAACCATTTCAGGCTATTGCGTTGAAGCCGACCGGCGCGCCGCGATTGGCATCGCCCTTGAGCTGGCGCTGCCCGGCGACGTGGTGTTGATCGCCGGCAAGGGGCACGAGGATTACCAAATCCTGGGAACGACGAAAATACATTTTGACGATCGCGAAGTCGCGCGTGAAGAAGCCGGACGGCGCGCCGGTGCGTAGTTCATGGGCTGGAAGCTAGAGGAGATTTTAGCCGCCACCGGCGGCCGCATTGAGCGAGAAGGAACACTGACCGTGTTGGGTGAGGTGATCACCGATTCGAGCAAAGTAAGCAAAGGCGCGGTGTTCGTGGCGCTCAAGGGCGAGCGCTTAGACGGCCACGATTTCGCAGCTGCCGCCGTGCGCGGCGGCGCTGCCTGCGTGATCGCCCATCGCGCGCTGAAAAAAACCGCGGTGCGCGGCGCCACCGTCGTGCGCGTGCCGGACACGCTGCGCGCGCTCGGTGATCTGGCGCACCATCGACGCGAGAAGCTGGCGCCGCAGGTGCTCGCCATCACCGGTTCCAACGGCAAGACGACGACGAAAGAAATGGTAGCGGCAATCCTCGAAGAGGCGAATATCGGCGGCCAGCGGCTGCGCGGCAAGGTGCTCAAGACCGAAGGCAATTTCAACAACCTGGTCGGCCTGCCGCTGACTCTGCTGCGGCTGCGGCCCGAGCACAAAGTAGCGGTGGTCGAGGCCGGCACGAACCAGCCCGGTGAGATTGCGCGCTTGGGTGAAATCGCCGATCCCGATTGCGCGATCATCACTTCAGTGGCGGCGGCGCATCTCGAAGGTTTGAGTAGCTTGGCCGGGGTCGCGCGCGAGAAAGGCGCGCTCTACAAGAAAGTCCGCAGCGGCGGCACGCTCGCCGTCAATCTTGACGATGCGCGGGTGCGCCAGCTCGGCGCGCGCGCGACGCAGCGCAAAATCACCTACGGCGCGCGCGGTCAGGTGCGCGCGCTCGACGTCCGGCTGCGCCGCGGGCGCGGCATGCAGTTTGCCTTGCAAGCTCAGCAGCGGCGCTGCCGCGTGCAGTTGAACTATTTAGGCCGGCACAACGTGACCAATGCGTTGGGGGCGGCAGCGCTGACGCTGGCCGCCGGGGTTTCTTTGCCGGCGATTCAACGCGGCTTGGCCAAGGCGCGGCCCTTCGCCATGCGCATGCAAACCAGCTCTTGGCGCGGCGTGACGATTATCAACGACGCCTACAACGCCAATCCGGCGTCGATGAAAGCGGCGCTGCAGACCTTGGCGGAGATCGGTATGAAGGGACAGCGGATCGCGGTTTTGGGCGACATGTTCGAGCTGGGTAAGAAGAGCCGGCAGGAGCACCTGCTGCTCGGCAAAGAAATTGCTCGCTCGGGAATCGAACGGGTTTATCTGCTCGGTAAAGAAGCCGCGGCGGTGCGGCGCGGCGGCGAGAGCGCCGGCATGAGCGCCGAGCGTATTACGATCGGCAGCGATCACGGCGACATCGCCGAGCAACTACGCGCTCGGCTCAAGGCGGGCGATGCACTTTTGGTCAAAGGTTCACGCGGCATGGCGATGGAAAAGGTTTTGCAATCACTGCAGAGCCAGGGATTGAGAGGGTAGCATGCTGTACTACTTGCTCTACCCGCTCAGCTCGACCTACTCCGGCTTCAACGTCTTTCGCTACATCACCTTTCGCGCGGCGATGGCGGCGCTGCTCGCGCTGCTTGTGTCGTTTTTGTTGGGCCCGTGGCTGATCCGCGCCTTGATCGAAAAGCAGGTGGGGCAGCAAATCCGCGACGACGGGCCGGCTACCCATGCGGTCAAAGCCGGCACGCCGACCATGGGCGGCGTCTTGATCATATTAGCGCTAACGCTGTCGACCTTGATGTTGGCCGACGTCGGTAATTTCTATGTGTTGGTGGCGTTGTTCGGCACGGTGGGGTTCGGCGTGGTTGGGTTTCTCGACGACTATTTGAAATTGACCAAGAAAAACAGCAAAGGGTTGCCGCCGCGCATGAAGCTGCTCGGGCAATTCCTAGTGGCATTCATCGTGGCGCTGGTGCTCTATTACAATCCGCGTTTTAGCGAGCATGTGGCGCTGCCGTTTGTCAAAAATGTCAGCTTCGATCTGGGGATTTTTTATATTCCCTTTGCCATGTGCGTGATCGTCGGCGCTTCCAACGCCGTCAATCTCACCGATGGCCTCGACGGTTTGGCGATCGGCCCGGTGATGATCTCCACCGCCACCTACGCGATCATCGCCTACGTCACCGGCCGGCTCGATTTTTCCGCTTACCTGCAAATTCCCTACGTCGCCGGCGTCGGCGAGTTGACGGTATTTTGCGCCGGCATCGTCGCCGCCGGCTTGGGCTTTCTCTGGTACAACGCCTATCCGGCGCAAATGTTCATGGGCGACGTCGGCTCGCTTTCCCTCGGCGCGGCGCTGGGCATCGTCGCGGTGATGACCAAGAACGAAGTGATCCTCGTCATCATCGGCGGCGTGTTTGTCATGGAAGCGCTGTCGGTGATTTTTCAAGTGGCGTCCTACAAGCTGCGCCGCAAGCGGGTCTTTTTAATGGCGCCGATTCATCACCACTACGAGCTCAAAGGCTGGGCCGAGCCGCAGATCATCGTGCGCTTTTGGATTATTTCGATCATCTGCGCCGTCATTGGTCTGAGCACGTTGAAGCTGCGATGACACGGATGACAAACCCATGGAGGTCGCTGGCAAAAAAATCTTGGTGCTGGGGTTGGCGCGCACGGGGCGCGAGTGCGCGCGTTTTTTGGCGCAGCGTGGCGTGCAGGTCTTCTTGAGCGACCTGCGCACCGAAGCGGAACTTAAACCGGAAATGGAAACGCTGAGCGGACTACCGATTCAATACCGCCTGGGCGGCGAAGAGCTCGCCTGGGTGAACGGCATGGACTATGTGGTCCCGAGCCCCGGTGTGCCGATGGACAATCGGCTGCTGCAAGAGGCGGTGCGGCGGCGAATTCCGGTCTTGAGCGAAATCGAGCTCGCCCAGCGTTTTTTGCCGATGCCGCTGGTCGCGATCACCGGCACCAATGGCAAGAGCACGACGACGACGCTGATTGGCTTAATGCTGCAAGCCGCCGGCCTGAAGACTTTTGTCGGCGGCAACATCGGCACGGCATTGGTCAGCTTTGCCGGCGGCGATTGGCAATGGGGCGTGGCGGAAATCAGCAGCTTCCAATTGGAATGGGTCGAGGAGTTTCGTCCGCGCATCGCCGTGCTGCTGAACATCACCGAGGATCATTTGGATCGCTACGCCGACTTCGCGGCTTATTGCGCCGCCAAAGAAAGAATTTTTGCGGCGCAGACGAAAGACGACGTCGCAGTGCTCAACCGCGACGATCCGCTGGTGTGGGCGGTGCGCGGGCGCATCGCCGCGCAAGTGGTTTCGTTTGGCTTTGGCGAAGTCAGTGACGGCGTGTTTGCCAAAGACGGCGCGGTCGTCTGGCGCCGCGCCGGCAAAGAAGAAACATTTCCGCTCGCCAATGCGAAAATTCAAGGCGTGCACAACGTCGAGAACATGATGGCGGCCGTCGCCGCGGCCAAGGCTGCGGGCATCGAGCGAAGCGCAATTCAACAAGTGCTCGAAACGTTTCCTGGCCTGGAGCATCGTTTGGAATTTGTTCGCGAGAAAGATGGCGTGCGCTATTTCAACGATTCCAAAGGCACCAACGTCGGTGCGGTGGTGAAATCGCTGGCGAGCTTCAATGGACCGGTGGTTTTGCTCGCCGGCGGCGTCGACAAGGGCGGCGATTACAGCCCGCTCAACGATGAAGTGAAGCGCAAAGTGCGCCGCCTGGTGCTCTTTGGCGCGGCGAAAAAAATCATCGCCAGTGCTTTAGGGAGCTTGACTGAAACGGTGGTGGTCGACGATCTCGCGGCTGCGCTCGCCGACGCCGCGGCCCATGCGCGGCCGGGCGAAGTCGTGCTGCTTTCGCCGGCCTGCTCGAGCTTCGATCAATTCAACAACTACGCCGAGCGCGGCCGGCGCTTCAAAGAGTTGGTGCGGGCCGTATGAGAGACGGTTTGGCCATCGATAAGTGGATTCTTTTTCCCGTGCTCGCCCTGTTGGCGCTCGGCGTCACCATGGTGTTGAGCACGAGCTATCTCTATTCGCAGGAGCGGATGGGCGACGGCACCTATTTTTTTCGCAAACAATTGATCGCCATGGGACTGGGATTTTTAGCCTTGATCGTGTGTGCCGCCATACCGTCGGCGAAGTATCGCAATTTCGCCTATCCGCTGTTGGGGTTGACCGTGATTGTTCTGCTGGCGGTGCTGATTCCCGGCATCGGTGCGGTGCGTGGCGGCGCGCGCCGTTGGTTGACCATGCCGGGCTTTGCTTTTCAACCGGCGGAATTGGCCAAGCTCGCCGTCGTCGTTTACCTGGCGCACTCCATGGCGAAGAAAGAGAGCACGATTCAAACCTTTTCGATCGGCGTGTTGCCCCATCTCATTGTCACCGGCTTGGTTTTGGGGTTGCTGCTTTTGGAGCCGGATTTTGGCACCGCGCTGATCTTGGTGATGCTGCTTTATCTGTTGCTTTTTGTTGGCGGCGCCAAACCGCTCCACCTCCTGGCAACGGGGTTGGTCGCGTTGCCCGCATTGGCTTACATTTTGATTAAAGCACCCTACCGTTTGCAGCGGCTGCTGACCTTTCTCAATCCGGGCAGCGATCCGGAGAACAAAGGATTTCAATTGAACCAGTCGTTGATCGCCATCGGTTCGGGCCAAGCCTGGGGGCGCGGTCTGGGCGAGAGCCGGCAAAAACTTTTTTATCTACCTGAAGCGCACACCGATTTTGTTTTTTCCGTCATCGGCGAAGAGCTGGGTCTGCTCGGCGTGCTCGTCGTCGTCGCGCTCTTTGGCGTGATCGTCTTTCGCGGCTTGCGCCTGACCAACCGCATCGAGGAGCCGTTCGATCAGTATCTGGCGTTCGGCTTGACTGCGTTGCTTGGCTTGCAGGCGCTGATTCACATGAGCGTGGCGATGGGGCTTTTGCCGACCAAGGGGTTGGTGCTGCCGTTCATCAGTTACGGCGGCTCGGCGATGGTGATCAATTTAATGGAGGCGGGGATTTTGCTCAGTTTATCGCGCCGGAGAGTTTAGCATGCGCGTCATGTTGGCGGGCGGCGGCACCGGCGGCCATTTGTTTCCGGGGTTGGCGGTGGCGCGCGAGTTTCAGAAGCGCGATGGCAAGACGGAAATCATATTTGTCGGCACTCAGCAGGGTATTGAGTTTCGTGTGATACCGAAAGAGGGGTTCAGGCTGGAAACCTTGACGGTCAAAGGGATGAAGGGACGTGGGCTGCGCGGCTTGCTCGACGCGCTGGTCGGCGTGCCGGCGAGCGTGCTGCGCTCGCTGTCGCTCATCTCTGAGTTTCGTCCCGACTGCATCATCGGCTTGGGCGGCTATGCTTCGGGGCCGCTCTTGTTGGCGGCCAAGCTCAAGCGAGTGCGCTCTGCGATCATGGAACAAAATCTGCGCCCGGGTTTTACCAACAAGCATTTGGCGCGCTGGGTCGACCGGGTTTTTACCACCTATCGCGACAGCGCCGAGTATCTGCCGGGTGCCCATGTGGTCGAAGCCGGCAACCCGGTGCGCTGGCAAAAGCTGCCGCAAGTAGCGCGGCGCAATAAATTTTCACTGTTTGTTTTCGGCGGCAGCGGCGGTGCGCGGCGGATTAATTTCGCGGTGGTGGAGGCGCTACAAAAATTGACCGACTTACAAAATCAATTGTTTATTCGTCATCAGACCGGTCAGGCGGACCATGCCGCGATCAAAGCGGCTTACGAAAAACTGCCCTTCGAAGCCGCTGTGACGCCGTTCATCGATAAGATGGACGAAGCTTTTGCCCAAGCCGATTTGACGATTTGCCGCTCCGGCGCCTCGACGGTGGCCGAGCTGACGGTGTCCGGCAAGGCGGCGATTCTCGTGCCGTTTCCCTACGCGATTTACGATCATCAGCGCGGCAACGCCGAGGCTTTAGAGAAAGAAGGGGCTGCGGAGATGATCTTGGATCAAGAGCTCAGCGGCGAACGGTTGGCGCAGCGGATTCGCCATTACTTTTCAGACCGCGCGGGCTTAGAAAAAATGGCAACGGCGGCCAAAGCGCTCGGGCGGCCCGATGCTGCGGCGCGCATCGTCGATGAGTGCTACGCGCTCGTGGGCGCATGAAATTATGGTTTTTGAAAAGCGCTTCATGCTGCACAAGAAGCACAGGATTCATTTCGTCGGCATCGGCGGCATTGGCATGAGCGGCATCGCGGAGGTGTTGTTGAACCAGGGCTACGCAGTGTCGGGCTCCGATCTGCACGAGGGCGAAGCGACGGCGCGTTTGCGCAAGTTGGGCGCGCAGGTGTTTGTCGGCCACAAGGAAGAAAACCTGGCGGCGGAACCCTCGGTGGTGGTGATCTCAACGGCGGTGAAATATTCCAATCCCGAAGTGCTCGAAGCGCGGCGCCGCCATGTGCCGGTGATTCCGCGGGCGGAAATGCTGGCTGAGCTCATGCGCATGAAATATGGCGTCGCAGTGGCGGGGAGCCACGGCAAGACGACGACCACGTCGATGGTCGCCGCCGTGCTGAGCGCCGCCGGCCTCGACCCGACCATGGTGATCGGCGGCCGTCTGCACATGCTCGGCAGCAACGCCAAGATGGGCGCCGGCGATATTCTCGTCGCCGAAGCCGACGAAAGCGACGGCAGTTTTCTGTTTCTTTCACCGACGATCACGGTGGTGACCAACATCGACCGTGAACACATGGACTTTCATCAGACAATGGAAAAATTAACCGACAGCTTTCTCACCTTCGTCAACAAGATCCCGTTCTACGGCCTGGCGGTGCTGTGCGTCGACAACGCCCACGTGCAAGCCCTGCTGCCGAAGGTGCGCAAACGTTTTACCACCTACGGGCTGTCGGCGGATGCCGATTTCTCGGCGCGCGATCTGCGCATGCATCCGGGCGGCGTCGAATACACCGTGCTTTACCACGGCAAGCCCCTGGGCGATTTGAAACTGCGCTCGCCGGGGCGCCACAGCGCGACCAACGCATTGGCCGCGGTGGCGGTGGCGCAGGAGCTGGAGATTCCTTTTGCGCAGACGGCCGAAGCGTTGGCGGCGTTCAGCGGCATTCATCGCCGCTTCGAAGTCAAAGGCGAACCGAAGGGCGTGTTGGTGATCGATGATTACGGCCATCATCCGGCGGAGATCCGCGCCACCATCGGCGCCATTCGCGATAGTTGGAAGCGGCCGCTGACGGTGATTTTTCAGCCGCACCGCTACTCGCGCACCCACGACTTGTTCGAAGAGTTTTTGACCGCGTTCGAAGGCGCCGATCGTCTGGTGCTAACGCAGATTTACGCCGCCGGCGAAGATCCGATCGCCGGCGCCACCGGCGAGGCGCTCTATCAAGCGATCAAACGCCAGGGTCATTTGGATATCGAGTTCGTCGCCGACAAAAACCAGATCGCGGCGCAGCTGACGAGCAAGGTGACTCCCGGCGACGTGGTCTTGACGCTGGGCGCGGGGGATATCTACCGCGTTGGCGAAACGTTGGTGCAGCAACTGGCGGAGTAGGCGGGGAGACCGGAAGACTTGGAGCCGGGGAGACTGGGAGACACGGAGGTTCGGAGTGGCGTGATGGATTGTCGGGTGGCGCGCGGCGCAAGCGAGACATTTTACGCTGAGCATTTCATGGCGGAACCGACTGAGAATTCTGCGGCGACGGCACTGGGCGCCGAATTGGCGTTGGTGGCCGGACTGCGTGTCAAGTTCGACGAGCCGCTGGCGCGCTATACCTCGATGAAGATCGGCGGGCCGGCGGATTGTTTCGTCGAAGTCGAAACCATTGCCGCCATGCGGGCGCTCTTGCCGCTGCTGCGACTACACCAGGCGCGCATCACGTTTCTTGGCAACGGCAGCAATGTTTTGGTCAGCGACCGCGGCGTGCGCGGTGTGGTGGTACGCTTGACCGGGGAATTCAAGAAAGTCGAGTGGCGCGACGAGGAAAACCATGTGCGCGTGCACGTGGGTGCGGCCTGCGCGATTACCCAATTGGTGCGCGAAGCAGCGCGCAAAGGCTACGCCGGCTTGGAGTTTGCCGAAGGGATTCCCGGCACCATGGGCGGCGCGCTGGTGATGAACGCTGGCGCCTACGGCTCGGAGTTCGAAAAAATCGTTGCCCAAGTCGACGGCGTGCTACCGGACGGCAGCGATGCGCGATTTGCGCGCGCCGAGCTGAATTTCAGCTACCGCACCTCGAATTTGCCCGCCGGCATGGTCGTCACCGCGGTGCACTTGCGCCTCGCCAAGGACGAGGCGAGTCGCGTCAGCGCCAAGCTCAAAGAGTTGGTGACCAAGCGCAAGACCAGCCAGCCGGCAGGTTTTCCCAACTCGGGTTCGATGTTCCGCAATCCGCCGGGGGACTTTGCCGGCCGGCTGATCGAAGCGGCGGGCCTGAAAGGCTCGCGCGTCGGCCAAGCGCAGATCTCCGAGCGCCATGCCAACTTCATCGTCAACCTGGGCGGCGCCAAGGCGGCGGAAGTGAACCAGTTGATGGAACAGGCCAAGGCCGCGGTGGCGGAAAAATTCGGCGTGCAGCTCGAAGCCGAGGTGCGGCTGCTGGGCGACTGGGCCTGAGACGACAATGAACGTCAACGCGCTCAAAGTATTACGCAAGGACAATCGGCGGCGCCGCGCCAAGGATTGGCGCCGCTACCTGCGCGTTGTTGGCGTGATAGTTTTAGTTTGTATCGTTCTGGCGGCGGCCTTCGCGGCCCGCGATCGGATCGGAGTAGCATTGAACGATACTGCCGCGTTCATTCTCGACAATGAGTATTTCGCGGTGCGCGATATTCAGGTGCGCGGCAGTGAAAAAGTCGGCGGCAGCGAAATCGTTGCCATGACGGGCCTGCGCTACGGTGTCAATCTATGGAAGGTGGATGCGGCTAACATCGAGCAAAAAGTGCTGCGCCACCCCTGGGTGCGCCGCGTGCTGGTGCGCCGGGAGTTTCCACACCGCGTCGTGATCGACGTCGAAGAGCGCCAGCCGCGCGCCATCGTCGCTCTCGGCAAGCTTTATTACGTCGACTCGGACGGCCTGCTTTTCAAGGAGATCGACGCGGTGGAAAAAACTTCGTTTCCGTTGTTGACCGGATTGCGCGCCGATGAGTTGGCCGCCGGCGGGCCGGCGCTGCGCAAGCGGGTCCAGGAAGCGATGCGCCTGGGCGAGCTGATGACCCGCGATGCGCGGCCGCTGTCGGAAATTCATTTCGCCGGACCGGAACAGGTGGTGATCTACATGACCAAGTATCCCATCGCGCTGCGCATGGGCTGGGGCGATTGGCAAAACAAAATCGCGCGCTTGGATCGTGTGCTGGCCCTGTGGAAGGGCCATGAGGAGCGTTTGGCGTCGTTGGATCTGAGCTTTCGCGACCAAGTCGTGGCGCGTTTGCGCCGCGCGCAGCCATCGTAGGTTGGAGTTAATCAAGTCTACTCAAGAGGGGGAGTGAAGGAAGTGGGTTTATGGCCAAGAAAAACAGCATTGTCGCGGGTCTGGACATCGGCACATCAAAGATTTGCACCGTCGTGGGCGAGATGACCGACCATGGTGTGGAGGTCATCGGGCTCGGCACCCACCCATCGCAGGGGGTGCGCAAAGGTGTGGTGATCAACATCGAAAGCACCGTCGCAGCGATCAAGAAATCGATCGAAGAGGCGGAGTTGATGGCAGGTTGCGAAATCCACAGCGTCTTTACCGGCATCGCCGGCGGGCACATCAAAGGCTTCAATAGCCACGGCATCGTCGCCGTGAAAAACAAAGAGGTCGGCGAGCGCGACCTCGAACGGGTGCTCGACGCGGCCAAGGCAGTGGCGATTCCCCAGGACCAGGAGGTGCTGCACGTCTTGCCGCAGGACTACATTATCGACGACCAGGACGGCATCAAGCAGCCGATGGGCATGTCCGGCGTGCGCCTGGAGGCGCGCGTGCATATCGTCACCGGCGCGGTGACGGCGACGCAAAACGTCGTCAAGTGTTGCAACCGCGCCGGCCTGAACGTCGCCGAAATCGTTTTCATGCCGCTCACCGCCGCCGAGTCGGTGCTCACCGAAGAAGAGCGCGAGCTTGGTGTTGCGGTGGTCGACATGGGCGCCGGGACGACCGAACTGGCGGTCTATCACGACGGCATGGTGAAACACACGGTGGTGCTGCCGATCGGTGGCCATCACGTGACCAACGACATCGCCACGGGTCTGCGCACGCCGTTTGGCGACGCCGAGCGGATCAAACAGCGCTTCGGTTTGGCCAAAGCGGCGCTGGTGCCGGACGACGAGCGCGTCGAAGTGCCGAGTGCCGCCGGCAAATCGTCCGGCAGCGTGTCGCGCCAGATTCTTTGCGAAATCATCGAGCCGCGTCTCGACGAAGTCTTCCAGCTAGTGCGCAAAGAGATCGCGAAGTCGGGCTACGAAGAATCGTTGCCGTCCGGCGTGGTCATGACCGGCGGCTCGATGCTCTTGCCGGGCGCCATCGAGATGGCCGAAGAAATCTTCGGCATGCCGGTGCGGCTCGGCTCACCGATGCACATCAATGGGCTGGTCGACGTGATCTCCAGCCCCGTTTATGCCGCCGGCGTTGGCTTGGTGCTCTACGGCATGCAGCGCCAGGACGGCAATCTATTTCGCGTGCGCGATGAAAATCTTCTGGCGAAGTTCAAACACCGTATGTCTGATTGGTGGAGCGAATTCTTTTAGAACAAAAATTTTAAAAACAGTTTTGAGGAGGATTTATGTTTGAGATTGTGGAGCAAACGCAAACGTTAGGGGCGCGCATCAAAGTAATCGGCATCGGCGGCGGCGGTGGTAACGCCGTCAATACGATGATCGGCGCACGGCTCGCCGGCGTCGACTTTATGGTCGCCAACACCGACGCACAGTCGCTGGAAAAGAGCCAAGCTGGCGTGCGCGTGCAGTTGGGCGGCATGGTCACCAAAGGACTGGGCGCCGGTGCCAACCCGGAGATCGGCCGCAAGGCGGCGTTGGAAGACCAGGAGAAGATCAAGGAATATCTCTCCGGCTCCGACATGATTTTCATCACCGCTGGCATGGGCGGCGGCACTGGCACGGGCGGGGCGCCGGTGGTGGCACGGGTGGCGCGCGACGTCGGCGCGCTGACCGTCGGCGTAGTGACCAAGCCGTTCTTGTTCGAAGGCAAGAAGCGCATGCGCCAGGCTGAGGAAGGCATCGAGGAATTGAAAGACAACGTCGATACCTTGATCGTCATTCCCAATCAGCGCCTGCTCAGCATCGCTGCCAAGACCACGACCATGCTCGATGCCTTTCACAAAGCTGACGATGTGCTGCTGCAGGCGGTGCGCGGCATCTCGGATTTGATCATCACGCCCGGCTTGATCAATCTCGACTTTGCCGACGTGCGCACGGTGATGGCGGAGATGGGGCTGGCGCTGATGGGCGCGGCATCGGCCACCGGCGAGAATCGCGCCGTCGAAGCGGCGCAAAAAGCGATCTCCAGCCCGCTGCTTGAAGACATTTCGATCCAGGGTGCGCGCGGCGTGCTGATCAACATCACCGGCGGCGCCGACTTATGCTTGCACGAGGTCAACGAAGCGGCCTCGATGATCCAGGAAGAAGCGCACGAGGACGCCAACATCATTTTCGGCGCGGTGATCGACGAACGCATGACCGACGAGCTGCGCATCACCGTCATCGCCACTGGTTTCGGCGAAGCGCGTCGGGAGCGCCGGCCGCAGCCCGAGCCGGAGCCGCAAGTGCAGGCGATCAACAATTTGACGTCGATGAACAACCTCAACGCGGCCCCAAAGCCGAACAAGAAAGTGGTCCATCTAGGTACCATCACCGACGATTTCGACACACCGACCTGGCAGCGTAAAAAGCAGGGCTCGAACGAAGTCGAAACTGTCACTTTGGACAAAGCCAACTTTCAGTTCGGCAAGGACAAGGAAGAGGACGATACCTACGACATCCCGACCTTCCTTCGGCGGCAGATGGACTAAACAAGCGGCAGAACACCCCATGTTTCCGGCATGCCGCAAACATGGGGTATGAGCATCACCTTCTTCTAAAGAGCACGCCTGCCTAGGCTGGCACGGTTGTCTTTGCTCGTGTCGGGGCGGCGCGAGTCATGACCAAGTTCGACGCGAAGGATTTCGGTTGACGAGGCTCAAGTAGCCCATTCGTCGCGCTTGCTACCGCTTGTACAACTGCTTGATAAACCCCGAGGACTCGAGTTCCTGCACTAAGCTCATATCGACGAAACTCTTCGCATCGGCCACCGCGGCCTTTTTGTCACGCGGGGCCATGTCGTCGAGCAAGGTCTTAACGCCCTCCGGGTGCGGATAGGGAATTTCCGGGAAGGCCGCGTTGTAAGCTTTGTAGGCGCGCTCCAAGCCTTCGGGGTCTTTAACTTTGAGGCTCTTGGCGATCAGCGCCTTGGTGTCTTCTTTGTTGGTTTTTATGTAGTGAAGCGCTTCGGTGAAAGAGCGCACGACTTTTTGCACCAGGGGGCGGCGTTCTTTGACGGTTTTTTCCCGGGTGACGATGGAGTTGACGTGGTATTGGATTCTTAGTTGACCGATATCGTAAAGGTCGCGAAAGCCCAACTTCTCGGCTTCGCGCACGAGCGGCTCGCCGAGGAGCGTGAACTGGGTCAGGTTGCGCGCCAGCGCGGCAAGGCGCTGCGGGTTTTCACCGGTGGCGATGATCTTGGTGTCTTTGTCTGGGTCGACGCCCAGGCGGCGTAGTGCCAAGCGCAGCGTCATGTCCGACGTCGTGCCTAAGCGATTGACGCCGCCGGTCTTGCCCTTGAGCTGCTCGACGCTGGTGATGTCGCCGGTTGAAACGATGTGGTCGATGAATAGCGGCAGGTTGGTCGAGACCATCACCGTATCGGCGCCGGCCATTTTTGAAGTCACGAGCGTCGCCGACGGCGCGACGATGGAATCGACCTCGCCGGTGAGCAGCGCTTGAATGACGATGGTGCTGGCGCTGATGTTGATGACTTCGGCGCTGAGACCGTTCTTTTTGAAAAAGCCTTTTTGATCGGCTACCCAGATCGGCGTGTTCGAAGGCGTGCTGCCGGCCCAGGCGATACGCATCTTGTCCTGGGCAAGGGATGGTTTTGCGTAGATTGATAAGATCGCGGCTAGCGCTATCGCGAGCGCGCATTGCTTCACCATGACAGCCTCCCGTTATCTTTTGTAGAGCTGCTTATAGAATCCGGCGTTCTCCAATTCCTGCACGAAGCTGGCGTCGACAAACGTTTTCGGATCGGCACTGGCCGCTTTGGCTTGTTTGGGTGCCATGTCATCGAGCAGAGTCTTTACACCATCGGTATGCGGTTTGGGTATTTCGGGGAACGCAGCGGCGTAGGCACGGTAGGCGCGCTCAAGCCCTTCGGGATCGCTCATCTTGAGATTCCTGCCAATAATCTGTTTCGCGCCTTCCTTGTCGGTCTTGATGTAGTGAATCGCTTCGCTGAATGCTCTGACGACTTTCGCTACCATCGGACGTTTGGTTTTGATGACCCGCTCGGTGGTCACCAGGCAGTTCCAATGAAAAGGAATCTTCATGGTGCCAAAATCGATCAGATCTCTGAAACCGAGCTTCTCGGCTTCGCGCACATGGGGCTCGCTGATGATCGTGTAGTGCACGATCCCCTTGCTCAGGGCCGCTAAGCGCTGCGGGTTTTCGCCGACGGCGATGATCTGGGTGTCTTTCTCAGGGTCGATGCCAAAGCGGCGCAGGCCGATGCGCAGGCCAGCGTCGGAAGTGGTGCCCAAGCGATTGACGCCGCCGATCTTGCCTTTGAGCTGCTCCGGACTGGTAATGCTCGGAGCGCTAACCACGTGGTCGACGAAGTGCGGCACGTTGGCGAAGATCACCACCGTGTCGGAGCCGGCAAGGCGCGAAGTGACTAATGTCGCCGCAGTGCCGATGGTCATGTCGACTTCGCCCGTGAGCAGCGCTTGAATGACAATTGTACTCGCGCTGATGTTGATCAGCTCGGCTTGCAAGCCGTTCTTTTTCAGAAAGCCTTTTTGATCGGCCACCCAAGTGGGTGTGTTGGATGGCGTGCTGCCGGCCCAGGCGATGCGGACTTTGTCCTGGGCGCTAGCTGGGGCATTAACGCCGAAGCCCGTGGCCATTAGCGCAGCGAAAAACACGATCGGCGATAGCGGTCTGTGTCTCAAATTTCTCTCCTGGTGCCGCTAGCTCTGGATTTGCCGGGGAACTGGAAGCGGCTTTGAATTGCGCGGAATATATCGTTTGGTCCGGTGCACTGCAATGCCGGGGAATTGGCATTGTCGCTCGATCGCGATTATGATCGCGCCAATAAACGGCGCGAAACCACGGAGAGCGCTGGCCTCGAAGCAAGGGTTCAAGTAAATTTGGGCAGTACTTTTCCGAACTTCGTGCCCTTCGCGTCTTCGTGGTGAAAGATCCTAATCGCATGATCGCTGAAGAAGAAGATAATTTACTCATGCACACCGGCAAGGGCACACCTTGCGGCGAATTGATGCGGCGCTATTGGCAGCCCTGCGTTTTGTCTGGCGAACTGGGCGCGGACAAACCGTTGCCGGTGACGATCTTTGGCGAAGAGATGATTCTGTTTCGCGACGGCGCCGGCAAGCCGGCGATGATCGGCCGCTACTGCGCGCACCAGGGCGTCGACATGATCTATGGCCGCGTCGAGCCGGACGGCTTGCGCTGCATGTATCACGGCTGGCTCTTCGATCCATGCGGTAAAGTGCTGCTGCGCGGCGAGTGGCTGCCGGGAAAAGAGCGGCGCTGGGACGTCGGTCAGCCTTCTTATCCGGCGATGGAAATCGGCGGCGTGATTTTTACTTACATGGGTCCCGGCGATCCGCCGGCGCTGCCCGCATTGTTTTCGTCGTCCGCGGCGCCGATTGAAATCGCCACGAGCCAGCGTGAGCAAAACTACTGGCAAGGAATGAGCGATTTACCCGAGGTCACCAGAGCAGACTCCCGCTTCTGGGTGCCGAACCTTGTGAACGCGGCTGCCGTGCTACGTTGGTTTGTGCCCGTGGACGACGCGACCCATGTGCAATTTGTTTTTCGCTGCCCGGATGGCGGTTTGCCGGGCGGCGAGCCGCTTAAAGACGCAGCGGCGACCCTGCGCCAAGCGATCCGCGATCTGGCGATAGCTACCCCAAGCTGACGATCATTCATCCGGCACGAGTTTCCCGGCGGGCGTTGCGCAGCTGTTTTTTTCATTGACAAGCTTCCGACAATTGGGCTATCGAGGCCGTGCATTTCACAAGGAGGTGTGAACATGGAGCTCGGAAAGACGTGGCAGTTTATTGTCGACAACGGTGTTTATTTCGGCATGAAAGTTCTTGGTGCCATCGCCATCTGGATCATTGGCCGTTGGCTGATTGGTTTGGCTGTCAAGCTCGCGACGGCGGCGCTTGACCGGCAAAAGGTCGACACGACACTGTCGCGCTATCTCGGCACGGTGATCTCGGGCACCTTGACGATTATTCTGGTCGTCGCCATCCTCGGTTTCTTCGGTGTGGAAACCACCAGCTTTGCGGCGATTGTTGCTGCCGCGGGCGTCGCCATCGGTATGGCGTGGAGCGGTTTACTGGCCAACTTCGCGGCCGGCGCATTTATGATGGTCCTGCGGCCGATCAAAGTCGGCGACGACATTACCGCCGGTGGCGTGACCGGAACGGTGAAAGAGATTGGCCTGTTTGCGACTACGATCAACACGCCGGATAATGTGTTGACGATGGTTGGCAACAATAAAATTTTTGGCGACACGATTCAAAACTACACGGCGAACCCGTACCGGCGCGTCGATTTGAAAGCGCAGCTAACGGACGCTGCCGATCACCATTTGGCGATCAAGATGCTCAAAGAGCGGGTGGCTGCGGTGCCCAACGTGCTCAAGGATCCGCCGCCGGACGTGGCGATCATGGAATTGAACGGCACCGGGCCGTGTCTGCTGGTGCGCCCGTACTGCAACAACGCGCACTACTGGCAAGTGCATGCCGATACCAACCAGGTGATCAAGCAGACGATGATTGACGGCAAATTCCCAGGGCCGGTGGGCGAGATGATCGTGCACAACCGCAGCTAGCGGTAGCGCTGCTGCGCTTGCCAGAGATTGCTGGGCGAATCATCGGCGCGGTTATCCGGTGCCGCCGAGATAACTTCGCTGGCTGATTGTCTAACTGCTGCCGCCTGAGCCTTGCGCCCTTCGAACCGGCGCACTGCTTTGTCGAGGCAATCGTTGAGAATTCTAGCGGCGAGCGGGATGTTTTTCGCAAATGCGCTGTCATGATCCCCCGGTAGCTGGTAGCTTTGCACGCTGCCCGTGGCGAAGCGCCGCCAGCCCAGCGTGGGTTCGAGGGCGTGCCACTTCTCATTGACCAGGAGCACCACAGGCCCAGCGTAGGGCGTGAAGCGGCAGCGATGGGCGGCGAGGTAGTAGTGTTTCTCGGCCGCGCCCATGGCTTCGATGCGATAACCCGATGCACCGAGGTTGTCTGTGTGCAGCGCGCGCAGGTGCGCGAGGTGGTCAACCTTTCGTGAGAACGCCAGGACCCCGGGCGCCGAACTTGCCTTGGCGAGAAAATAACCAACGCGGTCGCGGCCGCGCAGGCTACGGAGCGCGGCCAGGTGGTACGCGGCGCGCGCTTGAATGTAGTCGCGCAGCCAGGCGCACGCGCCGAATTTTTTATGGAAGCGCAGTCGTTCCTGCGCGCAGCGCAGCATGTACTTGCCCAGCGACCAGGCGTGGGTGTCGTATAGCCCCAACAGTCCTACTTGTTCACCGAGAGCATTGAGGCGCTGCGCAGTGGCATAGGCGACGATGCCGCCGCCGCACTCGGCGAGGAGATAGTAGGGGCCGCGCGGCTGCACCGACTGAATGTCGTCGACCGCATCGTTGACGATTTCACGCAACGAGCGGCGCGCTGGTTGGTTGCCGTCGGCGCCGTGCGCGCGGACGCCATAAAACGAGTAGCTCGCGTCGAAGTATCGGGAGAGCTGGCTGAACTTGACGTACTCGCTGCGAAAGCCGCCGCGAAAAGGAAAACAGAAGACCGCGGTTGCCCCCGGATTCTCACTCAAGACGACGACGCGCTGCGCCGCTGCCGTGCTCGCCCCGGGCTGGAGCCCGGAAGAATCGACCGCCATCACCTTGGCGACTTGGGCGACGGTCGGTCCGTGAAAAAAAATCGCAGGCGCAATGCCGGTGGCGAACTCGCGATTGAGCCGCGTCAACACGCTCGACATCAGCAGCGAATCGCCGCCCAGATCGGAAAAGTTATCGTCAACGCCGATTTCCGCACGGGTGAGCACGTCGGCCCAGATGGCGACCACCTGTTTCTCCAGCGGTGTGCGCGGCGCGATGTAGCCATTTGCCAGTGCGGGCCGCTGGCGGCTGGGCTCGCGCAGCGCCTGGCGGTTGATCTTACCGTTGGCGGTGAGCGGCAGGTCGTCCAACATGACAAAGTCGGCCGGCAGCATGTAATCGGGCAGCGACTCCTCGAGGTGTTGGCGCAGGGCCGACACCGTTGGGGTTCTGTCCTTGTGTGCCACCACATGGGCAATCAGCTGTGCGCCGCTCGCAGGGTTCGGGCGCGACACAACGACTGAGTCTTTGACCGCATCATGGCTGCGCAGTCGGCGTTCTACTTCGGAGAGCTCCACGCCGTAGCCGCGAATCTTGACGCGAAAATCTTTGCGCCCTTTGTGGACGAGGCCGCCATCGGCAAGCCGGAGTCCGAGGTCGCCGGTGGCATAGACGATCTTGTTGGGATCTAGCGGATCGCGGTTGAACTTGGCGGCGCTCAGTTCCGGGTTACGCCAGTAACCCGGAGACAAGTACTTGCTGCGCACGACGATTTCGCCGGTTTCACCCGGCGCTACCGGATCGCCCGCTTCGTCTACTAACAGTATCTCTTTATCGCGAACCGGATAGCCGACCGGCACCTCTTTGCCCGCAAGGGTTGTGTTTGCATCGATATAGAACTGCGTCAACATATGGCTTTCGCTGGAAGAAAGGCCGGTGGCCAAGAAGGAGTCGCGGCCGAAGTGTTTCTGATAAAGCTCGACATCAACACCGCGCACGGTCTCGCTGCGCAGCCGCAGCAATCTTAGCTGAGGAAAACGATCGGCCGCGGTCAGGCCTTCGCACAGACCACGAAACAACGGCGCGGCCACCGGGCAAAAGGTGATGCTTTCGTTGTGGAGCCAGCGGCGCAAGCGGTCGATGCCCGCCTGTTTGACGTCGAACATGAGCAAAGCGGCGCCGTTCAAGAGCGCGAAGAATGGGTTGGTGATGGCGTTTGATGTGCCGGAGGAAAGATGGGCGATGCGATCTTTAGCGCTGTAGCCGTCGCTATTGGTGCGCACCATTACGTGATGGAGCAGAGTGTTGTGATTGTTGATGACCCCTTTGGGTCGCCCGGTGGAGCCCGAGGTGTGCACGACAAAAGCAAGATCGTCGGGAGCAATGGAGCGGCCGAGATTGTCGCCGGATAGACTGTAGTCGATTGATTCGACGGCGATCGCCCGATGGCCCGGTCGCTCCAGTGCCTTGGCCAGCGCGGCATTATTGCCGTCGTGTAGAACTAGCTCCGGCGCGCAATCTTGCATGATCTGGTGAAGACGCGCTTTGGGCGCCGATGAATCGAGCAGCACAAAGGCACGACCGGCTTTGAGAACGCCGATTATGGCGGCGACCTGCGCGATGCTTTTGTCGATCAGGATGATAATCGGTTCCGCGCCGGTGTCGCCGCGATGCAAGATGCTGCGCGCGATGCGATTGGCCGCGGCATTCAGTTCGGCGTAAGTAATGCTGCGATCGGCGTCCTTAATCGCTAGCTGTTGCGGATAGAGACGAACGATTTTTTCAAAGCGGACTGGTATTGAAGTCTCGACATCTTCGATCGGGAACTCGACAAAAGTACCGGATCGATGCTGACACTTTCCGCGGATGGCTACTTGCTCGGGAGGAAGTTGGACCATTGATGCGTTCATACGATTGCGTTTCCTCGTTGCCCTTTCTGTAGCAGCCCGTATTGCGATTGATTCTAGTCGCGAACTCCGTAGCCATGCAACCAAAGGTGTAAACTACCGGAATGCTCATTCGGGCCTACGCAATTTTCGGCCCCCCCCCGGTGCAGGAAAACACGGCAGGATGCAATCGCGGTAGGCGCGCAAAAATCGGCAGTTTTAGCGGCGTTTTGGTTTGCTTGAAGATTTTTCCGGAATTTAAGCAGCGAATCGGCGGCAAAGAGAACTAAAGAATGACCCTGGCTGATTGCCCGAACTCATGGCCGTTACGGCAGGGCGTATCAATTTGGAGGCACGCCCGTTCGCCGCGTGCACAGTCGGCGATCGCGCTGAAGTGAATGCGTTGACTGCTTGGTCAGGTGGTCTGTCAAGGCAAATCAGGCGGCCGATTCTTTGAGCGCCTGCCGCAAGTAACTGCGGTCAATCGTGACGATCGGACCGGACCGAGGCGCGCCGCTGTTTCTTCTCCGACTGGTGATGCTTCGCTTCCAGCATGCGCTGTTTGGCGCGGCGCGAGCGTTTGCGCTTCTGCCGGCGGATCTTTTCGATTTCTTGTTCCTTGGCGGCTGCTACGCCGCGCTGCTGGGCTTCGATCTTTTCGAGCAAGAGCCGGCGTGCCAGAAACCGATTGAGCCCTTGGGAACGCTCCTGCTGGCACTTGACGCGAATACCCGTGGGCAGATGATGGAGCACGACGCAGGACGCGACTTTATTGACGTTCTGCCCGCCGGCGCCCGACGAGCGGATGAACTGTTCGTCGATGTCCTGCTCGCGCACACCCAGGGCGAGCATACGCTGGGCGAGCTGCTCTTCTTTGTCGGAAGAGATGGGGAAATTGGCCATAAAGCACCGGCTGGCGTTTTACCAACCACGATACAACAATCGTTGGCAGATCGTAATCGGATGCCAACCTGAATCAAACAATCCGGCTTCTAATCGAACATATCCTCGAAGGCGGTGAATTTTTTGCTGTTGCCTCGGGCGACGATCAGGCCGAGCTTGCCGTCCTGCCAGCCAAGGGTGAGCGAGAACTGGAGCGGCTTGAGCATGCTGGCGCCGTCGGCGAACGAAGCGTTGAAGCGGGTCGGCAGTTTGAACAATTCAAATTTCTGATTGGCTGGCACCGAGGCAGGCACGGAGGTTCCGACTCGGAACACTTTGATGTCGGGCAGGTCGAGGTCTTGGTCGGTTAACTTGATGTACTTCCAATCGGTGATGCCGAAAGTCGGCACGTTGATCTTCACCGGCGGGGCTGGCAACCCGAAGGCGTTGGCGATGGTTGCCGCGATATCGAGATCGCCGGTTTTTCCCAGCGCGCTGGGAAAGCGCGGGTCGCTGGTGCTGCCGCTGTTGTTGATGCTGACCTTTTTGTAAGTGAGGTCGCCGGTCTGCGCGATAGCGTCCCAGTAACCGTAGAATTGGGTAAATTGATCCGCCGCGATCACCGGGATTGGCAGCGCCAGCTTGTCGAGCGGCAAGAACAGCGCGCCGCTGACGTTGAGCAGCGGCAGCAGATCTACCATGTTAGGCGTGGCGCTCTGCGGCGCATTATAGGCGAAGCGCTTTTTTTGCATGGCGATCGGGAACTGTTGTTCGATGCCGGGCATCTTGAGCGCCAGAGACCAATCGACGTCGAGGCTGCAGTGGCGCAGTCCGCCGGTTTTCGTCAGCCGAAAGCCGCCCGCCAGGTCGACGCGAAAAAACAGATTGGCAAGCTGGATGCCGGTCGGCAGCTCAGCCGGCGTCAGATCGAGGGCGAAAGCGGTGCGCCCTTGCAGCGCGATCTGCTCGGTGCCGAGCTCGATCCGGCCGCCGAGCCACTCGCGCCCCTGCCAGTAAAGAGCGCCTTCGACAAACTGGCTCAGCTCTCCCCCTTGGGCACGGATGCCGCCGCGCCCGGAGATTTCCGCGCGCGCTTTCGAATTGGCCGCGCCGAACAGCCGGATCTTGCTATCGCCTGCCAAGTGAAACGACGGCGCACCTGGTTGGCTCAAATCGATTTTGCCGCTGAGGGTCATCTGGCAATCCTTCAGATCGATGCCATTCCAGTTCCAGGCGCCGCTGTCGAGCCGCGCTTCGACTTCGATGCCGTTATTGGAAACCTTGCCGCTTGCCTGGCTGAAGGTCTTGCCGAGGATTTTCAACGTCCCCGCGCCGCCGAGATCGAATGCATTCGCCGGACCGACGCGGCCGGCACTGGCCAGGTTCAGCTCGATCAAGCGCTGGCCGCCGATTTGAAAATTGGGCTTGTAGTCGAGCGCGCCGCTAACGAAGCAATGGGTATGGCTGATATCGACGATGCCATTGACTACTGCGGCGCCGCCGAAGAGCTTCAGTGCGCCGCTGCCGCGGAGCGCGAAGCGGCCGCCGGTGTGGAGCATCAGCTCGATGGGATTAGCTTTGCTGCCCGCGTTGATTTCAACGATTCCCGGCAGCGGCTGCCAACTGCCGTATACGGTAGCGCTGACTTGCGCGAACGAGCGCGCGCCCGCGGCCCGGCCGCTCAGTTTCAACCGGCCGCTTATTTGCAGCGGCAGCTCCACCATCAGGCCGGCGACCGACAGACGGAGCGGCTCGAGGTCGAGCGCGCTGATCAAGTTGAAAGTGCCATCCGTGAACAGATAGCCCAAAAAACTGAAGCGCTGATCGTCGAGAACTTTGACTTCGGCGCCGACCAATACGCCGCTTGCGCCGGCTGCGGGCACGGGGAGCGCCGCGAGCGCCGCAGCGTCAAAGGCGTCGAATGGTGCGCTTCGAAGCAGCGAGTTGGCCGGATCGCTGGGATCGTAGAGCGGTGTCGCCGGTCTGGAAAAATTGGGCCGATAGGAGGTAAGCCACGCCGAGTCGGCGTATTCGCCCAGGAGCGGCGTCCGCGGCGCACCCAGGCGATGTATCTGCAGGCTATCGAAGCGCGCCGCCGTGTTGGCGTCGCAAGACAGGCCGAGCCGGCCGGCTTTGAATGGGTTATTCGAGTCTTGCACGTCGAGCCGGTCGCGCCCGTCGACGGCGACGCGCAGGCGCACGCGGCCGCTGGCCAGCGCTGGCGCGGCGCCGTCGCTGCGTACGGTTACGGTATAGCTGCGCTGCCGTTCGGTGTCCTGGCGCAGCTGTTGCAGCACGGCGGTTTGGGCGCCGCGCACCTTTACGAGCTCCCAAGTTTTCGCGCGCGGGTTCATGGCGAAGCGATAGTAGTTCTTCTCATCTTGGTAACCGAAGACGACACCAACGGCGTTTTCGCCGGCGGCGCGGAGCACCGTGGTGCAGCTGACATCGTCGTACTTGTTGGCGCTCAGCACGAAACTGGGCGCGGCGCTGCCGCGATGGGCGAGGGCGCCGCGCTCGATTTGCCAGCTGCCGCGCGCGCCCGGCGGCTGCACTTCCCAGCCCGAAAGGCTCGGGTTGGCAAAGCGCTCATCGAGCACCAACCGCGGCTTTGTCTCCGCCACCGGCTTGTCGCGTTGGGCGAACGCTTGGGCTGCTTGTGCGGGCGTCAAAAGCACGAACGCGGCGCTGGCGTCGAAGCCGACAAACGAGCCGTCGAAGTCAAAGCGGCGGAGCTCCGGCGGCAGGAGCGCCAACAACGCAGCAGGGCTAAAATCGGGCGGCTGTTTTTTGACGCTGTCCAGCCACTGGCCGAAATCGTTGGTTGTCTCTTGCGCCTGCTTGAGTATCTCTCCTATCCCTCCGGCGATCGCCTGAACGATGGTGATCAGCGTGCCCAGGTTGACGGTGTAGTTCACTTCGCGGGTCAGCAGCGCGCCATGTTCGGGAAACATGCGCACCAGCGCCGGCGGCAGCGTGATGCGCGCATTCTCGATGGAAGCGCGGATGGTATTCGCCAGCGCGCCGTCAGGATCGATGGGCATCATCGGATCGGCGAGCAGGCCAAAGATTTCAAACAGCGCCAATGGCGAGAAGCTTGGAAAGGGCCGCTGCAAGTCGAAGTTGACGCCGAAGCCGGCCAGTCGGATGTTGACGCAAAGATTGTTGAAAAACGGCGTGCCGTCGGTGAGCAGCGGGATGACTGTGTTCGGCGCAGCGGCGACGATCACGAAGTAGTCGTTGCAAACGTAGGTCAGGCCGTTGTGCGCGTCGCCCAGCATGAGATCGAAACTGAGATTGTAGTTGGGGGCGAACAGCGTGCCGAAAAACGGCGCGAAGCGGAGCCGCTTGAAATCCTGGCGAATAACGTTCGGCGCGATCAGCTGGAGCCCGTCCCAGAACGGCGCGCAGCTTTCGCCGCCGAGAATGCCCGGCGAGTACTCTTTGCGCAGGTCGATATCGAAGTCGAAAACCGGCAGCAAAAAATCGATCTCGCCCAGGACGATCGGAATCACGTCGAGCTTAAAGCCCAGGCGGCTTCGTTCCGGCAGGCGCACGCCGATGCCCACGGTGTCGGCCGTGTTCAAGTCGTCGACCAGCGGCGGCGCGAGCTTCAGCTCGCCGGCAAAGGCGACCACCAGCGAATTCTTGGTGTAGCCGTAGCCGATGCGCGCATGGTTCAAGCGCAGGCTGACTTTGGCTTCCTCGACGCCGGCCTGGTTGCGGTAGCTGCCGAAGGCGGGCAGCGGAATCGGCTCGCCGCCCTCGACATTGAAATAGACATAGTCCGCCGACAGGCCGACTTTGAAGACCATGGCGCCGAGCGGCGCCAGCGGATCGTCCGGCTTGAAGCCTTCGAGCTGGGCGCCGCCTTCGACGCGAACCTCGCTCGGGTTCTGAAACGGCAGCACCAGCCGGACGTCGCGCAGAACAAAGTCCAATTTGGTATCGAAGGAAAACTGGTGCAGCGTCGCGTCCATCAGCGCCATGTAGGCTTCGACAAGACTTTGGTAGGTGGCGCGGTTGGGCGCGCCGACCAGCTGCTGCACGGCGAAGATCGCCTCGGTGAGAAATTTGCGCGCGCTGTTGTCGAACCATTGGCTGCGCTTGCGCCGGAGCATGGCTTTGAGGTCCAACTGCGCGGCGCCGGACGATTGCTCGATCTGTTCTCGCAGGCTGTCGATTTCGTTTTTCAGATTGCGGATGGCGCTGGTTAACTGCGGCTCGGTCGCTTGCAGCCAACGATTCTGGTAGTCCCATTGGCCGGATGGCGCTTTCAATTCGTTTAGCTGGCCGAGGCTCAGAGGAAAATGGGGCAGAGCAATCGGCACGGCGAGGCGGCCGATGCCAAAGGAAAATTCTCGATCGGACAAGTCGAACCGGCAGTTTTCCAACTGCACGCCGGCGAAACGGCCGTCGAAGCCCAGGCTAAAGCTGAACTGGCTTTGCTGCGCGCCGCCGGTTTCGATGGAGCCCAAGGCGAGCTTGATTTCGCGCAGGCGCAGATCGAATTCGATGTCGAGATCGATGGCGTTGGCACCGCCATCGATGCCGGCGGGAGCGCTCATGCCGCGCGCCAAGCCGGCAATCATATCAAACAGATCGGCCTGAATGCCGGCGTCGTCGAAGCGGCACGCCACGCTCGCGGCGCAGCGCCCGCCGGCAAACTGCACATCGAGAGCCGCGCTGCCGGTCAAATCGGTGAGGCCGACGGCTTTGAATAGTTTCGCCATGTGCGCCGCGAGCGCCGGCGGCACAGGCAGCGCGCTCTTGGTCGGATCGATGGGGCGCAGTTGGAAGTGGCCGGCCAGCGCAACCCGGCCATTGGCAGCGCCGCTCGCGCCGCTCAGATCGAAGTTGATGGAGTTAACGCCGATGTGGATCGGCGGCTCGGTTTGCGCCAAGCCGGGCAAGTTGATGTCGAGCGCAAGCGGCTCGAGCACCTCCAGCTCCAGATACGGTTCGCTCGCGCCGTTGGCGCCGCTGCGCAAACCGCTTTGTAAGCGCGCCTTGATCCAGCGCGCGCGGTCCGTGTCATTAATGACGAGCAGCTCGCTGCCGGGCACTTGCGGCAAGGGCGGCGGGCGCAGCTCCAGCTCGACCGCGAGATCGCCGTTGAAGACGCCGCTGGCGGCGGCATTGTCGAACGCCGCGCCATTCGCATAAGTGATCGCCAGCATGAAGCGCGCGTTGCGCACCGCGGGGCGAAACTCTTCGGCGATAAAGCGCCACAGTGAGCTGAGATCCGCCACCGCCGCAGCCAGGCGCAGCACGACCTTGCCGTCGTTTTGCCAATCGACAAAGGCGCTGATCTCGCTATCGTCGGGGGGCAGCGGAAACTCGAGCGGCAGCCGATCGAGGCCAATGCGCTGGCGAATGTCGGCCCAGGTGAGCACGGTTTCGATGGTCACCGATTCGAGCCTCCTGGTTTCGCTCGCTTCGTCGTGGCTCACAGCGATGGCCAGCCGCGCGGTTGGCACCACGCCGAGATCGCCGAGCTTGAGACCGTTGACGTGGACGGCCAGGCGCGTAGCGTTCGTCGAGTGAGCAAACGTCAGCGCGGCGTTTTGCAGCGCTATGGTTCCGTTGGGCAGTTGCAGCGTGCCGCTGGCGCTGCCCTGGGCGGTCAGGCCGTCGTCTTGGTGTTGTCCGGCCAATGTCAGGCTATCGATAGTCAACTTGGAATCGGCGCGGCCAAGGCTTAGCACCAGCGGCGCTTCGAGGGCGGCGGAGAGCGCCCGGTGGTTTTTGTCGAGGCCGAAGTTCAAGCGCAGCCAGTTTACTGCGCCGGCGCTCTCCAGCGCGGCGACTCTGCAACAAGTATTTTCGAGCATCGACTTGGACAAAAATGGCACTCTCAGCTCGGTCGAAGTGCAAGGCGCCAAGGGCGGCGACGACAAGTATTGCGGCGTCAACTGCGATCAGACCAACGGCAGCGGTTGTCCCGCCAAATGTCACTGTCATCGCAACGAAGGCCGTTGCGCCCATGACGGTCGCTGAGGAGGGCCGCGAAATCAGTCCGCGGCTCACCGGATACGTCGAGTGATTGAGCACGCTCGGCGACCTGGGTCGGGGAACCTCCCCACGACACTACCGATTCGCCGTCGAGAAGCGGAGCGGGCCAATCCTTCACGGCACGGGAAGAGTAAAATTTAGTTAGATTGTGTCGTGAGCCCCGGTTCAGCTTGGTGGGCACTGGGGAGAGTCTGGCGGAGAAGGGAGGGAGTCGAACCCTCCGGGGACCTTACGGCCCCCTGACTGGTTTTGAAGACCAGCGGCACCACCGGGCACCTTCCTTCTCCATATGTAAAATCAGGTACTTACAAGTATGGGGTGTGTTAGAGCCCTTTTATTTTGCCATTTTTTTCGCCGGTGCCAAAAGCCTTGGCGATGTCCTCACCGACTAGCTGCAGCAAATAACGCTTGTGCATCTGAACCGAGGAGTGGCCGGCGGCGAGCATCGCAAGATCTACGTTGATACCCTGGCGTGCCCACTCGGTCAATGCAGTGTTGCGGTAATTGTGGAACACGAACTTCTTAACGTCGCCTGCCTTGACCGCCCGCTCCACTCGGTAATCAACCATCCCTTTCGTGATCGCTCGGCCATCTTCGCGCGTGAAGACCAGCGCGTTGATATTCTGGACAATCCCCCCAGCCCGCTCAGGCAGGGTCCCAGCGGAAAAGATCGCCGAATACCGGAGTGATCGACAAACCGCGCGTAATAGCGCACGCTTGGCTTGGCCCCAGGCTCCATGACGATCTCGCAACGATAAAGATTCTTTTCTACTTTAGAAAACTTCATCCCATGCCCCTCCTTTCCCTGGTTCTGTGTTTCATGTTGGCTCCTCCTTTCCCGAAAAATTTCCTTTCTCGACGCCGTGGCGCGCTGCAAGCACACGGTGGGAAGAATTATGATGATTTAGCAGCTAAACGGACTCCTAGGAGCGTTCGCGCAGTTTCTTGCGCGTGGCTTCGTCCCACTTCCGGACGATGAAGGCTTGATGTTCTGGCAAGACCGCCGAGACCCGAATGTAGCCTTGGGGCAAGCGGGTACCGTTACATCTGGAATCGAGAGTCTGATCAGGCACCTCATCCGGTGGCGCCGCGCGGCATCGATCAATACGTTGCTCACTAGCTGCACTAGCTAAAGTTTGTCCAGTATATTAACAGCGTTCCGCTCCTGGGTCCCGGCCGCGCTGCGGCGGTGGCGCGCGAAATGTTGCTTATGGCGCCGCTCACTCGAACTCAGAGCGAGCGGGGACGTCGGTTTGCGTTGGCATGCGTTTTTTGGCTCTCAAACTGTGAATTCCTATTTCAAAATATCCTTCAACTGCTTCACCAGCGCCGGTTCGAGCTTGAACAGCGCCTTCACTTCCTTTTCGATCACCTCGCCGTCCAGCGGCTCGAGATCGAGCCGCGCCCGCTTGGCGTCGGCGAGAAACTCCGGATCCTTTATCGCTTCCATAAATGCTTTGCGGAGAATTCCGACCCGCTCTTTCGGCGTCCCAGGAGGCATCACATAGGGACGATTAATGACGCCGTTGACGCGGCTAAGGGTCTGGATCATCGTCTTGGCGTCATCGCTCTTCGCCAGATCGACAGCCCATGGCAGATTGGGAAACTCGGGATGGCGCCGCAACCCTGCTTGCAGGATGAATAATATTTCGCCGTTGTCCATTTCGTTGCGCCAGTTGGCACGAAACGATTCGATAGAGTTGCAAATGCCTTGCACCTCACCCGCGTTAAACGCGAGCCGCACGGGTCCGGTGCCCTTATACCCGCTGACCAACTGCAGCGGCAGCCCCAAAACCGTTTTTAGCAGCTTGGGAATATCGTCGGTGCCCCCGCCCGGCGCAATGCCGCCAATTTTTAGCATGGTACCGGAAGCTTTCCACTGCTCCACGCTAGTGATCCCGGCGCCCTTCGCGACGCCAAAGAGAAAATTGTCTTGCGCCGGTACCCCGAGAAACTCAAACCGTGGGGCGTTAAATTCAACGCCGGGGAGTCCGAGCATCTGCTGTAAGAATAGACCGCCAACGAAGGTCCCGACCGAAAGACCATCGGGGCGGGATACGCGGTACACATGGTTGGCCGCAAGCAACCCGGCAGCCCCAGGCATGTTGTCGACGAGCATCGTCGGGTTGCCAGGAATGTATTTGCCGAGATGGCGCGTGATCGCCCGCGAATAGGTATCGAAGCCGCCGCCCGGCGGCGCGCCGACGATGAAGCGAATGGTTTTGCCTTTGTAAAAGGAGTCCTGCGCCTGAGCCGGAATATTCGCAATCAGAATAAGCAGCCCACCGATGAGAGAGGATAATCCGCGTCCGATAAAGCGCATGACATCACCTCGGTTGGGTTATAGACGACCTGCTGCCCCTTGTCTCATAAGTATAGGAAATTTAGACCGCGTTTTTTCTGCCCGGAGATATATCGCTGGACCGGTGCGGTTTCAATCGTCGGAGCGATTAGTGAAATTTGCGCTTTTGCCTGGGTCGGCTCCGGCCGCGCTGCGGTCGGTGGCGCGCCAAGTGTTGCTTATGGCGCCGCTCGGTCGAACTTAGAGCGAGCGGCGCCGTCGGTTTGCGTTGCCTGGGGAGAGTGGGAACCCGGTGAGAACTCTCCGCAGACCCGAAGCACACAATCCAGTCGAAGGATCAAGAACCGTGGTCAGCCGAACGTTGTCGATGTAGTTCCGGTCAACCGGCGTGCCATTGCTGCCAAACAAAAGTATAGTCGGTTGAATTCACTTGCGTTAGCCCCTTCCGCGTCCTGTCCGGGCAGCGCGCTCCGGATTTTTTCCGTATAGGAATTTTAAACGCGCTTTTCTATGACCCAGAGTCATAGCGGAGCACCGGCGGAATTGTCAATCCGTTTTCTACTTGATGAAAAACCCTGCGCTTCTATTGGTCCGCTCGGCCAGGATCGCTCCTATACCGAATTTTGGAGCCAACAGTTGAAGAGGTGGGTCTCATTCCGGACCGGCACGGTGTTGTCGAGCCGACCGTGAAGCATGAAGTTGTTCCAGAGCCGGGAGTGCGCTTCTACGTCGAGTTCTTTCGCTAAGCTCAACCAAGAAGCCAATAGCATTGTGAATGATTGAAGTGATATAGAAAGTAAAGGGTGACCCTATTTGGTTTTTGGACTTGCTAAGCTTCCGCCCGCCCAGGCGGCCAAACTGAACGACGCTCTTGGGGTACAGAATTGATCGATCCTCGAGCGCATAAAATAGCAGGAGGGAGACCATGGCGCCGCACAACTTTCCCGCAGTGTTCGATGCCGACGGACATGTGATGGAGACTGACGCCGATATCTTTGATTATCTGCCGCCTCCCTACCGCGGCCAGACGCAGCTTTTTACGGCGCCCTTCTTCCCCGGCCTCGATGCTTGGCATCGCGCCGCGAGCCGCGTTGGCGACGGGCTGGGGCGCGTGCTGGAGCGGCCCACTGCCCAGGATTGGCTCGGCTTTCTCGACGCTGCGTCGGTAGCCGTCAGTGTGTTGTTTCCCACCAATGGTCTGGCCCATGGCGTCCTCGCCGACCCGAAGTGGGCCGCTGGCTTGGCGCGAGGGTACAATGACTGGCTGTACGATCGCTTTTTGCGCGTCGCTCCCGACCGTCTCAAGGGCATGGCGCTGATCGCCATGCAGGACCCGGCGCAGGCGGTCGTAGAGCTGCGCCGCGCGGTTGGTGAGTTGGGTATGATCGGCGCCGTCTTGCCGGCGGTCGGACTCCCTGAGGCGCTTGGCCATCGCAGCTACTGGCCAGTCTATGAGGCGGCGCAGGATCTCAACTGTCTGCTCGCCGTGCACGGCGCGCCCACCTGGGGACTCGGGCTGGAAAAGCTGCGCAACTTGATCGAATTGCGCGTGCTCAACCATGCCATCGCCCAGCAAATCCAGATGACAAGTCTCATTTTGAGCGGCGTGTTCGAGATTTACCCCGGCCTGCGCATCGCCTTCTGCGAAGCCGGCTGTGGCTGGGTGCCCTACCTGATGGAGCGGCTCGACCGCGAGTACGCCAGCCGCCACACCCAGGTGCCCCTGCTCAAGCGCCCACCGAGCGAATACTTGCGCACCGGCCAAGTTTTCTTGCATGCCGAGCTGGACGAGCGCGGCCTCGCTTATGCTATAGAAGTGCTCGGCGAAGGCGCCTTTTTCTGTGCCTCCGACTTTCCGCACGAGCCGAAGCAGGATTTCATCCGCACGCTCGCAGAGTTCGCGGCCCGCGAGGATATTCGCGCCAGCGCGAAAGGCAAATTGCTCTGGGACAATCCCCAGCGCATGTACGGGCTAGTGTAGTGTCTTCAATATGAGCGTCCTTAAATTTGGCAACTGGTCATTTACTTTCACCACGAAGGGCCTAGAAGTTCACGAAAGTAAGAGAAGAAAAAACATGTTTTTTCCGAACTTCGTGTGCTTCGTGGTGAAAAACTATTAGCGCACTTCGACAAGTTACATCGAATTGCAGCAGCGCTGATCTGCAAATCGCCGCCGCAGTTGGGGCAATGTGTCTCGTCAAGGTCGAACCCGTTTCAGCAGCCGAGCCCAAGTCATGCGCGCCGGCGCGCTGTGTGTGGGAGCGTCCTCGCTTGCGGTCTCGGTGGCACGCTCTGGCGCAGCGGGAACGATTTGACGGCGCAGTAGTGCTCGGGCTTCACACCCGCCGGTGCAACCTCGCGCGCATCGATCATCACCTGCTTGTTGTCGGCCGCGCGATGCAACAAAAAAATCCGCCGCCGCCGATACCCGAAGAATACGGCTCCACCACGGCAAGCGCCGCGGCCACGGCCACCGCAGCATCGAATGCATTGCCGCCGCGTTCGAGAATTTCATAACCCGCTTCAGTTGCCAGCGGATGCGCCGAGGCAATCGCCGCGCTCTGCTGCGCGTGCGCCAGCGGCGCGACCACCAGCAAACAAAGGATAATACGTAAGTAGTTGATTTTTTCATTAAAGCCCAAAAGCTTACTTTACTCCTTTGGTTTTTCTCCCCGCCCTGCGATATGGCTCCGAGCATAGAAAAAGGTCCTTTAAAAATCCTCTCCATCCCGAGGAGCCGTTCATCCGGCGGCTGTCGGCGTCATTCAATCGTAGCGGTCAGGTCAAACCGACCATTCGACGGACATATCCTGGACTTGTCGGTGCGGCTCGATCATCATGCCCGCATGGGTAAGAGACTATTTGCGAGGAGACGATGATCGTCGGCGATTGGCTCAGAAACTTGGGTCTTGGCCAGTACGAGGCCACGTTCCGCGAAAACGAAATCGATGCGTCTGTCCTGTCGGACCTGACCGAGGACGACCTGGAGAAGCTGCGTATCCCGCTGGGGCATCGCAAGCGTCTGCTCAAGGCGATCGCGGCGTTGGATGACACGGCGATCGCGCCAAAGGCTACGGTCCCGCCCTCGGCCTTCGATGGCGCCGAGCGGCGCCAGCTCACCGTTATGTTCTACGATCTCGTGGGCTCGACCGCTCTGTCGGCCCGGCTCGACCCCGAGGACATGCGCGCCATCCTCGGCACCTATCATCGCTGTTGCACGGAACGGATCGAACGTCACGGCGGCTTCGTCGCCAAGTACGTGGGCGACGGGGTGCTCGCCTATTTCGGCTATCCGCTCGCGCACGAACACGACGCCGAGCGCGCGGTGAAGGCCGGGCTCTCCCTCGCCGACGCGGTACCCAAGCTTGCGACGACGGCCGACACGCCGCTGAGCGTGCGCGTCGGCATCGCGACGGGAACAGTCGTTGTCGGAGATCTGGTCGGAGCAGGCGATGCCCAGGAGCGCGGCGTCGTTGGAGAAACGCCCAACCTCGCGGCGCGCTTGCAGTCGATCGCCGGGCCGGGCATGGTCGTCATCGCCGAGGGCACGCGGCGGCTTCTTGGAAATCTCTTCGAGCTTGCGGATCTCGGCAACCAGGACCTCAAGGGCATCGCGGGGCCGGCGCGCGCCTGGGCGGCCCTTCGCGCCGGCTTGGCGGAAAGTCGCTTTGATGCCCTGCACGCGACCCACATGACCGCGCTCGTCGGGCGCGAAGAGGAATCCGAACTGCTCGCGCGACGCTGGTTATGCGTCACATCGGGCGAAGGCCAAGTCGTGCAGCTCAGCGGCGAAGCGGGCATCGGGAAATCGCGGCTCACCGCCGCGTTGATGGCGCACATCGCCGAAGAACCGCACACGCGTTTGCGCTATTTCTGCTCGCCGCAACACACCGACAGCGCGCTGTATCCGGTCATCGTCCAGATGGAGCGCGCCGCCGGGCTGGCCGATGCTGAAACCACGCAAGGCCAGCTCGACAAGCTGGACGACCTGCTCCGGCAAACTTCGACCGCACGCGAGGACGCCGCCCTCCTCGCCGAGATGCTATCGCTCCCCAACGACGGACGCTATCCCGCGCTCGAGCTCTCGCCGCCCCAGCGCCGGCAAAAGACACTGCAGGCGCTCGTTAGGCAATTGGAGGCACTCGCCCGTCAGAGTCCCGTCCTGATGATTTTCGAGGACGCACATTGGACCGACCCCACCAGCCTGGAGTTGTTCGGGCGCGTGGTGGAGCGCAGCGCGACCCTTCCCGTCCTGCTGATCGTGACGTCACGGCCGGAATTCAAGCCGCCCTGGATCGGACGGCACGTCACGGTGCTGACCCTCAAGCGCCTGGCGCAGCGCGATGTCGGTACGATGATCGATGGCGTCATCGGCAATACGCCGCTGCCGGCACCTATCCGGCAGGACATCATCGAACGTTCCGACGGCATCCCGCTGTTCGTCGAGGAAATGACGAAGGCGGTGCTGGAGGCCAACAGCGACAGCGAAGCCCGGCGGACAGCCGCAGGGATCCCGTCGCCCGCTCTTTCGGTTCCCGCAAGCTTGCACGCCTCGCTGATGGCGCGGCTCGATCGTCTCGGATCGGCCAAGGAAGTCGTGCAGATCGGCGCCGCGATTGGCCGCGAATTTTCCCATGCCCTGCTCGCCGCCGTGGCGGCCAGGCCCGAGGCGGAGCTTGGCGCGGCTCTCGACCGGTTGGTTGAGGCCGGCTTGCTGTCGCGCCAGGGCATCGCGCCACACGCGAACTACCTGTTCAAACATGCGCTGGTGCAGGACGCGGCCTACGGCCTGCTCCTGCGCGAGCCGCGCCGAGCGCTTCACGCCAGCATCGCCGAGACGCTCGAAAGCCAGTTCGCCGACATGACCGCGTCCGAGCCGGAGATCGTCGCGCATCATTTCAGCCGGGCCGAACGCGCCGAGCCCGCGTTTCTCTACTACGAGCGGGCCGGCGACCGCTCGGTCGCCCGCTCGGCCTTTGCGGAGGCGATCGCTCATTTCAACGCGGCGCTTGCGCAGGCGAGTAGCCTGCCGACCGGAGCGGAACGCAGTCAGCGCGAGCTTGCGATCCTCCTCAAGCAAGGGCCTGCCGTTATGATGTTGAACGGGCAGCGGGTGCCTGAGATTGAACAGATTTATCGGCGCGCGTGCGAAGTCGCAAAAACGTTGGATGATGAACACCGGCTGTTCAAGGCGCTTTGGGGATTGTGGCTCTACGCCAACCTGAATAGCCAAACGGATGTCGCGCGCGATCGTGCCGAAGAGCTTGTCGCGCTGGGAAGACGATCGGGAAGAGAGAATCTGCTTCTCGAAGCCATCCACTGCCGTTGGTCGACGGCAATTTTCTGCGGCGATGTGGCCGGAACTCTCGCCGGCATCCGCGATGGGCTCAAACTCTACGATCCCGTGCGGCATGGCGGGCTCGGCGATGAATTCGGCGCGCACGATCCGGGCGTTTGCGCGTACTTCACCAACGGATTTTCCTTTGCGCAGTTGGGTAGACCGCGCGAAGCGGCGGAGAACATCGAGCGCAGCATCGCGTTGTCGCGGGAGATCAACCATGTGCCCAGCATTGCGTTCGCAATGACGAACGCGTTGACGGTCTATCAAATGATCGATGATCGGGCCGCGGTCATCCGACAGGCTCCACAAGTGATCGAACTTGCGGACAAGTTCGACTTGCCCGGACCTCGGTCACTCGCACGCTTCTTCGCTGCGTGGGCGCGCGCGTGCGGAGGCGAACTCGATGCAGGGTTGCAGGCGATGGAGGCGGAATTCCCGCGTGTCTCGGCCATAGGGCCGATGCCGGTACTCTACGCCGGCGTGCTCGCAGGTGTCCGGCTCGAAGCGGAGCAGGCCGCGCGGGCGCTGGAGCTGCTGGATGGCGTGCTTTTGACGGTGAAGGAGCCGGGCGTCGGTCTCTACCTGCCGGAAATTCATCGGTTGCGCGGTGAATGTTCTCTTCGGGTGGCTCAACCCAATTTCGATGAAGCGGTGCGCGATTTCGAAGCGGCCATCGAGACCGCGAAGCTGCAGCAGGCACGCGGGTTCCAGCTACTCGCGGCGATCAGCCTGGCGCACGCGTGGTCGTCCGTGGGCCGGTCCGAGAAAGGCGCCATGCCCTTGCGCGAGGCGGTGAGCGCGTTTACCGACAACGATGCCCCTGCCCAGCTGGAGACGGCCCGGCGGATTCTTGCCGGCCTTCCGCAGTAGGGCGCGCTAATCGGCAACTGTATAGCCTCATAGTATAGCCTCATAGGGTCACCCATTAGCAAAACTACGTTGCTTCGCAACTGAACAAAGGGAAGTAACTTGTAGCGTGCTAGGTTTGGCGTATAAGAGGGGCGGGACGCCGTGGGTCGAGGAAACCGAGCCGGCATTGGTGCTTTATGCCCGTCCATTAGCATGGTTCCGAAGGAGTGCGACAACATGATTGGTGACACGCGATCGGCCGCGTGATCCCGTTTGGGAGAGTGCAAGGAGCGCACCTTCGCGCCCAGGGCGTCCCACTGAGAACAACGTGTCAAAGGAGGGACCTCCATGAAGACAACGCCCGCTCATGCCAAGCGGCGCCGTCAAGTTGGTACCGCAACAAAGCGCAAGGTGCCACTTCCCGCGCAGCTTAAGCGGATCAATCTCAATGCTGCTGGCATCGACATCGGATCGGAGGAGCACTGGGCCGCAGTGCCTCCGAGTCGCGATCCTGAAGGGAAAGATGTTCGCCGTTTCGGGGCCTTTACGGGCGAGCTATGCGCGCTGGCCGACTGGCTAAAGCAATGCGGGATCGAGACGGTGGCGATGGAATCGACCGGAGTTTACTGGATTTCGCTCTACGAGTTGTTGGTGGAACGAGGCTTCGAAGTGTTGCTGGTCGATGCCCGACGGGTCAAAAATGTTCCTGGGCGCAAGACTGACGTGCTGGATTGCCAGTGGCTACAGGAGTTGCACACCTACGGACTGTTACGTGGCGCGTTCCGTCCAGCCGATCAAGTTTGCATCTTGCGCAGCTACTTGCGGCAGCGCTCGATGTTAGTGGCCTATGCCTCGCATCATATCCAGCATATGCAAAAGGCTCTGGAACAGATGAATCTCAAGCTCGCTCATGTAGTCAGTGATATTACTGGGCTGACCGGCATGGGGAGAGCCGTTGTCAATAGGTGTGTAAAAAGATACTAGGCGGCGACCCTCATCTCTTTGCCATTGTCATACTTCGTCCCGCGCGCTACTTTTCCGACAAGCTGTGGTGCGTTCAGTTTGCGGAAGCTCTT
>Ga0194132_10001332_pt1 | contig 49940 bp, 49 predicted proteins | sample TA2KigOf80mmetaG_FD_148612 | JGI IMG/M metagenome (GOLD analysis project Ga0194132, IMG submission 148612) | Freshwater microbial communities from Lake Tanganyika, Tanzania - TA2015054 Kigoma Offshore 80m | ecosystem: Environmental > Aquatic > Freshwater > Lake | place: Tanzania: Lake...
TCGCCTCGACGATTTCGGGGTACATCTCCAGCACCGCGAGCGAGAGCGACGCGGTACAGCGCACTTCATGCCGGTCGAGCACCTCGAGCGTTCGCCAGAAGCCGACGCGGTTGCCGTAGTCGCGGATACCGTAATTCAGCACGTCTGGATGCGGCTGCCGCGGCCATGGGTCGCGCACGCGGGTCTTCGCCGGGAGGTATTCGTAGTGCTCGACGTTCGGCACGACCCAGACCGCGAGCCGCGCGCCGCCGGGCCAGGCGAGGCGAGGCCGCGCGGTGATCGGCGAGTAGTCGATGCGCTCGGCGTGCGGCGGCATGGCAACCCGGCTATCGGGCGGTGAATCCGCCGTCGACGCACACGATTTGCCCCGTAACGAAGGAGGTGCGTTCGGAAAGCAGGAAACTGACTGCCTCGGCCACCTCGCCCGCCTCGCAAAAGCGGCGCATCAGAATCGATTCGATCAGCGCCTCGTGACGTACCGCGTCGGCGCGCGCGGCCGCGGTCATGGGCGTGAAGATGGGTCCGGGGCCGACTGCGTTGACGCGAATGGCGTGTGTGGCAAGTTCGAGCGCGAGCGAGCCGACCAGGCCGTTCAGCCCCGCTTTGGAGGCTGCGTACGCCGCGCCGCGCGGATGACCGACCAGGCCGATCTGGCCGGCGTTTTCTTTTGCGCTGGAGCAGGTTTGGAGCAAATCCATCCTGCGGTTGATCACGGCAATGTCCCGTAGCGTGTTGAACGAAGCGTGGTAGCGGCTCGGGCGATGTCGATATCGAACTCGACGTGTAGGATTTTTATCCCACCTTTTCCACTATGCGCGACGGTATCGCCGCCCCGAGTGGCGGTCAAGCGTGCGCTGTTTGGCGAAGACTTCCCGCTCCCGATGAGGATTAACCCCTTGAGTGAGGTGCGCGGTGGGCTCGTCCGCGCCGCCGCGCAGGCGATGCGGCCAGCGCCCGGTCACGAGCGAAAAGCGCGTGGGCGAGCACACCGAGGAGTTGGCGTAGCCTTGGGTAAAGCGCAGGCCCGCCTGCGCCATGCGGTCGAGCACTGGCGAGCACCTCGATCGCCCGCCATAGCACCCCAGGTCGGCGTAGCCCAGGTCGTCGGCCATGAGGAAGACGAAATTGGGGCGCGCGCCCTTCACTCGCCCTTGATCCCCGTCTCGGCGATGATCCGGCCCCAGGCGGCGTGGCTGTCCTTCAGCACCTGCGAGAACTCCTCCGGCCCCGCCCCCGTGACGAAGATGCGCGCCGCCTTGTAGGCCGCCAGGACCTTTTCGTCTTTCAGTGCCTTTTCAGTCTCGGCATAAAGGCGCGCCACCACGTGCTTCGGCGTCCCGGCCGGCGCGAGCAGGCCGTACCAGGAAGGCTGGGTTTTCGCGTCGAAGCCTTCGACGCCCTGCGCGCCGATGCTCGCCACGCCGGGGAGTTCCTCCGTGCGGTCCGTGAGGTACACGGCGAGCGCCTTCAGGCGCCCCGCGCGGATGTGGGGCAAGGCGCCCGTCGTGGGCGTGAACATCACCTGCGTCTCCCCTGCCACCACGCTCTGGACCGCTGGCGCGTTGCCCTTGTAGGGCACGTGCGTGAGCTGCACGCCGGCGCGGCGGTTGAAGAGCTCACCGGCGATGTGCCCCGGCGAGGCCTTGCCCGCGGAGGCGTAGTTGAGGCGGCCGGGATTCGCTTTCGCGTAGGCCACCAGCTCCCGGAGACTCGCCGCCGGCACCGAGGCATGCACGATCAGCACCGAGTCGTAGGTGGCAAGGAGCGTCACCGGCGCGAAATCCTTCAGCGCGTCGAACCCCGCCCTGGCATAGAGGTGCGGATTGCTCGCGATGATGGTCGACAGCGTAAGCAGCACCGTGTGGCCGTCGGGCGCCGCCTTGGCCACTTCCGCGGCTCCGACGTTGCCCGCCGCGCCCGGCTTGTTCTCCACGATCACCGGCACGCCGAGCGACGCGGACAGGCGCTCGGCGAGCGGTCGGCCCAGCACGTCGAGCGGCCCTCCGGCCGGGAACGGATTGACCATCCGGATCGGCTTGGACGGGAACGTCTGCGCGGCAGCGGAGGCAGAAACGAGCAGTGCCGCAGCCAGACCGAGCACGATAGCCCGTGCCGGGCTCATGTCAGCGCTCCGGCCTGATGGCCACGCGCGGCGAGTGCCTCTCCAAGGGCGGCCTGGAGCACGCTGCGCTCCTCGCATCGGGCCGGGCAGAGCTTCGCCAGGATCTCCGGGTGCTCGCGCGCCTTGCCCGGGTTACCCCCCATCAGGTAGGCCTCGCCGAGGTACTCGTGCGCGCCCCGATGCCCGGGGTCCAGGCGCAGCGCCTCGTTGTAGTGGCGGCACACCACGTCCATGCGCGGGGCGCTCGACTTCCTCTCGGCGAAGGCGTACCGGTTGTGCGCGTCCGCATTGGCCGGGTCCTGCCCGAGGATCCGGGCAAGGTGGACCCTGGCCGAACCCCAATCCCCCCGCGCGATGGCTTCGCGGGCAGGCTCCAGCTTCTTCGGGTCCTTGTCCTTGTCGGGCGGGCTGGGAGTATCGGCCGCATGCGCGGCCCCCAGCGTGATCGCGGCTATGATGAAGTCATGCGACAGGGTTGGCTTCACCGGTCTCTCCTAGGAATGATGCTCGGCGCTACGTTAGCATGGGCCGCGCCGGTCACGCGCGAGGAGGCCCTGGCCGGCCGCCCAGCAGCCCGGATCCGGCCGCAGGAGCGATCGTTGTGCGGCGCGACTCGGAAGGAAATTCCTATCCCTTTCGTTTCTCTGAGCGCGGATGTTCATTTGAGGCTCGCGCCGCGGCGTGCCTAGGCGCGCAGCCCACGCCACGGGGCGGAGCTCGTGGGACAATATCGGTGCTGATTCCGCGCGGTCCGTCCCTTGACTCCAGCTCCTGTGCTTCTCACCGGCGGTAGCGCCAGCATCGTTTTGTGAACGTCTGAAGCTTCCCGGGAGCAACACATGAAGATCGCCGTTCTGGGCGGGGGCAACGGCGCGCATCGCGCCTGTGCAGCCGGGCGCAATCCTCGCCGTGATCGGCTGCGGCGCCGTGGGACTGAACGCGGTGCAGGGTGCACGGCTCGCCGGCGCCGGCATGATCATCGCCATCGATCGCGCCCAAGAACGGCGCGAGCTTGCGCGGGTGTTTGGTGCCACGCAGGTCGCGGGCGAGGACGCCATCGACGCGGTGACAGTCGCGAGCAATAACCGCGATGCCGACTATAAGTTCGAGGCGGCGGGCAATGCGCAGGGCTTCCGGCTCGGCACCGAGATCGTGCGGCCGGGTGGCCATCTCGTGTTCCTGGGCAAGGTCTCAGTCGGTGACGACGTGTCGTTCCGCTGGGGCTCGCTGATGGGCGAGAAGAAGATCACGCGCTCGAGCTACGGCGGCGCGCGGCCCAGGCGTGATTTCCCGTGGCTCGCCCGCTGCTATCTCGAGGGCAAGCTGAAGCTCGAGGAGCTGATCACCGCGCGCCTGCCTCTGGCGCGCATCAACGACGGCTTCGATGCCATGCGGCGAGGCGACGGCATCCGCACCGTCGTCCTGCCGTGGCAGTAGTCGCTCAGTTGGCTGCGAAGCAGTAGAGCACTCCTGTGCCGGGCGACCTTCGCGCGGTCGCCTGATGTAACCGCCAAGTTTGGCAGGTCTACTCTTTCAGGCAGGTATTGAAGTAACGGTGGCATGCATCAGGCTTAGGAAGCCTTCGTTCAATTGCCTCAAGTCGAAGCTTCTGGAGTTGACCCGCTTTCGTGGGCACCTCAACCTTGAAGGGAAAGCAGTCCACAATGCCAGCAACGAAGCCGTCGTACGCGGCGCAATTCCGACAACAGATAGTCGAACTGGTGAAGGCCGGGCGCAAGCCCGCCGAGCTGCAGCACGGGTTCGGCTGTAGCGCGCGAAGCAGCTGGAGCGCGACATCCTGGCAAAGGCTACGGCCTGGTTCGCCGGCAAAGGCGACAAGACGTCCAACGGGTCTACGAACTCGTGATCGCGATTCAGGCCGAGCTTCCTGTGCGCGCGATGTGTCGAGTGTTTGGTGTGTCGGAGAGCGGTTATTACGCCTGGGAGGGACGCCAGCCCTCGGCGCGTGCGATTGGCGATGCCGAGCTGACGGTGCGCATCCGCCACTATCACGCGCGCTCCAAGGCCGCCTACGGCGCACCGAATATCCTCGAGGATCTGCGCGACAAAGGGAACCGCATCGGCAAGAAACGTGTCGCCCGTCTGATGAAGGCTGACGGGCTTCGCGGCGTGTGCCGCCGGAAGTGGATCACCATGACCCAGCGCGATGTCGATGCAACGCCCGCGGCCAATCTCGTGCAGCGCCAGTTCCATCACCTACATTCCAACTTGGGCGGGATTCCTGTTCCTGGGGGTGGTGCTGGATCCCTTCAGCCGCCGGATCATCGGTTGGACATTGGCCGGGCACCTGGGAACGGAACTAATGCTCTCGGCGCTCAACATGGCGATCGGACAGCGGCGCGCAACCGAGGTCGTGCATCATTCCGATCACGGCACGCAGTACACCTTGATCGCTTTCGGCCTGCGCTGCAAGGAAGCTGGTGTGCGGCCTTCCATGGGAACGGTGGGCGATGCCTACGACAACGCGATGTGCGAGAGCTTCTTCGCGACGCTAGAGTGCGAGCTGCTTGATCGCCGGCGCTTCCAAACCAAGGCCGAGGCGCGCATGGCGATCTTCGAGTTCATCGAAGGCTGGTTCAACCAGACGCGGCGTCACTCCAGTCTTGGCCGCATCTGGCCAATCGAGTTCAAGCGGCGTCATTCGCCAGAGAAGCGCTCCGCGCGCAGCCTGTGGATAACCGCTTGTGACCCAAGCGCTAAACCGTCGACGGAAACGGGGCAATTCCAGGTTCGCTCGCCCGCCCGAACTCCGGCGGGCGAGCGAACCCTCATCCTCGCGCAGCCGGCGATAGTGCAGTAAAGTAACAATGATCCTGGTACAAAAAAACGGTCACGTCAGTGCGTCCGCGGGACCTGCCGCTCCCTCCCGCGCTCGTCTGGCAGCTCATGGGGGACGCTCACGCGTCCAAGGACAGCGCGATTGCACCCTGAAGCACGGCACCTCCTCGACTCGCTCGAAGCGCGCGGCCTGCCTGCGCTGATGGCCGAAGCACGGCGCCTGCGCGAACAGGGCCACGGGCGCCTCGTCAGCTACTCGCGCAAGGTCTTCATACCGCTCACGCGCCTCTGCCGCAACGTCTGCGGCTACTGCACGTTCGTCAAAGGACCGCGGCAGGTCGACCACCCCTACTTGCGCCCGGAGGAAGTGCTGGAGATCGCCCGCCTCGGCCGCGAGGCCGGCTGCCGCGAAGCCCTGTTCACCCTCGGCGACCGTCCCGAGGCGGTGCATGAATCCGCCCGCGCCGTGCTCGCCGAGATGGGCTATGCCTCCACGGTCGACTACCTCGCCGCGATATGCCAGCGGGTACTCGCCGAGACGGGCCTCTTGCCGCATGTGAATCCCGGCGTGCTGAGCGAAGCCGAGATGCTGCGCCTGCGCGAGGTCTCGGTATCGCAGGGCATGATGCTCGAGAGCACCGCCGACAGGCTCTGCGCGCCCGGAGGCGCGCATTTCGGCAGCCCGGACAAGGTCCCCGCCGTGCGCCTCGCGGCGCTGGAGGTGGCAGGCCGCGCGCGCATCCCGTTCACCTCCGGCATCCTCATCGGGATCGGCGAGACGCGGCTGGAGCGCATCGACGCGCTGCTCGCGCTGCGCGACCTGCACGAGCGCCACGGCCACATCCAGGAAGTGATCGTGCAGAACTTCCGCGCCAAGGACGACACGCGCATGCGCGGCCACGGCGAGCCGGATTTCGACGACCTGCTGTGGACGGCAGCCGCCGCACGCGTGGTGCTTGGCGCCGAGGCAAACATCCAGATCCCACCGAACCTGAGCGAAGCGCGCTTCCCGGAACTGCTTGCCGCAGGCATAAACGACTGGGGCGGCATCTCTCCGGTCACCGACGACTACGTCAACCCCGAGCGTGCCTGGCCGCAGGTCGACAAATTGGAGTACGCGACCCGCGCCGCAGGTCTGGCGCCGCTGCAGCGGCTCGCCATCTATCCGGCGTATGCCTGCGAACCCTCGACTTGGCTCGCTCCGGCACTGGCGAGCCGCGTGCTAGATGCAATTGATGCAAACGGCTACCCGCGCAGCGACGTATGGAGCCCCGGTATCGCCAACTCGGCGCCGCCGGTGTGCGGGCATCCGGCCAGCGGGAGCGGATCCCTGGACGCCTTGCTGGAGCGTGCTGCCGCGGGCGAACGGCTGGACGAGGCCGGTCTCGTGCGCCTCTTCGCCGCGCACGAAGGCGAGCTTGCCGAAGTCATCGCCTGCGCCGACCAGCTGCGCCGCAAGACCTCGGGCGACGGCGTGCGCTACGTGGTCAACCGCAACCTGAACTACACCAACGTGTGCAGCTTCCGCTGCACGTTCTGCGCGTTCTCCAAGGGCAGGACCGCCGAAGCCCTGCGCGGCGCACCCTACGACCTCGCGCTCGAGGAAGTGGCGCGTCGCGTCGAGGAGGCCTGGTCGCGCGGTGCCACCGAAGTCTGCATGCAGGGCGGCATCCATCCCTCGTACACCGGCGACACCTACCTCACCCTGCTGCGCACGGTGAAGGAAGCAGTGCCGCGCATGCACGTGCATGCGTTCTCGCCGCTGGAGGTCACACACGGTGCGCACACGCTCGGCATCTCCATTCCCCGGTTCCTGGAAAAGCTGCGCGACGCGGGGCTGGGGTCGCTCCCCGGCACCGCTGCCGAGATCCTGGACGACGAGGTGCGTGCGCAGATCTGCCCGGACAAGCTGAAGACGCAGGAATGGCTGGACGTGGTCGAAGCAGCGCACCGCGCCGGCCTGCGCACTACGGCGACCATCATGTTCGGCCACGTCGAGCGCCCGGTGCACTGGGCGCAGCACCTGCTTTGCGTGCGCGACCTGCAGGCACGGACTGCAGGCTTCACCGAATTCGTGCCCCTACCCTTCGTGCACATGGAAGCGCCGATGTACCTGAAAGGCCGCGCGCGGCGCGGACCTACCTGGCGCGAGAACCAGCTGATGCATGCGATCGCCCGTATCGCGCTGCACCCGCTGGTGCCGAACATCCAGGTGTCGTGGGTGAAGCTCGGCCCTGCCGCCGCCGCGCTATGCCTGCAGGGTGGTGCCAACGACCTCGGCGGCACGCTGATGAACGAGAGCATCTCGCGGGCCGCCGGCAACGAGCATGGCGAGGAACTGCCGCCGGCGCGCATGGACGCGCTGATCGAGGGCATCGGCCGCGTGCCCAGCCAGCGCAGCACCCTCTACGGCCCGGCAGACCCGGACCAGTGCGCGCGCAGCTACGCCGCGCCGGCACTAGCGCCCGTGGTGCTGACGGCGGTGACCACCCGGTCGTCCGGGATACCACGCCGCTCCTGCCCCGCGCCGCAGCTCTAGCCCGGCCCGGCGCCGGAGCCGGGCCGCGCGCAGTTTCGGTACTACGGATCGCCGCGCCACAGCACGAGATCCTCGGGCAGGTCGAGGTCTAGCGACAGCAGCGGGTCCTCGTGCACGAGGCTGGCGAGACCCGCGTCACGCGCAGCCTGCAGGTGCTTATCTAGGCTGTGCTCGCCGAAGCGAAACAGGTCTATCCGGGCCGGCACGATTCCCAGCAGGTTGGTGCCGCTACCCCGCCGGTCCGCCACAACAACCACGCCCTGCCCGATCTGCTCGAGTGCGCCGACGACACCGCGGATCGCACCGGCCTCAATGCGCGCCAGGTCCGCGGGCACGACCAGCAGCGCCTGCGCGCCGGCTGCCACTGCCGCCTCGCCCGCGAGCCGGAGCGCGGGGTTCAGGTCCCCGGGCACGGGCTCGGCGACCACCGTCATGCCTCGTGCACTAGCTTCGTGCCCGATCGCGCTGCTTGCGGTGACGACGAAGGTGCGCGCCGCGCCGAACACGGCGGCGCAGACCTCCAGCGTGCGGCGCGCCATCTCCAGGTTCAGCGCCGAGCGTTCTTCCGCGTTGAGAACGCGGTGCAGGCGCGACTTGCCCCAGCCGGGATCCTTCAGCGGCACCAGCGCGGCGATGCGAAGGCTCACCGGACGAGGCGCGCCAAGCAGGCGCGCGCGAGCCGCTCGCGGCCAGCGTCATCGCGCATCAGCGCATCCTCGACGGCCGCCACGATGCCCAGCGCCTCGATCTGGGGCGCCAGCGCCGCGTCCGACCGGTCAATGACCAGCGTGCGCACGATGCCGCGATACCAGCGCGCGATCTCCAGCGCGCCGGGCTGCGCGCCGAGTTCCTGCATCAGCTTCGCCGCGGGCCCCTTCACCGCCTTGCCGGCGATGATCGGCGACACCGCTAGCACCCTCGGGCAGCGGGCAACAACATCTCGCACGCCGGGGATGGCGAGGATGGGCGCGATGCTGAGGTAGGGGTTTGACGGGCAGATGACGATGCCCTCGAGCGCAGGATCCGCCAGCGCCGCCGCGAACTGCGGCGACGGCCGCGCCGCGCTGGCCTTGTGGTACTCGATACGCGAGACGCGTGGCTTGCAGCGCTCGCGCACGAAGTAATGCTGGAAATCCAGCTCCCCCTTTTCGGTGTGCACGACCGTGCGCACGGGGTCGTCCGACATCGGCAGCACCGCGTGGCGCACGCCGAGTCGTCCGCAGAGGGCGCGCGTGACCGACGTGAGCGATTCGCCGGAGCGCAGGCAGCGCGTACGCTCGATGTGCGTGGCGAGATCCTTGTCGCCGAGCTGGAACCACGTCGGTCCGCCGAGCGTCGCCATCGACTGCATGAAATTCCACGTCTCACCCTCGCGGCCCCAGCCGGCCTGCGGATTGGCGACGCCGGCCAGCGTGTACATCACGGTGTCGAGGTCGGGAGAAACATGCAGTCCGAGATGATCGAAATCGTCGCCCGTGTTCACCACCACCGTCAGTTCGCCGGGCGACAACGCGCGCGCCAATCCCGCGGCGAGCTTCGCGCCGCCGACGCCGCCGGCCAGGGCGAGGATCACCGGAACAGGTCCTTGTTCCCGGGGCGCAGCAGTTCCCGGGCGTTGCCGTCGGTCCGCGGCAGTACGGCGCCGCGGATCAGGATCACTGGGCGGCCTTCGCCGCCCTGCCCCATTACGAACGAGGCCGCCGCTGCGAGCTCATCGGCAAACCCGGTCTCGGTAGTCTGCAGCGCCCGGCCGTACAGGTCTGGCGTGCCCCGCAGGTCGAGAAGCCCGGGCAGGCCGCTCGCGCCGATGCAGCTGCCCACGGTACCCAGCCGCCACGCGCGGCCGATGCTGTCGTTGATGATCACGCCGACCTCGATGCCGGCCCGTTCGCCGATGCGCTGCCGCAGCCGCTTCGCGCTCGCATCCGGATCCTCCGGCAGCAGCAGCACCCGGGCACGGCCCGAGGCATCAGGCTCCACGTTCGACTGGTCGATGCCGGCGTTCGCCAGCACTAGGCCGCGGCGATCCTCAACCACCAGCACGTTCGGCACCGCGCGCAGCACCGTACGCGACTCGCGCAGCACCAGTTCGACGACGTGGGGATCCTTGAGGCAGGTCGCCGCGAGTTCCCGCGCGCGCGGCGACGGCATCACCTCGTCCAGGAAGGCGTAGCGGCCCTCGGCCTTGGATACCACCTTCTGCGCGATTACGAGGACGTCGCCGCGGGCGAGCGCGATGCCGGACTCGCCGGCCGCGCGCAAGACGCGCGCCGCGAGGTCGTCCCCCGGTTCGACACGTCCGACGCCCTGCAGGGCGACCAACTCTAGCCTGCCCGCCGTGCCCATGCCCCGCGGCTCAGGGAATCCCGGTGATCGAGATACCGGCGTCCGGCACCTTGTACGCGCGGTTGATGAAGATGAGCAGCGACGTGAGCGCTTCAGCAGCCGCAGAATTCGCCAGCGGGCCTGCGTTGATGCCCTTCAACCCAGCATCCGCCACCAGTTGCACCACGCGCAGCCGGGCGTCCTTGTCGTCCGCGCAGACCAGCACGTCGCAGGCGATCTGCGTGTCTAGCTTCTTCAGCTTGTGCGCCGAGACGTTCTGGAACGCCGACACCACCTTCACGCCCTCGCCCAGCTCCTTCTGCACGGCGACGACGCTAGAGCCGCCCTCGGGCAGCTGCACCGTCGACACCTTGGGCGGCACCAGCGGCACCGTCACGTCGACGAAGATCTTGCCCTGCAGCACATCCTTCAGCGACTTCGCGGTCGGCATCTGCCCTGGGAACGGCACCGCCAGCACCACGATGGTGGCCTTCGACGCCGCCGCAGCGCTGTCGTCGCCCTGGATGCTGCCGGAGGGCAGCAGCGCGGACAGTTCCGCCGCAGCCTGCGCCGCCTTGGCGCCGTCGCGCGAGCCGATGATCACACGATGCCCGGCCGCGGCCCAGCGCAGCGCAAGCCCGCCTCCTTCGGCTCCGGTGCCGCCGATCACGGCGATGGTTTCGGGTTGCTGCGTCGTCACTTGTCCACTTTCTGCGTTTCGAAATACCGCCACCTTGCTTCGGCGTCAAGTGCCGGTTCGAAACCCTCGGCATAAAGGTCGCACAGGTCGACCTCGCGGCCGTGCGCCTGCGGGGGCCCAACCATGGTCGCCTTCAGCGCACCGTGCAGGCTGTCGCCCAGCGGGTGGGCGTGCAGGACGAGGACGCGCATTGCGTGGCGCGACGGCTAGTTCGTCTTCATGATCTCGCCGGGATTGGCGCGCGGGTCGCGCGCCTTCCAGGCGCCGGCCACGACCGCAGCGATGAACTCGGCGACGTGGCGATTGAAAGCCTCCGGCTCCTCGAGGTTCAGCGTATGGCCGCTCTTAGGCAGCACCGCGAGACCGGCGGCAGGGATCGCCATCTTCATGAACAACCCGGGTTGCAGGCAGTGGAAATCCTCGTCACCGACCATCACCAGCACCGGCAGCGACATCTGGCGCAGCCCGTCCTCGAGGTCGTAGATCGAAGGGCGGCGCGCTTGGACGCCGCGCATGGTCATTGCCGAGCCCTTGGCGGAGTGCTCGCCCAGTTGCGCGGCGAACTCCTGCCAGCCACGCAGATCCTTCGCTTGGTACTGCACGCGCGTCCCCGCCAGCGAATAGGTCTTCGCGAACTGCTTCGATCCCTGAGTCTCAAACTGCTTCGCCACCTCTAGCGAAACGTCGCGGAAGTAGGCCTCGTACTGCTTCTCGGCGCCGTAGCCGGCGCCGGCGACCACCAGCGACAACGCGCGTTCCGGCGCCCGAAGGCCCAGGTGCAGCGTGGCGAAGCCTCCCATTGAGAGACCGACCACGTGCGCCTTCGCGATCGACGCCGCATCCATCACCGCGAGGATGTCGGTCACCGCGATCGCCTGCGAGTAGGCGTCGAGGGATTCGGGCACGTCGGAGGGCGGGTAACCGCGCGCGCCGAAGGTCACGCAGCGGTGGCGCCGCGAAAAGTAGCGCATCTGCGGCTCCCAGCTGCGGTGGTCGCCGCCGAACTCGTGCACGAACACGATCGGCGTGCCCGCCCCCGCCTCCTCGTACCAGAGCCGCACCCCATCCTTCGTCGTCGCATACGCCATCGTCAATCTCTCGGAAACTAGAAAAGCGGCGGCAGGTCCTTCTTCCCGCGCGCGTGCTGGACCGCCTCGGGGAGTACCGCAGCGAAGGCACCCGCCCACTCCCGCGGCACCGTAGTGCTGACCTTGATGAAGCGGTGCCCGAAGCGCGCCGTGTGGTACGCGCCCTGGCGCACCTGGATCCCATGCTCGGCGAACGCGGCGACGATCGCCTCGGGCTTCAAGCCTGTGCCCTCGCACTCGACCACCAGGAAGTTGGCCTGGGACGGATACACCGCGACCGACAGGCCCGGCACCTTGTCCACCGCGCGCTTCACCGTCGCCTGGTTGGCGCGCTGGATCTCCTGCACCGTCGCCATCCATTCGCGTTTCACCGACAGGCCGGCGAGCGCCGCCTTTTGCGAGATCACGTTCGCTCCCAGCGGCGCCATCGACGACGCGCCTATCCTCTCCAGCAGCTCCGGCCGCGCCACCAGCGCGCCGAGGCGCAGGCCGGCAAGCCCCAGCCACTTCGAGAAGCTCACCGCCGTCACCGTGCCCTCCGGGTAGAAGCGCGCGGCCAGCGTGTGCCGCTCGGCGAAATCGCGGTAGGTGCTGTCGTGGATCAGCGTGGCGCCCGCCCGGCGCGCCACCGCCGCGATGCCCTCGATTTCCTCGGCGCTCGCGCAGGTGCCCAGCGGATTGTTCGGATCGACGAAATAGATGATGTCGATCTTTCCGTCGACCGCCTCGGCGAGACGCGCTGGGGACAGGCGCCAGCCGTGTTCCGCGCCGTAGATCGGGATTTCGGTGATCTGCATGCCCGCCTGGCGCGCGAACAGGAGCGGCCATTTCCAGCTCGGATCGGTGGTCACGAAACCCCGCCCCGGCCGGCACAGCGCGCGGCAAGCGGTGCCCAATGCCGCCACCGCGCCGTCCGAGACCAGCGCGGAAAAGCCCTCCAGGCCGAGATCGGCGACGATGCCCTCCCGCAGCGCCTCGATGCCCGCGGGCGGCGCATAGGCGTGGAAGGATTCGTCGTCGACCGCGGCATGCAAGGCTTCGCGCACCTTCGGGTGCATCGGAATGTGATTAGTATTCTGCCCCATCCACACCAGGCTCGAGTTGGAGAACAGCCGGTCGAAGTGGCGGTTGCGGATGTCGAGTTCGCCCATGGCTGCCCCTAGATGATCGAACCGCGCGACGCGATACCGCCGTCAATGGTGACGATGGTGCCGGTGATGTACCCGGCGCGGGGGGAAGCGAGGAACACCATCAGGTCCGCCACCTCCTCCGCGGTCGCCGGCCGGCCACCCGGGTAGAGTTGGTAGAGCTCCTTCCAGCGGTTTTCGTCGCCGTGCATGTCGAGCGCACGGCGCTTCATCAGTTTCACCATCCGGTCGGTCGCCACCGGACCCGGGTTGACGCCCACCACGCGCACCCCCTTGTCCAGGCTGACGCCGCCGAGCGCCCTCGTGAACGACATCAGCGCGGCGTTGCCGGTCGAGCCCATGATGTAGCGCGCGTCCCAGTTCTCGCCGGAATTGCCGATGTCGTTGACGATCACGCCGGTGCCGCGCTCGCACATCTTCGCGTACAACACCCGGGTCAGCGAGATGTAGCCGAACACCTTCAGATCGAAGCCGTGGCGCAGCGCAACGTCGTCCACCGCGTCGATCGGGCCGGACGGGATGTCACCCGCGTTGTTGACCAGGATGTCGACGACGCCCGCACGCCCGGCCAGATCCCGCATCTGCGCGTCGGTCGAGAGATCCATGGCGTACACGCTCACCGGCACTTTACACTCGGCCGCGATCGCCTTTTTCGCCGCCTCCAGTAGTTCCGCCGAGCGCGCGGCGAGATGCAGCGAGCACCCCTCCCTCGCGAACGCCCACGCCGAAGCAAGGCCGATACCCCTGGAGGCGCCGGTGATCAACACGCTCTTGCCCTGCAGGTCCAGTTTCACATTGGTCCTTTCGTTGGGGATTCCGGGACGAGCCCCAACTCGCGCAGGATCTCATCCGTATGTTCGCCCAGCATGGGCGGCGCCACTGCCGCCTGGTCGTCGCGTCGGCCGTCCAGGCGCACAGGGCGTCGGATCGAGGTGAGCTCGCCCTTCTGCGGGTGGCGCAGGGTGGTGAAGCTGTCCATCGCCCGCACCTGCGGGTCGGCCATCACGTCCTCGATGTCGTTGATCGAGGAGAACGGGATGTCGGCGCCCTCGAACAGCTGCAGCCACTCCGCGCGGTCCTTCTTCGCGAACGCCTCCCGGGCGATGTTCCACAGCGCCTCGTAGTTGGCGACCCGTCCCTCCAGCGTGTGAAAGCGCGCATCGTCAACCAGGTCAGCGCGGCCGATGGTCTCGACGAACTGCTCGTAGAACTTCTGCCGCGAAGACATGTGCGTGACCACCAGCTTGCCGTCGCGGCAGCGGAACGCAAACGCCAGCGAGTTGCGGATGCGCAGGAACGCGTCCGAATGCTCGCCGTTCTGCGTCAGGTAGCCGAACGGCTCCGGCATGAAGGCCATGGTCGCCTCGATCATGTTGACCTCGACGCGGCGCGCGATGCCGGTGCGCGCCCGCTCGAACAGCGCGGCAAGGATGCCGTAGGCCGCGTACTGGCCGGTCACGTTGTCGGAGATCGTGGTCCCGGTTAGGCGCGGATGCTCCGGATCGAGGAACTGGCTGTACATCCCGCTCAGGCCCTGCGCGATGGAATCGAAGCAAGGCCGCGCCGAATACGGTCCTACGGTGCCGAAGCCGGTGATGGAGCAATGGATCAGCGACGGGTTCAGTTCCCGCAGCTTCTCAGCGGTGAAGCCAAGCCGGTCAAGCACGCCGGCGCGGAAGTTGTCGAGCAGCACGTCGCTGCGCTGCACCAGCTTCTGCATCGCCGACCGGCCAAGGTCGGTGCGCAGCGAAATCGCGATGCTGCGCTTGTTGCGGTTGTACGAGCAGTACTGTGCGCTGTAGTTGCCGCCGCCGTAGCTGCGGAACGGATCGCCGCCGTCCGGGTTCTCGACCTTCACCACCTCCGCGCCCATGTCGGCGAGCATCACGCCGGTCAGCGGCGCGGTGATGAAAGTAGACAGCTCGACGACGCGGATGCCCGCCAGGGGCCCTGTCATGGCCATTGCCTCATCGCCCCCTGGCGATTTTGCGCTTAGTGCCCCTGGCTTGCGCTTCCTTGAAAGACGCGTACACCGGACTGTAGGTCTTCGAGTCGAGGAAGCCGTGCAGGCCGGCGTGATACGACTGATCCGCGTCGCCGACCTGGATCGCGACCTTTTTTTCCTGCATGTAGTCGGCAGCCTCGGGAATCCCCATCGAGCGCACCATGCGGATCGCCTGCTTGGTGGCGCGCAGCGTACGTTGGCTCTTCGCCATCAGCTTCTCGGCGAGTTTCGTCACTTCTGCCTTGAGGCGAGCCTTGGGCACCGACAGGTTGACCAGGCCTATGCGCGCCGCCTCCTTGCCGTCGAACGGGTCGCCGGTGCAGGCGTAGTACATGGCGTGGCGCGGCAGCACGGTGTCGGCAAGGGCCTTGCTGACCATGCCGCCGGGCAGGATGCCCCAGTTCACTTCGGAAAGCGAGAACGTGGTGTCGTGCGCGGTGATGGCGAAGTCCGTCGCCAAGAGGTGGCTGAACGCGCCGCCCACGCAGTAGCCCTCCGCCATCGCGATGGTCGGCTTGTCGAACATCGACAGCCGGTCCCACTGCCAGTGGTTCGACATCAGGCGCACGCGCTTGCCTTCGGCCGGATTGTTCTCAAGGGCGCGAAAGAACTCCTTCAGGTCCTGGCCCGCCGAGAACACGCCGCCCGCGCCGGCGATCACCACGACCTTGGTTTCCGCATCGGCCTCGAGCTCGTCCAGCGTTTCGCACATCTCGGCGTGCAGCGGCGGATTCATCGCGTTCTTTTTCTCCGGCCGGTTGAGGTAGGTCCAGGCGATGCCGTTCTCTCGCACCACCTTCACGAACTTGCGTTGCTTCAGCTTCATTGTGGGCTCCTGTTGCCGTATCGATCGAGAATAAGCGGAGGGTCAGCCGTAGCGCGAACCGCCGCCGAACCAGTCGTCGAAGCGGGGCGCGGTGCGGATGATGATGCTGCGCTTGCGCATGTGTTCCTTGAGCGCCGCCCAGCCGTTCTCCTTGCCCCAGCCGCTGGCGCCGAACCCGCCCCAGATTGAGCGCGGGTCGTTCTTGTGATGGTCGTTTACCCAGATCACGCCGGCGCGGATGCTGCCCGCAAGCCGGTGCGCGCGCGTGACGTCCCGCGTCCACACTGCGGCCCCAAGCGCGAACTCGCTGTCGTTGGCGAGCGCGAGCGCCTCGGCCTCGTTGCGAAAGCGCGTCACCGAGACCACCGGGCCGAACACTTCCTCGCGGAACAGGCGCATCCCCGGCGTCACGTCGGCGAAGATCGTCGGCGGCACGTAGTGGCCGCCCTTCAATGCGTCCGCCAGCGCAGGCGCCGTGCCGCCGCAAGCGAGCCTCGCGCCATTGGCCTTGGCGCTCTCGATGTGCGCGAAGCAGCGATCGCGCGACGCCGCCGAAATGACCGGCCCGATATCGGTCTTGGCATCTGCCGGGTCGCCGACGACGAGCCGCGAGGCCTGCGCCGCGAACGCCTCGACGAACCGCTCGTAGATCGCCTCCGCCACCAGGAACCTAGCGCCGGAAACACAGGTCTGGCCTGAGGCGATGAACGCGGCAAACAGGGCCCCCGCCACCGCTTCCTCCAGCGGCGTGTCCTCGAACACCAGGATCGGCGTCTTGCCGCCCAGTTCCAGCGTGCACGGAATCAGGCGCGAGGCAGCGACGGCCGCCACGCGGCGCCCCGTGGCCGTGCCGCCCGTCAGGTCGATCATCTGTACCTCGGGAGCGGCGCAAACCAGCGCGCCCGTTTCTCCCGCACCGGTGACCACGTTAATGGTCCCTTCCGGCATGCCGGACTCGCGGGCCCATTCGGCGAGCAGGAGCGGGGTGACCGGCGCCAGCTCCGAGGGCTTGACCAGGCAGGTATTTCCAGCGGCGAGCGCTGCGGCGATCTTCTTCACCAGGATCAGGATCGGGTGGTTCCACGGCGTGAGCAGCGCGCAGACGCCGACCGGCTCGTAGTGCGTCAGCGTGACGAACCCGCCCTTGACCCGATTGGACTCGCCCTCCAGGCCGGCGGCGATGCTGCCGAAGTACTCCAGCCATTCCGGAATCCGGCTCATCTGCGCCGACATCTCCCGGATCGGGCGGCCGGTGACGGCCGACTCGAGTTCGGCAAGCCTGCCGATGCGCGAACGGATGAGGTCGGCGAATCGATCGAGATGCCGCCCGCGCTCCAGCGGCTCGAGCGCGCGCCACGCCGGCCACGCGGCCGCGGCCGCCGCTGCCGCAGCCGCGACATCGTGGCTGTCGGCCACCGGAACCTGCCCGAGCGGCACCAGGGTCGCGGGACTCGGGACGTCGATGACCCCGCGGCCGTGCGGGTCGCGCCACTGCCCGCCATAGTGCAACAGGTAGCGTGTCACAAGTCTTCCCCTGCAAGCTCGATCAGGTCCGCTGCGCCTAGCGTTGCGCGCGCAAGGAGCATCGACGCTTCAGGCAGGATGCGCCGCGCGTAGAAACGGCCGAGCGCGAGTTTATGCCGATGGAAGGCGAGATCGCCCCTGCCTTGCGAAACCGCGGCCGCCCCGATCCGCGCGTACTCGAGCCACACCCAGCCGAGGGACACCAGGCCGAACAGCCGCAGGTAGTCGGTCGCGCCGCCGGCCGCAGCGGTCACATCGCCTCCGGCACGCTGCTGCATCCACGCGGTGGCCTGCCCTAGAGAGCTGAGCGCGGTCCGCAGCGCCTGCGCGATGTCGGCGAGCGCCGCATCGCCCTCAGCCGCGGCGATGGACTGCCCGAGCAGGGCGAAGAATTCGCGCACCCCAGCGCCTGCGCCTAGCGAGAGTTTGCGCCGCACCAGGTCCAGCGACTGGATGCCGTTGGTGCCCTCGTAGATCTGCGTGATGCGTACGTCGCGCACGAACTGTTCCACACCGGTGTCCTCGATGAAGCCGTAGCCGCCGAAGCACTGCAGCGCGAGGTTCGCGGCCTCTGACCCCCAGTCGGTGAAGTGCGCCTTGATCACCGGTGTCATCAGCGCAGCCAGCCGGTCCGCCCGCGCGCGCTCGGCGGCATCCGGGTGGCGCTTCGCAAGGTCGATCTGCAGCGCCACCCATAAACCAAGGCCGCGCGCGGCCTCCGTGAAGGCACGCATCGTCATCAGCATGCGGCGCACATCCGGATGCTCGATGATCGGCACCGGATCGGGAAGGTCCGCCGCGGGCGCGAGCGCCCTGCCCTGGCGCCGCTCGCGGGCATAGTGGATGGCGTTCTGGCAGGCGACTTCCGCCTGGCTCAGGCCCTGCAGCGCTACCCCCAGGCGCGCGTCGTTGACCATGGTGAACATTGCGCGCAATCCATGGTTCACTTCGCCGACCAGCCAGCCGTGCGCCCCGTGGTAATGGATGACGCCGGTCGGCGCGGCGCGCAGCCCCATCTTGTGCTCGATCGACGCGCACTCCAGGGCATTGCGCGGCCCCAGACCGCCATCCGCTTGCGGCAGGAACTTCGGCACCACGAACAGGCTCACGCCGCCGCTGCCCTCGGGAGAACCCGGAATCCGCGCGATCACCACGTTGACGATGTTCGCGGCGAGGTCGTGCTCCGCATTGGTGATGAAGGACTTGGTGCCGTGGATGCGGTAGCTGCCGTCGGCTTGCGGTACGGCGCGGGTGCGGATGAGCCGCAGGTCGCTGCCTGCGTGTGCTTCGGTGAGGTGCATCGCCCCGGTCCATTCTCCTGAGGCGAGCTTCGGCAGGTACAGGCGCTTCTGCGCTTCGCTGCCATGGGCATGCAGCGCGCTGAACACGGCCTCGCTGAGTTCGATGTAGCCGCTGAACGCCAGGTTCGCCGCGGCGAGCATCTCGGCAAAGGACTCGGCGAGCACGCCCGGCAGGCCTTTGCCGCCGTAGACGGTATCGAGGGCGAGGCCGATCCAGCCGTCGTCGGCGAATCGCCGGTACGCTTCGCGGAATCCCTTGGGCGTGCGGACTTCGCCCGCCTCCCAACGGCAGCCTTCGAGATCGCCCGGCTGGTTCAGGGGCTGCGCCACCCCCTCGCAGATCCGCGCCGCGCTGTCGAGGAACACCGCGAGCGTCTCGCCCGCAGCATCTGCGTAGCCCGGAACCTCCGCGAACCGCTCCAGGCGCAGGAATTCCTCGATGATGAAGCGATACTCCTTCAGCGGGGCACGATAGACGGGCACGCCATCCTCACCGGAGCACGCCGGAACTGTCGTAGCGCGCGTAGTTCGCATCCAGCCGCGCGGTGTAGTAGTCGCGGTAGCGGATCGGCTCGTAGCGCGCGGGCCGCCCGCCGCAATGCTGCGGGCGCGGCTCGATCGTCGCGTCCAGGTTGGGGTCGAAGAACATCGCCACCGAATAGCGGTCGCGCTCCGCGGACGCGTTGATCACACGGTGCGGCGTCGAGCGGAAGGTGTCGTTCGTCCAGCGCGCGAGCGCGTCGCCGATGTTGATGACGAAGGTGCCGGGTATCGGCGGCGCGGAGATCCAGTGGCCGTCGTGAGCCCGCACTTCTAGGCCCCCGACCTCGTCCTGTGCGAGGATGGTGAGGAAGCCGTAGTCGGTGTGCGGATGGCTGCCGAACAAATCCTCGGGACGATCGGCAGGCGAAGGGGGATAGTGGATCAGGCGAAGCGCCGTCGACGCGGGCCGGAAGAACGACAGGAAGAACTCCGGGGACTCCCCCGCTGCGACCGACAGCGCAGGCAACAGCCGCTGCCCAAGGTCGACGACGGCGGCGTCGTAGCGCCGGATCGCCGCGCAGATCCACGGGTCGTCGGGCCACTGGTTCGGGCCCTGCAGCGGACGGCCAGCGAGAACGTCGGGATGGTCCGGCGCCACCTCGTGGCGGATCATCAGCGACTCCATGCGGTTCGGCCGGCGCGCCGGGGCGAAATTCGCCGAAGAGGCGAGTTTGGTGTCGCCAAAGCCCATGTAGCCGCGGTGCCATCGGTTCTGGCGCAAGCGCGCCTTGCGCTCGTCGGGCCAGGCGTGAAAGCGCCGGTTCGCCTCGAACGCGTCCGCGACCACGGACGCCTCGATGCCATGGTTCGCCACATAGAGGAAACCCGCGGCCACTGCGGCGTCGCGAATCGACGCGGCGAGCGCCTGCCGCGCTCCCGGATCCGGGCTGGCGAGACGGCCAATGTCGATGACGGGAATCACGTAGTCGCTACTGGCGCATGCTCGGAATCGGGGGAACCGTCGGGCGCGGGCCGGGTCCCGGGGGAATCCGGAACGCGAGCCCCGTGCGCGCCTCGGCGGCGCGCAGCAGGCGCTCCGCCGCCCGGTTGCCATGCTCGGCGATTGCGGCCTCGTCGGCGGTGACGAGGCGACCGCGTTCGACCACCACACGACCGTTGACGACTGTGAGCGCGGCCGCAGCGTCCGCGCCCGCGAGCACGAGTCCGCCAAGCGGATCGGCGACGGTGCCGACATAGGCGGCGCGACGCAGATCGAAGGCCGCGATGTCGGCGGCCATGCCGGGTGCAAGCTGGCCGACGTCGTCGCGACCGAGCAATCGCGCGCCGTTGCGCGTCGCCATCAGCAGCGTGTCGTAGGGCGTGAGCCAGTCGCGCTCCGGGACGGTTTCCGGGCCGGCGTGAACGCGATGCAGCAGGTGGGCAAGGCGGATCTCGCTGAGCATCGAGCCGCTGTCATTGCTGCCGGCGCCGTCGACGCCTATGCCCACCGTCACGCCTTGCGCGCGCATGCGCGCGATGCGAGGGACCTTGTAGCCGAGGCGCACCGCCGTGCGCGCGCAGTAGGCGACGCCGCAGCCCGCATCCGCGAAGGCATCGATCTCAGAATCCGAGAGCTCGGTGCAGTGTGCCATCCAGGTACGCGGCCCGAGCCAGCCCGAGTCCCGCAGGAATCCGAGGGGCGTGTTACCGAGCAGGTCGCGCGCCATGTCGTACTCGACCGCTCGCGGCTGGTAGTGCGTATGAAGTCCGGCATCGAACTCCTTCGCGAGCTTCGCGATGCGCCCCATCAGGTCGGGCTTGCGGTAGGTCACGGTAGTCGGCCCCAGATCCACGCGGGTCATCGCGAACGGGGCGGTGTCCTGGAAGCGCTGCAGAGCCCCGCGCATAGCCGCGAGCACGGCATCGCCGTCGTCGACGATGCCATCGAGCCTTCCGCCCATCAGCGGGCGCAGGCGTTCGGCGATATCGCCCTCCATGGTCGGCATGCAGCCCCGCACGAAATGAAACCGGATCCCGAGCGACTTCGCCGTCTCGACTTGCGCAAGGGCGAGGTCGCCTGCGCGTGCCGGCAGCAGGTAGGAATGATCGACGCTGGTGGTCGCACCGGTCAGCAGCAGCTCGGCGCACGCGGCGGCCGTCGCCGCGCGCATGGCGTCCTCGTCCAGCTCTGCCCATAGCGGATATAGACTGAACAGCCAGTCGAACGCCGTGGCGCGCTGCGAACGCGGAATCGCGCGGGTGATCGACTGGAAGAAGTGGTGATGCAGATTGACGAAACCCGGCACGACGATGCAGCCGGTGAGGTCGACGCTGCGGTCGGCGGCCGGCACGGGGCAGGGCTCGGGGCCGAGCGCCGCGACTCGCCCGTCGACCACGTGCAGCCAGGCGTTCTCCAGCAGCGTGTGGCGCTCGTCGCAGGTATAGAGCCACCCGATTCCGCGCAACAGTAGGGAAGACATGGTGCGCGCCGCAATCAGCGCACCGCGCTGGTGCACCGACCAGCGTACCCGGTGGGGAGAGCCGTGCAGTGACAGACGAAGCAGCCCATTGTGGCCTCCTGACCGTGCACGGCGTACCACCAAGCGAATGCGCCGCGGGAATCCGGGAATGATCGCAAATGCAGAAGCAGCGGAAGTACGATGACGATTGTACAAAAGGATTGGGATTGTACAAAAACCACCCCTTAGCATAATATTAACGGCCACACGACCCCGGTCGCCGCCGACACCAGGTCGACGAGGCGAAACATGAAACCGGGGGTTCCGCAACTCTTACTTAAGGAGACTACCATGTCGCGCCTTTCACGCCGCACATTCCTCGCCCGGTCGCTTGCCAGTTCCGCCGCCGTTGCCGGCGCCGGCCTGTGGTCGCGCACCGCCCTCGCCCAATCGGGCGACGTGCTCCGCGTTACGCATTTCGGCGGCCCTTACCAAGCTCTCGACGCGCTGGTCGGCAAGAAGTTCACCGACGGCAAAGTTGCGTTCGACCAGGACCAGCCGGCGCTGATTTTCAGCAAGTGGCAGGCGCAGCCGACCAACCCGCCCTACGACATCGGCTTGATGGTCCGCCCCTTCACCATCCGCGCGTTCGCCGCCGGCCTCGTCACGCCACTCACGGCAGCCGAAGTGCCGGGAATCGGCAGGCTGGTGCCGGGCGCGCTCGCCCCTGACAACGCCGGTGCGGCGCTAGCCGTCGACAGCCTCGACATCATGTACGACCGCAGCGCGGTGTCCGCCCCGATCACCTCTTGGCTCGACCTCTGGCGCCCGGAATTCAAGGGCAAGCTCACGCTTCCCGCCATGCCGCTCGGCGGCGCGATCACCTACCTGCTCGTTAGCGTCGCGCGCGCGATGGGCGGCGACGAGAACAAGATCGACGATGCGATCACGAAGTTCAAGGACCTGAAGGGGAACGTGCGCAGCTTCTACAAGGACCCGAACCTCGCGACGCAGATGCTCGAGCGCGGCGAGGTCGTGGTGGCGCCGCAGTACAGTGCGCGCATCGGCCAGCTGATGAAGCGCGCGCCGAAGATTGCGCGTGGGATACCGAAGGAAGGCGTGCCGGCGATCCCCTACGATTTCGTCATCGCCAAGGGCTCCAAGCAGCAGGCAATGGCGAAGAAGTTCGTCAACTTCGTGCTGACGCCCGGCGTGCAGGCGGATGTCTGCTCGAACATCCTCCTCACCCCGGCGATCACCGGCGTCAGCCTGCCGGAGGACGTGCGCAAGCTGATCGTCGCGGACTCGTCCAAGCTCTTCGCCCCGAACGAGCCGCTGATGCTCACCAAGCAGGCCGGCTGGCTGGAGCGCTGGCAGCGCGAGATCGAGAGCTGACCGCCGCTCTTCCGTTGCCGCTTAGGACTCCCTGCGCAGGGTGCAGTCGCTAATGGCCGTCGGCGAGGCCGGACTGGACCTCGAGATCGCCGGGATTTCGAAGCGCTTCGGCAGCGTGCGCGCGCTGCAGGACTGCTCGCTGACCGTCCGCCGCGGCGAGCACATGGCCCTGCTGGGTCCGAGCGGCTGCGGCAAGAGCACGCTGCTGAACATCATCGCCGGACTGGATGATCCGGACGCGGGCGAACTGCGCATCCGGGGCGCGCCGGTGGCGGATGTGCCGCCGAACCGGCGCAACATCGGCGTGGTGTTCCAGAGCTACGCGCTGTTTCCGCACCTCACGCTGCGCGAGAACGTCGCCTACGGTTTGAAGGTGCGGCGCGAGCCGCCCCGGGTGGCCGAGGAGCGCGCGACCGAAATGATCGCCCTGCTGAAGCTGGATGGCCTCGAGCACCGCTACCCGAACGAGCTCTCGGGCGGCCAGCAGCAGCGGGCCGCGATCGCGCGCGCGCTCGCGATCCGTCCCGTCATCGTGCTACTGGACGAGGCGCTCAGCGCGCTGGACAAGAACCTGCGCGAGGAGATGCAGATCGAACTGTCGCTGCTGCTGCGCCGGCTCGGCGTGACCACCATCCTGGTCACGCACGACCAGCGCGAAGCGTTCACGATCGGCGATCGCATCGCGCTGATGCATGCCGGCCGCATCGTGCAGGTCGGCACGACAGAGGAGGTCTACGGCCATCCGGCGTCCTCCTTCGTGCTCGATTTCCTCGGTTCGGCGAGCGCGCTCCCCGGCCGGGTCGAGCCGGGATCGCCGCCCATTGCGTCAACCGCCTTCGGCCTCGGGTTCGAGCTGACCGCTGCGCATCGCGCAGGGCTCGCGGGCCCGGTGCGGCTCTACCTTCGCGCGGAAGATGTAACGCTATCCCGTGAGCCGACTGCGGTGCACCGCGCCTCGCCCGCCCGCGTCGAGCTGTCGACGTTCCTCGGCGCATTGAAACGGCAGGTGATCGAGCTTGGTGGGCACCAGGTGCTGGTCGACGCCGCAGCCGGTCACCACGGCCCGCGCTTTGCGCAAGGCGATGCGGTCTACCTGTCGTTTCGGCCCGAGAGCTGCTTCGTGCTGCCCGAGGGCGAATGACGATGCCGACCAGCAGAATGCTGCGCCGGGCAACGCCCTGGCTGATGCTCGCCCCGTCGCTGCTGGTGCTAGTGCCGTTTTTCGTGCTGCCGATCGCGATCATGTTCCGCAACAGCCTCGCTCGCGACAATCCGGCGACCGGCATGCTGATGCCCGAGATCACCGTGGCGAACTACGCGCGCATCCTTGGCGACTGGTTCTACGCACAGATCTTCCTCAACAGCCTGGCGGCGTCCTTCGGCGTGGCGCTGCTCACCTTGCTGATCGGCTATCCGTTTGCGTACTACCTCGCACGCTGGGCGGGGCGGCGCTGGCTCCCGGTGCTCATGTGGGTGGTGTACATGCCGATCCTGGTCAGCGTGATCACCCGCGTGTTCGGCTGGATCGTGATCACCGCGGACTCCGGCATACTGAACGGCTTGCTGCTCGGCGCCGGCATCCTGCGCGAGCCGGTGCGCATCCTCTTCGACATCAGCGGGATGACCATCGGCATGGTGCACCGCTACCTGCCGCTGATGATCCTGCCGCTCGCCAATTCGATCGCGAAGATCGATCCCCGCGTGCTTGCGGCCTCCACGAGTCTCGGCGCGAGCGGCCGTGACACGTTCCTGCGCGTGGTGCTGCCGCTAAGCCTGCCTGGCGTGGTGGCAGGATTCCAGCTCGTCACCGCGGTCGTGCTGAGCGACTACGTGCTGCCGACCCTGATGGGCTCTACCCGATTCCGCATCCTCGCGCCGGCAGTGTTCGACGAGGCGATCGGCAGCGTGCGCTGGGCGCTTGCCGCGTCACTTGCTATGGTGATGCTTGCGATCGTCGCCGTAACCATGGTGGCGCTGAACCTGGCGATGCGGCGTCTGGCGCCGTGGGCGCGGGGGCTGTGAGCGCGATGAGGTGCGGACCGCCCCGGCTGCTCGGCTTCTACGTGATCATCGTGTCGGCGTTCCTCGTCGCGCCGATTGCCATCGCCGTCGTGCTGTCGTTCAGCAGCGTCGAGCAGCTTCTCTTTCCGCCGCCGGGGCTCAGCCTCAAGTGGTACCTCGCCGCCTGGAACAACGACAAGTTCCTCTCGGGCTTCGGCGTGAGCACCACGATCGCGGCGATCAGCAGCGTGATCGCCGGCGTCGCCGGCACGCTCGCCGCGGTGGCGCTGAACAACTTCCGCTTCCGCGGGCGCGCCGCGATGCGCGCGCTGATCGTGGTGCCGCTGGTCGTGCCGACCATCGTGATCGGCCTGGGGCTGCTGCAGGGTTTCTCGAAGGTCGGTGTCGGGCCCGGAATCCTCGCCGCTTCGCTCGGCCACGCGGTGATCGGCATCCCCTACGTGACTTACCTGGTCCTCGCCGCGATGTCGAACTACGACCTGCGGCTGGACGATGCGTCGGTCACCCTTGGCGCATCGCGCGTCGGCACTTTCTTCCGCGTCACGCTGCCGCTGATCCGCTCCGGCGTGATCGCCGGCGTCGCGTTCGCATTCCTGATGTCGTTCGACCAGGTGTCGATCTCGCTCTTCCTGACCCGCGGCGACCCGCTGCCGCTGCGCCTGATGCAGCATATCCAGTACAACGCCGATCCGAGCGTCGCCGCGGTTTCCGCGGTGCTGATCGTCGCTTCGCTGGCCGTGATGCTGGTCGCCGGCCACACGCTGCAGCAACACGACGTCGGCAACCTGAGAAGGGCCCGCTAGATGTCAGGCAGGCGCGCGGCCGCACCTCGGTCCAGGTCACCCTCGCGGGCAGGCGCGCGCAAGGCGCCGGGTTCCGGCGGCGCCCCGCAAAAACGCGGCGAGCGCATTCGCGCCGAGATCGAACGCGCGATCCTCGATGGCCGACTGGCGCCCGGCGCGAAGCTGGACGAAGTGGCGATCGCGCGCCGCCACGGGATGTCCCGTACTCCGGTGCGCGAAGCGCTGCAGCACCTCGCCTCGCGCGGCCTGCTGGAGTTGCGGCCAAACGCCGGCGCCTTCGTCGTCGAGCTGACCTTCGGAGAGCTCGCCGAGAGTTTCGAGACGATGGCATTCCTCGAGGCTGCCTGCGCGACCATGGCGGCGCGCCGCCACACGGCCGAGGACCGCCGCCGCCTGCGCGCAGCGCACGAGGCCTGTGCGCGAGCGGCGAGGAACGGTGACCCCGCCGCGTTTTACGCTGCGAATTCGCGTTTCCACGAGCGGCTCTATGAAGCGTCCCACAACAACCACCTCGCTCGGCAGACGATCGGCCTGCGCAACCGGCTTGAAGCCTACCGGCGCGAGTCGACCTTCCACCCGGGGATCATGGCGCTGACGATGCGCGAGCACGCTCGCATCCTGCGCGCCGTTCTCGACATGGACGAGGTTGCCGCGGCGAGCCTGATGCGCTCGCACCTCGACTCCCTGCGCGACGACGCAGTATCGATCGCGAAGACGCTCTCCCGGGCCACAGCCCGGCGCCGCTCGCGTTAACCGCAGCGGCAAAGCCGCAGCAGTTTCGCTGCGCGGCTCTCGAAGCGGCGATCGGTACGCGCCTCGGCGCGCCGGACCATCTCCGCGGCCACGCGGTTGGCGTCGTCGACGATGCGCGACTCGCCGCCGTTCGCGAGCCGCCCGCCTTCGACGACGATCGCGCCGTTCACGATCGTGGTGTCGACCACCGTCGTGTCACCGGCGAAAAGCACCGCGCTCAGCGGATCATGCAACGCGCCGGCGTAGGCGATCTGGCGCAGGTCGATCATCACCAGGTCGGCGGCACAGCCTGGCGCAAGCCGGCCGATGTCATCGCGCCCGAGAATGGCGGCGGCCTCGCGCGTGGCCATCCAGAGCACGTCGCTCGCCCGCATCCACTGGTCGGGGCCGTAGCCCTCGTGGACGCCCTCGAGCCGATGGATCATGTGCGCGAGGCGCAACTCGCCAAGGTAGCTGCCGCCGTCATTGCTCGCGCCGCCGTCGACGCCGATGCCGACACGCACGCCGGCGGTGCGCATCTCGGGAATCGGCCCGGCGGGATAGCCGAGCCGCATGTTCTGGCTCGGGCAATGGGCGACCCCGGTGCCGCTCTCGGCAAGGATGCGGATGTCCGCGGCTTCGTGCTTGGTCGCGTGGGCGATGATGCTGCGCTCGCCCAGCCAGCCGACCCGGCGCAGGAATTCCGTCGGCCGGCAGCCGTGCAGGCGGGCGCTCTCCTCCAGTTCGACCGGGCGCGGCTGCAGGTGGATGTGGCGGTCGCAACCGGCCTCGAGCGCGAGCGCGGCGAGGTCGCGCAGCAGCCCCGGGTCGCCGGCTGGCAGAGCGGTCGGGCCGACCCCGATACGGCACATCGAGTGGCGCGACCGGTCGTGGTGCCGGGCGATCGCGGCCTCGGATGCGGCAAGAATGTCCGCCGTGCTCTCCTCCAGCCGGATGTCGCCGAAGCCGGGTATCGTGGCAAGATCGCGGCCGAGCGCCCCGTCTAGCCGCGGCGTGCAGCCGCGAACCGCATGCAGGCGCAAGCCCGCGCTGCGAACCGCGGCCACCTCGCGGTCGAAGAGCTCGGCGCGCCCGCCCGGATAGAGATAGGCGAAATCCACGCTCGTGGTCGCGCCGGTCAGCAGCAGCTCGGAAGCGGCCAGGCGTGCCGCGACCTCGATGGCTTCGGCGTCGATCTCCTGCCACAACGGATACATCGTGCGCAGCCAGTCGAGGCTATAGGCATACAGCCCGACGGGCATGGCCCGCGTCAGGCTCTGAAAGAAGTGGTGGTGCAGGTTGATGAAGCCCGGCAGCACCACCTTGCCGCGGGCGTCGATCACGCGACCGGCACCGGCCAGGTCGGCCGGGCACGGCTCCGGACCCAGGTCGACGATGCCCGCGCCGTCGATCCTCAGCCATGCATCCGCCAAGGGTGCCTCGTGGCGCGACCGGCAGGGGTAGAGCATGGCGGCGTTACGGACGGCGATCGTGGTCATGGCCTGATTTCCCAGGGTTGCCGCCGCGGGGACTCACCCACGGTTTCGAGAGGCGGTACAGCGATCCGCGAACGCGGTATACTCGAATGCAAGCATACGCTACACTTCGCGAGTCGCGATGGCGACCCAGGTATTGCTTCATCCACCGGTACCGGCAAAACCCACAGGAGAGAGTTCCATGCCAAGGATGCTCAGGAAAAACCACGTTGCAGGTAGCGCGCTTCTCGCCGCTGCCGCTCTTGCGGCGGCTTTCGGCGCTGTTCCCTCGGCGGTTGCGCAGGAGAACGTCAGCGTGCGCCTGAAGTGGCTGGCGCAGACCCAGTTTGCCGGCGTCTACGTCGCCAGGGCCAAGGGCTACTACAAGAACGACGGCCTGAACGTCACCATCAACCCCGGCGGACCGAACCTGAACGCCGAGTCCCTGGTCGCCTCGGGCTCGGACACCTTCGCCGTCGGCGGCGGCATCGAGAGTTCGCTTTCCTCGGCGGATAAGAAACTGCCGATCGTCACGCTCGCGATGTTCCACCAGCGCACCCCGTTCGTGCTAGTCGCCATGGAAGACGGCCCGGTCAAGACGCTGCAGGACTTCAAGGGCAAAAAGATCACCGCATTCTTCACCGGCACGCAGCACACGGTCTCGGCGATGATGGCCAAGGCCGGCCTGAAACCTTCCGATTACAGCCTCACAGCGCAGGCGGTCTCGATGACCCCGTTCCTGAACCGGGAGGTCGACGTGGCGATGACGACGCTCTATAACGAGCTGGTCGTGGTTCGCAACCGCGGCGCCAAGGTACGCGTCTTTGCGCCGGACGACGTCGGCATCAGCGTGCCGCGCGACACCCTCATCACGCACCAGAAGATGGTGGCCGAGAAGCCCAAAGTGGTGCAGGGCTTCATCAACGCGACGCTGCGCGGCTGGAAATACGCGATCCAGCACCCGGTCGAGGCGACCGAGATCGTGATGGCGGCCGCCCCCGGCCTGGACAAGGCGCATCAGCTGCAGATGATCTCGGAGGTCTCCAAGCTGATGCTGGCCGACGGCGGCACCAAGCAGGGCCTGGGCTACATGGACCTCGAGAAATACAAGTTGGCGCAGTCCATCCTGATTGACGCCAAGGTCATCTCCGGGCCTGTGAACTTCGACACCACCTTCCTGCCGCGGTTCTGGAACGCCGTGCCCACCGCCGACAAGAAGATGTAATGGCCAACGGCACGGCGGACATCGCCGCGCCGATCCTGCAGCTCTCGAACCTCTCCATGACGTTCGAGTCCGCCCATGTCACGGTCGTCGCGCTGCAGGACATCGGCATCCGGATCGGACGCGGCGAGTTCGTTACCGTTGTCGGGCCGAGCGGCTGCGGCAAGAGCACGCTCTTCAACATTCTCGCCGGCCTCGCGGAGCCGGATGCGGGCGCAGAGATCCGCTATCATGGCGAGACGAAACGCGCGCTGGAACTGCTCGGACAGGTTGCCTTCATGCCGCAGCGCGACCTGCTGCTGCCGTGGCGCCGCGTGGTGGACAACGCCATCCTGCCGCTGCAGGTCGAGGGCATGCCGCGCGCCGCGGCCTTGAAGCGCGCCGAGCCGCTGTTCGGCGAGTTCGGCCTCTCCGGCTTCGAGCGGCACTACCCGCAGCAGCTCTCCGGCGGCATGCGCCAGCGCGTGGCGCTGATGCGGACCTTCCTCTTCGAACGGGATCTCACGCTGCTCGACGAGCCTTTCGGCGCGCTGGATGCGCTGACCCGCAGCCTGATGCAGCGCTGGCTGCTGGAAGTCTGGCAGAAGCACCAGCGCACCATCCTCTTCATCACGCACGACGTGGAGGAAGCGATCTTCCTCGGCGACCGCGTGCTGGTCATGACCGCGCGGCCAGGGCGCATCAAGCTGGTGCTGGAGGTGCCGCTGGCGCGCCCTCGCCCGTCCTCGATGCTGACCTCGCCCGAGTTCATCGCGCTCAAGCGCCAGGTGCTTGCGGCGATCGAGGAGGAGAGCGTGAAGAGTTTTCAGCAGACGGCGGCGGACTGAATGCGCACCGGCTTCGGCGCCCAGCTCGCCGCGCTCGCCGGGATCCTGATGCTGTGGGAAGTGGGCGTGCGTGCATTCGGCCTCGGCTCGCACGTGATGCCGACCGCGTCGGCGGTATTCCGCGATCTCTGGGCCAATCCGGAGCTGATGGCGCGCGGCATCGTGCGCACGATGACCGAGACGCTGCTCGGCTTCGCCATCGGCGCCGCGATCGGTTTCGGCTTCGGCTCAGCGTTCGCGGTCTCGCGCGCCTTCGAGCGGCTGCTGTTCCCGCTCTTCGTGCTGTCGCAGGCGATCCCGGTGATCGCGTTTGGCGCGTTGGTGGTGATGTGGCTGGGCAACGGCATCTGGTCCAAGGTCGCGATCGCCACCTACCTCACCGCGTTCCCGGTCACCGTCAACACCTGCCGCGGCATGCAGTCGGTTGACCCGCAGCGCCTCGCGCTGCTGAGGAGCTTCGGCGCCGGCGGATGGACGATCTTCTGGCGGCTGCGCGTCCCGTTCGCGCTGCCCTCGATCGCCGCCGCGCTCAAGCTCGGCATCAGCCTCGGCCTGATCGGCGCCATCGTCGGCGAGTGGTTCGGCGACACGGTAGGCCTGGGTATCCTGCTCCTGCAGGCGATGTACAACGAGAACCTGCCGCGGCTGTGGGCGCTGATCCTCGTCTGCGGGGCGATAGGCATCTTCATCTACGCCCTTTTCGAGGCGATCGAGCGGCGCTGGATCTTCTGGAAGCAGGAGATCTGAGCGGTGCGCGGGCACGTCTATTCGGTGGCCGGTCCCCTCGGCGTGTTCGCCCTCTGGGAACTCGTGGTGCGCGCGTTCGGCGTGCCGGTGTACGTGCTGCCGGCGCCCAGCGCCATCGCGAAGAAGGTGGTCGCCGACTCGGCGCTGATGCTGGACGGACTGGCCATGACGCTGATGGAGGCGACGGTCGGCTACGCGGTCGGCGCCACGCTCGCGCTCGCCATCGCCATCGCCTTCATCCTCTGGCCGCGCCTGGAGCGCGTCGGGTTACCGGCGCTGGTGGCGCTGAACTCGGTGCCCGTGGTCGCTTTCGCGCCGGTCGCGCTGCTCTGGTTCGGCTCGGGTCCGGGATCGAAGATCGCCCTTGTCACCATCGCCGTGGGCTTCGCAGTGTTCGTCAATGCGCACCAGGGCTTGCGTTCGGTCGACGAGTCGGCGGCGAACCTGCTGCGCTCGTTCGGCGCGGGACCGCTGCGCCAGATGGCGATGCTGCGGATCCCGGCCGCGCTGCCCGCGATCATGAACGGACTGCGAGTCGCGGTGGTGCGCAGCATGATCGTCGCCATCGTCGCGGAGATGCTCGCCGCCTTCAAGGGCCTCGGCGCCACGATCTTCGAGTCTACGCAGCAGATCGACTTCCTGCGCGCCTGGGCGGCCATCGCGGTCGCCTCCGCGGCGAGCATGGCGTGGTACGGCGTCGTCAACTGGATCGACCGGCGCTACGTGTTCTGGAGGTAGGCAGGTGCTCGGCGCCGAGATCCTCCTGAGATCTCTGGCCGCCGGCGGCATGGACACGTGCCTCGGTAATCCCGGGACCTCCGAAATGCACTTCATCGCAGCGCTTGACCGCGTTCCGGGCATGCGCTGCGTACTCACGCTGTTTGAGGGCGTTGCCACCGGCGCAGCCGACGGCTACGCCCGGATGGCCGACCGTCCGGCGAGCACGCTGATGCACCTCGGACCGGGCCTGGCCAATGGCCTGTGCAACCTGCACAACGCTCGCCGCGCGCGCGTGCCTGTCGTCAACATCGTCGGCGAGCACGCGGAGCATCATCGCCGCCACGATGCGCCGCTGCACTCCGACATCGAGGCAATCGCACGTCCGCTTTCCGATTGGGTGCGCACCGCGCACTCGGTGCAGTTGCTGGCGCAAGACTGCGCCGACGCAATCGCCGCGGCGTGCGCGCCGCCGGGCCGCATCGCGACGCTGATCCTGCCGGCCGACACGGCGTGGACCGACGGCGCCGATGTGGCACCGATCCCGGTCGCGCGGCAGACGCCGGCAAGGGTTCCGCACGCGCGCATCGAGGCAGTCGCGCAGCTGCTGCGCAGCCGTCGCGGGGCCGGACTGATGATCGGCGGAAGCGGGCTTTCGCAGCGCGGGATCGAGGCTGCCCACGTGATTGCCGCCGCAGCCGGTTGCCGTGTGTTCGCCCCGATGTCGAACGCCCGCATGTCGCGCGGCTGGGGCTGTCATCCGGTATCGCGCGTGCCTTTCGCGGTGGACGAGGCAATCCGGTTCCTGGACGGCCTCGAAAGCGTGGTGTTGGCCGGCGCCACGCCGCCGGTCGCGTTCTTCGCCTATCCGGAGAAACCGAGTCTGCTCACGCCTCCCGGCTGCGAGATGCAGACCCTGGCGACGCCGGAAGAGAACGTGCAGGAGGCGCTGGAGAACCTTGCCGCCGCGCTGGAGGGGCGGCCGGTCGCACCCAAGCAGATCAAGCTCGCGCCGGCGCCCGCCTCCGGGCCGCTGACGGTGGACGCGCTCGCCGCGATCGTCGCGCGCGCGCTGCGCGAAGATACCATCGTCATCGATGAATCGCTGTCGCTCGGTTTGACGCTCTATCCGGCCATGGCCGGCGCCGCGCCGCACGAGTGGCTGCAGATGGCGGGTGGTGCGACCGGCGAGGGACTGCCTCTTGCCGTCGGCGCAGCCCTTGCCGCGCCGCGCCGAAAGGTGCTCTGCCTGCAGGCCGATGGCAGCGGGCTCTACACCTGCCAGGCGTTGTGGACCATGGCGCGAGAAGGACTGGACGTGACGACCGTCATCCTTTCCAACCGCGCCTACGCCACGCTGTATGGCGAACTCGCCAAGGTGGGCGCGAAGAATCCGGGTCGCGGCGCGCTGGACATGATCCAGCTCGACCGGCCCGCGATCGGCTGGCCGGAAATCGCGCGCGGGTTCGGCGTGCCCGGCGGGCGCGCAGACGACGCCGCCGGCTTTGCGCAGGCGTTATCCCGCGCGCTGTCGGCCCCCGGACCGAACCTGGTCGAAGCCGTGATCGCCTGATTGCGCCTCAAGCGATGTGCCGCTCGGTCGGGATCACGTCGCCGTTCAACACCATCGGCTGCTCGTCCAGGTAGACCGAGCACCGGCGCATCGGAACGTCCAGATGCAGCGGCACGGCACGGATTCCGCCGCCGCTCACGTTCGGGCCGGTCGAGAAGAGGAAATTCCCGTAGAACCCCCGTGCGTCCTGGCCTTCGGTGCCATTCTTGTCGTACTGGCCGAGCGCGTCCCAGCGCGCGTTGCGGGTGAGCCCCCAACCGACATGGGACACGGCAAATGCGTCCGGATCGCGCTGGCCCTCGAGCACCGAACGCAGGTAGGCTGCATCCAGGCCACCCTCGATGGCGCGGATGAAGCCGCGCTCGATGCGCAGCGTGATCGGCGTGCGCACGTACTCCTTGTAAGGAAACACCATGTCCCCCGCGTCTATCAGCCCTCGATGCGGGCACCGTGCCTGGGCACGCTGACCTCGAGCACCGGCTGGCCGAAGAACTCATGGCGCCCGGCGTCGGCAATCAAGCGGTGTCCGCCGCGCACCCCGGAATGCACGTGCGTGTCGACGAAGCCCGGGCAGACGAGTTTTCCTGCCGCGTCGATGGTGGCGTCGACCGGTCCAACGAACGTCGGGCCGACGTACAGGATGGCGTCGCCTTCGAACACCACCTCGTGCTCGCGGTCCAGGCAGTGGGCGCCGTCGCGGTACCCCACCACCCAGCCGCCCCGGACGCAGGTGCGCATCGCGCTCAGGCGAAGATCTCACCCAGCGAGGAAATCGAGCGCAGCACCTTTTCGTGCGGCAGGCTCGGCCACTGCACGCGCATGATGAAGTGGTTCACGCCCAGCAACCCGTTGTAGCGCTGGATCTCGTCCTTGACGAAGGCCTTGTCGCCGATGATGAAGCGATCCTTCACGAAGTCCTCGAACGGCTGCTGGAACGACTCCGCTCCTTTCGACTGCGAATCGAGGCCCCACGAGGAATACGCGGCGTACTTGTACTGCAGCGCGGCCTTGCACTCCTCCAGCGCCTTCGCGTTGGTCGGCCCGACGTAGCACTCGCGCGTGATCGGCGCGTCGTCCGGGAACGGCTTGCCCGCCGCCTGCAGCGTCTCGCGGTACAGCTGCATCTGCGGCACCAGCTCCTTCAGGTGCGCGAAGTTCGTGATCAGCCAGGCATCGCCGATCTCGGCAGCGCGCTTGACCGCCGGATCGACCACCGCGGCGAGCCAGATGGGCGGGCCACCCTTGCGCAACGGCTTCAGGCCCACGCCCATGTCGTCGATGGAGAAGTACTTCCCCTTGTACGTCACGCGATCCTGCGTCCAAAGCTTGCGCATGATCTCGATGCTCTCGGTGATGCGTCCCACGCGCTCCTTCAACGGCACGTTGAAGGCGACAAACTCCGCCTCGCGGTAGCCGATGCCGATGCCGAGGCAGTAGTTGCCCCCGGACAGCAGGTCCAGCGTCACCGCGTCTTCAGCCACGTGGACCGGGTTGAGCAGCGGCATGATCAGGATGTTCGGGCCGATCATCATGCCTTCGGCCTCGCGCAGCAGGTACGCCAGCATCGGCGTCGGCGCGAGCATCTGCATGGGCTCGGTGGCGTAGTGATGCGGCACCCACAGCGAGCGAAAGCCGCTCTGCCGGGCGACTCGCACCTGCTCGAGCATGTCGCCGCGGGACGCGGCGACGCTCTGCTCCTTGGTGAACTGCGTGGTGAGGTACAGGCCGACCTTCATGACGGGCTTCTCCTTGCTGCAGCGTTCGTTTGCCTGGCGGGCGCGCCAAGGATCGCGGCGAGTGGATGCACGTCGGCAGCGTCGCCAAGTCCGGCGACGCACTCGCTCAGCGCTGCGGCGCGCTCGCCGAAGCCGCACTCGGCGAGCAACGACGCCGCCTTGCGCTCGGCTTCGGCATGGAGCTTCGCCGGGTCGCCGCGGTACTGCGGCGCATCCGGGTCTCCGCTCGGACATTCGCTGAAGAAGCGCCGTTCTACGCCGCCGCGCAGGCGCAGCTTCAATTCCACCCAGTAGTCGACCGGATACTTCGCCGAATACTCGTCGTCCTCGACTACGTTGACGCGCCGCGACACCGCCAGCACGGGTTCGTCGCGGATCGCCGCGTCGGTGAAATCTGCAAGACTCACCTTGCCGCGCACCAGCGCCACGGCAACGCCGTACGGCACGTTGAACTGGGCATCGACCGGGTTGCGCGGTTCGTGATGGTAGGAGAGCACGTCTGTGCGGTAGATGCGCACCGCGGCTTCATCGATATCGGCGGCGGCGATGCCGCTTTCCTTCGCCTCGATGGCCAGGTCGATCGCGCCGTGCTCGAAGCGGCAGCATGGATAGGGCTTCAGCGCGGTGCCCAGCGCGCGCCAGTCGCTGCCGAGGCCGCGGGTCATGGCGAGCGGATCGATCTTCTCGCCATAGGAGAACGCGTTGAAGAAGCCGTTGTCGCCCTCGAAGATGGTCGCAGGCCCGGTGAAACCCTCGCGCGCGAGCCGCGCGGCGAGGACGCCGCTGTGCGCCGCTTTGCCCGGATGCAGGCGCTTGATCCACGAGCCGTCGGCGCGCCATTCGGTCAGCCCCGCTGCCTGGGTGCCGGCGACACCGAACGCACGCACCATCGCGTCGCGATCCAGCCCCATCGCCACCCCGGCCGCGACCGCCGCGCCGAACACGCCGCACAGGGCCGTCGGATGCATGCCGTGATAGAACTGGCTGCCGCGGAACACTTCGCCCAGCCGGCAGGCGACTTCGTAGCCCATCAGCAGCGCACGCAGGAACGTCAGCCCGGTCGCATTCGCCGCCTCCGCTGCGGCGAGCGCCGCCGGCACCACCACTGCGCCCGGATGCAGCACCGCGATACGGTGATCGTCGTCGAGTTCCAGCGCATGCGCGAACGCCCCATTGGCGAGTGCCGCGTCCCAGGCGGACGTGACGCGCCCCGCCGCCATCACCGTTGCCTCGGCCTTGCCGCAGGCACCCAGCACGGTGCGGGCGAGGACCGCGCTGGACGGCGAGACCGTTCCGCCCAGCGTGACCGCCAGGGTGTCGAGCGCGTAAGTCCGCATCCGCAACGCCGCCGCCTCGTCCTGCGACCCGCAAGGACGGGTGGCGAGGCCGGCGAGCGCCTCCGCGATGGTCGTCATCTCAGTGCCTCGCCTGCGCGATCCACTCCGCGCGCCCGGGCTTGCCGATGACCTCCTGTTCGGCGTACACCACCTCGCCACGCGAAATCGTCAGTTGCGGCCAGCCTGCCAGCGGCGCTGCGGCGAGAGGGCTCGGGCAGATGCCAGGGGCGAACGCGCTGAAGTCGGGCTTCTCGCGGCGCACCGGGTCGACCAGGATCAGGTCCGCGTCGGCGCCTGGCGCCAGCGTACCCTTGCGGTGCCCAATACCGAACACCCGCGCCGGCGACTCCGTCATCGCGCGCACGAGCACTGAAAGCGGGAATCCGGTGTCCAGCGCCCAGGTGAACATCGCCGGCCACAGCACCGGCGCCCCTGACATGCCGAAGGGCACGGCGAAGATGTTGCCCTCGCCACCCGTCTTCGCCTCCGACGTGAAGCTCGCGTGGTCGCTGCCTAGGGTATTGAGCGCGCCGGTACGCAGCGCCGTGGCGAGCGCGATCCGGTCGGCCGCCGCGCGCAGTGGCGGCGCGATCTTGGCGGCCGCGCCGAGCGTGAGCAGCGCGTCGTTGCCAAGCAGCAGGTACTGCGGGCAACTCTCGGCGAGGATCGGCACGCCGCGCCGGCGCGCGGCCTCGATCGCGGCGAGCCCCGCGCGAGACGACAGGTGCACGACGTACGCCGGGCAGCCTGTCGCCTGCGAGACCAGCGCGACCACCTCGATGGCAGCCGCCTCGGCCTCTGCAGGCCGGGTGGGCTCGTAGCACTCGGCGCCGACGCAGCCGCAGGCGATCGCCTTCTGTTCCAAGTAGTCTATGGCCTCGCCGTGCTCGGCGTGGATCAGCGCGATGCCGCCGACGCGCTGGATCTCGTGCATCGCGGCGATCAGGAATTCGTCGCGCACCATCATGCCGCGGCCCTTGTACGCCATGAACATCTTGTATGACAGGTAGCCCTTCGCGGCGAGCGCGGCGATCTGCGCGACGCTGTCCTCGCGGTCGTAGAGCACGACGTGGAACGAGAAGTCCGTGACCGCCTGCGTGAGCCCTGCCTGCCGCTGCTCCTCGAGAACCGTCGCCAGCGGGATCTCCGGCGCGCCGCGGATCATGCCCATGAAGGTGGTGACGCCACCACGCACCGCGAGGCGCGAGTAGTCGCCGATGCCCTCGCCGTAGAAGTGCACGTGCGGATCGACGATGCCGGGAAGCAGCAGGCGCCCGGCCGCATCGATCGTGCGGCGCGCCGCCGGCAGGTCCTCGCCCTGCGCGAAGCGCACCGCGATGCGGCCCCTGGACACGCCTATACTGCCGGGCATTGCGCCCTGGCCGTCGACGATGCCGGCGTTGGCAATAAGCAGGTCGAGCATCAGGCCCCGTCGGCCAGGTCGAACAGCACGTCTGCGAGCACCCGCGCGCCAGCTTCGGCGTCAGCCGGCGTGATGCTCTCCGCCTCGTTGTGGCTGATGCCAGCCTTGCAGGGAATGAACACCATTCCCGTCGGGCAGTGATAGTGCAGATAACGCGAGTCGTGCCCCGCGGGAGAATTCAGCTCCATCGACGAGTAGCCCAGCCCCTTCGCCGCCTGCGCCACCCTCGAGCGGATCGACGCCGGGAACTGCAGCGGGACGTCGTAGAGAAGCGGGATCACGTTCACGTCGCACTTGCCGCGCGCCTTCCCACAGATCACCGGCACCAGGTCGCCGAGGCGGCGCACCGTCGCATCGTCGTCGTGGCGCAGGTCGACTGCGAAGACCACCCGTGACGGCACCACCGAAGGCGCGTTTGGCGTCACCGTGAACATGCCGATGGTGAAGCGTACCGTGTCGGCGTCGTCCCAGATCGCCTTCTGCAGCGCATCGACGATCGCCACTGCGCTGACCAGCGCGTCGCGCCGATCGCGGCGCGAGGAGGTGCCGGCATGCGCCGGCTCTCCCTTCACCTCGACCCTGAAGGTGCGCTTGCCGCCGATGCCGGTCACCACGCCGATGGTCTTTTGTTGCGCCTCGAGCGTCGGTCCCTGTTCGATGTGCGCTTCGACGTAGCCGGCGACCGGATAGCCCAGTGGCCGCCGGGGCAGGTGTTTCTCGTTCTCCAGCACCGGACCCATGGCCTCGCTCACGCTGACCCCTGCCTTGTCCCGCACCGACAGGATTTCCGCGAGGGTGCGCTTTCCCGTGAACACCGCTGAACCCATCATGCCCGGCGCGAAGCGCGAGCCTTCCTCGTTCATCCACGCCACCACCTCGACCGAGCGGCGCGGCCGGCGGCCGGAAGCCACGATCGAGCGCAGCGCGGCTAGCCCGGCGACGACCCCGTAGGCGCCGTCGAACTTGCCGCCGGTGGGCTGGGTGTCAATATGCGAACCTGTCTGCAGCGGAGGCAGCGACGGCTCGCGTCCCTCGAGGCGCAGATAGAGGTTAGCGGCGGCATCGACGGCCGCCTCGGCGCCGAATTCGCCTGCCCAGCCGATCAATACCTTCCGAGCGGCGATTTCCTCGCGCGACAGCGCCAGGCGATTGACGCCGCCGAGCTCCGTCGCGCCGAAGCGCGCCAACTCCATCAGGTCGCGCCACAGGCGCCCGCCATCAAGATGCCCTGAGACACGCGGGCTCATGGTTCCACTCCGGGAATGAGTATGCGATGGGTCATCGGATCGGTCTTCCGAGTCGGGTTGCAATAAGAGGTCGAAGCCTGCGGCCGGCGGGCGGCGTAGCGCCTCAAGAGTCGGAGATATACTACATTGGACATCGAGGACACGAGTCGCAGTCCCGATTGCGAGGAAAGGATCGACCAATGGCGTTTCTTGACGTTGCCGGCCGCAGCTACGAATCGCTGGCGAGCGACCCCGGGCTGATCCAGATGGGGCACAACTGCAATCACCTGCCTCTCGAGCCTTCCATCGTGGAAGCGATGATGGACGTTCTTAGGCGCGAGGAGTTCCGCAACTACGCGCCATCCCACGGACTCGAGGAACTGCGCGGCATGGTGGTCGCGGACCTGGGAGTGAGAGGCGTCAAGGCGCTGATTACGCACGGTGGCACCGAAGCGATCTACACCACCATGTCCGCGCTGCTCGAACCCGGAGACGCGGTGATCGTGTCGGACCCGGCGTGGCCGCACATCGCGAACTTCGCCCGCAGCCTGCGCTGCAAGGTGATCGCGCTGCCGGTGTATGAGGATCGGCTCGGCTACCGGATGAACCCGGAATGGATCGCCCTGCACCTCACGCCGGAAGTGAAGCTCGTCGCCATCGTGGATCCGCTGAACCCGACGGGCGGCGCGTACCCGGCAAGCGAGATCGAGGCGCTCTGCAGCCTCGCGTCCAGGCACGGCTTCTACGTCCTGCACGACAGCACGTACAGCGACTTCAGCCATTCGCACGTGCCGGCGATCCGGTACTCCGAGCGCGCGGTCGTGTCGGTCACGCTGTCGAAGTCCTGCGGGTTCGCGGGCCTGCGTTTCGGCGCCGCAGTGGCGCACCCGGCGGTGTTCGAGCGCATCGCCGACCATCAGATCAGCCGCCTCGGCGTCAACCTGGTCACCCAGCGCGGCGCGATTACCGCCTACCGCACCCGGTCGCGCTGGCTGCCGGTGCTGCGCCAGATCAACGACCAACACAAGCGCCTCCTCGTCGACCGGCTTGCCTCGCTGCGTGGCGCGAGGGCGCTGGTGCCAAGCGACGGCGGGAATTTCGTCGCCATCGATGTCGCCGGCACGGGCAGGACCGCGGAACAGGTGGTCGCCTCGGCCCTGCAGGACGGGTTCGTGGTGCGCAGCGGCGCCTACACTTCGCCGCGGTTCGGCGACCGCTTCCTGCGCGTGACCACCACCGTGCCTACCGCCGCCATCGAGAAATTTTGCGCCGCGCTGCCCGGCATCCTCGCGGGAGCCTGAACCATGGACCTGGGCCTGCGCGACCGGGTCGCGTTGCTGCCGGCGGCCAGCGCCGGCATCGGACGCGCTGCTGCTGCTGAATTCGCTGCTGCCGGCGCCCGGCTCGCGATTTGCGGGCGCGACCGCGGGCGCCTGGAAGCCGCCGCCGCCGAACTCAGGGCCATGGGTGCCATGGACGTGCTGGCCGTGGTCGCCGATTGCATGGTTGCCGCCGAAGTCGAGGCGCTGGTCCGCGAAACGCAGGCGCGCTACGGCCGGATCGACATCCTGGTGGCGAATTCGCAAGGCCCGCTGGCGCGGCCATTCGAACAACTCTCGGACGAGGACTGGCGCGTGGCGCTGGACACCAAGGTCGTGACGCAGATCCGGCAGGCGCGACTGGTGTTTCCCGGCATGCGTGAGCGAGGCTGGGGCCGCATCATCTTCCTCGCCGGGACGCATGGCTTGCAGCCCCACGCCTATGCAATCACCGCCGGGGCGGTCAACGCGGCGCTGCTCAGCGTCGCCAAGGGCCTGGCGGAAGCCGGGGCGGGCCATGGCGTGCTCGTCAATGCGATCAACCCGGGTCCCATCGACACCGAACGCATGCGCTACCTTGCCGAGCGCAAGTCGACCGCCGAGGGTATCTCCCTCGAGGCGGCGAGGCGCGCGCTGTGCAGCGAGGTCACGCTGGGCCGCTTCGGCGAAGCCGCAGAGGTCGCGGCTGCGATCGCGTTTCTCGCCTCGCAACGCGCGAGTTTCATCACCGGAACCCTGCTCAACGTGGACGGCGGACAGACCAAATTCATCTGATCCAGGCTCCGGATGTAGCCGGGGCCGCCCTTGCGAAGGAGGCACCTTCCGGCCTACGCCGCCGGCCGGATCTCGGACAACGCCCGCAGCAGGCGGTCCATGTGCTTCTTCAGGCTCACGTCGATGCGCATGTAGCGCTTGCCCAGGCCGATGAAGCTCACCGAGCCGTCCTTCACGATCACGCCGCGCTTGAGCAATTCGTTGAAGAGCGTGGTGGAGTCCAGCGTCGGGTCCTCGATCTTCAGCAGGAAGAAATTTGAGCGCGGCTCGCCCACCACCGAGTAGTGGCCCTTCATCTTGCCGATCTCCGCCAGCACGTAGGCGCGCATCTCGGCGATGGTGGCGATGGTCTTTTTCACATAGTCGTCGTCGTCCAGGGCGGCAATGCCGCCCGCTGTCTGCAGCGCGCCCATGTTCCAGGTCGGCTTCAGGTGCATCAGCGGCGCGATGATCTCCGGCGTCGAGATGCCGAAACCGATGCGCAGGCCGGCAAGCCCGTAGACCTTGGAGAAGGTGCGCATCACGATCAGGTTCCGGAATTCCTTCAGCAGGTCCATGCCGCCTTTGGTGTTCGAGAAGTGGATGTAGGCCTCATCCAGCACCACCAGCTGGTCCTTCGCCGCGCGGCACACCTGGCGGATGCGCTCGTTCGGGATCAGCCTGCCGGTCGGGCTGTGCGGATTGGTCAGGAAGACGATGCGCACGTCGGGCTTGATCGCGGCGAGGTAGTCGTCCCACTGGAAATCGAGGTTTTCGCCCATGCCTATATACACCGGCACCCGGCCTTCGTTCTGCGCCACCATGTGGTAGATCGGGAACGCGGGAACGAACATCAGCACCTTGTCGCCCTTGCTGGAAAAGGCCCGCACGATCCACGGGATGATCTCGGTCTCGCCAGCGCCGCAGATCACCTGCTCCGGGTGGTAGCCGTACTTGGTGGCGATCTTTTCGCGCAACGCGTCTGCGGTCCAATCCGGGTAGTTGTCGATCTTGCGCGCCGACATCACTACTTCCTGCGCCTTCGGCGAGGGGCCGAAAGGGTTCTCTGCGGAGCCGAGCTTCGCCACCTCGTCGACCGGTATGCCGTAGGTCCTGGACACGTAGTCCGGGGTCAGGCCGGGGACGTAAGCCTCCTTGGAACCGAGCGCGGGGTTGTCCTTGTACACCAGTGCCTCCTTATCGATGCCCGCCTAGCTAGGACCAGACAGTTCAAAAACCGTCTCCTTCTCTGGCATGCTAACACCTACGCCAATCCCGTTGCTCCGTCAGGTTGGCATCAGACGATGGATCTGACGCCCGAAGCCTGCGATTGCAGCACCCCGGCGGTCGCCCGCAATGCGCGCTCCAGCACGCCGACGCCATCCACGCCGCCGAGGCTGAGGCGTATCACTGAGGGCGCCTCGCCCTCCCCGATCAGGAAATGCTGCGCGGGAAACAGGAGGAAGCCGTTGCGCTGCAACGCGGCCGTGAAGTCGCGCGGGGGCCATAGCTTTGTCAGGCGGCCTTATTCCCAAAGGCAAGAACGGCTCTGCAACCAGGCTGACAATCCTGCTCGGCCTGCGCTCGTGTCGCGGGGGTCAGCGTGCGTTAAAGTCAGGCAATTCGCGTCGATTCAAATGGGCAAGTCGTCATTGCGCGCGGGGAATCTTCGCCAGAGACCGCGTACGTTGACCGCCTATCGGGAGGGGGATACCGTCGCGGATCGGGGGGAAAGTGGTTTGAATTTCCGATACGCTCCTATACGCTCCGCTGCCCGATCTCCAGCGAGCGCGGATTCCAGAGTGCTGTAGTAGCGCCGCGACCTCACCCGGCGACCTCCCCGCTGCGCGCCCGCCGCACCGCCGGCATCAGCACCGCGAAGAGCAGCGCCGCCGATACCGCGAGGAATACCGCGCTGATCGGGCGAGTGACGAACACCGACAGCTCGCCGCCCGAGACCAGCATCGCGCGGCGAAAGTTCTCCTCCAGCATCGGCCCGAGGATGAACCCGATCACCAGGGGAGCTGGCTCAAAGCGGAGTTTCTTCAGGCCGTAGCCGATCACGCCGAAGAGCGCCATGATGACCACGTCCGCGGGGTTGTTCTTCAGGCTGTAGCAGCCGATGCAGCAGAACACGATGATGCTGGGAAACAGCACCCGGTAAGGGATGGTGAGCAGCCGCACCCACAACCAGATGAGCGGCAGGTTGAGCACCACCAGCACCGCGTTGCCGAGCCACATGCTCGCTACCAGACCCCAGAAGAGCGCCGGCTGCTTGTCGATGATCTGCGGGCCTGGTGCGATGCCGTGGATCATCATCGCACCGATCATCATGGCCATGATGGCGTTGGGCGGAATGCCGAGCGACAGCATCGGGATGAAGCCCGCCTGCGCGGAGGCGTTGTTCGCCGCCTCGGGGGCCGCGACGCCCTCGACCGCCCCCTTGCCGAAGCGCCAGGGCTCGCTCGAAATCCTCTTCTCCACGCTGTAGGCGGCGTACGCCGGAATGTCGGTTGTGCTGCCCGGCAGGATGCCGAGCCCCAGACCCATCGCCGTGCCGCGCCCCGCCGCTGGCGCGGCGCGCCGGAAGTCCTCGCGCGAGGGCCAGAGACGGTCCATCGGCCGCATCACGCGCCCCTTGCCCTGTGTGGCCTCTAGGTTATGCATGATTTCGGCGATGCCGAACAGGCCCATTGCCACCGGCACGAAGCCGATCCCGTCGAATAGCGCATTCACCCCGAACGTGTAGCGCTGCATGCCGGTGGTGACATCCGTGCCCACCAGCCCGAGGAACACGCCGAGCACGATCATCGCGAGCGCCTTCGGAAGGCTGCCCTGCGCGAGCACTACTGCGGCAACCAGCCCGAGCACCATCACCGCGACGTAGTCCGGCGACTGGAAGAGGAGTGCGAACTTCGCGATCGGCGGGCCCGCGGCCGCGATGGCGAGCGTCGTGACCGTTCCAGCGAAGAGCGAGGCGAGCGCTGCGACGGCGAGCGCGGCGCCCGCGCGCCCCTCCTTCGCCATCGCATGACCGTCCAGCGTGGTCACGATGGAGGAAGACTCGCCGGGCAGGTTGACAAGGATCGCGGTGGTCGAACCACCGTACTGTGAGCCGTAGAACACGCCTGCCAGCATGATCAGCGCGCCCACCGGGCTAAGGTAGAACGTGACCGGCATCAGCATCGCCACGGTGGCCGACGGACCGATGCCCGGCAGCACGCCGATCAGCGTGCCAAGCACGCACCCCGCCAGGCACAGCGCGACGTTCGTCGGCGACAGCGCGACAGAGAAGCCGAGCGCGATGTTCGCGCCGAGGGAGGCGGCGAGCGCCTCCATTCAGCCCGCGAACGCGGGCAACACCCGCAGCGGCAGGCCGAGCCCCCACACGAAGATGGCGATGACGCCGGCGCTCAGCAGGGCAACGAGCAGCACGAGCGGGCGCGCCGAGAGCGGTTCGCCGGCGAAGTTCGCGGCCACGGCGCTGGCCGCGATCGCAGTGATGAGCCCGAGCGGCTGCAGCGCGGCCACGAAGGCGAGGATAGCGGCGCTCACGAACATCACCGGCCGCCAGCGCGCACCGTCAAAGCACGCCTCGGGCGCAGCGTTGCCCCGCCACAGGCCGAGCCCGCCGACCAGCACTCCGAAGGCGACGAGCGCGATCGCCATGGCGCGCGGCACGAAGCCCTCGCCCATCTCAGCAGGCGTGCCGACGGTCAGGTCGCGTCCGAGGATGAGCGCCGCGAGGCCGGTGGCCGCCAGCACCGCGCCGGCCCACAGGTCGCGGTTGTCGATCAGGCGGGTGGGCCGCCCCGCCGGATACGCACCGGAGCTCACTTCTTCTGGCGGGTCTTGACGAGGCCAGCTTCGAGGAACACCGGGTACATGGCCGCGTCGTCTTCGGCCCAGCGCTTCTTCGCCACCGCGCCGCCGCCCGGGGTGACGAGGAACCCGGCCGCACGCGCCCTGTCCTGGAACTCCTTGTCCGAGAGCGTCTCGAGGAACTTCGCCTCCAGCACCTTCAGCCGATCGGCGGGAGTGCCCTTCGGCGCCGCGATCACGCGCCACAGCCCCGAGATCACCGGAAAGCCCTGCTCCTCGAAGGTCGGCACCTCCGGCGCCTTGAAGTGGCGCGCCTTCGCCGACACGCCGAGGATGCGCAGCTTCCCGGCGGCGTGCTGCTCGATCACGTCGGGGAGCGCGATGGACGCCATGTCCACCTCGCCCGACAGCAGCGCCTGCACCGTCGGCGCGAAACCGGCGTACGGCACCTTGGTGAGGCGGATGCCTAGGCCCTTCTCGAACACCGAGGCGGCGACGTGCGAGGAGCCGCCGGGCTGGTCGTTGCCGTTCTTCAGCTTCCCGGGATTGGCCTTGGCGTAGTCCACCAGCTCCTTCAGGTTCTTGAAACCAAGCTTCGGATTGATGGTGATGGCGGAGGGATCGTCGCCGAAGAACACCACCGGCTCCATCTCGTCCAGCGCATTGGCGTTCGGGTTGTTGTACTGCGCGAAGATCGCCCCGGTGGCAATCATCGCCAGCATGTAGCCGTCGGGCTTCGAGGACATCACTTCCTTGATGCCGACGGTGCCGCCGGCGCCGGGCTTGTTCAGCACCACCACCGGCACGCCCATGCGCTTGGTCGCGGCGTCCGCGGTCATGCGCATCGCGGTATCGCTACCGCCGCCTGGAGGCCAGGGCACCACGAGCTGGATCGGCTGCGACGGAAAGGCCTGGGCCTGAGCGGCGCCCGGCGCGACCAGGGGCGACAGCGCGAGGCAGATGGCGGCAAGCTTCAAGGCCGGTGCGGGGATTCTCATGACGGGCTCCTCCTTAGGGGAACGAAAACGATCGGGGATGGCGGCATCCTACCTGCGGAGTGGGCGCGGCGGCTATGCGCCCAGTTCGCGAATCACGGCAAGGCCATAGCGCTGGTCCTCCAGCGTCCCGGCAAGCAGCAGCACCAGTTCCTGCAGCCCCGCCTCGCGGTAAGCCTGGAGCCGGTCGCAGCACTGACGCACCGTGCCGGCGACGCCAAACGCCTCCACCGCCTCGTCGGGCACCAGCCGCGTCGCAGCCTCGTAGTCGCGCCTAGCCATCGCGGCAATGATCGTGGGCTGGTCGACCGCGATGCCGGAATGAGCGAGCGCATCGTCGATAAAGCGGTTGCGGAGCAAGAACGCGAGCTTCTTGCGCACCTCCTCAACCGCGCGCTTGCCGTTGGGCGAGGCGGCGAAAGAGATGTAGCCCGCGGCCGTGAATGGCGCCCCCGTGCGGCCGGCCTCCCGCGCGCCCGCGGCGGTGTGCCGCAGCGATACGCGCACAAACTCCGGCGAGAGACCCGCGGAGAGCACCACGCCGTCGGCGATCCTGCCGGCGAGCGCGAGCATCTGCGGCTTCATCGGCGCGAGGTAGAGGGGAATGGCCTCGCGTGGCGTGAACATCATGCGCGCGCCGCGCAGCCGGAACCGGGTTGCCTCCTGCGTCACCGGCTCGCCCGACCACAGCGCGCGCAGCGCTGCCACGAACTCGCGCGCCACCGCCACCGGCTTCTCAATCGCCTCGCCGGATTCGCCGAGGAAAAGCGGGTTGCCCGTGCCGAGCGCGAGCGCCACCCGGCCGGGCGCGGCCTCCGCCAGCGTCGCCATTTGCATCGCCGTCGGCATCGGATGACGCAGGTACGGGCTGACCGCGGTCGGCACCACCTTCACGCCGGGAATCGCGCTCGCAAATCCGAGGCAAGACAGGATCGGTTCCCGGTAGCCGAGGTGGTCTGCCATCCAGAGGCTCTTCGCGCCCGCCTGGGCCGCTTCCCGGGCGAACGCCAGCGCCTCGCCATAGGTCGCAAAGCCGTCGAAACTGACGCCGAGGGTCATGCGCGCACCCGCGCCAGCAGACCGTCGCGATCCAGTCCTTCGATGCCCATGCTGCGCGCCGTGCGCCCGAGCGCGCGGTAGTCGATACCTGTGAGGGCGATCCCCAGTTCCAGAAGAGATATGGCGACCGGCACTGCCACGCCAGCAGCCGCCGCCATCGCGAGGAACGGTACCAGTCCGTGGCCGAAGTCCTCCAGGTAATAACGGTGCTGGAGCGAATCGGGTGCCTTGATCTTCTGGTTAGCCTTGCCCCCGGAGATCGCGGCGACGAGGTCCGTGGTGTCGGCCACCGACGCCTCCACAGTGCCGTACTTCTGCATTTCCGCACCGAGGTGCGGCAATTCGTGGCCGAACGTGCGCGCCACCGCGAGGCGCTCGGCGTCCAGCGCCTTCAGCACGCGCGTCACGCCCGGAGTCATGCCCTGCACGTAGAACGTGAACCCGCCCCGCGTCGCTTCCACCCACGCCGCGCCGAGGATCGCTCCTGGCGCATGCAGCACCATGTTCAGGTTTGCGAGGCTGGAATTCAGCACGTCCGCCACCCGCTCGCTCACCGGATAGAGCGCGCGCGCCGCGGCGGCGGCGGCCTCCCCGCCCGGTAGCACGCCGAGCCGCAGGAACTTTGCCTTGCCCGACACTGTGATGCGCGCCGGCTGGTACTTGCGCGCGATGTAGGAAAGCGTATGAAACTCCGCCACCGGCGGCACCGGGCCGCCGCTCGCGAGCCGGTACGCCTCGTTGAACTCGAGTGCGCCCCCAGTGTGTCCCGGATTCAGGACGACGGGAAGTGTGTGCGCGCCGGCGGCCGCGAGCAGGCGCGCTACCGGCACATGGGAGATCGTCGGCAGGCACACGAGCGCCACCTCCGCCCCGCGCACGGCTTCGGCCAGGTCCGCGCTGATGAGTACCGGCTTCGCAAAGCCCTCCCCGAGCACGCCTTCGTACTCCACCCCACCGCGCTCGACGAACGGCGCGAGCGTCTGCGGCGAACGGTTCCAGAGCGCGGTCTCGTGGCCGGCGAGCGTGAGTTCCGCGACCGCGGCCGCGCCACCCGCCCCTGCGCCGATGACCGCGACGCGCATCAGGCGACGACGATCAGTTCGTCATTGGAACAGTAGTCCGACAGCATCTCGCCGCCGCGCTCGGTTACGAGCAGCATGTCCTTGAGCTGCATGCCGAAGCCGTGCCCGGTCTGGTAGCAAAGCGGCTCGACGCCGAGCACCATCCCGGGCTCCAGCAGCGCGTCGCCCTCGCCTCCGATCTCCGGCGTCTTTCCGAGGTAGGGATCCTCGTGCAGGAACAAGCCGATGCCGTGGCCGACGAAGGAAATTGGCGGCAGGTCCAGCTCCGCGAGCTTTGCGATGAATGCGGCGTAGATCGCGCGGCAACTCGCCCCGGGCTTCACCTGCTCGAGCAGCCGGTACTTGCAGTCCACCAGGTGCTTCCAGATGCGCGCGGCGTGCGGCGGCGCTTCCCGCACCACTGCCGTACGGCACACGCCCGCCTGGTAGCCCGAAATCACGGAGAAAATCTCCACCCGGCACACGTCGCGGGGCTGGAGTCTGCGCTTGGTGGGCCCGACGTTCGGCAGCTGGCTGCGCTCGCCGGTCGCCACAATCATCAGCTTGAACTGCTCGGCGCCGAGCGCGTAGACGTTCCTCGTCAGGTGTCCCGCGAGGTCCATCTCGGTGTCGCCTGACCGGACGGCGCGCAGTGCATCGGTGATCGACTGGTCCGCGATGCGCGACAGCCGCCGCAGTAGCGCGATCTCCTCCCGCGTCTTGACCTGGCGCAGGCGCGCGAGGATCTGCTGGTCTGGCACGAAGCTCGCCGCGGGGAGCGCGGCGCGCAGCTTTTCGAAGTCAGCGGCAGGCAGGTAGTCGAATTCGATCCCGATCCGCGCGCGCGCAAGGCCCGTCTCGGTCAGCAGCGCGGCGAGCGCGGCCATGGCGTTGTCGCTGAACTCCGCCCAGATCCTGGTCGGCGTTGCGGGTTCGCGACGCGCGATGGTGGTCGCTTCCATGTCCACGGCAAGGATCGCCGTGCGCCCGTCCGCCGCGACCAGGGCCATCGCGTGCCGGTGCCGCATGAGCGGCTGCGAGGGCACCACGAACCCGGTAAGATAGGCGAAGTTCTCCGGCGAGCAGGTGAGCATCGCGTCCATCCCGTGCGCCTGAATCGCCTTCACGCAACGCCGGACGATCTCCGCGCGCATCGAATCAGGCCTCCGCTTGCCGTACCCGGTACTGCGCCACCTTCGCCTCATCCACGGCGATCCCCATACCGCGCACCTCCGGCATCTCGATCGCGCCCTCAACGAGCCGCATCGGCGCCTCGAGCAGGTCGTCGGTGTAATAGATCCCGCCAATCTGGCCGCCCTGCGCGGCGGCGGGCGTGGACACCGGCACGACGCACGATAGCGTGACGGCCGGCGCCGAGGCCGCCAGCGCGATGTTGGCGCGGTTGCCGATGCCGGTCTCCACCGATCCGTTCACGTTGCAGACGATCCCCGCGGCTTTGCACACCGCTGCGACTTCCATAGCCCGGTACAGCCCGCCGGGCTTGGTGGTGTAAACGGACACGATCTCCGCCGCGCGCCGCTCCGCGATCTGCACCACGTCGTGCGCGTTCCAGGCGCTCTCGTCCGCCATCACCGGCGTGTCGATGGCACGCGAGACCTCCGCAAGGCGCTCGATCCCCATCACCGGCTGCTCGGCGTACTTCAGGCCGTACGGCTCCATGGCGCGTAGGGTGCGGATCGCCTCGCCGGGCGTGGCGTAGCCCTCGTTCGCGTCGACGCACAGGTCGGGCGCGGGCCCGACGGCCTCGCGGATCGCGCGAACGATCTCCACGTCGCGCTTCGGGTCCTGACCGACCTTGATCTTGATGGTGCGGATGCCCTCGCCGACGACCCTGACGCACTCGTTGACCGCCTCGTCGATGCCGAGGAGCCCGATCGAGTGCGTCACCGGCACCCGTTCGCGCGCGAGCCCGCCGAGCAGCGTTGTGACCGGCGTGTCGAGCACCTGCGCCGAGAGGTCGTAGTAGGCGAAGTCGACCGCCGCCTTGGCGTAGGGATAGCCCTTGATCACGGCGTCCATGCGCCTGTGCAGCCCCGCGAAGTCGCCGTGCGGCATGCCCGTCACGGCGACCGCAAGGTAGTGCTCGATCACGTGGCGCGCAATCGAGGGCGATTCGCCGAAGTAGCGGCCGAACTCGCCGCCCCAATCCTTCAGCGCGGGCGCCTCGCCCCAGCCCACGTGGCCGGCGTCGTCCTTCATGCGCACGATCAGGTAGCGTCCGATCGGTTCGGTGAGGCCGGTCCACTTGTGCACGCGCCGGGTCGGCAACTGCACGAGGAGCGTCTCGACGGATACGATGCGACTCATGGGGATCAGCGGTCAGTCTCGCCAAACGCCGGTGCCATTGTCAACAGCG